>ERZ795057.1334-NODE-1334-length-21633-cov-19.134025_pt1 | contig 21633 bp, 23 predicted proteins | sample MGYA00375141_ERZ795057 | MGnify/ENA primary metagenome ERZ795057 (study PRJEB30186, sample SAMN05720163) | activated sludge metagenome | isolation source: Anaerobic digester | place: Hong Kong | collected 2015-01-26 ... | reverse complement strand
AATCCGTATTCATCCGCGAAGTATCCCAATACCGGATGAAACACAAAAAGAGTGCGATCCTTAAATGGAGCCAGCGATTTTTTGAGTTCAGCATCAGCTTTGTCAAGGTCAGCTATAAAACCATCATAACCCTTTTTATAAAAATCTTTCCCTTCCGGATCTTTTTCAGTAAGGGCATTATATATATTGAGTGCCTGCTGTTTCACGAGCCTTGCAGACATCCAGACATGCGGATCAGGCACACCGGCCCCGTGGTCACTCTCCTCCTCCCTGTGCTCATCATGGTCATGATTCCCAATAGTCCTTTTCTTTATACCTTCTGAAGTATCAACAATCTTCAGGGATTTCAGGGATTTCTGAATTTTAGGGATAAACACGTTTTCAAAAGGTACACCTATAGTAAAAAAGATATCCGCTGTCCCAAGTGCTATAACCTGATCAGGGAGGGGTTCATAAGTTGCCGGGCTTTTCCCGGGGCCCACCAGTACACTTACGCTTACGCGATCTCCGCCGATACGCTCTACAAAATATTTCTGCGGCATTATGCTTGTGAAAATATTAATTTTACCGGATCTGTTATCTTCACTTTTTCCGCATCCAGAAAGCATAAATACAGAAGCCAGAACTGATAAAAACAAAATCTTCTTCATTTATAATCCTCCACTTAAGCTAAATGCAAACAATTCGCATTTAGCTTTACAGCTGGAACAGTTGTCAAGTTTTTATTAAATTTTTGCAAATAATTTGCATTTACTCCCTGCCGCAATCCGGGCAGATCCCCCTGTACTGAAGCACAGTCTGCTCCACCGTGAAATTTCCCGGGAGGCTGCTTTTTAAACGTACAGGTTTCTCATTTTTCATGCAGTAAATCTTTCCGCACCTGCTGCAGTAGAAATGCGGATGTTCAGGATTATGCTTACATGCAAGCTCGTAATACTGCCTATCCTTTTCATTCATCACCTGTCGTATAATCCCCTCTCCGCAAAGCATTTCAAGGTTACGATAGATTGTGGCCAGGTCCATTTCACTCTCCAGGTTTTCATGAAGGTCGGAAGCGGAAAAAGGTTTCCCGGTTTCGATTATAGCGTTCAATACAATCTGTCTCTGCCTGGTAAGCTTGATGTTTCTCCCCGCCAGGAGAGATTCAGGTGTGCATTTATCCATTGTTCCTCTCAATCTAATAATACTATAACAATAAAGATATAACTATTATTTCATTAAAAAATCCGGTCATGGGATATAAATATCCAGTATAAATCAAATGTTTACAGGATATCATGAATTAATTCGACAACACCTTTAAGCGTAATCGCGAATAATTTGCATTTGGATAGATTTAAGGTCAATAAAAAATTATCTGAATTCGGGGGCAGTTTTACGGATAAATTCATTTGCGATCTTTTTTAATGCATCAGGGCTATAAGTGCTCTTTTTAAATGATACAGAAACTATTCCGGAAGAAACATTTATCATTTTAAGCTCCAGAGTATAAACTGTTCCGGTTACTTTTTTAGCAAGGTACTGATCTTCCCCGGTTTCACCAAGAGTTTTCATTGCTGACTCTTTCTTAGCTGCCAGCGTTCCGAAAATCACATAATCCGCCTTAACTGTTCTGCCGTCACGCAGCGCACAATCTTCATCTCCGCATGCTGTGAATGATAAAATATTTTTACTGCGCCTTGAACCGTCACCCTGAAGTCCGGTTTTTTCCTCAAGCAGTTCCACAACAGGCCGGGCTTTTGCATCATCAAGATTAAACAGCTTAAGCGTTGTAACAAGCACTGTGTAAACCGGGGCTGGCGCATCAATTGACTTTTTCCTGAGTTTTATGCTCTCTGTAATTCTGTCGCCGGTTCCGGAAAATGAGATACCTTTTGTGTACGGTTCATATCCATCTGCATTTATTGTAAGAGAATACTTCATGTTGCGGCGGAGAGTCGCGCCTGTGAAGCCGTCTGAATACACAGGCCTGTTCAATGTAAAGTCTGCTCCCGAAGCTTTATATTCCGCAAAAGCCCCTTTAACAGGCTGCCCCGTGGAATCATCAGAAACTTCCGCGTCATAGAAAAATACAGGGTCCGGTCTGTACGGCAGGCCGCCGCAGATATAAACATTATTATTCATCCCTGCGCTGAAATTAAAATACGCGGCACTCCCCGATGAATTAATAAACACGGGATATTTTTCATTTCTGAATGTATTTGCTGAAGAGACATTTTTAATACCGGTTACCCCGTATGAATCACCTTTGCGGATAAGTTTTGCGCCGTATATATCATAGCTCCCCATACCCTCGTATCCATTTGAAGAGAAGTATAATGTTTCACCGTCAGGATGAAGTGATGCTGAAATTTCATCAAGAGGTGTATTTACACCGGGAAGTTTCCGGGCTTTGCCCCACTCTCCATCTTTATCCCTCATGGAAATATAGAGATCATAATCTTCACCATCAGATGAAGAGAATAAAGCCGTATTGTTATCTATAAAATTTCCGTAATGGTTCCATCTGCCGGGATTAAGTTCATCCGGCTTCTCCCATGAAGACCATCTTTTTTTATCAGGGAGATACCTGCGGATATAGATTGAAGATTTATCTCCGGAGCGGGAACTGACCAGAACCTCTCTCCCGTCATCAGATATGGATACAAAGCTGATTGATGAAAACGGGATGCCGGAGAGATACGCGGGAAAATTATCAGCGTCAGACAGAATATTCCCGCTTACTTTAAAAACAGTATGCGCATATTCATTAAAATTATATCCGGCAAAGATGCTGTCACGGTGGATTACTGTTTTAATCAGTGAATTCTCACCCCACGATGTCTTCTCCCCGCCGGCTGGCTCACCTCTGCTTACAGCCGATTTTCTATAAAGAGACCCCTTATATCTGAGGAGCATCACATCCCTGCTGCTCAGTTCTTTTTCATATTCATCAATGAAAGGTTCGACCTGGTCCGCCGCGCTTTTAAACTTTCCGAGTGATGCTGCAGCGATTATTTTTGTATATGCAGCTTCGCTGTTTTTTTGAATGCGCAGGTACTGTTCACAGTATTTTTCCGTCTCTTCAAACTGTTCCATAGCGAATGTAAGGTTTATCAGGCGTTTCAGGGTTTTAAGATCTTCCGGACGCCTTGCGATTATTGATTTCAGGATCTTTATATCAGATTCAGCATGGTTAGATTCATAGCGTTCTGTTGTTTTAAGCGCGCTATCAGCACAGAGCGGCAGAAGGAGAATAAGTAAGGCAACAATTAATCTCAGAAACATATCTCAACTCCTAACCATAGAAATGCAAGAGGTATGTCTTCCTGTTTTTCGGGGTTACTGCTGCTGTATGGTTTATCATTGTCATATACCGGGAAAAGATATGATTTATTTGTTTTAAACTCTTTATCACCTCTATCATATCCGTTGACGTAATAAACATTCCACACCTCCGCATAACAGCGCAGGTTCCCCCTTGTATATGTCAGTTTCGCGTCAAGCCTGTGATGCGCGGGATATCGCCTGGAATTATAACTGCCGTACTGCGGTTCAAATCCCCCGCTGCCGTCCGGAGTTGAACCTGTCACAGGGGTGTAGGGCATTGATGTATAGTAGTGCCATACAGCCGACGGTGTCCACCTCCCCCTGTGTGTAAGGATCGATGCTTTGAATATATGTGTCTGATCATAGTCGGAGCTGTATTCATCCTCACCGTCACTCATCCGTGATCCTGAAAGAGAATAGCTTGTCCAGCCCTCGAATTTACCGAGTTTTCCTTTCAGAAAAAATTCCGCTCCGTAAGCCTTCCCGCTTTTATCCCTTGAATACGGGTTTATCTGCGAAAGCCTGCGGAGCTCGGTGCTTGATACCGCATCAAAGCCTGATGAGAACAGATCCTTATATTCAGCGTAATAAGTTTCAAGCTGCCCCGTTACAGAGGCTGTTATTTTCTTTTCAAAACCTAAAATCCCGTTCCAGGACTTTGCCTCTTTAAGATTACTCCTGGATTCTCCCAGGTAGTAATACATATCAGGCTGAGCACAGTATGATCCTCCGCCGCCGTATATTTTCAGTTCGTGACTTTTTACTGTATATGATACGATCCCGCGATATGAAACAGAATTGCTTTTTATCGGACCGTAATATTTATAACGCACACCGAGATTCAGATATACAGGTTTAAGGTCAATACCGGTTTCATTAAAAAGGGAGAAACTTTTACCCTCAACGGGAAATGCCGCTGATACATTATCTCCGGCCTGCTCTTCGATGTCATAATCAACAAGTTCAGAGAGAGCAATGTTCCCCGAAACTCCATCCTTATGCACTGTATACTCATACCCTGTTTTAATACTGAATAGCGATAAATCCGCTGCAAGTGTCTGCATCAGCCTGTACATAACCGGCGAGAAAACAACGTTCACCGGAGTCTCCCCTGCATCAACATCCTCACTGCTGTAATAATGATTAATCCTGCTGCGGAGAAATGAGGTTTCCAGGAAAAACTTTCTGCTCAGCAGATACTGCCATTTCAATGATTCAGCATGATACTCAGTCCTGGCATTGATATCCTTTGTCGAGATGTAATCATCAGAACCTAACGCGGTAAAATACAGCCTGTGTTTTGAAAACAGGTTATATCTCATCTTCAGGTAATGGTCCTGGAAATAAAAAGTATTGTCAGTGTCAATATCCGCAGCATCAGCAGCCCAATCGACATATGTCCTGCGCCCGGCAAAGAGTATTGAAAAATCAGCAACAGGTGCGGCTTCACAGTATACCGTGGGGAATAGCGGAAGGAGCGGATTAACAATAATTTTTCCGTGAACTCCAGGCTGCCGGACCTCTTTTGTTTTCACATGGATTATGCTCCCTATGCTGTCATCATAGGTTAAAGGATAGGGGCCTTTGTTCAGTGTAACCCTGTCGATTACTGTTTCATTAATCGAAGAGAGCAATGGAACTAACGGCGGAAAATAGTGATACGGATAATCCACAGGTATATCATCAATATAGGTTTTGTCATATATCGGGTTAAGCCCCCGGATAACAGGGACACTTGCCATAGTAAAAGAGCTCCCCACACCGGGCAGGGTCTGCAGCAGCCGGAGAGAATCCCCCACTCCGCTCATCGGCATATATTTAATATCATCAGAAGTTATAGACTGACTGCCGGGACGTGTTTTAATCTCTTCACCTGTATTCACAACAGGAGTCAGGCTGTAAACATTATCAGAAAGCTCAATATCTATAATAAATCTTCTTTTAACCCGGATACTTATCTCTTTATTCCCGTAAAGCGGATGTGCTGTATGAAGAGTATAATACCCGGCCGGTACATTACTGAAGCTGAACGTTCCATCATCAGCTGATATCTGCACATCTCTCAGTTCCTCAATGGCTACAGATACCTCCGGTATAGCTTTACCGGTACTGCTGTCTGTTATTCTGCCGGAAACAGTATGAGCGTAAAGTGCCCTGCCGCATAGAACTATCAGAATGGCAGTTATTAATCTTCTCACTGCTCACCACCCGTAACAAAAGAAATTCTGATATCTGCCGTGGAGTTAAAGCTTTTACCCGCCAACCGGGACTGTTCAATTTTTATATGTTTCAATATATCATCTGCAGCTTCATCAAGTCCCAGGCCTGCTGAAAGTTTCTTTTCTGAGGAGACAACAGTCCCGCTGCTGCTTATTTTAAGACGGTACACTGCAGTTCCTTCGATTGCAGCTATACTGTAAATTTTAGCGGGAGGATTAAATTCGGGTATGCTTATAATGAAAGGTTCCTCTATCTCAATATATATTTTAAAATGAGAATAAGGAATTACCTTACCGTATTGTTTAACCCTGTTTTCATAGTTAAGAACCGGAGTCGCGGGGCTCCCGCCAATCCTGTCTGTTATATTAGTTTTCTCATAGGGAGAGGAGGAACAGCCTGACATTAAAATCAGAATTATCACATAACAAACTATATAATCAGTCACTCTTTTCACAAAAAAACCTGTTTTACCTGTTATTACTCTACAATATTATTTTTGTATTCAGGAATCGAAAATATTATCTCAATACCAATCAAAGTTCCGCCAAGCGCCGCCTCTGTCTCCCGGTTCTGCACAGTATCCTCCTCCTCATACTTCCTGTATGCGATAAAAGGTGATACTTTAAATACTACAGCAAGATCCCAGGGCTCGTACTGGACCCCTATCCCCCCTGAGAGACCTAAATCCATGGCGAATTTCCGGCTTACATCAACATATACATCGGAATGAAATTTATTCCAGTTATAACGATAACCCACGGCATACAGATCCCAGGTCAGTACAAACTCAAATGGCCCGGATAAACCGAAACTGCTGAACCCGTAAAATCCCGCCATAAAACCTGTTGCTTCCGCACTGGTATTGTTAAATGATATTTCAAGTTCAGATCTCCGCACACCGAGATAAAGCCACTTATAAGATGTATCACCGGGATTACTGAAACGGTAACCGGCCCTTATGTCAGCGTTCCATAAATCAGCGTCAGCTGAATGTTCATTCCCCGGCGTAGAGGCATGTTCCACTATGAGATTATCTGTTTTCATCATCGAATAGCTGATATCGCACTGAAACCAGTCATAAAAATATCCGCATGAAAATGAGTAACCTTTAAGAGTCTTCAGCGAATTATCACAATCCCGCAGTGAACCTGATGCAAGGGTGTTTTCACTCCCCCCATTAATGTTTTTATCATAAGGCACTGTATAGGACCCGGCCCCATAGGGTGCATAGAATCCCTTAAAAACAGGTCCGTGATCAGGCTCCGCAGAGATCATATCAGGGGAAAAAAACGCTGCGAGGATTAACAGATATAATATTTTTTTCATTATCCGGCAATATCTTTAAATTAATACTGATTGTATCTATTACTTTATCAGAGCATTATTTTTTTTACAAGGCATTTTGCTTGACGGGAGGATTTTTTTAAACTTTTAATCAGTAATAATTCCTGAATATACTTTTTAGTACAAAGTAATGAATTATATACTGATTTTAATATACCTGAAAATGATACCGGAGAATTAAGATGAAACGTAAAAGGCTTATCGACAGAAAACTGCAGCTTAAGACATCCTTCGCAGTTATACGATTTTATTTTATAGCGTTTTTCATAGTGCTGGCGCTTCTGGTAATTCATACAGCCCTTACAGATAAAAAAATCACAGGGACAGTTAAAGATCTCCGGGGAGCCGTTGAAACTGAAAAAAACATTGTCAATGCCTTCATAAAATATTCTGATATGACTTCAAACTCCGACCTTCAGCTTAAATCGCATAAAATATCAGAAGATCATAATAAAAGTGTTCAGGTCATTGAAGAGCATATCTCTGTGCTTACCGGACTGATTAAATCAGGTTTTATCGTAATCATTATCATCACCTGCTTCATGGTAATTATGGGACTTATACTTTTTTATTACCTCATCAGGCTTACTCATACAATCTCCGGGCCGATATATGTAATGACTCAGCAGATACAGAATATTATTAATGGGGAAGAGCCAGCGGCAAGACCGCTCCGGCAGGATGATCAGCTCAAGGATTTCTATGAGCAGTTTATAGAGATGATAAAAAAAATACAGGAAGAGAAACAGGAAAAATCCGGGTCATAAAAGAACGGATAGCGGAGGCGTAATAAATCATCAGTTCAATATAATCAATCAGCATCCTCCGCACTTTTTCCCGACCTGTTGAGCCGGAGAAAAATATAAGTAATCACCATGGCTATAACGCAGCCGGCCACGACACAGAACATTCTCTCATATGCGGAAATTCCCCCTGCCATGTGTTCTTCATCAGTAAGGACAATAATCAATGCCGCAAGAGCTGACCGTGATGCATTCCCTAACTTTATATATGTACAGAAGAGAATCGTGATCATCACCGAAACAAGAAGAACAGATAGATTCATCCCGTATAAAAGAATTGCAGCAAGGCCGACAACAGCCCCTATGATATTAGCCTTCATCCTGTCCAGGGATAAACGGTATGAATCCTTCTCTTCAGGCGCAAGGACCAGGAGAAGAGAAATTATGCTCCACTGGAACTGATGCTCAGGGAAAATCCTGTAAAGAGCATAACAGATCGATGACCCGATGAGACACTTTACAATGTACTGCAGATAATATGGCTTTATAAGCTGTTCTCTGAAATCATAAAAAAGCTGTGTCTGAATTTTCATTTTACGTTATCTCAAATTTTCATAAAACATATATCATCAACTATCTTTCAGGCTACTGACTGTCAGACAGGTTCCGGTTTTATAAAAAACAATTGATCTTTAGCCCCGGATAAATGTATATCTTTTAATTGAAGTTACTGTATTAAGCGAACAATTTAACTTATTTTTAAAAAATAAAAGGAGATACATCATGCCGGATTTTGGGACCCCCTTTGCGGGACTTGCTGAAAAGAAAAAACTTACAGATGCTGAATTAATCAGGGCCATAAGGTTCATGATTGCGGCGGAATATGAAGCTATCCAGCTCTACATGCAGCTTGCAGAGTCAACCGATAATAAGCTCGCTAAAGAAGTGCTGAAAGATATTGCGGACGAGGAACGTGTTCACGCCGGTGAATTCTTAAGGCTTCTGAAAGAGCTCGATCCTGAAGAGGAGAAGTTCTACCGGGAGGGAGCTGAAGAAGTTGAAGAGGAAATTGAAAAATTAAAAAAGAAGAAAAGATAAATCAGCACACCGCGGGGAAAAACAATATATACTCCCCGCGGAGTTTATTTTAGAAGGGAAAAAATGAATGAGACAATTAAAATCGGGATAATAATATGTGACCGCTACCGCAGTTGCGCAGGGGGAAAATGCCTGCGCTCAATGAAGAACAGGGAAGGCGCATTCAGTATTTATAAAGACCGTGAAGTGGAACTGGTTGGTTACACATCTTGCAACGGATGTCCGGGGGGAAATATTGAATACACCGGTGAAGAGATGGTTAAAAACGGGGCGGAGGTGATTCACCTTGCCACAGGACTGGTAGTGGGCTACCCGCCCTGCCCGTATATCAATACATTCAAATCATTTCTCGAAAAACGTAACGGAGTGAAAGTTGTTGTTGGCACGCATCCGATACCGGAAAAATACCTGACTATGCACACATCACTGGGGACATGGGAAGATGCGTCATGGAAGCCTCTCATAGCTCCGGCAATGGCTGATGAAGAGACCCGCTTAAAGTACGACTGAATAAACTTCCGGCGTACTCAAGTCAGAAAGTTACAACATCATACCCTTCATCTCTGTAAGCGGCAATTCCGGGATGGCCCGACATGCTGTCAAGAAGAGTGAGCCCCTGCTCCTTCGCGGCCTCAAGGGTTCCCAGTTTAGCGGAGCAGGCCTTACAGACCCCCTCAACCAGTCCGGCCTCAATACACTTTTTCCATAACATGTTGAGCGGAAAATCAGGTTTCACAAGATCAGGTATAAGCTTAACTGATGAACCTTCAATAATAATCTTTGCTTCATGACCTTTATCTTTCATATCCAGTGCATTCAGCAGAACATGGATAAAGCACATCGGATCCCCGTTAAATACAAAGAGAGCAAATTTCTTCATAGGTTATCTCCTTTTCTTTTTACAACACATGTCAGTTACACAGGCTGAAATTACGGTATTTAACTATTAAATTTTGCCCCGGATTAACATTCCGTTGTTTGCGATAATTAATTTTCAATTATTCAAGTAAGACAGATTTCAACAGGAAGTCAAGAAAAAAGAAAGGATAAATCCGGCTGCAATAATTCATCTGCCGGATTTTCAAACCTTATTACTTCTCACCGATAATATAACAGAACTGCTTCAGCCCGAGAAGTTCAGCAACTCCGGCAATTGTTACACCGAAAAAACAGGTATCGGGATCTGCCTCCAGAATCCCGTCTATTGTACCGTTTACTATAGTGCTCCCGGTGGCAAAGATTACGTCTGCCCAGCGGGCGTTTTCCTCAAAGCGATCAGGACTGTCTATAACTACCCCGAATTTCGTTGCGCCGATATTATCCGGATCAAGATCACAGACCCTGACATTTTTTACAGCTGCCAGCTTTTCAAGAAGACGCGGCTGAAGCCCCACCAGTAAAGCATTCTTTTTGTCCGGAGCTTCGCTCTTTAAAAAATCGCTGAAACAGTCAGAGCATGTGACAGGTTCCTCATCTTTGCAATGAATAGCTTCGGGAATCATTTCAAGGAGTGAAAGAATCGCGTTTAATGATGAAATAAAAATAGCTCTTTTCGCATTGGTGTCAAGCTCCATCCCGAGAACATCTCTCACAGTGGAACTGTAACTGGAGCATGAGTCTGAAAAAGCCTGCCCCTTCTTCCCCATGAATTCAGCCTCAATCATACGCTCCTTACCCTTCTGTATAGGATAATCATCATGCAGAGGGTTTCCGATTGCCTCTTCAGCAGTTAATGTCCTGCAGGTTATATTAATCTCCTCATCAAGAAGCTTATATTCTGCTGCTATCTCCAGCATCTTTTCCCGGGCCTGTTCTATTATAATTTTCTGAGCCATAAAAATTCCTCTTTAACTTATTTATATCCGTATTTATTTTTTATCTTCTCCGCTTCAGGTGAAACAAGGTAGGCCGCAAACTTCAGAACTGCTTCCCGCCCGGCACTGTTCTTAATCAGGCATGCTGAATGAATAACCGGGGGAGCTTCCGGCATCCTGTAAAAACAACCCTTCCCCCCTTTCTCCGAATATGCCTGAAAAAGATTGCAGAACCCCGCATCAACAGCTTCAGTTGTTGCATATTGAAAAACCTGGGCAAGATCAGGAGATTGTATCAGACGCGGCTCAACGCTCTTCCATAAACCTGAGCTTTGAAGAGCCTTCTTTGCGCTCATTCCATAAACCGCGATTTCCGGATTTGCTATACCAATCTTCTTCAGATCTTTCTGCGTAACAGCATCACGCCAGTCAGCATTACCACAGAACTCCTTCCTGACAGTCCATAGCACAACTTCACCTTTCGCATAAACAAAAGGATTTTCAGCATATCCTTCTTTGAACAGGCGCCCGGCTCTCTCCTCATCCAGAAGAACTATTTCGTATGGAGCACCATTAATAACCTGACTGTAGAGCTTCCCGGCAGAGGAATAGGTTACCTCAATCCTTATCCCTGTTTCACGTTCAAATTCAGCTGACATATCACTAAAAGGCTGCATAAATCCCGCAACTACTGCGGCTCTGAGCTTTTCAGTATTTAATTGTCCGGAAGGTTTAAAAAGATAAACCGGGATTATCAATACTGCGGCAACAGCGGCCGCGACAAACCATTTAAAATTATTTTTTCCCATATTTCTCTACCGGACTATATAAAATTTTCAATTAATGCAATCTATTTAGTCAAAATTAGCATATTAAATTTACGGGTCAATTATTTTATATTTTTATGCAATAAAATCCGCTCTGCTGCGTCCTGATTATAAAGATAGTAATAAAAGGAGAAAAACATGAAACATAAACATCTATTCCCCTGGTGGGCCGGATACCTGCTTATCAGCCCTTTGCGGAAACTTTCTCTTGACCCGGACAGATTTCTTGGCGAATATATTACCGGAGGTATGACTGTAATTGACGCGGGCTGCGCCATGGGGTACTTCAGCCTCCCGGCAGCACGTATGGCGGGGGAAACAGGGAGAGTTATTTGCGTTGATGTGCAGGAGAGGATGCTGGCAACACTTCAGAAAAGAGCGGACAAAGCAGGCCTTGGCAGCAGGATTAAAACCAGGTTATGTACAGCTGAATGGCTCATGATTGATGAGTATTACGGAAAGGCCGATGTTGCAATCGCCTTCGGGGTGATACATGAGGCGCCAGATGAAGCTGCTTTCATCTCAGACATTGCCCGTGCGCTCAAACCGGGAGGGAGGCTCATTATCGGTGAGCCGAAAAGCCCTGTTCCTGAACATGTGTTTAACGAAGAGCTTAAGATTGCCGCAGCATGCGGGCTTGCTCTTGAATCAGAAGCGGAACAGTCATCCGCAAGGATAGCAGTATTGAAAAAACTTTAGAGAGTCCCGGGAATATCCAATTGAAAAATAGCATTTCAGGATTGAATGAATTCTTCACCTCCGAATACCGGAGGATGGCAGGATATGTAAGGAAGCTCATTGATGACAGCGCGGAGAGGGACAGTGAGGATATTGTACAGGATGTAATTACGGGGATATTTGAAAAAGCTGATATCACACGCCCCATTGAGAATATTACGGCTTATGCGTACAGATCTTTGCGCAACAGGGTAATTGACATTATGCGCGGGAGAAGAGATCCGCTCTCCCTTGACGCGGAGGACCCCGCAACCGGGATTTCTCTTCTCGAACTCCTCGAGGATGCCAGGCAGGACATCGATTCTGAAATACTTTTTTCGGAATTCCGCTCCGCTCTCTTTGACTCTATTGACAGACTCCCGGATGAGCAGAGAGCGGTTATAATAATGACTGAATTTGAAGGTCAGAGTTTCCGGGAGATTTCACAAAAGACAGGAGTGCCGGCGGGTACTCTCCTTTCAAGAAAATCAAGGGCCCTTGAAAAAATAAGGGGGGAGCTTAATAGATTCTATTTTTTACTGGAGGACTGATATGTCTGATAAAAAAAATTCATTAATAAAAAGAGGGGCAAGGCTCGCCGGGTTTGTCATTCTCGGAATATGCGCCGCTGTTTTTTTTGCCGCACTCTTTGCCGTAGCTGTAAAACTTCTCTGGAACTGGCTTATGCCTGTAATATTCGGCCTTGGTACAATTACATTTGTGCAGGCTTTCGGCCTCATACTTCTGGCGAGGATTCTCATCGGCGGATGGCACAGAGGGCATGATAATGAAAGACACAAATCAAAACGGCACGATCACCTGCATAAATTCTTTGAACGTGAATTCAGCGGCATACCGGAGGATATCCGGATGAATAAAAAGGGATTCACAGAATACTGGGAAGCCGGGGGGAGAGAACAGTTCAGAGAATACCTTAAAACATCACTTCCCGTAAAAGATAAAGAGTAAATATAATTATCAATTCCGGGGCATCAGAAAAAAAGTCTTGAAAAATCCTTTTTCAGAAAATGAAATGTTCGTCCATGCACAGACCTGATCTTTTAGAGGAATTCAATGAAAAAATGGATACTAAGCGCATTATTGGCGCTATTTACAGTTATATTTTCAGCATCCGCTGAACAGTACAATGTCATTGACCTTAAATCAATAAAATACCGTCTCCTTTATGAATCATACCAGAACGGAAACTGGGACATATTCATTATAAATGCCGACGGTACCGGTAAAAAAAATATAACCGGCACGAAAAACATTCATGAAATGTACCCCAAGGTCTCACCGGACGGAAAGAAATTTGTCTGCGTTATAGATACAGGAGAGGGGAGAAATAGAAAACGTGATCTCTACCTGATGAACATTGACGGCTCAGGTAAAAAAATGATATCTGACCATGGACGTCAGCCCTGCTGGTCGCCGGACGGCAGGTACATTGCTTTCACAAAATCTGAATCCACCCGAAGATTTTCAATGGAGAGCTGGTCAACAAAGGGACTTTTTATATACGATACATCTACAGGTGAAATACGTGAGCATCGTAATAAAAAACTTGAGCACCTCTATAATCTCTGCTGGGCTCCTGACGGGAAGTATATCACGGCAACAGTGCTCGGAGGGATGGGTTACAGGCATACCAATATCGGCATCGATGTCAACGGTACAAGATACTTCAGGCTCAATGTGGTGGGATGCAGGCCTGAATTTTCCCCTGACGGTAACATGATAGGATGGGGACGAAGTGATACGGAATTTCACCTTGCTAAAATCAATATGAATAAAACAGTTCCTGTTTCTGAAAAAGATAAATACAGTTTCCTGCATGTTGAAAAAGGATACGAAGTGTATCACCTTGACTGGTCACCTGACGGAAAATATATTGCCTTCGCTTTCGGGCCTGACGGGGCACAGGAGGTGGGCGGCACTGCGGCAGGATGGAATATATGCATTGCTGAAATCGCCACAGGAAAATGGCAGATGATAACATTTGACGGAAATCAGAATAAGGAACCGGACTGGATTCCATGAGGAGAATAAAAATGAAACAGTTTATTATTGCAGCTTCATTATCAGCAGCAGTCGCATTTACAGTGTCATGCGGGAAAAAAAATACTGATACTTCAATTAAAAATATCACAACAAAGTCCGGGATAGAGATGGTTTATCTCCCTGGCGGAGAGTTTACAATGGGGAGCAGTAATGCCGGAGAGTCCCCCGCGCACAAAATTAAGGTTTCCCCTTTTTACATTGATAAGTATGAAGTGACGCAGGGGATGTATAAAAAACTGGAACTGCCGAACCCCTCACACTTTAAAAATGATAAAAACCCCGCGGAGATGGTTGCATGGGTAAATGCGGCAATCTACTGCAATGAAAGATCAATAGAAGAGGGGCTCACTCCATGTTATGATGAAAAGACATGGGAGTGCAACTTTAAAGCTGACGGATACAGGCTTCCCACAGAGGCTGAATGGGAATACGCTGCTAAAGCCGGTACTGACAGTAAATATTACTTCGGAGCAGACTCAAAGAATCTTAAAAACTACGCGATATACAGCAGAAACTCATCGGGCAAACCTGAAACAGCGGGTTCAAGGAAACCGAACCAGTTCGGTCTTTTTGATATGTATGGAAACGTGGCGGAATGGTGCAACGACTTCTACGCTGCAGATTATTACGGAAAATCTCCTGCAGAAAATCCGACAGGCCCGGAAACCGGTAAAGAGCGTGTTATCCGCGGCGGTTCATGGAACGATGGCGAGGAACTTGTAAATTCCACTGCACGGAGCATGGATGGCTCAATAAGCGATGCCTGCATACTGCGCGACACCATCGGATTCAGATGCGTCAGAAGGGCTGAATAGATTAAATGCTCTTTCAGACATGGACCTTTCTCTTCTTCTTTGCTGTTTTTTATATTCTTTTCAGGAGTATAAAAAACAGCGCAGGGAGGCAGTACCTCATACTTGCCGCATCATTTATTTTTTACGGGTGGTTTAATCCGCTCTATCCGCTCCTTCTTCTCTGGATTATTGCTGCTGACTACATTTTCCTGATGTTCATGGAAAAAACAGGAAAGAGGAAACTGTTTCTTGTTTTGAGTATTACCAACAGTCTCACCCTTCTCGGTTCTTTCAAGTATGCCGGCTTTATAACATCAAACATCAATGAACTTTTTGAAATCACAGGAAATACATACAGGCTGCCGCAGCCCGATATACTTCTTCCCGTTGGCATCTCTTTCTTTATATTCATATCAATGGGATATGTTATAGATTTTTACTTCGGGAAAGTCGGGAGGGAAAGAAACTTCGGGAGACACGCGCTCTTTGTCTCATTTTTTCCCCAGTTATCCGCCGGCCCCATAGCAAGGGCATCAGGGCTTTTTCCGCAGCTGCGTAGTTGGGACAGGGGGAACAGCTCAGACCTTGCTGAAGGAGCATACATATTCACAAGGGGACTCTTTAAAAAAGCAGCCCTTGCCGACTTTTTCGCGTTATACGCTGATAAAATATTCGGAAACCCCTCGCAGTTCGGTTCACCGGATCTTGTACTCGGGGCACTTGCCTTCACATGGCAGATCTACTTCGACTTCAGCGGATACACTGACATGGCGCGGGGTATTGCAAGGTGTTTCGGCATTGAACTTATGGAAAACTTCAGGCTCCCGTACATGGCGGTTAGTACCGGGGACTTCTGGGGAAGGTGGCATATAAGCCTCTCCTCATGGTTCAGGGATTACCTTTATATTCCGCTTGGCGGAAACAGAAAGGGGAAAATTACCGAGTCACGGAACACAATGATTACGATGCTCCTTTCCGGTCTATGGCACGGAGCCGCGTGGAATTTTGTGCTGTGGGGATTTATACACGGTGCTCTTCATGTCATCGGTAAACTGATCGGCAGGTTCAGGGTAATACAGATTGCGCCGGTATTTATAAGAAGGATAATTGTGTTTATACTTATTGTTTTTACATGGATATTCTTCAGGGCTGAAAGCGGCGCGGATGCATTTAATTATATCGGGGGCATCTTCAGTTCGGGGTATACGGCACCTTCAATTCCTGTACTGATGTCTGTTCTTTTAATTTTATGTTATTTATACGGCTGGCTCAGGGAATACGGGTTACTGAATTTTCTGGATAAACCGGCTGTAAAAAGTATTCTTTTAGTTATAATGCTGGCGTGGATTCTTTTTTTCGCCTCATCGGACGCAAGTGATTTTATCTATTTCCAGTTTTAGGGATATCTGACTAATGAACAGGCTTAAATATCTGATATATATAACAGCATCCATGTTTGTCATGGCAATTGCTTTTCCGGTACTTTTTCCTTTAACTGGAGACCAGTTTTTCACATCGGACTACAGGCTCCCCTATTATCTCGGTGAAGATTATTTCCTTTACAATAAATACTCGGAAAGTGCCGCTTCCTATAATGCCATTCCTGTAATAGGCGATTCCGTAATATGGGGCCATTACACATCAGCCACCGGCACACTGACAGCACACCTGAACCGTCATCAGAAAACTGCCGAATTCAGCAACATGGGTATTGACGGGATACATCCTGCTGTTATGTACGGGCTCGTGGAAAACTACTGCAGAGCTCTGACAAATAAAAAAATTTTAGTCGGAATAAACCTTTTATGGATGAGCTCCCCGCGGCACGATCTAACGGGCAAAAAAAACAGCGAAATAAATCACAGGGGGCTGCTCCCGCAGTTTACTGAAGTAATACCCGCATACAACCCCGGTTTTGAAGAAAGATTATCTTTTTTTATAAAAAGAAACAGTCATTTTTTTCTCTGGGTTGATCACCTGCGTCTCACTAAATTCAGAAGTAAAAATCTATACAGGTGGTGCATGGAAAATCCGGGGGAAAATCCGTTTCTTTTTTTAAATCCGGAGACGCGGATATATGAAATCCCGAAACCCATGGATTCGTCAAAATTCCCCCGGCAGGAAGCGCAGTGGGTTGAAACAGAAAAATCTCTGCAGTGGAAATACACTGTAAAAACATTAAAACTTCTTAAAAGCCGGGGCAACGATATACTTGCGATTATAACTCCATTCAACAGATATATGCTCACTGAGGAAAGCGCAGAACGGCACGAAAATATTGTCAACGGAATAAGAAACAATCTTGCACTGGAGGGGATAACAGCCATTGTTCCGGCAATACCCCCGAAAGAGGAATTCGCAGATTCAAGCCACCCTACAGAACAGGGCTACAGGACTATTGCGGAGGACCTGTTGAAAAACAGAGATTTTGCTGCATTTATAAAAAATTAATTCTACTCCGGAAGAACAACCCTTATCCCGTTAGTCCCTGTTTTCTCAAAAGGCTCAACAGGCCAGCGTTTATATCCTGCCAGATCTTTAGGGGAATCCAGTATTGAGCCACCTCTTACAACCCTGTACCTGAACTCATTATCACCGCCGTCAGGATCTTCTTTCTCTGTCGATGAATATGACGGAGTATATCTATCGAAACACCATTCAGCTACATTACCGCTCATATCATAAACACCGAACAGGTTAGGTTTCTTCTGCCCCGGCGTCTTCACTTTATGATACTTCACCCACCAGAAACGCCCTTTGCTGTACTTTTTCTGCCCTGCATTAAACATATGCCACGCGTACCTCCCTGAGCCATCCCAGGTCTGGCTGTTTCCCCAGTAAAAATCACTCTGTTTTGTGCCCATGCACGCATATTCCCATTGTGCTTCTGTGGGGAGCCTGAAACCGTCAGAATCAGTATTAACAGTGACCTCACGCTTTATATTATCATGTGATGATATATTGCTGTCATCACTCCCTTCCTTTGAAATATTATAGTAAGGCTTAAGACCGTTTTTCACGCTAAGCCGGTTGCAGAACTCCACAGCGTCATACCAGCTGACATTAAAGAGCGGCAGGCTGTCCCCTTCACCATACCTGCTGTCTGAGCAGGGATTAACACCTGTAACATCACTATACTGTTTCTGTGTAATCTCATACTTCCCGATCCAGAATCCCTTTGTAATCTTTACCATACGTGAAGGGGCATAATCCTGCCCTTTAACATCCCGCCCCATTTTAAAACTACCTGCGGGGATAAAAACAAAAGATATATCTCCAATTTTTTTTTCAGTTATCGCATGCTTTACATTTTTTTTAGGTGCAGGTACTGATATCATTACAGCGGATGAAAATAGAATAATAACAATTGCAGCAATCTTAAGGCCGGATCTCATTGCTCCCTCTCAAAAATTTATATAGTTATAAGTAAACCGGAGGCTATTTCAGTGCAAGCCCTTTCTGCTCGTAGTAATCTGAATATCTGCTGTCCCTGGCAGAGAGCACTCTGTCAATTACCTGCGTGCCGCTCCTTTCAGAAAGAATCTGAGGAGAATAACTGACTTCAAGAGGGTTTATATTTACAGGAACAAGGGTATACGACTCAAGCCCTTTTTCACTGACCGTTACTCTTGCAAGTATACTTGTCCTGTGAGCAGCCGAATGACGTCCGGCGAAAACGAAATCACCAAGGCTGTAAAAAATTATACCATTCTTATAAAGCTCCACAGGGCCCAGTCCATGAGACTGATGTCCAAGTATACATGATACCCCGGCATCGATAAGCTTATGCCCCAACGCAATCTGTTCAGCTTCAGGTTGTGCCACCGGAATATCCGAGATAACCTCCTGTCCCCAGTGTATACTGACAACAACTGCATCCACTTCATCCCTGACCTTTCTAACCGCCGCCACCATAAGTTCATCAGAACCGCCGGCAGCGCCCGCTCTGTCCGGCCCGGCCCATACGCTTCTTGGCACTACATTATTAAAAGCAAAAAAAGCCACCCTTGTACCGCGGTGCCACATAAAAACAGGTTTCAAAGCTTCATCTATATTTTTTCCTATACCAACTGGGGCTATGTTAAGTTTTTCTATTCTTTCGGCCGTTTCAAACATCCCGCTCTCCCCGCAATCCTTTATATGGTTATTGGCAAGAGAGGCTATATCGAAGCCGGCATAACGGAGTATATCTTCACTACCGGGGGGGGAGGAAAAATAGAAAACCTCGTCTTTATCGCTGAATGGTTTAAAATCCCGGTCTGTAACAGGTGCTTCTAAATTGCAGAAACCGATACCTTTTATCTCATGGGAGACCTTTGAAAAGGGGTACATCATCGCATTTTTTCTGCCGTATCTTCTGGACCTGCTGTCAAGGATTTCCTTCATTACAGCGAAATTAAGAGCGACATCACCCACTGCTGTAATTACAGCCGGCTCCTTTTTCGGCCATATCTTTTTTATATACCTGCTGTCCCTGTATCCGTATTCAACAGCATTTTTTGAAGTCTCCCAGATAGGCTCATTCCTGTCTATTGTATAATCACCGCTATGATGTACAATCTGGGGTGAACACGCAAGTGCTGCCAGTAGTGAAAAAATAAAAAAGGGTTTCCGGTTTTTATCCAATTGTTTCATAACTTCGTTATCCATGGTGCTTATTATCTTTATAATAAAACTGATGATATCAATTAACTTCAAGAAAAACTCCTTCATTTAAAAAAATTACCTGTTACTGAAGGATAAAATCACTGAGCCTGTTCTTTTTAATGAAATCCATAAATTCATTCTGAAACTTAAACATAATACCGCTGAATATACACTGGCTGAAAGGACAGGTCTCCTTAATCATAGGACAGACATCAGGCCTGATGTTACCTTCTATGGCCATAAATATTTCAAGAAGAGTTATCTCCTCCGGCTCCCTTTTAAGTCTGAAGCCCCCATTGGGCCCCCTGTGTGAAATAACAAGATCCGTTTTTACAAGCCTCTGGAACACTTTAGCCAGGTGAGCCTCGGAAGCATTAAGTCTTCCGGCAAGCGTTCTTGCCGTAAAAACAGTATTTCTCTCCCTTGCCATTAATTCCATTGCATGTAAAGCAAGGGATATTGCTTCTGAAAAATGAAAAAATCCGGACACTTTTTACCTCTTTCTTATATTTTCGCTCAGAAAGTTCTATTAGTCAAGCAAAAGATATCTTTTGATTCATATCTGTGCCAATTATGTAATATTTCACGAAAAACATCCCCATAGAATATAAAAAACAGAGTACGTTTTAACTTTAATATTAAAATGCTCATGCAGCCGGTATAGAATTTCCGGAGAAAATGTAATAACTGTTCCCCTGACTCTTCATAAAAGCAGATGAGGTAGAGAAATGCTTATATCTGGAGCGGATAAATTTTTATGATTGCTTTATCCGGAAAAGAGCGGAACAGTATTGATTATGAATCATTTAAATCGCTCAATTATTATTTTTACAGTGCTGATATTTCACTCTCTGTTTTCTGACGTTTATGCCGGTCAGTACGACTGCATGCGGGACTTCCCCCTCTTTGATTACAGGGCGGAGGGGAATAAACTCCCCTGGGGCGATTATGTGATGATCCGCTCATTCAGGGAGACAACACAGATAATCATCTGCAGGAGCTATTATCATTACACGGTATACACAGACCGGAACAACCTGAAGGAGGGGGACATCACGGCATCAGGTTATACAGAACTGGGGCAGATTATATCATCACCAAAAATACCAAGCCAGTTCGAGTTTGACACAATGCTGAGGGATTACATTCTTAACGGGGTCTCATCAGATGCAGGGGTTATGTTTTACGGAGTTCAATATTTTATGGATAGAATCAATTCAGATAAGACTTCAATTCACCGGTTTTCTGAAGAGTACATTATGAAAATCGAAGAAGCCGGGATTCTGACCGAGATAACTGTTGACGCAAGATGGAAAAAGCTTGTCGTAAAAAGAACCGGGGCAGGAACAGAAGCATCCAGGTGCCCCTCTGTTTACATCGACCAGACACTTGACAAAACACTGAAGCGCGTAATCACTGAATTCGCTTACAAAATCAGGAAGAGATGAGTTTTTTATATCGGGTAGAATGTGACAACCCGTGGAGTCTTCCCCTCAAGCACAAGCCTCACCTTCCTTAAAACAGGGTAGCCTTTTTTGGCTCCCCCCCTTCCTCCAAGGTAGCCCGTTCTGTGACCGGCATCGTAGACATAAACATACCTTGCTCCGGTATGCAGCGGCTTAAGGCTGCCGCTTTTTGCCTCAGCCCAGACTCTGTCCATCAGTATTATTACCCTGTCGCTCCCTATTGTAAATACGCCATGCTTCCCCTTACCCTTCACATCAGAAAGATGTTTCATGATATGTTCAAGCCTTGTTTTCCCGTCCCTGTCGTATCCGGAGATTATCAGCCCTCCCCGTGTTTTCCAGGTATCGGGTCTCTCTCTTATTATGAGCCCCTGCTTTTCAAGGTTGCGAATTTCAGGTGAAGAGAAACGGGTATCCTCCGCTTTTGCAGTGATTCCGGAAAAAAACAAAAGTGAGATAAACAAAGCCGATAATCGTTTCAAATTGATCCTCCTTGTTACTTCATGGCACATATTATAAAAAATATTTAAACCTGACCAGGCAAGTAAAATATCTTTTGAGTCTTGACAAATCATCAGAGGATTTTCTTT
>ERZ795057.1332-NODE-1332-length-21648-cov-5.466447_pt1 | contig 21648 bp, 15 predicted proteins | sample MGYA00375141_ERZ795057 | MGnify/ENA primary metagenome ERZ795057 (study PRJEB30186, sample SAMN05720163) | activated sludge metagenome | isolation source: Anaerobic digester | place: Hong Kong | collected 2015-01-26 ... | reverse complement strand
ACGGTGGTGCCCGGCTCGGGCGAACGCGGACAGGCCGACCAGAAGGCCGCGATGGCCACCAGCAGCACCAGCAGCACCACCAGCGAGACCATCCGCCGATCCAGATCCACCTCCCCCAGCCAATCGCGAAGCCGGCCCCAGGCCCGGCGAAGCGGCGGGCCGCCGGACGGCCGCGGCGCGGAGGGAACGGGCGCGGGCGGCGCCCTCCGGGGCGGACGCCGGTAGATGCCGGTGCGCAGCGGCGGCCGGACCGTGCCGCCGGGATCCGTGTTCTCCACCGGCCGGGGCGGGCCGGATTCCGACAGCACCGCGCGCACTTCGGCCGAGACATCGGGCGGCTCCCGCGGCGGCGGCAGCACCATCTCCGGTTCCGGACGCGCCGCATTCCCGGCCGGTTCCTCGTCGGCCGGCAGATGCGAAGAGGCCAGCCGGGGCTTGGCGTCGGGCCGGTCGGAGAGCGACAGAAACAGGTCGAGCTGGCGCTCGCCGCGGCCCTTGCCGGGCCCCTTGTCGTCGTTCAGGTTTCCTTGCAGTGCATTCGAGAACTTGCCCATGTCCCTCTCTCCTCGCGCGGCGGTGGGCGTCAGCCCGCCGCCACCAGGTTCACCATTCGCTTCGGGATGTAGATTTTCTTCTTCAGGGATTTTCCTTCGAGATGCGGAAGCACTTCCGGGCAGGCCAGGGCCAGCTCGAAAACCGCCTCTTCACCGGCGTCCGGGGCGATGCGGATGCGTCCGCGCACCCTGCCGTTGACCTGCACGGGAATTTCGATCTCGTCCTCCTTCAGGTACGCCTCGTTGACCTCCGGCCAGGCTTCGCCCGACAGGGAATCCGGATGCCCGAGCCGGTTCCAGAGCTCTTCGGCCAGGTGCGGCGCAAAGGGGCTGAGGATCAGGACGAACGTCGACAGCAGCGATCGCGGCAGGGCGTCCCAGGCCTGGGCTTCGTTGACGAAGATCATCATGGCGGAAATCGCCGTGTTGTAGTCCATCCGTTCGATGTCGCCGCCGACTTTCCTGATGGCGGCATGCAGCGCCCGCAGCTGGTCTTTCGTCGGCTCCCCGCCGGACAGTTTTGAAGAGAGTTCTCCGGTCTCGTCGTCCACCACGAGGCGGTACACGCGGCTGAGAAAGCGGGACACCCCCTCGACGCCCTTCATGCTCCACGGCTTGACCTGCGTCAGCGGACCCATGAACATTTCATAGAGCCGCAGCGAGTCCGCGCCGTATTCCTTGACGATGTCGTCGGGATTGATCACGTTGCCGCGGCTCTTGCTCATTTTTTCGGCGCGGCCGGTGATTTCCAGGTCCGTGTCCTTGACGAACACCTTGCCCTGGCGCTTTTCCACCAGGTCGTCCGGCAGGCCGGCCCAATGACCGTCGCGGCGGGTTCTCAGGATGATGGAGGCCACGTCGCCGTCCTTGCGGTCTTCGATCCCCTCGATGCCGCGCTCCTTCAGGGCCGCAGCGTGCGCCGCAAACGCGGCGGGATCGGCATGGTAGTCCATCTCGCCCAGAATCATGCCCTGGTTCACCAGCTTCCGGAACGGCTCCGGGGTGGAGACCACGCCGCAGTCGAAGAGCACCTTGTGCCAGAAACGCGCATAGAGCAGGTGGAGCACCGCATGCTCCGCGCCGCCCACGTACAGGTCCACGGGCATCCAGTATTTTTCCTTTTCCGGATCGGCCAGCGCCCGGTCGTTCTTCGGATCGATGTAACGCAGATAGTACCAGCACGAGCCGGCCCACTGCGGCATGGTGTTGGTTTCGCGCCGAGCCGGTCCGCCGCAGACCGGGCAGGTCGCCTGCAGCCACTCCTCCGCGCGCGCCAGCGGCGGCTGGCCATCCGGCGTGGGACGGTAATCCGTCAGCTCGGGCAGGCGCACCGGCAGGTCCTCTTCCGGCACCGGCACCACGCCGCATTTTTCGCAGTGCAGCAGCGGGAACGGCTCGCCCCAGAAGCGCTGCCGGCTGAACAGCCAGTCGCGCAGCTTGTAGTTCACCTTGCCCTGGCCCAGACCCTGTTCTTCCAGCCACGCCGTGATCTTCTTTTTGAACTCCGCCGTCGGCAGGCCGTCGAATTCGCCGGAGTTGACGGCGACGCCGTCGTCCACGTATCCGCGCCAGTCCGTCCCTTCCGGCGGCTGCACCACCTGCACGATCGGCAGGCCGAATTTCTGCGCAAACTCATAGTCGCGGGTGTCGTGGGCCGGCACCGCCATGATCGCCCCTGTGCCGTATCCCCACAGCACGTAGTCGGCAATCCACACCGGAATCGACTCCCCGTTCACCGGATTCACCGCGTGCGCCCCCGTGAACACGCCCGTTTTGTCCTTGGCCAGTTCCGTGCGCTCCAGGTCGCTCTTGGCCGCCGCCGCCGCACGGTAGGCCTCCACCGCCGCGCGCTGCTCCGGCGTGGTGACCTTGTCCACCAGCGGATGCTCCGGCGCCAGCACCATGTAGGTCGCCCCGAACAACGTGTCGGGGCGCGTGGTGAACACCCGGATGGTTTCGCCGTCCATCGCGAAATCCACCTCGGCGCCCTCGCTCTTGCCGATCCAGTTGCGCTGCATTTCCTTGATGCTCTCGGGCCAGTCCAGGCCGTCCAGGTCCGCCAGCAGCCGCTCGGCGTACTCGGTGATCTTCAGCACCCACTGCCGCATGGCGCGCCGCTCCACCTTGTGGCCTTTCGCGCGCCACTCTTCGATTTCCTCGTTGGCGAGCACCGCGCACAGGTCGGGGCTCCAGTTCACGGGCATCTCCCCCTCGTAGGCCAGCCCCTTCCGGAACAGCTGCAGGAAAATCCACTGCGTCCAGCGCACGTATTCGTCGTCCGTCGTCGCCACCTCGCGGTCCCAGTCATACGAGAACCCCAGCATCTTCAGCTGGCGGCGGAAATTATCAATGTTCTGGTAGGTAATGCCCCGGGGATGTTCGCCGGTCTTGATCGCGTACTGTTCCGCCGGCAGCCCGAACGAGTCCCAGCCCATCGGGTGCAGGACGTTGAATCCCTTCATGCGCCGGTAGCGCGCCTGGATGTCCGTCGCCGTATAGCCTTCCGGATGGCCCACATGCAGCCCCTGGCCGCTCGGATACGGAAACATGTCCAGGACATAGAACTTCGGCCGGGAACGGTCGGGCTCCTCCGGGGTGCGGAAGGTCTTGTGCTGCTCCCAGTACTGCTGCCAACGGGCCTCGATTTCGGAATGCGGATACGCCATGGATTCACCTCAAAATGGATTCGATCCGTCACTGTAGCCTTCCCCCTCCCCCCGATCAATGCCCGATTTCCCCGCGCGCCCGGGCGCTACAGTTCAAACGTGTCCACGGGGCATTCCGGCAGCGACTGGAAAAAGACCCGCCCGTACCATTTGGTCAGCAGGCGCGAGTCCAGCACCACGACAATGCCTTCGTCGGTCTGCGAGCGGATCAGCCGCCCGAAGCCCTGGCGGAACTTCAGCACCGCCTCGGGCAGGGAATATTCCCGGAACGGGTCGCCGCCCCGCTCCTTGATGCGCCGCAGGCGCGCGGCCACCACCGGATGATCCGGCACCGCAAACGGCAGGCGCGTCAGGATAACGTTGCTCAAGGCCTCGCCGCGAACGTCCACGCCCATCCAGAAGCTGTCCAGCCCGAACAGGACAAAGCCTTTGTTCGTGCGGAAAGTCTCCAGCATGGCCCGGCGGGCCATGCCCTGCCCCTGCGCCAGCAGGGTCAGGCCGGCCGCCTCCAGCGGGGCGCGCAGCGTCCCGGCCGTGCGCCGGAGAAGCTCCTCGCTGGTGAACAGGGCAAACGCCTGTCCTTTTGTTTTCAAGCTCCAGCGCAGCACCCCCCGCGCCACGGCATCGGCAAAGGCGTCCTTGTCTTTCGGGTCGGGGGCGTTCGTCGCCACGTGCAGCCGCATCTGCCGGGCATGGTCGAACGGCGAGCCCAGGCAGCGCAGGGCGCAGTCCGGGCCGGCGCCCAGCCGGTCCCGGCAGTAGTCCAGCCGGCCGCCCACCGCCAGCGTCGCGCTGGTCAGGATCACGCTGCGCAGCGCCCCGAACAGGCTGTTGGCCAGAATGGGCGCCACCTCGATCGGCGCCGAATGCAGAACCGGCTGGCGCCGGCGGCCCTCGCGCGAAATCCAGTACACGTGATCCGGCTCCAGCTGCCCCAGATAGGCCTCCAGCATGCCGCGCAGTCCCGCCGCCTGTCCCCGCAGCCCTTTCAGTTCCGAGCGCGTATCCTCGTCCCGCCCTTCCAGTTCCTCGATCAGGGTGCCCAGCCGGCTCGACAGTTCCCGCAGCAGTTCGGGCACCTCGGTATCCACCTCCAGCGGATGCGGAACCGTTCGGGTTCCCTCGTGCGCGGACAGCCCCGCCGCCTTCGTCACCGCATGGAACAGATCGGCCACCGCCTCCCAGAGCCGGCCGGCCGTCTGGGCCGCCGGGCCCGCCCGCAGATAGCCCAGCAGCCCCTTGCCGGTTTCCGGAATGTACAGCCGGCGCAGAAAGTGTTCGAACGCATAAGGCGACAGGCGGATGCCCAGATGCTCGCTGGCGGTATCCTCGACGGTATGCGCCTCGTCCATCACCACCGCCGTCACGTCGGGCAGGAAATTGGCCCCCTGCATGCGCAGCGCCAGATCGGAAAACAGCAGGTGGTGGTTCGCCACCAGCAGGTCGGCATCCTGCATCCGGGCGCGCGCCCGCTGCAGAAAACACCGCGCCCGCTCCGGGCATTTTCCGCCCAGGCAGTTGCCGTGCTCCGCGCAGACCGCCGACCACGCCTCCGGCAGGGGCGGCCGGCTCATCTCCTGGACGCTGCCGTCTTCGGTGGAGTCCGCCCAGGCCCGGATGCGCTCCAGGTCCCGCGCCACGGCATCGGGAAACAATTCCCCCTGGTGGCGGTGCGCCCGCGCCAGCCGGCGCCGGCACAGATAGTTTGCACGCCCCTTGACCAGCACCGCCCGGAACGGCACGCCCAGCCGTTCCTGCAGCAGCGGCAGATCCTTGCCCACCAGCTGCTCCTGAAGCGAAATGGTGTGGGTGGACACCATCACGCGCTTTTGGATGCGTCCGGCATGCAGAATCAGCGGCGCCAGATAGGCCAGGCTCTTCCCCACGCCCGTGCCCGCTTCGACCATCAGATGGCCTTCGGTCTCCAGCGCATCCGCCACGGCGCAGGCCATCTCGACCTGCTGGGGCCGCGCCTCGTACGCGAAATTGTCGCCGCACAACCCGCCCAGCGCGCCATCCGCCCGGAAAAAACCCGACGCCAGTTCGCGCAACGGCTGCCCGGCGACGGCAGACCCCTCCGGCATCGGCGCAATCATGCCCTGTGCTCCCGCCAACCGGGCCGCCCGGACGCTCCGGGCGGCTCGGCCCGCCCGTTACGGCGCGGTGACCGCAGGCTCGCCGGCGGCCGCTTCCGGAATCGCCACGATCGGCTCTTCGGCTTCTTCCGCCTCTTCTTTCGCCGCCTCGGCGGCTTCCGCCATCTTCGCCAGATCCCCCTCCAGCTTGATCATCGCCTTTTCGCGGAGTTCGCGGATGTACTCGGCATTGATCCGCTGCTGGACCCGGGCCCGCAGCTGCACGCGCAGGCGGTTCTCGATCTCTTCAAACGGCACCACCTTCTCTTCCTGCTCGCCATCCACCCGGATGACGTGGAAGCCGACCGGCGATTCCACCACCTCCCCGATCTGCCCGATCTCCTGCGAGAACACCGCTTCCTCGAAAGCCGGCGCCTCGCGTCCGCGCGGCACCACGCCCAGCGAGCCGCCGCGGCTGCGGCTGGCGCACTGCGACACCTCGCGCGCCAGCGTTTCGAATTCCGCCCCCTCCAGCAGGGCCTTGCGCACCCCTTCGGCCTTGGCCCGCGCATCCAGCCGGACCGCTTCCTCCGCGTTCGCCGGCACCCGGATCAGAATGTGCGAGGCGATCCGCCCTTCGGGAATCGTGAACTCGTCAATGTGCTCGTCATAGTATTTCCGCACCACATCGTCCGTGATCTCCGCCTGGGCGGCCTCGACCTTCTCTTTCACCACCTTGTTCTTGAACAGGTCCAGCCGCAGGTTGTTTTCCAGATCCTCGATGGACAGGTTCGCCGCCGCCAGCAGCATCACCAGCGAATGGCCTTCCCCCAGCCCCTTTTCGAGATCCTTCTTCCCCTGCTCCAGTTCTTCCTGCGAAATCAGCACGCCCGAGCGCTCCATCTCCCCCTTGACCAGCTGGCGCACCACGAGATTGTCCACCGCCTGCGACAGGATCCGCGCCTGGATCCGCGGAATCTGTTCCGCGGGGGTGTCCTGCGGCACATGCGAAAACAGCCGGCTGGCCTCGCGCTGGATCTGGCCGTGCGTAATGCCCGCCTGATCCACCCACACCGCCACCTCGTCCGCCTTCATCCCGCCGGGAGTGACAACCTGCGCTTCCTTTTTCCCGCATCCCGCCGCCAGCACCAGCGCCAACAGGCCCGTCCATGCCATCGTATGCTTCATGTCCCTGTTCCTTTCGACTTGCTTTACGCCCGAAATCAGCGTGTCAACCGGACATTTTCCGCCCATCGCCCGGAATTGCAAGTCTGAAAGGCCGGTGGAAAACGGCCATCCGGCGCGAAACGGTTGACAGACCGCGGGTCTCCCCTTATCTTGCCCCACGACATGAATGGCGCGGTAGCCAAGTGGTAAGGCGAGGGTCTGCAAAATCCTTATTCATCGGTTCGATTCCGATCCGCGCCTCCAGATGATCATTCTGTCCCCGGCGTCCGAAAAGCCTTGCGGCTTGAACGGCGCCGTTTGATTATGCCCCTGAAAGCCTCCAGATGACCGCCCCGCACACCCAGCCCGTTGAGGAGGTCCTGGCGGACCGGCGCACGTCGCCGAACGGACTTTCCGCCGGCGAAGCGACCGCCCGCCTCGCCTCCCACGGCCCGAACGAACTGCTGGAAACCATTTCCCGGCCCGCCTGGAAAATGCTTCTGGCCCAGTTTGTCGAACCGCTGATTCTCATCCTGGTCGCCGCCGCCGTGCTGTCCTTCTTCCTTGGCGATCTCGTCGAAGCCGTCGCCATCCTGACCATCGTGTTCCTGTTCGGCCTCCTCGGCTTCATCCAGGAATTCCGCGCCGAAAAAGCCATGGCCGCCCTTCGCCAGCTGGCCAGCCCCGCGGTCCGCGTCCGGCGCGACGGCGAAATCCGCGAAATCCCCGGGCGCGACCTCGTTCCGGGCGACATCGTCCTGCTCGAAGCCGGCAACGTCGTTCCCGCCGACCTCCGCCTGCTCACCTGCATCCACCTCGGGCTTCAGGAAGCCGCCCTGACCGGCGAATCCGAAGCCGTCCGCAAACAGACCGCCCCCCTGGCGGAAGAAGCCATGCCCCTGGGCGACCGCACCAACCTCGCTTTCATGGGCACCCTGGTCGCCCAGGGCCGCGGATCCGGCGTCGTGGTCGAAACCGGCATGCGCACCGAACTCGGCAGAATCGCCGGCATGATTCAGAACATCGATTCCGGCCGCACCCCCCTGCAGCGCAAGCTCGCTCAGGTCGGCAAGCACCTGTCGCTGGCCGGACTGGGCGCCGCGCTGGCGCTGCTGGCCATGGGACTGCTCCGCGGCGAACCCTTCACCGCCATGCTGCTCACCGCCGTCAGCCTCCTGGTCGCCGTCGTCCCCGAAGGCCTCCCCGCCGTCATTACCGCCACCCTTGCCCTCGGCGGGCGCCGGATGCTCAAGCGCCATGCCCTGATCCGCAAACTTCCCGCCGTCGAAACCCTCGGCGCCGTCACCGTTATCTGCACCGATAAAACCGGCACGCTGACCGAAAACCGCATGACGGTGGCCCGCCTCCACACCCTGCACCACGACGTGCCCGTGCTGAATGCCCCGGCCCCGGCCGCCCCGGACGTCCGCACCGAAACCCTCCCGCTTCTGCTCGTCGGCGCGCTCTGCAACGATGCCCATCTGGTCTTCGAAGAAACCGGCCGGCCCCCGCAGGGGATCGGCGACCCGACCGAAACCGCTCTGCTGGCCGCCGCCGAACAAGCCGGACTCCCCACCCAGTCCCTGGCCCGGGAAGTGCCGCGCCTCGCGGAATTCGCTTTCGATTCCGACCGCAAACGCATGACCACCCTGCACCACGGCGGCCTCGGCGACTATCCCCTGCCCCCGCCTCTCGATGCCCCCGTCCTGGCCGCCGTCAAAGGCTCCCCCGACGGCCTCCTCGATCTCGCCACCCACGTGCTCGCCGGCGATCGCATCGTGCCCCTGCATGACAGCGCCCGGCGCCATTTCCTCGCCGCCAACGAGCGCATGGCGGCGGAAGGCCTGCGCGTGCTCGGGTTCGCCTTCCGCCGCTTCCAGGCGCCGCCGCCTCCCGGCGCCTCCACCCGCGACATCGAAGACCAGCTGGTCTTCTGCGGGCTCGCCGGCCTGCTCGATCCCCCCCGCGAAGAAGTCCGCGCCGCCGTCGCCCGCAGCCACGCCGCCGGCATCCGCACCCTCATGATCACCGGCGACCACCCCCTGACCGCCGCCGCCATCGCCCGCCGCCTGAACCTGGCCCCCGGCGGCGGCGAGCCGCTCGTCCTGTCCGGCGCCGAACTCGCCGCCCTCGCCGATGACGAACTCGAAGCCCGCTGCGAAGAGGTATCCGTCTTTGCCCGCGTCTCCCCCGAGGACAAGCTGCGCATCGTCTCCGCCCTCCAGAACCGCGGCCAGATCGTCGCCATGACCGGCGACGGCATCAACGATTCGCCCGCCCTCAAGCGCGCCGAAATCGGCGTCGCCATGGGCATCACCGGCACCGATGTCGCCAAGGAATCCTCCGACATGGTCCTGCTGGACGACAACTTCGCCACCATCGTCGCCGCCGCCGAAGAAGGCCGCACCATTTTCGACAACCTGGTCCGCTTCATCAAGTATTCCTTCGGCGGCAATCTCGCGAAGGTGCTGGTCATGCTGTGCGCCCCCCTGGCCGGCATCGGCGCCATGGCCCTGCGCCCCCTTCATCTGCTCTGGCTCAATCTGCTGACCGACGGCCTGATGGGGCTCGGACTGGGCCTCGAGCCCTCCGAACCCGATGTCATGAACCGGCCCCCGCGCCGGCCCGACGCCCCCATCCTCAACCGCGCCGCCATCTGGCACGTCGGCTGGATGGGCCTGTTCATCTGCGCCGCGTCCCTGCTGCTGGCCGGGGCCTGGCACCGCTTCCGTCCCGGCGGCGACGCGTGGCAGACCGTCCTGTTCTCCGCCATCGGCTTTGCCCAGATCGGCCAGGCCTGGGGCCTGCGCTCCCTGACCCGCACCCCCTTCCGCTTCGGCCCCAACCCGGCGCTCGCCGGCCTGACCCTCGTGACCCTGGCCCTGCAGCTCGGCGTCATGTACATCCCCGTCCTGGCCCGCGCCTTCCGGCTGCAGCCGCTGCCCCTCCCGGCGCTCGGCGCCACCGCCGCCCTCGGCTTGCTGACCTTCGCCATCGTCCATCTGGAACGCCGGCGGCCCCGCGCCGCCGCCCGCCGGAAAGGAACCGCCCCATGAAACTGCTCGACCGCGAATTCACGTTCGACCGCGTCATCCGCCTGGCCATCGGCGCCGCCGTCATTGCCGGCCTCATCCACCTGCTGGGATTTCTGCAGGGCGTCCTGACGCCCTTCGCCGTCGCCGTCCTGCTGGCCTACATGATGAATCCGCTGGTCTGCGCCATCCAGCGCCGGGTCCGCGGCCGCAAGACCGCCGTCGCGCTGAGCCTGCTGCTGGTGCTGGCGGCCGCCACCGCCCTCGTGGTGGGACTGGTCCCCGTGCTGGCCCGGGAATTCGCCGCCCTCGGCGGCCTGCTGCGGCAGGCCGCCAACCTGCAGCTGCCCGCCTGGCTCCAGGAACGCCTCCCGCAGGACCTCTGGACCGGCCTCACCCAGCGTCTCTCCGAACCGGACTTCCAGGAATTCTTCACCCCCGAGCGCCTCTGGCAATGGGCCGAAACCGCCCTCCAGAAAGCCGTGCCCGGCGCCTGGAAAATCCTCTCCGGCGCCGCCAGCCTCGTCATCGGCACCGTCGGCCTCGTCATCGTGCTGTTCTATCTCGTCTTCCTCCTGGCGGACTACGACCACTTCCAGGCCGCCTGGCCCAACATGATCCCCGAAGACTACCGCGCCGCCACCCTCGATTTCCTCCATGAATTCGCCGAAGGCATGCGCCGCTACTTCCGCGGGCAGGCCGCCGTTGCGGCCCTGGTCGGAATCCTGTTCGCCGCCGGCTTCGCCCTCATCGGCCTGCCCATGGGCATACTGCTGGGTCTGTTCATCGGCCTGCTCAACATGGTCCCCTATCTGCAGATCGTCGGGGCGGTGCCCGCCTTCCTGCTGGCCGCCCTCGGCGCCCTCGCCTCCGGCGGCAATGTCTGGATCGCCCTGGCCCTGTGCGGACTGGTTTTCGCCGTGGTGCAAACCCTCCAGGACATGGTGCTCGTGCCGCGCATCATCGGCCGCAGCCTCGGGCTCAACCCCGTCGCCATCCTGCTGTCGCTCAGCATCTGGGGCCGGCTGCTCGGCGCGCTCGGCCTCCTGATCGCCCTGCCCATGACCTGCCTGCTCCTCGCCTGGTACCGGCGCAACCTCGTCCCCTCCCGCCACCATACCCCCGCCCCCGTCCCCTGATCCCCGTCCACCCCCCGTCTTCGGCCGGTTCCGGATTTTCCACGCCATGGAAAAAATTTCCGCCGGTTTTCCACGCCATGGAAAAAAGTTTTCCACACCGTGGAAAATCCGGATTCAGAATCAACCGACACTGAACCGTCTCTTTGCCAGTGCATGACCGCATGCTGATTGCTGAATCCTGACTCTTGGGTTTCCTGTTTTCCTGCTTGGCTGCTCCTCCTCGGACCTCCGGCCTCGGCCTCCCTCCTTACTCCCAGAACGGCCAGAAATGATGCACCGGCCCGTGCCCGTGCCCGATGCGATATCCCGCGCCGGCCCGAATGGCCCGGCGGATGTATTCCTTGGCATGGCCGACCGCCTCCGTCACGCCTTCGCCTTTCGCCAGATGAGCCGCAATGGCCGACGACAGCGTGCAGCCCGTCCCGTGCGTGTTCCGCGTTTGAATCCGCTCGTCCCCGAAGCGCTCCGCCCCGGGGCTCCCGGCCGACACCAGGACATCCTCGCTCGCGTCTCCGTCCAGGTGCCCCCCTTTCACCAGGACATGCCGGCTGCTCCATTGCAGCAAATCCGCCGCGGCGGTTTCCATGTCCGCCGCGCCGGCCACTTCCCGGCCCAGCAGCACCGCCGCTTCCGGCAGATTGGGCGTGATGATTTCCGCCAGCGGAAACAGATGCGTTTTCAACGCCTCCACCGCGTCATCCTGCAGCAGCTTGTCTCCGCTCTGCGCCACCATCACCGGATCCGCCACGATCCGTTGGACGCCGTACGCGCGCAGCTTCCCCGCCACCGCCGCGATCAGCTCCGCCGAGTACAGCATGCCGATTTTCACCGCATCCGCGCCGATGTCCCCCAGCACCGCATCCAGCTGCCGCTCCACGAACTCCACCGGCACCGGATGAATTCCCGTCACCCCCTGTGTGTTCTGCGCCGTCAGCGCCGTGATCACGCTCATCCCGTAGCATCCGTTCGCCGCGAAGGTCTTCAGATCCGCCTGGATCCCCGCCCCGCCCCCGCAGTCCGATCCCGCAATCGTCAACACCCGCCGATACGCTTTCTCACTCATGCCGCCCTCTCCCTGCCTGCCGTCTACCATGATTTGATCCTGTATAGTTATTGCAATATGTATACATATTGCAATAACTATAGAGTTTCCTCCCCGGGCTCCCGGATGCCTTGAATGCTCCGCCGCAACTCCGCCGCGGCGGTGCGCGGGGACTCCGCCGCCACGATGGCCGACACCACGGCAAGGCCCGCCGCACCGGCGCGAACCACGTCGTGCGCGTTGTCCGCATGAAGGCCGCCGATGGCCACCACCGGGATCTTGACGGCAGCGCAAACCGCCCGAAGCCCCGCCAGGCCCAGCGGCGGCGCCGTGTCGGTCTTGGTCGGCGTGGCGAACACCGGGCTCGCGCCGACATAATCCGCGCCGTCCCGTTCCGCCTGCACCGCGTCGGCCACGGATTCCGCCGAAATCCCGATGATCCACCCCGGCGGTCCCAGCCGCCGGGCCTCCGCCAGCGGCATGTCGTCCTGGCCCAGATGGACGCCGTCCGCTCCCGCCGCCAGCGCCACGTCCACCCGGTCGTTGATGATCAGCGGCACGCCGGTGCCCGCCAGAACCGCTTTCACCGTGCGGGCTTCCTCCAGGAATTCCCGCGTGCCGCAGGACTTTTCCCGGAGCTGGACGCAGGTCACCCCGCCCTGCACCGCCTGCCGCACGATCTCCGCCGTCGGCCGCCCCCGCGCCAGCGCGCGGTCCGTGACGAGATACAGGGAGTAATCCGCAGCGGCCATTTCATCCCTCCTGAATGCGGACGCCCTGTGCCAGGTCCTCCGCCGTCAGCCCGTGCAAGGCATCCAGAAAGCGGATCATGAACGAGCCCGGCCCGGCCGCGCCGTCCGCCGCGTGCTCGCCCGCCAGCCCGTAATAGGCCAGTCCCGTGGCCGCCGCCGAAACGGGGTCGGCCTCCACCCCCGCGAAGGCCCCGATGATGGCGGTGGCCCCGCAGCCCGTGCCGGTCACGCACCCCATCAGCGGATGCCCGTTGGCCACCCGCAGCACGCGCCGGCCGTCGGTGACGTAATCCACCGGCCCGGTGATCGCCACGGGCACGCCGAGGTCCCGCGCCAGCGCGCCGGCCCGGGCCGCCGCCGCCTCCACCGTGTCCGCCGAATCCACCCCCCGGGTCCGGGCCGCGGCACCGCTCAATGCGAGAATCTCCGATGCATTGCCCCGCACCAGCGACACCCGGACTTCGCCGAGAATCCGCCGGGCCGCTTCCGTGCGCAGCGTTGTCGCGCCGGCGCCCACCGGATCCAGAATGACCGGCACGCCCAGTTCGGACGCCTTCCGCCCCGCCTTGAGCATCGAGACAATCCAGGCGTCATCCAGCGTCCCGATGTTCAGCACCAGGGCCTTCGCTAAGGCCACCATCTCCTCGACCTCGTTTTCCGCGTGCGCCATCACCGGCGCCGCCCCCGCCGCCAGCAGGACATTCGCCGTGAAATTCATCACCACATAGTTGGTGATGTTGTGCACCAGGGGCTTCTGCGCCCTGACCGCCTGGCGATTCGCGGCCGCCTGCGCGGCCCATGTGGATTCCGGATTCATGTCCGTCCTTTCGTTTTCATGGAAATCAGCAGATACATCGCCGCCGCCAGCCCCATGGCCGGGATCGAGGCCCCGCCGGCAAAGCCCGTCTTCGCGCACGCGTGATAGACGCCGAACCCGGCCGCCCACGCCCCCATGGCCCTCCAGTTCACCCCGCCCGCATACCAGTACCGCCCGCGCCGGTACAGATCCTCCGCCACGTAGCATCCGCGCTTCAGGATGAAATAGTCCGCCAGCACCACGCCGAACAGCGGACAGAACGCCGACCCGATGAACAGCAGAAAGGCCTCGTATTTCGTGGCATCGAAGAACAGCGCGATCAGCGTTCCCGCCGCTCCGCCCAGCAGCACCAGCCCCCGCGTGCCCATCTTCGGAAACAGGCTCTGGGCCGACACCGCGTTGGAATAGATGTCGAGAAAGGTGGTCGTCAGGGTCGAGAGCAGCACAATCGCCACCGCGGGCGCCAGCAGCCCGTGGCCGCCCATCAGCTGCAGCAGCATGGATTCCGGCGCGCCCGAGCCGGTCGCCAGCGCCGCCACCAGTCCCACGGCATACATCCACGAGCTCACGATGAAATAGCCCCACCACGTCCCGCGGATCCCGCGCCCCGGCACCGCCGCGTGGCGCGTATAGTCCGACACCAGCGGCATCCACGAAATCGGCATCGCAATGGCCAGGTCCAGCCCCAGCATGAACGGCATGGACGGCGCGGACGGCGCGGCCAGCAGCTCGCGCCACCCGTAGGTCCTCAGCGCCAGGACCGTCATCGCCACCGACAGCGCCAGCAGCAGCACCACGCCGATCTTCTGCAGCATCCGCCAGGCCCGGCTTCCCGCCAGGGCCCAGACGGTCGTCAAGGCTCCCAGCGCCACGATCCAGATCCCCGCGTGCTCCGCCCCGCCCGCCAGGCCCGCCGCCGACTGCCCGCCGATCCACAGCATGACCGCCGTCCAGCCCGCCAGCTGCACCACGTTCAGCACCGCCGGCAGCGCCGATCCCCGGTTGCCCAGCGCCCCGCGCGTGCTGACAATGGCCGGCACCCCGTGACGGCTGCCGATCAGCCCGCCCAGCGCCATCGGCGTATTGCCGGCCAGATGCCCCAGCAGGATGATCCCCAGGCCCGCCGTCAGCCCGAACGACACCAGCAGGCCCCCCGCCCAGATCTCCGACAGCGAAATCGCCGCCCCCGCCCACAGCAGGAAGAAATCCCATTCCCGCAGCGTCCGTTCCTCCTTGCCGATGGGTCCGCTGATTGACATGTCTCCGGTTCCTTTCCGGTGCGCCGGGGAGCCTGCCGCCACGGCATGCCAAAGCCGCGGTTCCATCGGAGAAACCACGGCTTCTTTCGAGCGATCCGCTGTCCCTGCGCTGGAATGATCCAACAGGTTCCAAGGGTTATCCCGCCCAACGGGAACTCTCAGCCCTCTTTCTCGAGGACACCCCTAGCGACCATTTATCGGAGCCGAAACTATCATGCCCTGCGTCCCAGTCAAGCCCGGGCGTCGCGGTTCCGGGCCGCGCACAAGCTCAACGCCGCTCACCCGCTGGCGTCCGGCGCCGGCCTCTGCCGGTCTGCACTCAGGGGACGGGCGCGGAAAGCGCCGTTTCGATCGCCGCCGCGAGTTCCGGATCGTCCGGCTCCGTGCGGCTGCCGTAGCGCCCCAGCACCCGCCCGTCCTTCCCGATCAGGAATTTGTTGAAGTTCCACGAAATGGCCCCGCCATGCTCCGGGTGGAGTTTCTTATCCGTCAACCAGGCATAGAGCGGATGGATGGTTTTGCCCTTCACGGAGATCTTGGCAAACATCGGAAACGTCACGCCGTAGGTCAGCGTGCAGAAGCTCTTGATCTCGGCCTCCGTCCCCGGCTCCTGCCCCATGAAGTTGTTGGCGGGAAATCCCAGCACGGCGAATCCGCGGTCTTGGTTGGCCTGGTACAGCTTCTCCAGCCCCGCATACTGCCGGGTGAACCCGCACCGGCTCGCCACGTTCACCACCAGCAGCACCCGGCCCCGGTAGTCCGACAGCGCCACCTCCCGGCCGTCAATGTCCGTCATCGTGAATTCATGGATGCTCTGCACCGGCTCCGCTCCTTCCGCCGCGCCCGCGGCCCGCGCCCCCGCCAGGACCGCCCCCAGGATCCATACTCGCCAACTGGGATGCACCATCATGGTTTTCATGCCTCCCAACCTACCCCGAAACCCGCCAACCGCAAGCCCCGCGGTCCGCGGTCCGAGGTCCGAGGTCGGTGGAACAGGGGACAGGGGTCAGGGGACAGAAGGGGGGCAGGCGAAAGGGTCCTCCATTCCATCATTCCATATATTCCGGGTCCGGGGTCCGCGGAACCCCCGTTTCCCATCCTAAACATCCTGTCATCCTGTTGTCCTGTGTTTCCTGTCTTCCTGCTGCAATACTCCCTTGCCTTCCCCTCCCTCTATTCGCGCCTTTCGTAGTTTTTCCTCCCCCGGCCGTTCTCCTGTGTTCCGGTGTTTCCTGTTTTTCTGCCTGGCTGTTCCCCCGGTTGTTCCTCCGAAGTCGCCCTTGTCCGCCCGGGCCGGATGCGATATAGTCCGGATAGAAGAGACGACAACGCCAACGCAGGAGGGCTGATCATGAAAATCCTGGCCGCTTTGGATCTCGCCGCCGATCACCCCGATCTTCTCCGGGAAGCCCTCCCTTGGGCCCGCGGACTGGGGGCGAAGCTCTGGCTGCTGCATGTGGCCGCGCCCAACCCCGACTTCGTGGGATACGAGACCGGCCCCGACACCGTGCGCGACGCCATCGCCCACCAGTTGCGCGTTCAGCGCGTCCAACTCGAAGAGATGGCCGAGACGCTGCGCCGCGACGGTCTGGAGGTCACGGCCCTGCTGGTGCAGGGGCCGACCGCCGACACCATTCTGCGCGAAGCGGACAAAATCGGCGCCGATATCATCCTGATGGGGACGCGAGCCCACGGCAAACTGCATGAATGGCTCGTGGGATCCACCAGCAAGGGCGTTCTCCACAAAGCCACCCGCCCCGTTCTGCTCATTCCGCCCCGGGCCGGAAACTCCGAACACAATCCATCGTCCTGAGGCGGCAGCCGCGCCCCGGCGGGGTGCGCAATGGTGCTCGCCATTTCCGGCAAGGGGCGTATGGTGCTCTCCATGAATCTAACCATCCCTTCGATTATTCAGGGCGGCATGGGCGCCGGTGTCTCCAACTGGCGCCTGGCGAAGGCCGTGGCCCGCCTGGGCCAGCTGGGCGTCGTGGCCGGCACGGCCTTGGACCAGCTGCTGTCGCTCCGCCTGCAGAACGGCGACGCCGACGGCGCCATCCGCCGCGCCCTGGAGCACTTTCCCTTTCCCCGCGTGGCCAAGCGAATCCTGGACGCCTATTTCGTTCCGGGCGGACAGGACCCGTCCAAGCCCCGCAAGCCCGGAAAAATGCTTGCGGCGGAGCGCAACCTGCCGGCGCAGGAGCTGTGCATCGCCGCGAATTTCGTCGAGGTCTTTCTGGCCCGGGAGGGGCACTCGGGCCCCGTGGGAATCAATTTTCTGGAGAAGATCCAGATGCCGCACCTGCCGTCGCTCTACGGCGCGATGCTCGCCGGGGCGGCCGTTATCATTGTCGGCGCGGGCATCCCCCTGGAGTTCCCGACGGCCATCCAGGCCCTGGCCAACCACCAGCCCGCGTCCTATACGGTGGCGGTCAGCGGTCCCAAGGCGGCGGAACCCGTCGTCCTGACGCTGGACCCGGCGGACTTCGCGGAGCCCGGACAGACCCTGCCCCCGCTGGAGAAGCCGGCGTTCCTGCCGATTGTGTCGTCGGCGACGCTGGGCACGATGATGGCCCGGCGGCTCCCCGGAGGCGTGGACGGGTTCGTGATCGAAACCGCCGTGGCGGGCGGGCATAACGCGCCCCCGCGCGGCCAGATGCAGTTCACCCCCGACGGCCAGCCGGTGTATGGCCCGCGCGATGTGGCCGACCTGGACATCTTCCGCAAGATCGGCCTGCCGTTCTGGCTGGCCGGCGGCTACGGCTCGCCCGAGAAGTACCGCGAGGCCCTCGGCCTCGGCGCCGCCGGCATCCAGATGGGCACGGCCTTCGCCCTGTGCACGGAGTCCGGCCTTGCGCCGGATCTGCGGCGCGCGCTGGTGACCAAAGCCCTGACCGGCAAGGCCCGGGTGTTTACCGATGCCCTCGCCTCCCCGACCGGATTCCCCTTCAAGGTGGCCGAACTCGAAGGCACGCTGTCCGATCCCGATGTGTACGCCCGGCGCCAACGCGTCTGCAACCTCGGGTTCCTGCGCGAAGCCTACCGGAAAGCGGACGGCTCCCTGGGCTACCGTTGCGCCGCCGAACCCGAAGCGGCCTGGATCGCCAAGGGCGGCAAGCCCGAGGCCGCCGCCGGGCGCAAGTGCCTCTGCAATGCCCTGGTCGCCAACATCGGCCTGCCCTGCCTCCAGCCCGACGGCTCCCCCGAACTTCCCCTCGTCACCCTGGGCGACGACCTCGCAGGCGTCGGCCGCTTCTGCGCCGACGGACAGACGGACTATACCGCCGCCGACGCCATCCAAACCATGGCGGGCTGACGGCCGGCAGTCCTCCCGCGCCCTGCACCCCCGTAGCACGCGGCTCTGTCGCGTGCAGGCTGTTCACCTACTTGGATAATTGGATATTCCTTGTTGGACATTGGACATTCTCCTCCTCTTCCCGATCCTCGCGGGGCGGGAGCCCCGCGCTACGCCAAAGCCGGCGTCGCCCCGCTCCTCCCCTCTCCGCCCCCCGGCAGCCATTCTCGCCTTGCCCCGTCCGCATGCGGCGCTTATGCTCCGGTTCCACATGAAATGTCCCCGCCATCTCGGCATGTCGGTTCTGGCCGGGACCGTTCTGGCCGGCCTTTCCGCTGCGGGCGCCCCCCCGGCGCTGCTGACGATCGGCCAGGGATGGGCGCAGGTGCGGGAGTTCTTTCCGCCGTCCGGAGAAACGGAAATTTCGGCGGTTCACTGGACCCGTCCCCCGCCGGAAATCGATCTCGACACGCTGCAGGTCTGGAGCATCGGCCGCCCCTGGCCGGTTCGGGAATGGCGCTGGCGCGACACCCCCGAACCCGGTGCCGGCCCGGAGGATTCCGCTCCGCTGGTCTGGACGCCGCGCGACGGCATCGCCGTGCGCCGGCCGTCGCACGACGTGCTGGACATCGAACTGGAGCGTCCCATGTCCCACCGCATGGGACACTCGCTGACCTATCGCCTGCCGGGTCTCGGCTGGCAGGCGTTCTACCGCGTGGTGGTCCGCGGCATCGGACCGGAATCCATTCAATCCGTCCAGGTGGACCTCTCCGCCCATGTCCGCATCCGCAACGATACGCCTGCCGCGTTTCCCGATGCCCGGCTGTCCCTGACGGGCAGTGACGCCACTCTTCTGCCGCCGCCGAAGCCGTTCGGCCTGCTGGCGGTCAACCCCGATACGCCGCTCTCCGATCTCTGGCTGTTCCATCCCGATCCGCCGGCGGAACTGCCCCGCCATTATCCCCTCGACGCCCCGGCGGACATTCCGGCGCGCAATGAAACGGAAATCCTGTTTGCTCGGGTGGTCCGCAAGCCCGCGCAAATCGTCCACCTGTGCCATTCCGACGAAATCCCCGCGCCCACCCGGTCCGGGGGGCTTCCCCTGCGGCGGCTGCTGCTGATTCCAAACAGCGCATCCCATGGACTCGGCTTTCCCCTGCCCCCCGGCCAGGCCGACCTGTTTCTGGGGGCGGCCCGCGGCGCGCCTCTCCAGACGGGCCACGTGGCCCATACCCCCCATCCCGGCACCCTGCAGGTGGACATGGGGCTGACCGATACCGTCCGCGCCACCCGGCAGACGAGCGAAGAAATCCCCCTGCCCGAGGGCGCCTGGCAGTCCGACCATTCCATCCTGCTGGCCAACCGGCTGGACACCCCGGTTCAGGTCACGGCCATTGAAAAACCCGTTACGCCCATGGAATGGAATCTGGTCCGTTCTTCAATCCCCGCCACGGCCGCCGGCCGCGAGCTGCGCTTCGAAACCACCGTGCCGCCGAAATCCACCCGGACCATCACCTACCGCCTGCGCCTGACCGCACGCAATCCGCAGCTGCCATGAACCATCCGCACACGACACCCCCAGGAGCCGCCCCCATGCTGGATACCCGCATCCCCGTCCTTGGCCCCGCCCGCCACCCCTCCCCCCTCGCCTTCAATACGGTTCAGGACGACGCCATCAGCAATTTTGTCTCGGACGAAATGCGCGTCCGCCATCAGGTCGTCGTCGGCCCGGGGGAGCCCGAAGACAGTGCCGCGTTCTTCGAAAAAGCCGGCCCGCGCCAGCAGCTGTTCTTCGATCCCTCGCAAACCCGCGCCGCCATCGTCACCTGCGGCGGCCTTTGCCCCGGCATCAACAACGTCATCCGTTCCGCCTTCCTCGAACTGCACTTCAACTACGGCGTCCGGGAAGTCCTGGGCCTCCGCCACGGGTTCCGCGGACTCACGGAAAAGGGCGAACCTCCGCTGGTGCTGACGCCGGAACGGGTGGATCATATCCACCGCGACGGCGGCTCCATCCTCTCCTCTTCCCGCGGACGGCAGGACACGGCGGAAATGGTCGACTTCCTCGTCCGCCACCAGATCCACATCCTGATCTGCGTGGGGGGCGACGGCACCCAGCGCGGCACCCACGAAATCGCCCGGGAGGCCCTCCGGCGCGGGCTGCCCATTGCCGTGGTCGGCGTTCCCAAGACCATCGACAACGACATCCAGTTCGTGGACATGACCTTCGGCTATTTCAGCGCCATCGAATCGGCGCGCGCCGTGCTCGACGGCGCCCACTGCGAATCCAAAGGTGCGCCCAACGGCATCGGACTCGTCAAGGTCATGGGCCGCGATTCCGGATTCATCGCCGCGGGAGCCGCCGCCGCCTCCCAGGAGGTCAATTTCGCGCTGATTCCCGAAATTCCCCTCCTGCTGGACGGCCCGACGGGCTTTCTGGCCGCCCTCCACCAGCGAATGACCCGGCGCCACCATGCGGTCATCGTCGTCGCCGAAGGCGCCGGCCAGGATCTGATGGAGCAGCTGGAGGAAACCGATACATCCGGCAACCGGAAAAAGGCCGACATCGGCCTGTTCCTTCGCGACCGGATCCTGGCGTATTTCAAGGAGCGGGATACCGAGGTCAATCTCAAGTACATCGACCCGTCCTATATCGTGCGCTCCGTCCCCGCCAATTCGCAGGACGCACAGCTCTGCGACGGCTTCGCCCGCCATGCCGTCCATGCCGCCATGGCCGGCAAGACCGACCTCATCATCGGCCTCTGGCACATGGTCTATGTCCATGCCCCCATCCCCCTCGCCACCGCCAGCCGGAAGAAAGTGGACCCCGAAGGCGAACTCTGGCGGTCCGTCATCGCCGCCACCGGCCAGCCCGCTCTCTGGCAGTAGAGCCGCCGGACATCGCCCGGCTGACCGGGCCGCTCCTCCTCTCTGGAGGGTTTCCGCCTCCCGGCGCACGCCATGGATACAGATTCGCCGCTGTCAAGCGCTTTACTCCTTCGGGCCGCACTGCCGAAAAGTACATTTTGCGCTGGCCAAGGCGGTTTGGCTCTGGCACAGTCTTGGCGATTTTTCACGGATTGGACAAATATGGCCTCTTTTATTGCCACGGGTTGCTTTTCATTTGTTGTCTATCTATTGCTCACGGCCGGATCCGGCCGCCTGCTGGGTCTGTGGTCGGGCGCCGACCTGCTGGCCGGCGTGATCCTGGCCGCCGTTGTCGGCTGGGTCGCCCGGGGATTCTTCTGCGATCCCCGCCGCCGGGCGGCGCTCCAGCCCATGCGCTGGGTCCGCGCCATCGGCTATGTCTGCGGCCCGTTCTTCCTGGAAATGGCCAAGGCGAACGTGGATGTCGCCTACCGGGTCATCACCGGCCGCATCCGCCCGGGCATCGTCCGCGTCCGCTCCGGCATGCAGTCCGACCTCGGCGTCCTGATGCTGGCCAACTCCATCACCCTCACCCCCGGCACCCTCACCGTCGGAATCGACGAAGACACCAACGACCTGTTTGTCCACATGATCAACGTCCCCCAAGGCATCGAAACCCGCGAGTCGCTGGAGGCGCGCGAGGTCTTCTCGACCTTTGACTGCCCCAGCTGGATCCGGAGGATCGCCGAATGAGCATCTGGTTGTTCACCGTCACGGTGCTGGCCGCGCTGATGCTGCTGGCGATGGTGCGGCTCTTCAAGGGGCCCACCTCCGCCGACCGCGTCGTCGCGCTCGACGCCATCAACACCCTCGTCGTCGCCTCGATGATCGTGCTGGCGGCCGCCTTCCGGCAGATCCTCTTCGTGGATGTCGCCATCGTCTATGCCCTGCTCTCGTTCGTGGGCACGCTCTACATCGCCAAGTA
>ERZ795057.1331-NODE-1331-length-21695-cov-4.866081_pt1 | contig 21695 bp, 24 predicted proteins | sample MGYA00375141_ERZ795057 | MGnify/ENA primary metagenome ERZ795057 (study PRJEB30186, sample SAMN05720163) | activated sludge metagenome | isolation source: Anaerobic digester | place: Hong Kong | collected 2015-01-26 ... | reverse complement strand
CGGGGATGCCGGCCTCGACCTTGCCGACCAGGTCGGCGCCGACGTCGGCCGCCTTGGTGTAGATGCCGCCGCCCACGCGCGCAAACAGCGCAATCGAGCTGGCGCCCATCGAGAAGCCCGTCAGGATCGGCAGGACCGTGGCCTTGATCACGTCCACATCCATGCCGTAGCGCTTCAGGAGCACCAGCAGCGTCAGGGTCAGGCCGGTCAGGCCCAGGCCCACCACGCTCATGCCCATCACCGCGCCGCCCGAAAACGCCACCTGCAGGGCCGCCGGCAGCCCCGTCCGGGCCGCATGGGTCGTGCGCATGTTGGCCGCCGTGGCCACCCGCATGCCGAAAAAGCCCGAGAGGGCCGAACAGCAGGCGCCGAAGACGAAGGCCAGCGACACCAGGCGCACCGCGCCGCTATTGATGGCCGCCAGCAGCACCGCCACCAGCACCACCACCAGGCCCAGCACCTTGTATTCGCGCTTCAGGAACGCCATGGCCCCTTCGCGCACCGCCGCGCCGATTTCCAGCATCCGGGGCGTGCCCGGCTCCTGGCGGTTGATCCATTGCGTCTTCCACCAGGCAAACGCCAGGGCAATCAGCCCCGATCCCAGTGCCATGTACAGCAGGTTGTTTGTTGTCATGCGAACCCGTCCCTCCGGTTATGGATGTTCTATCGCCCGGAACGTAAGGAATTTCCGCCGCCCCTGTCAAACCCGAAGGGCCCCTTACATCAAATCGCCGACCCGTCCTCCAAACAGGACTTCGAAGCCGATCCGAAGAGAAAAACGGGCTTCATAGCTGTCCTCCCGCGGAAACTGGACCTGCGGAGTGACCGTGCAATAGATCCAGCGCCGGTAAAAAGCGTCGCGCCAGGTCAGGCTCACCAGGGTGTCTTCCCAGAGCCAGTCCGAGCTGACGAGACTGGGAAACACACTGGCCTGGGCCACCCATCCCCGGCCCCGGCCCGACCGCCGCCAGGCAAACCGGAAGGTCTGCTCGAAATTGACGCCGTCGCGGGCTTCCGACGAACGTTCGGCCAGGCGGATCTGCAGGCAGGTGCGCTCGCCGAGATCGCGCGTCCACGACAGGGTGGTCACCTGCCCGAACCCCTCGTCGCTGAAATAGAGCCCGCGGGGATTCAGCCGCAACCTGCCGCCGGCGGCGTCGCGCTGCCATTTCCATTGCAGCTCAAGGAACGCCACGGGATTGGAATTGCGCCATTTCAACCCGGCATCCGCCTGCGCCCGGTTGCCCAGCAGGGTATCCCAGACAGCCCGCAGCCCCAGCTGGGTGTCCTCGTCCCGGGTCATGGGATCCGCGCCCGGCAGCGCTCCGTCGTCCGCGTTTTCCAGAATCAGGTGCAGCTTGTTCTCCAGGCCGGGCAGGGCCAGATCACCGCGGAAGCGCACCTTGACATCGGTATCCTTCTGGCTGTCCGTGCCGCCGATGCGGCCCAGCGCGCTCAACCGGAACGACGACAACTCGGGCTCGTATTCCATCTCCTCCCCCAGCCAGCGGGTATCCACGCTCCGGACCGCGTTGTCCATCCGCCGGTACCAGGTGTCATGCGTCCGGTCCAGCCAGCGGGTCACGCCGTTCGTGTGGCGCAGCATGCCATGGTCCCGGCCCCCGTCCTGCTGATGAAGCGCCTGGTCCTGCATGGCTCGGACCTGCTGCTCATCCACGCAAACCGTCCCGTTGCCGTTCCGCCGGCGTCCGTTTCCCGGGGCTTTTTCCGCCTCGGCGTCGCCCTCCGGCCCGGATTCCGCTGCTTCCTCTGCCGCCGCCGGCGCATCCGCGTCCGCTGACGCTTCGGCCGGCGGTTGCGCCGGGGCTCCCTCCGCCGGCGCTTCCTCTGCCGCCGGGGCTCCCTCCGCCGGCGCTCCTTCGGGAGAAGGCGGCCGATGCCGGAAGCGGGCGCAGCCCGCAACCGATGCCGCCAGCAGCCCGGCCAGCAGCCAGGCGGCGATCCGGCGGATGGACAGGGCGGTCGTCATGCCTCCGCCCGCCGCGCCCGGAAGTCATAGGCGCGGGTTCCTGTAATCACCGCAGGGACGAAATCCCCGGACCGGGCGCGCGCGCCGGCGTTCTCCAGGCGCGTATCGCCATCCACTTCGGGCGCCTGCCACGGGGTCCGCCCGTGCCAGCCATCGGCCTCGAGCCGCTCCAGCAGCACCGTGGTCGCCCGCCCCCGCCGGGCGCGATGACGACGGGCCGAGACCCGCGCCTGCTCCCGCATCAGCCGGTCGCGGCGCTCTTCCGCCGTCCGGAACGCCACGCGGTGCTTCATCTGTTCGGAAGCCGTCCCCGGTTCCGGCGACCAGATGAACACCCCCATGTGATCAAAATGCCCCTCCCGCACGAACTCCAGCAGCTCACGGAAATCGCTCTCCCGTTCGCCGGGATGCCCGACAATGAACGTCGTGCGCAGCGCCGCGTCCGGCAGCGCGGCACGGATCCCGGCCAGCTGCCGCTCCACGCGCCGCCGCCCGTAGCCCCGCCCCATGGCCTTCAGCATCCGGTCGCTGATGTGCTGCAGCGGCAGGTCCAGATACGGGCAGACCCGCACGTCCGCCGCCAGGGTGTCCAGGATCTCCGCCGTCAGATGCCGCGGATGCGCATACAGGAGGCGAAACCACAGGGGCCCGGGCAGTTTGTACAGCTCCCGGAGCAGGCGCGGCAGCTGCGACCGACCGGCCCGGTCCAGCCCGTACGCCGTCGTATCCTGCGCAATCAGGTTCAATTCCCGCGCGCCGGATTCCACCAGCTGCCGGGCTTCGTTCAGCACCGCCTTGAGGGGCCGGCTGGCCCGGGTCCCGCGGATCAGCGGAATGGAGCAATAAGAGCAGTTGTTGGAGCATCCCTCCCCCAGCTTGAGGTAGGCCGAGGCGGCGGACCCGATCCGCATCCGCGGCCGGTTCAGAAACGAAAAATAGCCCCGGGGCAGCGCCTGCCCAGCGAACCCGCGGGCGGTCCGGGACGGGTCCCGCCGGCCTTCGAGCAGTTCCCGGCAGATGTCCGGCAGGCGCAGATAGTCGGCGAACCCGACCCGGGCATCCGCCTGATCCAGGAAGGCCGCCAGTTCCGGCGCGCCGCCCGCCCGCTCCACCAGGCAGCCTGCCGCCACCAGCAGCGGCCGGCCCCGGCGGTTTTGGTGTGCGGCCAGCTCCCGCAAAACCTCCGCCGCCTCCCGGCGCGCCTCGTCCAGAAACCCGCAGGTGTTGACGATGCAGACGTCCGCCCGGAGCGGGTCGGCGACAAACCGGAACCCGGCCAGCGCCATGCTGCCCAGGAGGCCTTCGGAATCCACCGTGTTTTTCGGGCAGCCCAGGCTGACCAGGCCGAACCGGGGGGCGCTCGGCCTAGACATGATTCTCCATCAGCCCGAACAGCCAGGCAATCTGCTCGCCCAGGTTCTGCATGTTGCGCAAGCCTTCTTCGTCGGTCAGCACATCCCCCGGCGCCGTCCCCATGCCGAAATTCCAGTACGTGGACCCCGGCACGATCATCTCGCAGATCAGGAACAGGTGGTTGATCGAATCCATCACATGCACCCCGCCGCCGCGGCGTTCGGCCGAAACCGCGGCGCCGATCTTGCGCCGCAGCAGCCCCCCGTTGGCCAGCGCCACGTACCCCGCCCGGTCGATCAGCGCCTTGGTTTCGGCCGACAGGTTGGCAAAATAGCTCGGCGATCCGATCAGAATGGCATCGGCGTCGATCATTTTGGCAAAGGCCAGGTTGAAGATGTCGTCATCCATGACGCACCGGCGGTTTTTCATGCGCCCGCAGGCCCCGCAGGCCGTGCACCCGCGGATGCGCGTGCCGCCCACCTGGAGGTAGTCGGTTTCATGGCCCGCTTCCGCAATCGGCTCCAGCGCCTTCCGCAGCAGGATTTCCGTGTTGCCGCCCTTGCGCGGGCTCCCGTTGATCGCCAATGCTTTCATGTCATGCCTCCAAAGCCGGAAGGGGGAAGGTTGGAATAGTGGAATGTTGGAATACCGGAATGCAGGAACATCCACTTGCCGGCTGTCCCGTCATGTCCTGCCTCGATTCCATCCTTCCCATATTCCACCACTCCATCATCCCATTCTTCCGCTTTATCCATCATTCCACCATTCCATCCTTCCCTCACTCCAATTTCCGATCCGCCATCCAGCAGGCGGCTTCGTGACCCGGCTCCACCTCCCGCATCTCCGGCGGCTCGCGGCATACGTCCCGGGCCAGGGGGCAGCGCGGGGCGAACCGGCACCCCGGCGGCGGGTTCGCCAGCGACGGCAGCTGCCCGGGGATGTCCGGCAGGCGGTCCGCCTTCCGGTGCAGACGGGGCATCGCCGCCAGCAGGCCGCGGGTGTACGGATGCGCCGGGCGGTCGAACACCGCCTCGCGCGGCCCCTTTTCCGCCAGCCGCGCCGCATACATCACATGAACCCGGTCGCACACGTCCCACACCACGCCCATGTCGTGGGTGATCAGCAGGACAGCCGTATCGCCTCCGCGCACGCTCAGCAGCAGCTCGAATATCTGCGCCTGGATGGTCACATCCAGCGCCGTCGTCGGCTCGTCGGCAATCACCAGTTCCGGCTCGGGCAGCAGGGTCATCGCCAGCATGACCCGCTGGCGCATGCCGCCGGACAGCTGATGCGGCCAGTCCTTCATCCGCTGGTCGGGATCCGGCAGCCCTACGCGCTTCAGCCAGTCCCGCCCCAGCGCCCAGGCCTCGTCGCGCGACAGCGCCCGGTGCAGCCGCGCGGACTCCGCCAATTGATCCCCGATCCGGTGCAGCGGCGACAGCGCCGTCATCGGCTCCTGGAAAATCATCCCGATCTTTCCCCCGCGGACCTGCCGCAGCTCCTCCGCCGGCAGGCGCAGCAGATCCCGGCCGTGAAACAGCGCCCGCCCGCCCTCGATCACCGCCGGCGGCTTCGGCAGCAGCCGCAGCAGCGACAGCGCTGTCACGGTCTTCCCGCAGCCCGATTCCCCCACCAGCCCCAGCACTTCCCCCCGGCGGATCTCAAACGATACGCCGTCCACGGCGCGCAGGAACCCCGACGCGGTCTCAAACCCCACGCGCAATTCCTCCACCTGCAGCAGCTTCTCGCTCATCCCCGCCGATCTTCCAATGCCCCGGCGGGCATTGGCAAGCGTTTTAGCCCGGCGTTTCAGCCCCGGTTTTCCCCCGCCTCGGCCGCCAGCGCGTCGCGCAGCACCTCGCGATCGTCGAAATGCACCATGCGCCCGCCGGTTTCCTGGTAGGTTTCGTGACCCTTTCCCGCCACCAGCACGGTGTCGCCGTCCCGGGCGTCCCGCAGGGCCAGCCGGATGGCGGCGGCGCGGTCGGGTTCGACGGTCCGGGGCCGCTGCGGATCCATGCCGGACACAATATCGTCCAGAATGGCCCCGGGGTCTTCGTTTCGCGGGTTGTCGCTGGTGACATAGGCCTGGTCCGCCAGTTCCGCCACGGCGGCGCCCATGCGGGGCCGCTTGCTCCGGTCGCGGTTGCCGCCGCAGCCGAACACGCACAGGAGGCGGCCGGGCGCGGTCTCGCGCAGGGTCTGCAGCACCTTGCGCAGGGCGTCCTCCGTATGCGCGTAATCCACGAACAGGTGACGCCCGCCGCGCGGATCTTCGATCCGCTCCAGGCGGCCGGGCACCGGCGCCATCCGCGCCAGCGCGCGCGCCATCGCGGCGGGCGCCGCGCCGAACCCGCCGCACACCGCCAGCGCCGCCAGCGCGTTGGACACATTGAACCGCCCCGCCAGCGGCAAGTCCACCGTGCACTCTCCCCACGGCGTGACCGCGCGGAGAACCGATTGCCGTTCGGCGCAGCGCACGTCCTCCGCGCGCACGGCGGCCGAGGGATTGAATCCGTAGCCCACCACCCGCCCGGCCAGGAACGCCTCCCCCGCCAGCCGCCGCCCGTAGGCGTCGTCCAGGTTCACAATGGCCGGGGCCGCCGCGGAGGCCTCCGCCAGCGCTTCGAACAGCCGCTTCTTGGCGAGAAAATAGTCCTCCATGGTGCGGTGAAAATCCAGGTGGTCCACGCTCAGGTTCGTGAACACGGCGGCGCAGAAATCCGTGCCGCGCAGGCGTTCCGCCGCCAGCCCCTGCGACGAGACCTCCATCGCCACGGCCTGGTCGCCGGCCTGCCGGCTCTCGGCCAGCATCTGCTGGAGGTCGGGGGATTCCGGCGTGGTCCGGGACGCGGCGATCCGGCGCCCGCCGTATTCGTGATAGACCGTGCCGATCAGGCCGGCGGGCAGGCCGGCTTCGCGCAGAATGTCCCGCACCATGAACGCCGTGGTCGTCTTGCCGTTGGTCCCGGTGATCCCGATGACCCGCAGCGCGCGCGACGGCTCCCCGTAGAACCGGGCCGAAATCTCGCCCATGGCCGCGCGGGCGTTCTCCGCGCGGACGGCAGGCAGACCGCGAAGCCCGTGCAGCGGCCCTTCGTGCAATACCGCCGCCGCCCCGCGCCGCGCCGCCTCCTCGATGTGCAGCCGCCCATCGGTGGTCTCGCCCGCCAGCGCAAAAAACAGCGCGCCGGGCCGGACCCGCCGCGAATCGTAGGCCAGCGCCGTCACGACCGTCCCGCCGCCGGCCGGCGCTTCCACGCCGCCGATCCCTTCCGTCAGGCGGGACAGTTTCCATTCGCGCGCGGCCGTCGCGGATTCCGCCTTCACGGCGCTCCCTCCCCGGCGCGCCCCGCCGCCAGCGGCCCGAACGTTTCCGACGGCCTCAGGTCCAGATAGCGGACCACCGGCTCGGCAATCTGCGCAAACACCGGCGCCGCCGTCTGACCGCCCGTGCGGATCGGCTGGGGATTGTCCAGCACCACGATGATCGCCACTTCGGGCCGGTCCGCGGGAATCAGCCCCACGAACGACGAAATGTTCGCGTTGCGCACGTAGCGCCCCGCCGCATCGATCTTTTCGGCCGTTCCCGTCTTGCCGGCCACCGTATAGCCCTTCACGGCCGCCTTGGTGCCCGTGCCGCCCTCGCGCGTCACCTCCAGCAGCATCCGGCGCATCAGCCCGGCCGTGCGCTCCGTGATCGGCCGCGCCACGGCCTCGGGGCGCGTCTCCCGAAGGACCACCCCGTCCTTGTCCACCACCTTCTGCACCAGATAGGGCTTCATCCGGAACCCGTCGTTGCCGATGCAGCTCATGATCCCCAGCATCTGCAGCGCCGTCACCGCCACGCTGTGCCCCATCGCAATGCGCGTGATGTCCAGCTTCGACCAGCGCTTCACCGGGTTGAGAATGCCCCCCTCTTCGCCCGGCACCTCGATGCGCGTCGGCTGCCCCAGCCCGTACGCCTTCAAATAGCCGTACAGGCGCTCCTCCCCCAGCATGACCGCGATCTTCGCCGCGCCGATGTTGCTGGACTTGCGCAGGATGCCCGTCACGTCCAGCTCGTCATAGGCGTGGAAGTCCCGCAGCGGCCGTCCCCCGAAATACCAGATTCCCTTCTCGCAGTCGAAGAGGTCGTTGGTCGCCACAATGCCTTCGTTGAGCGCCGCCGCGACCACCCCGATCTTGAACACCGACCCCGGCTCGTAGTTGACCCCCACCGCCCGGTTCAGGCGGTCCTGCGGTTCGTAGCGGTTGAACTCGTTCGGGTCATAGGCCGGACGCGAGGCCATCGCGAGGATCGCCCCGGTGCGCACCTCCTGCACAATGGCCCAGGCCGCCTCCGGATGGAAATCGGTCATCGCCGCATCCAGCGCCCGTTCGGTGAAGTACTGCACGTTCTGGTCCAGCGTCAGGTACACGTTGGCGCCTTCCTGGGGCGCCATGTCCAGCGAGCGGCGCGTGTAGATCTCGCGCCGCGCCCCGTCCTTCTCGCTCAGGCGCATCCCCGGGCGCCCCTTCAGCAGATGATGATAGCGCTGCTCGATCCCCGCGCTGCCGACGCTTTCGAAATTGGCAAAGCCGACGACGTGGCAGGCCAGCTCCTGCTGCGGATAATGGCGGGTGCTGACCGCCTCGAACCGCACCCCCGGCAGCTTCAGCGCCGCCACGCGCTCCACGACGTCGTCCGTCACCTTCGGCTGGATCAGCTCGTACTTCCGCCACGACCGGTTCGCCCGCTCGAACACCCAGCGGGTGTCCAGGCCCAGCACCGTCGCCAGGCGCGCGCTGACCGCCTGCGCGGCGTTGCTGCGGGCGATCACGTCCGGCGACACCACCACGTTCTGCAGCGTCAGGTCCAGCGCCAGCAGATTGCCGTTGCGGTCCAGGATGCGCCCCCGCCCCGTGTGGAGATCCACCCGGATGCTGCGCCGCTCCCGGATGCGCTCCCGCAAGGTCTCGTTGTCCCCGAGATGCAGCTGAACCAGCCGGACGGCCAGGACGCCCCACGCCGCCAGGACGAGGATGGCCACCGCCGCCACCCGCCACATGGTGCCGCGTTCAATCACGCCAGGCCGGGCTGCCCTGCCGGGCGTACAGCGCCGGTTCGCCGCGCTCCGGCTGCGGCACGCGGATGATATCGTCCGGGTCCGGCCAGGTCATCACGATCCCGTGCCGGGTCATCAGCTGCTCCACGTTGCGGATCGAACTGGCGGTGCCCCAGTGGTGCTCTTCGTTCACCACCCGCTTGTGCAGTTCTACCTTCTCGCGCTCCAGCTCCTTGATCTGCCGCCCGATGCGCTCGCAGGTGTTGTACAGGTGCAGGTACACCATGCCCAGCGCCGCCGCCAGCGCCGCCAGCGGCACGCCCCAGAACACCACCCGGCTGCCGTCATGCCCGTTTTTACGGTTTCGCCTCGCCATCTCACGCCATCCTTTCCAGCACCCGCAGCTTCGCCGTGCGCGACCGCGGATTCCTCCGCACTTCCTCCTCCGACGGCGTCACGGGCTTGCGCGCCACCCGGCGCGCCCGCGGGAGCGTTCCGCTCCAGCGCGCGCCGCCCCGGGCCAGCGACTCCATCCGCCCTTCGTGGGCCGTCATGAACTGCTTCACCATCCGGTCTTCCAAACTGTGAAAACTGATCACCGCCAGCCGGCCGCCCGGCTCCAGCAGGTCCAGCGCCGCCGGCAGCGCCTGCTCCAGGGCCTCCAGTTCGCCGTTCACGGCGATCCGCAGCGCCTGGAACGTCTGCGTCGCGGGATGGATCCGCCCGCGCCGGCCGCCCTTCGCGCGCTCCACCAGCGCCGCCAGCTGCGTCGTGGTCTCCAGCGGCTCGCCGCGCGCCAGGGCCTCGCCCACCGCTCTCGCGATCCGCTTCGCCATCGGCTCCTCGCCGTAGCGCCGCAGCACCTGCGCCAGCTCCTCCGGCGCCAGCCGCCGCAGCAGCTCCGCCGCCGTCAGCTCCTGCCGGTCGTCCATCCGCATGTCCAGCGGCGCCTCCTCCCGGAAGCTGAACCCGCGCGCGGCTTCGTCCAGCTGCATGGAGGAAACGCCCAGGTCCATCAGAATGCCCCGGAAGCCCGTCACGCCGCAGCGCGCCGCCGCCGCCGCCATCTCCGAAAAATTCGCCCGCTCCAGCACCGCCCGGCCGCCGAACGGCGCCAGCGCCGACCGGGCCAGCTCCAGCGCCCGCCCGTCGCGGTCCAGCGCCAGCAGGCGCGCATCCAGTCCGGCCGCCGCCAGCAGCGCCGAGGCATGCCCCCCCGCCCCCGCCGTGGCGTCCAGGTACCAGCCGCCGGGCGCCGTCACCAGCCGGGCAACGGTTTCCTCCAGCAGCACCGGAACATGGAGCATGGGGTCACCTCATGGCGGTCATACAAACCACACGCGGCCGCGCTGCGTCCGCAGCGACCGCGACGCCAGGCGCAGCGATCCGCCCGCCTCTTCGGTTACGCCGTCCTCGCCTTCAAACAACTGGAAACGCGGCAGGAGGGCGCGCTGGGGAACGGAGAACCAACGCGCTTCCTCCTTGCCGCTCGAAAGGGATTGACTCATCAGCAGGTGCCGGGCCACGTCGCCGCCGGCCGACGCCGCCCGGGGCACCGCCGCCACGCGGATCGCCTTCGCCGCCCGCGTCGTCGTCACCACCCGGGCCGTCCGCCGCGAACGCGACTGCACCGATACCACCGTGCGCGGCGCCGGACGCACCGCCGCGGGCGCGGCCGCCGGCACGGGCGCAACCGCCGCCGGCGCCTCGATCCGCGCCGGCGGGGAATAGGCCGCCTGCCCGGTTTCATCAAACAGCTCCGTCTGCCGCCCGAACGTCACCGGCACCGAATCCGCCTCGTCCGCCGACGGCTCGCGGTCCCACCAGTTCCGCTCCTCCTCCTCGCGCTGCGCCGCCGGGCCGATGCCCAGGAAGAACGCGCCCAGGAAGCTCAGAATCCGATGTACTGCGCGGCTTCCGCGAACTTCGATTGATCCAGCTGCGAAGTCTGCTCGTTCCATGATTCCGGACTCCATAATTCAAACCGGCTGCCAATCCCCACCAGCACCATCTGGTTGAGGATCCCCGCGTACTCCAGCAATTCATCCTTCACGCGGATGCGCCCCTGCGAATCCAGGACCACCCGGTCCGCGCGCGAAAAGAAATCCCGCAGAAATTTCTGCGCCTGCACATTCGCCACCGACGCCGTGCGCACCTTCTCCAGGCGCTGCGCCATCTCCCGCGCCGTGTACACATACAGGCACTTCTCGTTCACCCCCGGCAGCACGAACAGCACCGGATCCCCCGACGCTTCCCGCCAGTCCGCCGGGATCGTCACCCGCTTCTTGCCGTCCAGCGAATGCGTGTAGCGCCCGACGAATGCCCCGGCATTCAGCAGCTCCTGCATTTCGGTTGTGACACGACGCTCCATTTACCCTACCTCACGAACCACTTTATCCCACTTCGCCCCACCAATCGTCAACAGAAAAAACCTCGATTTGTTGATTTTTCTCATCCCCATTCGCATCAACCGGTTACGAAATTCGTCCGCTCCCGCCCCCCCTCCCCCGTTCACAAGTTGTTCACAGGCCGTTGACAACCCTCCGCCGCCTCCCCTTTTTTCGCCCGGTCTTCCCCCGAAAAAATCGCCCCGAAAATCCCCCCAAAAGCCGGCTTCCTGTGCTACAGTCCTTCCCCGATGCACGAACTCAGCCTCATGACGAACCTGCTGGAGGATGCCGTGGCCGCCGCCGACGGCGCCCCCGTCTGCGCCCTGCGCGTCCGCGTCGGGCCCCTCTCCGGCGTCGTCATCGAAGCCCTGCGCTTCGCCTTCGAAGCCCTCGCCCCCGGCACCCCCGCCGAGGGCGCCCGGCTCGACATCGACGAAACCGTCCCCTTGTTCCGGTGCCCCCGCTGCGGCGCCGAATACCCAACCCCCGTCGGCTCCTACCAGTGCCCCGGCTGCGGCGCCGCCGACGGCGAACTGATCGGCGGCCACGAACTCGAACTGATCTCCATCGAGGTACCCGACCATGTGTGACACCTGCGGCTGCGGCCATCCCCACGACCATTCCCACGCCCATCCCCATGATCATGCCCATCCGCACGATCACGCCCAGCCGCACGATTCCGGCTCCGTGCGCACCATCGAGGTCCAGAAACCCGCCCTCGCCCTCAACCAGCGCCATGCCGACCAGAACCGCGGCTGGTTCCGCGCCAAGGGCCTCACCGTCTTCAACCTGCTGTCCTCCCCCGGCTCCGGCAAAACCACCCTGCTCGAACGCACCCTGCGCGAACTTCCCCGCGCCGCCGCCATCGTCGGCGACCTGCAGACCGACAACGACGCCGCCCGCCTGCGCGCCGCCGGCGCCCAGGCCGTCCAGATCACCACCGGCGCCACCTGCCACCTCGACGCCCACATGGTCCTGCACGCCCTCGACCAGCTCGACGCCGACGGCCTCCGCTACCTCTTCATTGAAAACGTCGGCAACCTCGTCTGCCCCGCCTCCTACGACCTCGGCGAAGACCGCCGCGTCGTCCTGCTATCCGTCACCGAAGGCGAAGACAAGCCCCTCAAGTTCCCCGTCATGTTCCTGCGCGCCGACCTCGTGCTCGTCACCAAAACCGATCTCGCCGGCGCCGTCGGCTTCGACCGCGACACCGCTCTCGCCAACATCCGCCAGACCGCCCCCCGCGCCGACATCCTCGAACTCTCCGCCAAAACCGGCGACGGCTTCCCCGCCTGGCTCGACTGGCTCCAGGCCTGAACCTCCCCTAAAAATCCGGATTTTCCACGCTATGGAAAAAATTCCGGCCCGTTTTCCACGCTATGGAAAATTGTTGGGCCATTTTTCCACGCTATGGAAAACTTTCTTCCACACCGTGGAAAATCCGGACATTTCCGATCCGCCCCCGCCCGGATTGTGTTGAGGACAACGGCAGAGACCGGCCCCCGGCGGATCACACCATCAGCATGCAGTCGCCGTAGCTGTAGAAGCGATAGCGCTCGCGGATGGCTTCGCGATAGGCCTCCAGCACGAACTCGCGCCCGGCGAAGGCGCTGATCATCATGATCAGCGTGGACTTCGGCAGGTGGAAATTGGTCACCATGGCGTCCACCATCCGGAACGCATAGGGCGGGTGAATGAACAGATCCGTGCGCCCCTGCCCCGCGCCGAACCCCTCCGGCCGGACGGCCGCGCTCTCCAGCGTGCGCACGCTCGTGGTGCCCACCGCCACCACGCGCCCGCCGGCGGCCTTCGCCCCGGCGATGCGCCGGGCGGTCTCCTCCGGCACCTCCCAGCGCTCGAAATCCATCCGGTGGTCCCGGACGTTCTCCACGGACACCGGCCGAAACGTGCCGATGCCGACATGCAGCGTGACGGTCGCATGGCCGATGCCGCGGGCCGCCAGCCGCTCCAGCACGTCCGGCGTGAAATGCAAACCCGCCGTCGGCGCGGCCACCGCGCCGGGCTCGCGCGCGAATACCGTCTGGTAGCGGTGCTTGTCAGCCAACCGGCGCTCCTCGGACACGTTTTTCCGCTGGATGTACGGCGGCAGCGGCGTCTGCCCGATGCGCTCGAGCACCTCCAGCCACGGCAGCGCCGACTCCACCCGGATCTTCACCCGCCCCAGTTCGCCGTCCTCCAGCACCGTGACCACGGCGAGGTCTTCGTCAAGGATGACCTGCTCGCCCGGCTTGGGCCGCCGGCGGCAGCGCATCAGCGCGTCCCACTGCCCGGGAGCGGTTTCCTCCAGCAGCAGGAATTCCACCTTGCCCCCCGTGCCTGCCTTCGCCTTGCGCCCGAACAGGCGCGCCGGAATCACGCGCGTGTCGTTCACCACCAGCAGGTCGGGGGCATGCAGATAATCGGGCAGGTCGGTGAAGCGCCGATGCTCGATCGTGCGCGCCGCCCGGTCGAGCACCATCATGCGCGCCCCGTCGCGGCGCTCGGCCGGCTCCTGCGCAATCAGCTCCGGCGGCAGCTCGTAGTCGAAATCGGCGACCTTCATCGGCTCAGAAACAGGCGGCGGCGCACCGTCAGCCCCGCCACGGCCAGCACAAAGACCGCCAGGGCGACCCATCCCGCCACCGCCCAGCCCCCCCCGCCGCCTTCTTCCGCCCCGGCGGCGGGCTCTGTTTCCGCTCCCTCGCCGGCACCGGCGTCCGGCTTGGCCATTGCCTCCGGCACCGGCGCGGGCGCCGGCTTCGCCGCCGAAACCGCGGACTTCTGAACGGCCTCCGGCAGCCAGCGGTTGATCAGCTCGACCGTCTTGGCGTCGCGCGTGCTGCGGTTGACGCTGCCCATCACCACCGCAATGACGCGGCGGTCGTCGCGCTCCGCCGTCGCGGCGATACAATAGCCGCTGGCGCGGATCCAGCCGGTCTTGAGGCCGTCGCAGCCCGGCACCGTCCCCAGCAGCCGGTTGTGCGTCTCCATCAGAATCGGCTCGAACGGCGGCTGGGCATCGGCACGGAATTCCCGCTTCTGCACGGAGGTATAGCGCAGGGTGTCCGGATGGGCATCCAGCAGCGCCTTGCACAGCCGGGCGAAATCGCGCGGCGTGGTCATGTCGGGACGCTGGGTCTTGTCGGCCGGCGGCAGGCCGTGCGGCGACTGGAACCGCGTGATCGGCGACAACCCCAGTTCCGCGGCCTTGTCGTTCATCATCGCCACGAATCCGTCGCGGCTGCCGCCGACGTATATGGCCAGGGCCATCGCCGCGTCATTGGCGGACTGGACCATCAGGGCGTAGAGCAGTTCCTCGACCGGAAAACTCTCGCGCGGATCCAGCCAGACCTGCGAGCCGCCCATGCGCATGGCCTCCTTGGTTACCGGCACGATGTCGGTCAGCCGCAGGTGCCCGGCCTCGATGCGGTCCAGCACCACGAACAGCGTCATCAGCTTGAGCATGCTGGCCGGATAGCCCGGACGGTCCGCGCCGTCTTCGAAGAGCACGCGGCCGTCGCTGGCATCGATCACGATGGCGCCGTTGTACGGGTCGCGCGCCACCGCCTGCCCGAAAACCGACGGAATGGCCAGAAGCAGAACCAAAAGGGAAAGCAGGGATTTTTTCATGGGGCACTTGTAGCGGGACCTCCCCCGGAAATCAAACCGGAATCGCGCCCCGTCCCGATGCCCCCGCCCTGTTCCCCGTCCGTTTCCTGCGGGGTGCTTCTCCCCGGGCGGTCCGCCACACGCCAAAAGGGCGCCGCGGAAGCGGCGCCCTTCAGTCTCATCCGGACCGGCGGTTACTTCGCCAGGGCCTTGACGAGAGCGGCGGCCTTGTCGGTCTGCTCCCAGGTGAAGAACTTGAAGTTCTTGTCGCCCTTCTTGCGGCCGAAATGGCCGTACTGGTTGGTCATCGAATAAATCGGCCGCAGCAGGTCGAGCTGCTTGATGATTTCGGCGGGCTTCAGGCCGAACACCTGGCGGACGGCCTTGGCGATCTTGTCGTCGGCCACCGTGCCGGTGCCGAAGGTGTCCACGTGGACGGAAACCGGCTCGGGATAGCCGATGGCATACGCCAGCTGGACTTCGCAGCGACGGGCCAGCTTGGCCGCCACGATGTTCTTGGCGACGTAGCGGGCCATGTAGGCCGCGCTGCGGTCCACCTTGGAGGGATCCTTGCCGGAGAACGCGCCGCCGCCGTGGCGGCCCATGCCGCCGTAGCTGTCCACGATGATCTTGCGCCCGGTCAGGCCGCAGTCGCCCTGCGGGCCGCCCGTCACGAAGCGCCCTGTCGGGTTGACGTGATACGTGGTCCGTTTGTCCAGCAGCTTCGCCGGCACGGAGGTCTTGATCACCTTCTCGATGATCTCCTTGCGGATCTGCTTGTTCGACACATGGGGCGCATGCTGGGTGGACACCACCACCGTGTCCACGCGGACGGGACGGCCGCTGGCATCGTATTCCACGGACACCTGGCTCTTGGAATCGGGGCGCACCCACGGCATCTTGCCGGCCTTGCGCAGATCCGTCAGCTTGCGCATGATCCGGTGCGCCAGCACGATCGGCATCGGCATCAGTTCGGGCGTCTCGTCGCAGGCGTACCCGAACATCATGCCCTGGTCGCCGGCGCCCTGCTCGGCCGTGGCCTTGCCCGACGCCTTCTGCGCGTTCACGCCCTGCGCAATGTCCGGCGACTGGTTTTCAATCGCCACCAGCACCGCGCAGATGTTGGCATTGAAGCCGGCTTCCTGGTGGTTGTAGCCGATCTCGCAGACCGCCTTGCGGGCGACTTCGGCATAGTTGACGATGGCCTTGGTGGTGATTTCGCCGGCCACGACCAGCATGCCGGTCTTGGCCAGGGTTTCACACGCCACCCGGCTTTTCGGGTCCCGGGCCAGGCACGCGTCGAGAATCGCATCCGACACGGCGTCGCAGACCTTGTCGGGATGGCCTTCGGAAACGGATTCGGAGGTGAACACAGTATTTTTGGACATGGAAGGAGCTCCTTTGGGTTTTCCAACAGATGAACCGGAATCTACCCGATTATTCCGCCAGTTCAAGCAATTCCGGCGCATGGCGCCGCAGAAAACCGCGGCAGCGTTCCAGCACCTCGGCCCCGCTGGAGAGCCCGCGGGCCGCGTCGGCCAGCTCCCGGGCGTCGTCCATGCGAATGCGGCGGATGACATCCTTGACCACCGGCACGGCCCCCGGGCTGACACTGAGTTCGGTCACCCCCAGCCCGAGCAGCAGCGGCACCAGCAGGGGCTGGGCCGCCATTTCGCCGCACACGCCCGTCCAGATGCCGTGGCGGCGCCCGGCCTCCACCGTCTGCGCAATCAGCTGCAGCACGGCCGGATGCGTCGGCTCGTACAAATGCGCCACCCGCTCGTTCACCCGGTCCACCGCCAGCGTGTACTGCACCAGATCGTTGGTCCCGATGCTGAAGAATTTCACCTTCGGCGCAATGGCCTCGGCGGTCAGCGCCGCCGACGGGATTTCGATCATCACCCCGATCTCAATGCCGCGGTTGAACGGCTGGCCGGCTTCGTCCAGTTCGTCCATGCACTCTTGCACAATGGCGTTGGCCTGGTCCACTTCGCGGGCGCTGCTGATCATCGGATACATGACGCGCAGACCGGGATTCAGCGCCGATGCGCGCAGAATGGCGCGGAGCTGGGCCTTGAAGAAGGCCGGGCGCGCCAGGCTCAGCCGGATGGCCCGCCAGCCCAGGAACGGATTGGCCTCCACCGTCCGCCGGTCCCCGGCCGGCAGCTTGTCCCCGCCGAGATCCAGCGTGCGGATAATCGCCGCGTCGGGCAGGATCCCGCGCGCCACCTCCGCGTAGGCCGCGACCTGCTCTTCCTCGCTCGGATTGCCTTCGTTGGCCAGGTACAGATACTCGCTGCGGAACAGGCCGATGCCCCGGGCGCCGCGCGCCCGGACCGCCTTGACGTCCGCCGGCATTTCGATGTTCGCCGCCAGGTCGATCGCCGTGCCGTCCAGCGTCTCCGCGGGTTCGTCCCGGAGCGTCTCCAGCCGCTTCTGGATCACGGCGCGGCTGCGCGCCAGACGGGTGTATTCCTCCTCCCGGGCGGCCGTCGGATGAAGCACCAGCCGGCCGCGGACACCGTCGAGAATCGCGCGGTCGCCGTCCTGAAGCTGCGAACAGACATCGTGCAGCCCGACCACGGCCGGCAGGTCCATCGCCCGCGCCATGATCGCCGCATGCGAGGTCGGGCTGCCCAGTTCCATCGCCAGACCCAGGATCTTGCGGCGATCGAGCGCCGCCATCTCGGAGGGCGGAATGTCATGGGCCACCACGATCCGCGGCGATTCGATTCCCGCCAGCCAGTCGCTGCCGCCGCCCATCAGGTTGCGCAGAATGCGGCGGGTCACGTCGCGAATGTCCGTCGCGCGCTCCCGCAGATAATCGTCCTCCATCTGCAGCAGCGTCTGCGCATACCGCTCGGACACCTCCATCAGCACTTTTTCGATGTTCCGGCGCTTCTCCCGCACTTCGCGGTACACGTCGTCCACGAAGCTCGGATCATCCACCACCTGCAGGTGCGCCTCGAAAATGCCGGCGCTTTCCCCGCCCATCGCTTCCCCCACCCGTTCCTGGATGTCGTGAAGCTGCCGGCGGGTCTCGATCAGGGCCGCTTCCAGCCGGACCATTTCGCGCGACACATCCTCCGGCGGAATCGCGTATTCCGGCAGCGGATCGTCGCCGCCCTGGAGAACCAGGACCGGCCCCGCCACCACCCCCGGCGAGACCCCGATTCCCTTGAATTCGAGATCCCGCTTCTCCGGCATGCGCTCAGTCCTCGAAGAATTTCTGTTCGAACAGCTCGGCCAGGGCCTGCAAGGCGTCCGCCGCATCCGCGCCGCTGGCCAGAATCCGCAGCTTGGAGCCATGATGGCCTTCCAGCGTCAGCAGCCCCATGATGCTCTTGGCATTCACCTTCACCCCGTTTTTCTCCAGCAGGATTTCGCAGGCGAAGCGGGAGGCCGTCTTGACGAGCAGCGCGGCCGGGCGCGCATGAATGCCGTAGCGGTTCTGCACGACGACATCGCGGCTCAGGGGCTCCGGGGACTTGGCGGCGGATTCAGGGTCGGGACTCACGATGAGGTTTCCTTCCGGGACAGCACCATCTTGAGGCGCTCGTCCAGTTCGCGGGCCGCATCATGGCCCATCTGCTTCAGGCGCGCGTTCAGGGCCGCCACCTCCACCACGTTGGTCAGATCGCGCCCCGCCGCCACCGGCACCGTCACCAGCGGAATCTCGACGCCCAGCACGTTCCGGGTCGCCGTGTCCAGCCCCGTGCGGTCAATGTCGTCCTCTTCGGCCGTGGGCTTGCGCATGCGGATGATCAGGTCCAGCCGCATGGCCCCGCGAATGGACGACACGCCGAAGAGCCGCGGCACGTGGATGATTCCCAGCCCGCGGATTTCCATGTGCTCCCGGGTGATTTCCACGGCCGAGGCCTGGATCGTCCCCGTGCTGTCGCGGGTCAGGATCGTGGTGTCGTCCGCCACCAGGCTGTGCCCGCGCTTGATCAGCGCCAGGGCGATTTCGCTCTTGCCGATGCCCGGCTCCCCCTCCAGCAGCACCCCCATGCCGTTGATTTCAATCATGGTGCCGGCCACCCGGATGCGCGGGCTGGACAGGTTCTGCAGCAGCACCGTGCCCGCATTCATGAAGTGCCCCGTCACCAGGCGCGTGCGCATGACCGGAATGCCCAGTTCCCCGGCCGTCTTGCGGACATACACCGGCATGTGGCGGCCGCGCGACAGCACGACCGCCGGCACATGACGCAGGATCCGGTAGCGCTGCTGGCGTTCGTCCGGGCGCAGGCTGCCCATGTAGGTCATCTCCGCCAGCCCGAGGACCTGGATGCGACGGTAGGCGAAATAACGCAGAAAGCCCGCCAGCGCGAGTCCCGGGCGGTTCAGCGCCACCTCGGTGATCTCGCGCCCGACGGCCTGGTCCGCGTTCGCCTCCCAGTCCAGCTCCAGCGATTCGCGGCCCGCCTCGTAAAAGTCGGCAACCGTGATCCGCGGGGTTTCGGCGATTCTCCACATGGGCGCTGTCCTTCCCGGTCCGCCGCCCCCCTAGACGCCGGGCTCCTCTTCCGCTTCCGCCAGGCGCTGGCGTTCGTGGTGGCGCTCGATCATCTTCTCGCGCGCCTTGCGCAGCTGCTTGTCCAGCTTGTCCGCCGCCGCGTCAATCGCCGCGTACAGGTCGTCCGTCGTCTCCTGCGCCACCTCGCGCAGCTTGTCGCGCCCCTGCACAATGAGTTCCGCCGTGAAGCGGTACTTCTCGTGCGCCAGAATCACGTGGACGCTCTCCACGCGCGGGTAATCCGCCAGCATCGGCTGCAGCCGGCCGTCCACATGCTCTTTCATTCCCTCGCTCACCGTTACATTCCGTCCTGTGATCTGAATGTCCATTACGGCTCCCTTTCTGTTGATGTGGTTGGTTTGATGAAAAGCGTTCCGCTCACATGCTGAACTCCCGGCCGAGGTACTTCTCGCGCGCCTGGGGATCGTTCACCAGGAAGTCGCGCGTGCCCTCGGTCAGCACTTCGCCCGAATAAATCACATAGGCGCGGTCCACCACCGACAGGGTCTCGCGCACGTTGTGGTCGGTGATCAGGATCCCCAGCCCCCGCTGCTTCAGGTCGCGGATGATCTGCTGCACGTCGTACACCGCCAGCGGATCCACCCCGCTGAACGGCTCGTCCAGCAGGATCAGCGACGGATCCGTCACCAGCGCGCGCGTGATTTCCAGCCGGCGGCGCTCTCCGCCGCTGAGCGTGTAGGCCTTCTGCCGGGCCAGATAGCCGATCTTGAGCTCCTCGAGCAGATACTCCAGCCGCCGCCGCCGCTCCCGCACCCCCAGCGGCAGCGTTTCCAGGATGGACATCACGTTCTCTTCCACCGTCAGATTGCGGAAGATGCTCGGCTCCTGCGCCAGATAGCCCAGCCCCATCCGCGCCCGGCGGTACATCGGCAGCCGCGTCACGTCCCGCCCCTTGAAAAACACCCGCCCCTTGGTCGGCGGGATCAGGCCCGTGATCATGTAGAAACTGGTGGTCTTCCCCGCCCCGTTGGGCCCCAGCAACCCCACAATCTCCCCTTCCCGCACGTTCATGGCCACGCCGTTCACCACGCGCCGCTTGCGGTACTCTTTCACGAGTCCCCGGGTTTCGACCAGCATGTCGGTTCCAACGGCTTCGGCCACTCTCACTACCTCTTCACGTTTCTACGATAACCCGTCCGCCCGGCGCCGGCAAGCGGTTATTCCGCCCCCGCGGGCCGGAACAAGGCATCCGCGTCCGAACCGAAATCCTCGGAATACACCACCAGTCGCGCGCGCGGCTTGCATTCCACCCGCTGCTGGTCGCGCCAGAACGTGATGACCTCCCCCTCGAGAATGTTGCGCCCCTGCATGACCTGCGGCGGCCCCCCCGCCAGCACGATGCGGCCCGACGCCACGTCGTAGGTCGCCACGTCCGCCCGCGCCTTCTTGTCCCCCTGCGTCAGCAGCACCTTGCCCTCCGCCTTGATGGTCTGCGCCCCGCCATCCTCGGTGAAAATCACCGTCAGCCGGTTCGCGCTCAACTGCAGCCGCGGATCGTTCACCAGCACGTTGTTTTCGAACAGCGCGAACTTCTGCAGATAGTCGAATGTCAGCTTGTCGGCGGTGATCACCGTGGCATCGGGCGACGCCTCCAGCGCCCGCCCGTCGTCGTCCAGCGCCGCCGCCGCCCGCTGCGCCGCCGCCGCCGCCATCAGCCCCGCCAGGATCATCCGGCATCCAAATCGTTTCATGGTTCTTCCTCGGGTTCCGGGGCCGCCGGCTCCGCCCCGGCCTCCGGCCGGGGCGCCAGCAGGCCCGATTCAATCTGCGAATCCATCGTCAGTTTGGCGTTCTTGAAAATCTGAAACTGCTTGTTTTCGCCGTTCCAGGCGAATCCGTCGCCGGTCAGCACGGCCTGTTCCGCCACGATGCGGATATGCTCCTTGGACGCCGCCCGCTGGCGCTCCCGGTCGAAGGCGCACTCCGGCGACTGCACCCGGGCCGTCACCTGCCCTTCGCGGAAAAATTCAATCTGCAGCCCCGTCAGCCGGATGATGCCCTCCGGCAGAAACGTGGCGGTCTCGCCCCGCAGCTCCTGGACCAGGCGCCCCTGCTCGTCGTATTCCGGCAGGCGGAAGCCCTTGACGGTCGAGCCTTCGATCTGCTGCGCCCGGGCCCCCGCCGCCAGCCCCAGCCCGGCCAGCGCGCCGGCCAGCGCCCTACGCCAGTTCATCCATCCTCCGGCACTGCCGCCACAGCGGCCCGATCGCCGCCAGCGGCAGCGCGTTGTCCTTGTCCGATTTCGCCTCCGGCGGATTCCGGTGGGTCTCCCAGAACAGCCCGTCGCAGCCCGCCGCCGCCACCCGTCCGGCCGCCGCCGCCGCGCCGCAACCGGCCGCAGCCCCGCAGCCGCGCCCCGCGCAGGCCGAAGGGGCGCCCTCGCGCCCGGTGCCGAAGCCGCCGATGGATACCAAGGCCACGCCGTAAGCGCCGGATCCTGGAAAAACGGGAACGGGGGGCCGCTGGCCCCCCGTTTTTCGTTTTGTCGCAGCCGATTACCCTTCGGGCGGCAACAAGCGGCGATAGAGATGCCAGGTCGCGTGGCCGAATACCGGCAACACGATGAACAGGCCCAGAAACAGGGGCACCATGCCCACGAACAGCGCGACAGCGATCAGCGCCGCCCACAGGCTCATCACGCCCGGGTTGCGCGTCACGCAGCCGAAACTGGTGATCATCGCGGTGATGAAATCGACCTCGCGGTCCAGGATCAGCGGCAGGCTGACCACCGTAAGGGCATAGAACATCGCCGCCATGACCCCGCCGAT
>ERZ795057.1324-NODE-1324-length-21797-cov-13.293165_pt1 | contig 21797 bp, 17 predicted proteins | sample MGYA00375141_ERZ795057 | MGnify/ENA primary metagenome ERZ795057 (study PRJEB30186, sample SAMN05720163) | activated sludge metagenome | isolation source: Anaerobic digester | place: Hong Kong | collected 2015-01-26 ... | reverse complement strand
GTTGGGAAATGGGGACGACGTCGACCGATGGGGGCGCAGGTCGACGAACTGGGTTTAGAAATGGGGAGGACGTCGGCCGATGGGTGCGCAGGTCGGCGAACTGGGTTGAGAAATGGGGAGGGGTCGGACGGGCCTCAGTGGTCGCCGGCCATCAGCCGGCCGATCTCGGCCCGGTCGGCACCCTCGGCGGGCATCTCCTTGACGACCTGGCCACCGTGCACGACGGCGATCCGGTCGGCGAGCGAGAGGATCTCGTCGAGTTCGGCGGACACCAGCAGCACCCCGGCGCCACCGTCGCGGGCGGCGACGATCCGCTTGTGGATGAACTCGATCGACCCGACGTCCACGCCACGGGTCGGCTGGGCGGCCATGAGCAGCTTGGGTCCGAAGGTCAGCTCGCGCGCGACGACGACCTTCTGCTTGTTGCCACCCGACAGTGACCCCGCCGACTGCCCGACCCCGCTGGAACGGATGTCGAACTCCTCACGCAACTTCTCGGCATACGCGCGGATCTTGTCGAACTGACGGACGCCGCTCTTGGCGAAGGGCTCCTGGTCGTACTCGTTGAGCACCAGGTTGTCGGCGATCGAGTAGGCGCCGACCAGTCCGTGCTTCTCGCGGTCCTCGGGGATGTGCCCGACGCCGGCGTGATGGGTCTGGTAGGGGTTGGCCTTGGTCAGGTCCAGATCCCCCAGGCGCATCGTGCCCGAGACCACCTTGCGCATGCCGGCGAGGGCCTCGACGAGCTCGCGCTGACCATTGCCCTCGACACCGGCGACACCGACGATCTCACCGGCCCGCACCTGCAGGTCGAAGCCATTGACGGCGCCCAGGTTGCGGTCGTCCTTGACGTGGAGGTTCTCGATCTGGAGGACGACCTCGCCCGGGGTCGCCGCGTCCTTCTCGACATTGAGCACGACCGAGCGGCCGACCATCATCGTGGCCAGGTCCGTCGTCGTCGTGTTGGTGATGTCGGTGACCTCGCCCACCACGGCGCCGTGCCGCAGCACATAAACGTGATCGGCGACGGCCAGCACCTCGCGCAACTTGTGCGTGATGAAGACGATCGAGGTGCCACCGTTGGCGAGGTCACGCATGACCCCGAGCAACTCGTCGGTCTCCTGCGGGGTGAGCACCGCGGTCGGCTCGTCGAGGATGAGCAGGTCGACCTTGCGCGAGAGCGCCTTGACGATCTCGACCCGCTGCTGGGTGCCGACCGGCAGGTCCTCGACGTCGGCGTCCGGGTCGACGGCAAGGTTGTGCTTCTCGGAGAGCTCACGCACCATCGCTCGCGCCGTGTCGAGGTCGAGCACGCCGCCCTTGGTGGTCTCGTGACCGAGCATGACGTTCTCGGCGACGGTCATGACCGGCACGAGCTGGAAGTGCTGATGCACCATCCCGATCCCGCGCGAGATCGCGTCCTTGGGGTCCTTGATCGGGGTCTTGTCGCCCTTGATCGTCACCTCGCCGGTGTCGGGGGTGATGAGCCCGAAGATCTGGTTCATCAGGGTCGACTTGCCGGCGCCGTTCTCCCCGAGCAGGGCGACGATCTCGCCGCGCCGCACCTGCAGGGTGATGTCCTTGTTGGCGTGCACGCTGCCGAAGGACTTCGAGAGGTTCTTCACGTCGAGGATGACCTCACCGACGTTGCCGGCACCGAAACCGGACACCTCGGCCGGCAGCGCGAGGATCTCCTCGTTGGTGACAATCGCCGCCAGGTGCTCCTCCGAGGTGTCGACCTCAGGGACCGTGGGGTCGTACTCGGTCGGCGTGCCTTCGGTGGGTATGCCGCGGGGCTGGGTGCCGTCGTTGGCGGGAGTGCTCATCACTTGCCTTCCTTGACGAAGGGTTGACCGACCGCGCCGGGTGCTCGCACCCGACCGGCGGCCACCGCCAGCACGACGAGGGTGAGGACATAGGGGAGGGTGCCGACCAGTTGCGGCGGGACGTTGATGACCTGGTCGGCCTGCAACTGGCTGGCCGCGGCGGTCACGAAGCCGAAGAAGAGCGCCGCTGCCGCCGCCCGGAGGGGTCGCCACGCGCCGAAGATCATGATGGCCAGGGCGAGGAAGCCTCGTCCGGCGCTCATGCCGCGTTCGAAGGAACTCGTGGAGTCCATCGACAAGAAGACGCCGGCCAGGCCGGCCAGGGCGCCGGCGAGGGTGACATTGACCAGGCGCATCGTGATGACGTTGATGCCGGCGGTGTCGGCGGCCGACGGGTATTCACCGATGGCCCGGGTGCGCAGGCCCCAGGTGGTCTTGAAGAGCGCGAAGTGGATGCCGAAGACGGCGATGATCGCGATGAGCGCGATGACGCCGGTGCCCTTGAAGAAGACCTCCCCGATGAGCGGGATGCTCGACAGGCCGGGGATCGACCAGTGCGGCATCAGGGCGGGCAGCAACTGCCCGGGCTTGTAGTAGAAGGACGTGATGCCGGTCGCCACGATGTTGAGGACGACACCGGCGATGATCTGGTCCATCCGCCACTTGACTGTCGTCCAGGCGAGGAAGCCACCGAGGATGAGGCCGCACCCCACGCCGGAGAGGATGCCGACGATGAGGGAGCCGCTGTAGGCCGCGCCGAAGAAGCCGGCGAAGGCGGAGACGAGCAGCTGGCCCTCGATGCCGATGTTGACGACCCCGCTGCGCTCGCCGATGACACCGACGAGGGCGCAGAGCACGAGCGGGACGGCATAGGTCCACGCGTAGCGGTACATCGACAGGGCGGTCGTCTTGTCGGAGAAGTAGTAGATGTAGGCCAGGACGAGGACGACGACGCCCAGGATGACCGAGAACTTGTTGCGCTGGATCCACGCGGCCATGTCAGTTCCCCCAGCTCGTCGCGGCGGCTTGGACCTTGTCGGCCCTGCTCCGGAAGATCCACCGACCCAGGACCGGGATCGACACGAGCAGCAGGGTGATCGCGAGGATCAGGTCGACGATCTCGGGCGCGATGCCGGTGGCGAACTGCAGGCCGGCGGCGCCGGTGCGCAGGATGCCGACCAGGAAGGCGGCCGGGATCGTCCAGATCGGGTTGGACCGGGCGAGCAGGGCGATGGTGATGCCGTCGAAGCCCAAGGTGCCACCGATGGCCGGCTCGAAGTGGTGCATGACGCCGTGCACCTCCATGGCGCCGGCCAGGCCCGCGAGCCCTCCGGCGAGCACCATCGAGAGGAGGATGACCCGGTTGATCGGGATGCCGGCATACCCGGCGGCGAACTTGTTCTTCCCGACCGTGTCGAAGCGGAAACCCATCGTCGTGCGGCTGAGCATCCAGCCACAGAGGATCGCGAGCGCGGCGGCGATGACGAAGCCGAGGGGGATGCCGGCGATCGTCGGCATCCAGGCCGCCTTGTCGATCGGGCCGGTCATCGGGATCTGGCTGGTGTTCTTGAAGGCCCCCGGACCAGTGGTGACCATCCACCAGATGATTCCGGCGGCGATGTTGTTGAGCATGATCGTCGTGATCACCTCGTGCACACCGCGCCAGGTCTTGAGGAGGGCGGCGATGGAGGCCCACATGGCGCCGACGAGCACACCGACGAGGAGACCGATGATCAGGGCGCCGAAACCGGCCCCGCGCGCGGCATACGCGGTGACACCGGCCACGGCCGCGGAGATGACGAACTGGCCCTGGCCACCGATGTTGAACAGGCCCACGCGCAACGGGATGACGACCGCGAGACCGGTGAGGATGAGCGGAGCCGTCTTGAGCAGGGTGCGTGTCAGCCCACCGTCGACGAGCAGCGCCTCCTTGAAGATCGTCTGGTAGGCGTACCACGGGCTGACGCCCTGGTAGCGAATCAGCGCGGCGCCGATGAGGACGGAGCCCAGCAGGGCCACGAGGATGACGACGATGCTCTGCCGACGCAGGATCAGGCTGAACAGGCCGGCGCCGGTGGGCTCGTCCCCCTGGTTCGGTGCCTTCGTCGGCGCCGTGGTCGGCGGGGGCTCAGGGGTCACGCTCACGTGGCACTCCATCTCCGTGTGGCCGGGCTGAGCCCGAACATGTCCGGTACAGCGTAGGGGGGCGAGTCCCGGAAGTCCCGGGACTCGCCCCCCTGTGCGTGATCAGTGCCGATTCGCTGTGGCCCTGATCGGGGTGATCAGTTCGATCAGACTGTGACGCCAGTCGTGAGGGCGCCCGACTTGAGGTCGCTGACGACCTTCTCGACCTTGGTCTTGACGTCGGCCGGGATCTTGCTGTCGAAGTCGTGGAACGGCGCGAGGCCCGCGCTGCCCATCGTGGTCAGGCCCTCGAAGTCACCCTTCTTGGCAATTGCGATGGTGTCGGTGACGCTCTTGGTCAGCTCCTTGGTGGCGGAGGTGATGAGGCACTTCTGAGCAGCCGGGACGGTGTCCCACTGGTCGGTGTCGACACCGATGCAGAAGATCGTGTCGCCGGCGCCGGTGGCCTTGGCGACCTCCTGGAGCGCACCGTTGCCGGTGTTTCCGCCCGCGCCGAAGATGAAGTCGGCGCCCTGATCGAGCTGCTTCTTGGCCTCGGCGGCGCCCCACGTCGGGTCGTTGAAGGCGTTGTCGCCGGCCGGGTGGTAGACACCCGTGACCTGGACAGCCGGGTTGGCGGCCTTGGCGCCGGCCTCGTAGCCCTTGGCGAACTTCTGGACCGGCGGGATCTCGAGGCCGAGGACCTGGCCGATCTTGTTGGTCTTGGTCATCAGACCCGCGAGGTAGCCCGCGCCGTAGCCGGCCTGGTCCTCGGGGTACTGGATGCCGGTGAGGTTCTTGGCGGTGACCTTGTCCGGGTCGAAGAACTGGTCGACACCGATGAACTTGGTGTCGGGCGAACCGGCGGCGGCCTCGGCCGTGGCGTCGGTCATGAGGAAGCCGACCGTCACGACGACGTCGTACTTCTTGTTGGTGAACTGCGCCATGTTGGCGGCGTAGTCCTTGGCGTCCTGGGTCTCGACGTACTTGTAGAAGCCACCGTCGGCGGCCGCCGCAGCCTTGGCACCTTCGTGCGAAGCCTGGTTGAAGGACTTGTCGTCGACCTTGCCGGTGTCGGTGACCAGGCCGATGCAGAAGACGGCTGCGTCGGCGCAGTTGCTGTCGTCGCTCGCCGCGCCCGAAGCGCTGGAGCCGGAGCCGGTGGAACCGGTGCTGCCGCCACAGGCGGTCAGCCCGAGGGCGAGAGCTGTCGCCGCACCGGCGACCAGGTAACGCTTGGCCTTCATTGAGGGTTCTCCTTGGGGAAGAGGCTGGGTGGCGCAATGCTACGTCCGCCCAACACATGCCCCCTTCGCGTCACGCCTGCTGTTGCAGGGTCGTTACTCGGGAGTTGACCTGCTGGGGTTGCCGGGGCTGCCGTGACGGATGGGTTCACAGCAGCCTCACCAGCCGGGTGACGCGCTCCATCCGGCGTCCACCGGGACGGTGATCCCGGTGACTGCACCGGCGGCGGGGGATGCCAGGAAGGCCACGACGGCTGCCACCTCCTCGGGCGTCACCGGCCTCCCGAGGGCGCTCGCACGGCACCACCGCGCGTGCCCGTCCGGCCAGTCCTGCGCCAGCCCGGGGCGGTCGACGAGTCCGGGGGCGACACCGACCACGCGCAGGCCCACCGGCCCCAATTCGTATGCCGCGGCCGCGGTGAGGTGGTGAAGCGCGGCCTTGCTCGCGGCATACGAGGAATGGCCGGAGGCTGCGCGGAAGCCCTCGATCGAGCCGATCGTGACGATGACGCCGTCATGGGTCATGCGCTCGGGGGCCTGAGCGATCAACGCCTGGGCCGGCCGCAGGCCGCCGTTCAGCATCGCGTCCCAGGCCGCGGTGTCGAGGTCGGCCCAGGCGGTGACGTCCTGGGGCCAGGCGTTGACGACGACGACGTCGAGTGGGCCGAGCGCGGTCGTCGCGTCGTCGAGGAGGTCGGCGACGAGATGATCGAGATGGGCGGCCTCGGTGACGGCGAGGTCGCGCTGGACCAGATGGGCCACGCGGCCGGTGGCCCGCACCGCCGCGGCGGTCGCCTCCGCCCCGGCGCGGTCGCTGCGCCAGTGGACGGCGACGTCGTGGCCCGCGTGGGCGAGGGCGGCGGCGATGGCTGACCCGAGCCCGCCGCTCGCGCCGGTGACCAGGGCGGTCACGCGGTGCCGTCGGGGGGTGCGGTCTCGCGGGTGAGTGCGCGGATCTCGTTGGCGAAGGCGGGGAAGGCCGTCGTGAGTTCGTCGGCGTCGCCGAGGGTGAAGTGCTTGTCCCGGAAGGCCGGTGAGCACCAGCAGGCGACCAGGGACCACGGGCCCATCGGGGCAGCGCCCTGCCAGTCGCCGCGGCGCACGAGGATCTGGCGTTGCTTGGAGTCGAGGAGGTTGAGGACGCCGCGGCCCCCGCGACGCAGGCGCAGGAGGGCGACGGGCGCGCCGTCGAGCCACTGCCAGCCCTCGTCGACCTCGAGCTTGTGCATGGCCGAGAAACCGTCGGCCCGGTCGGTGAGGAGCACCGTGATCGAGGAGAGTTCCTGCGTGCGTGGGCCCGGCGCGAACCAGGCTCCTTCGCCCGGGATCGGCTGCATGCCCATCTCGCGGATCAGGTCCTCGGCCGTGCGCATCTCACGCGTCCCTTGCTGCGTCGGCAGCGACCAGTCCGCGCTCGCGGGCCCGACGGAGCAGGACGCTGGTGTCGATCAGATTGCTCCGTCGATCGTGCACGACATGGCGGCCGTCCACAAATGCATCCGTCACATCGCCCCGTCCGGCGGCAAAGACCAACAGGGCGGGAAGGTCGTGGATCGGCGTGAGGTGCGGCGCGTCGAGGTCGAGGAGGATGAGGTCGGCGCGCTTGCCCACCTCGAGGCTGCCGATGAGGTCGCCCAGGCCGAGTGCCCGGGCCCCGTCGATGGTCGCGGCCCGAATGATGTCGACGGCGGGGGCCGCAGTCGGGTCTGCGCTGGTCAGGCGGGCGAGCAGCGCGGTCTGGCGCATGGTCTGCCAGAGATCGAGGTCGTTGCTGCTCGAGCACCCGTCCGTTCCCAGGCCCAGACGGATGCCGTCGGCCGCCACGGTGGTCCACGGCAGCGCCCCGGAGGCCAGTTTGAGGTTGGAGCCGGGGCAGTGGGCGACGCTTGCACCGGCGGCGGCGACGAGGGCACGATCCGCGGCGCTGAGGTGGACGCCGTGCCCGAGGACGCTCGGTGCCCCGTCGAGCAGGCCGGCACCGGCGAGGATCTGAGTGGGTGTGGCACCGAGGCGGGTGAGGACATCGGCGTTCTCGGCGGCGTTCTCGCTGGCGTGGACGTGGACGAGCCGACGGTCGGTCCGCTGGGAGGTGAGCACCCGGCATACCTCGGCAAGGTGGTCGGGGGAACAGGTGTAGGTCGAGTGCGGCATCGCGGCGACCGGGATCGTCGGACCGCCGATGGCGCGCAGGCGCTCGGGCCAGGCCGCCAGGGCGTCGAGGCGTTGCGCCCAGGCGAGGCCGTCCGGGCCGGGTCCGTCGAAGAACACGGGGCCGCCGACGTGCCGGGCGCCGGTGGCGACGGCGCCCTCGTGAGCGGCTTCGTGGTGGAAGTACATGTCGAGCGTCGTCGTCACCCCGGCCAGCAGCGATTCCAGGGCGCCCAGCTCGGCGCCGACGCGGACCGTGTCCGGGTCCATGACCGCGCCCTCGGCCGCCCACACGATGCGCAGGAAGCCCTGGAGGTCGACGTTCTCGGCGAGCCCGCGCAGCAGGGTCATCGGCAGGTGCGTGTGCAGGTTGACCAGCCCCGGCATGGCCAGTTTGCCTCGCCCGTCCACCACCTGAAGATCAGCTTCTGCGTGACGCGGAAGTTGGGTTTCAGGGTGCGGGTGCGGGTCTGGGTGCAGGGCAGAGACGACACCATCGGTGATCTCGATGGTCGCGTTGGCCAGGATCGTGAAGTCGTCGTCCACGGTCACCACGTGGGCGAGGTTCTGGATGCGGATGACTCTCATGGCGTATGCCGCGGGGCTCAGTTGGCGAAGGTCGCGCGGGTGTGCACGAGGTCGTCGAGGATCGCGAGGACCTTCGCCGAGGAGGCCGCCAGCACCGCGTTGATCTCGTCCATGGTGATCGGATCCCCGGCACCCACTCCGGCGGCGGGGTTCACGACGAGGCTGATCGCGGCATACCGCAGGCCGGCCTCGACGGCGAGGACCACCTCGGGCACGCCTGTCATCCCGGCCACATCGGCCCCGGCGAGGCGCGCCAGACGGATCTCCGCGTGCGTCTCGAAACGGGGCCCTTCGAAACAGGCATAGACGCCACCATCGCGAATCGCCTCTCCCACACCGGAAGCCGCATCGAGGATCTCGCGGCGCAACTCGGGGTGATAGGCCCCGACCACGTCGACGTGCACGACCCCTTCCGGTCCGCTGCCGTCGTGGAAGGTGCTCACGCGGCCCTTGGTGAAGTCGAGGAAGTCGTCGAGGCAGAGCAGGTCGCCGGGCTCCAGCTCGGGGTCGATCGACCCGGTGACGTTGACGGCGACGACGTCGCGAACCCCGGCGTCGGCGAGCGCGCAGATGTTCGCGCGGTAGTTGACCAGGTGGGGCGGCACCGAGTGGCCCGCTCCATGGCGGGTCAGGAAGACAACGGGTATGCCGTGCCACCGCCCGCGCGTGAATCTCGCCTCGCCGTAGGCGGTCTCGACCGTCTCGACCACTGGATCCTCGAGTGCGTCGAGGTCATAGAACCCGGTGCCGGCGATGATGCCCAACGGTGTCGTCATCACACCCGAAGGCTAGCGGTGCCATCATCGGGGCCATGTCGTCTTCGCCGGAGCACGTCGCCCTCGCCGCCACCGGGCCCACCTCACTGGCCGCCGGGCGCGCGGTCGCGCGCGCGGGCGGCAACGCCGTGGACGTGGCGGTCGCCGCCGCGCTCGCCGCGATGAGTTGCGAGCCGGGGATCGTCTCCCTCGGGGCGGGCGCCTTCATCTCGATCTGGGGCGAGGGCCAGGAACCGGTCGTCATCGACGGCAACGTCGAGATGCCCGGTCGCGGCTTGGATCCCGACCGCTTCGGACGCGGTGTCGCCGAGGTGACCTTCGCCTACGGCGGCGGCGTGACGATGTACGGCGGCCACGGCTCGGTCGCCACACCGGGCGCGCTGCCCGCATGCCAGCAGGCCATCGAGCAACGCGGCCTCGCGGGCTGGGCCGATGTCGTCGCGCCCAGTGCCGCCGCCTGCCGAGCGGGCTACCCGATCGGCGCCGCCGCCGCGACCTATCTCGGGCACACCGCCCAACCCCTCTTCGGCCTCGACCCGGAGGCGCTCGCGATCGTCACGCGCCCCGACGGCACGCCCCTGCAGGCAGGCGACATCAGCACCAACCATCCGCTCGCCGAGGTGCTCGACCTCGTCGCCCGCGACGGCTCGTCCGTGATGACCATCGGTGAGGTCGGCCGGGCCCTGGTCGCCGACATGGCCGCCCACGACGGACTCATCACCGCCCGTGACCTCGCCGAGTACGACCCGGCCGTGCGTGTGCCCGTGCGTCGGCGGATCGGCGACTGGGAGTTCGCGATCAACCCGCCCCCCAGTGTCGGCGGACCGATGCTTGCCGTCATGCTCGGCGAGATGGCCAAGCGCACCCCCGACGGGCGCGCGCCGCGTGACTGGGCCGACATCATCGAGGTGCAGCGCGCGGTCCTGTCCTATCGGCTCGCGGTCCACGATGTGGCGCGCGATCTGGAGGCCCAGGGCCACGAACTCCTGCTGTCGGTCGACCGGCACGGTCTGGCCGGCCTCCCGACATCGGCGTCGACGGCCAACGTCAGCGCGGTCGACAGCGACGGCTTGGCCTGCACCATCACCGTGTCCAGTGGCTACGGCGCCGGCATCACCATTCCGGGCACCGGGATGATCCTCAACAATGCCCTCGGCGAGCCCGAGCTCAACCGCCTCGGCCTGCACCAACTGGCGCCGGGCACCCGCTTGGCCTCCAACATGGCTCCGACGACCGGCCGCACCACGGACGGTCGGGTCCTCGCGATCGGCTCCCCGGGTGCTGATCGGATCACGACCGCCCTCATGCAGGTGCTCGTCCAGGGCTGCCTTCGCGATGCCGACCTCCAGTCGGCGATCGAGGCACCGCGGGTGCACGTCTCGTTCGCGCCGGACGGCACCGCGCGAGTCGAGCACGAGAGCGACCCGGCGATCGAGCTCGCCGCGCGCTCCCTCGGGCTGGCGAGCACCGACCACGGCCCGATGTCGATGTATTTCGGAGGCGTCGGTGCGGCCTACCGGGCCGCTGACGGCCGCCTCGAGGCTGCCGGTGATCCTCGCCGTGCGGCCGAAGTGGCACTCCTGCCCTGAGCTCCCGCCTCCGCGTCACCACTCCGGCTCAGCGGGTGCCGGTCACCATCCAGTGCGTCGTGCGCACCCGCAACCACAAGGTGACGGCCCGGATCGCCATGAATCCGGTCATGGCGACCCACAGCGCGAGCACCGCGAGCTGCGGCCCACTCCACAGGTCCGAACCCTCGAGCAGCCGACTGCCGGCGCGGTGCACGAGCAGGATCACCGGCAGGTAGAGGACATAGACGATGACCGACGCCACGGCCAACCACCGCCCGTCGTCGGCACCGATGAGCACTCCGTCGATGACGAACACATAGCCCGACAGTGGTTGGGAGAGGCCGACGACGAGCAGTCCGGCGGCGATGGCGGCCTGCACCTGCGGGTCGGAGGTGAAGAGGTGCGGCAGCACGAAACGCAACCCCACGACGAGCGCGCCGAGCACAACGCCGAGCGCGACACCCCACCGAATCATCAGCGTGGTCGCCGACCGCACGCCGTCGACGTCCCCGGCGCCGAGCGACTTGCCGGTCAGCGCCTGGGCCGCGATCGCGAGCGCGTCGAGGGCGAACGCGAGGAAGCTCCACAGCGTCGCCGTCACCTGGTGGGCGGCCAGCGGCACGTCGCCCAGGCCCGCCGCCACCCACACCGTGGTGACCAGCACCGCGCGCAGCGCGAGGGTTCGCACGAGGAGGGGTATGCCGTGGCGCGCGGCTCCCAGCACCCGCCCGGGGTGGGCGCGCAGGGGGAGGTGCACCTGCGCGGCATACCGGATGAGGACGGTGACCAGAGCGGCGGCCATGCCGGTCTGTGCGATGACGGTGCCCAGGGCCGAGCCGGCGATCCCCATGCCGAGGCCGTAGACGAACAGCACGTTGAGGGCCACATTGGACGCGAAGCCGAGGACGCTGGCGACCAACGGGGTCCGCGTGTCCTGCAGGCCGCGCAGGACCCCGGTCGTGGCGAGGATGACGAGCATGCCGGGCAGTCCGGCGGCGGAGATGCGCAGATAGGTGACGGCTTCGTCGAGGGCCGCCGGCGAGGCACCGAACGCCCGGCACAGGGGGGTGGCGAAGAGGGCGATGACCAAGCCGCTGAGCACCCCGAGCGCGATGGCCAGCCAGGTCCCGTCGATGCCGGCGGCGACCGCCCCAGCGCGCGATCCGGCGCCGACCTGGCGGGCGACGAGGGCCGTGGTGCCATAGGCCAGGAAGACGAAGATCCCTGCCGTCGTGAGCAGCACGGCGCTGGCCACGCCGAGCCCCGCGAGGGAGGCCGTGCCCAGATGGCCGACGATCGCGGTGTCGGCGAGCAGGAAGAGGGGCTCCGCGATGAGGGTGAGGAAGGCCGGCACCGCCAGGCGCAGGATCTCGCGGTGCTGCGATGGGGAGGTCTCCTCGCCGCCCACCTCCGGGCTCACGGGGTCCTCACCCACGCTGTCGTCGCTCACCGGCTCGACGCTAGCGCTGAGCCGGGCCCTCGGCACCCGACGTCCGCGCCACGATCGGGGGCGCGGAACACGATGCGAGGGTGACGCGTTGATCTGGGCACTCCCACAGACCGCGGTGGCCGTCGGAGTTCCCCCCTGACCCGGCGGCCATCGCTTGTGCGTGTCGTGGTCACGGGTGTTCGCGGGAGTCACTCAATCCAGGTGTTTGAGCGCCTCGCGGATCGAGAGCCCGGCCATCCGATCCCGGTGGTCCGCCACGAAGTCGAGGGTCCACTGCGGGTCGGTGCGGGCCTGTTGGCGCAGCGCCCAACCGATCGCCTTGCGGATCCAGAAGCTCGACCCGTATGCCGTGCGCTCACCTCGAGCGTCCGTCTCCAGGTTCGCGTCGATCGCCGCGGTGAGGAGTGCGACATCGGTGGCTCCCTTGTGCGGGAGCTGGCAGATGATCGCCGTGCGGCGCAGCCACAGGTCGTCGCCGAGCGGGTCGCCACCACGCGCCCAGGCCAGCATCGTGGGTGTGACAGTCTCCCTGTGCCGCAGCAGGATTGGCGCGACGTGATGGGTCGCGATGTCGTCGACGTGATCCCACCACGCGCCGGTGACGATGAGGTGACGGAGCAGGGGCAGCAGGTCGGGGTCGTGCCACCTGCGTGCCGAGCGGTGTGCGAGCAGGGCGGTTGCGGCATACCGCTGTTCGCGATGGGTGGCGTTGTCCCACAGATCGCGGACGGTGGCCTCCCACGCCTCGCGAGTCGCGGGCCGGAGCGCGTCGTCGGCGAGCAGTGGGCCCAGGAGGGCCTTGAGTTGCGCTGACGTGACCCCGTGGAAGGGCAACTGCGACTTCATGTAGACCTGTTGCCCAGCGGCGCGCTCGGGGTCGCCGGCGAGGGCGAGCGCGCGGCATACCTCGACGGCAAAGTCCCTTGCGTCCGCGGGATCTGTCGTCATGGCGACGATTCTCGCGGACGCAAGGAGGGGTGTTTCACGCGAGCCCGAGCTCGCGCGCCTCTTCCCAGAGTTCGTCCTTGACCCGCGGGTGCGCGGCGTCCCGGATGAGGTGACGCGCCTGCGCCTGCTGTGAATAGCCGAAGAGCTCGGCCACGCCCTGCTCGGTGACGATCGCGCTCTGCTGGAAGGACGTGACCGGCTCGTCGAGCAGGGGGACGATCGTCGACACGTCCGCCTTGGGGTGCCATGACCGCAGCGCGATGAAGGACTGCCCACCGGGGCAGTGGATCGCGCCGACGATGAAGTCGGTCTGGCCGCCGAAGCCACTGAAGATGCGGGCATTGATCCGCGAGGCGTTGGCCTGGCCGAAGAGGTCCACCTCGAGCGCGGTGTTGACCGACACCATCAGCCGCTGCTGGGCGATCAGGCCCGGGTCGTTGGTGTGCTCGGTGCGCATCATCCGCACCCGGTGATTGCCGTCGACCCAGTCGTAGAGCTCCTGGCTGCCGAAGAGGAAGGACGTCGTCAGCGGGTGATGCGGGTCGAGCGCGCCGATCCGGTCCAGGTCCAGGACGCCATCGGAGAACATCTCGGTCCACACCCGCAGCCCCGTGCGCCCGGTCAGGGCCGCGAGGGTCGCGTCCGGCACCCCACCGATCCCCATCTGCAGCGTCGACCCGTCGGCGACCCGCGCGGCAACGCGCTGGCCGATCGTCATCGAGTCCTCGTCGGGGGTCAACGGCGCATGCGTCGGCAACGGCCGGGAGACCTCGATGGCGAGGTCGATGATCGACTCGGGGATCTGGGCGTCGCCGTAGGTGTAGGGCATCTGGTCGTTGATGACCGCGATGATCCGGCCCGAACGCCGTCGGCAGCCCTCGATCGCCGCCGGCAGGATGTTGACCTCGATGCCCAGACTGAGCATCCCGTCGCGTGGCGGCGCGCAGTGCAGGAGGACCAGGTCAGCGGGAATGACTCGCTCGAGCAGCACCGGCACCAGCGAGAGCCGGCTCGGCACATAGGACAGGGCCGGGTGCTTGCGCATGCCCGCGCCGACGAAGCAGGTCTCCGCGGTGACCCCCTCACGAGTCGGGATGCCCGGCGGCGCGTTGAGGGCGTGGAGGATGTAGCGCTCCAAGGCCCGGTCGACGCACTCCAATCCCTCCCACGGCACCGCCATGTTGCCGGAGACGACGACGCGCGGCCCGGGGTCATGGTCGGGGTGGGCGTTCGGGTTCTCGTGGGTCTGGGCGCTCAACGTCAGGCCCGAGAGGTGCCTGGTGAGTTCATCGACGCTGACGATCCTCATGACCCCAGTGTGGTCCCGTATGCCGGGTGCCGCCTCTCAGGGTCGCCTCACCCCGCGTGGGGCGGGGGGATGGGGCAGTGGGATGGGCTGGGGAGCAGGCGAGCGCACGACGGTGAGTGCGCACACGGCATACCGTGGGGGGATGTGCCGAAACATCCGCCAACTCCACAACTTCGAACCGCCGGCCACCCGCGACGAGGTGTCCGCGGCCGCCTTGCAGTACGTGCGCAAGGTGAGCGGTTCGACGCGCCCCAGCAAGGTCAACGAGGAGGCGTTCGCGCTCGCGGTGCGTGAGGTGGCCGAGGCCACCCAGCGACTGCTCGACCACCTGACGACGCAGGCGCCACCCAAGGATCGCGAGGTCGAGGCTGCGCGGGCCAAGGCGCGGGCAGCGGTGCGTTACGGGACGGTCTGAACGCTGCTGGAGGCCGGGGCGTCGGTGACCACGTCCGGGGCGGTGCTCGTGCCCTGACTCGTCGTCGCCTTGTCGGACTTCGGTGGGGTGTTGCTCTTGGGCTGACCCGGGTTCGCGGGTTGGCCGTTGGTGTTGGGCTTGCCGTTGGTGCCCGCGTTGGGGGAGGCGGTCGTGGACTTGCCGGGGCTGGTGTTCTGGGGCGAGGGGGCGGCCGGGGGACTCGCTGGTGGCCTCGCGGGTTGATTCGCCGGGGGAGCAGCGTCCGTCGGGGGGGCCTGCGTGGTGCCACCCGTGCCGGTCCCAGAGCCCGCGGCCGGGGCGGTGGCCGTGCCGCTGGGAGCCGTGGTCTCAGGAGTCGTGGTCTCAGGAGTCGTCGCGTCGGGAGTCGTGACGTCGGGAGTCGTGCTGCCCGTCGTGCTCGTCTCGGTGGCTGGGCTGCTCAAAGGTGCGCCGGCGGCACTGCTCGCACCTCGGGTGGCCGGGACCGTCACCGGGGCAGCGGCGGCAGTGGTCTGGGCAGCCGCGGGGATGGCCGTGACCAGCGGGCGGACGTTGATCGGCGAGGGTGCGCCGGACATCGGGTCGGCCCGGAGCGAGACACGTGAGATCTCGTCCAGCGGCACGGCGCGGACCGCCATGGACCTGGTCTGCGGATACGTGCCGTCGGGCGCGGTGACCGAGGCGCCGCCGAGGATCCGGAAGCCGGCGACCTGGGCGTGCCGACCGACGACGAGGATGACGGCCGAGCTGAGGGCAGCCACCATCGCGACGACGAGGAGCCACGTGGCTACAGCACCCGCCGGTCGGCGCAGCACGACGTTCATGACCCTCCCGTCACTTCGCGTGGGTCAGCGTACCGTTGGCCTGTGGCCCACGTCTTGCTGATCGAGGACGATCCGGCGATCCGCCGAGCCCTCACGCGATCACTCACGGACAAGGGTCACGCGGTGACCAGTGCGCCCAATGGGCTCGAGGGGTTGCGGATCGCTGTCGAGGGCCAGCCGGACGTGGTTCTGCTCGACCTCGGCCTGCCCGACATCGATGGGCATTCGGTGCTCCCGATGCTGCGGGCCGTCCGGCAGGTCCCGGTCATCGTGGTGAGCGCGCGAGACGACGACCCCTCGATGGTCCGTGCCCTGGATGCCGGTGCCGACGACTATGTGGTCAAGCCCTACACGACCGAGCAACTCGAGGCCCGGATCCGTGCCGTCCTGCGGCGCTCTGTCCCGGATCGCCCCGGTCACACCGTGGTCGTCGGTGGTCTCGTGCTCGACCTCACCGCGCGGACGGCCCAGCTCGACGGCCGAGGCATGGAGCTTTCGCGCCGCGAGTTCGATCTGCTCGCCATGCTCGCCCAGCGCCCCGGGGAGGTCGTGACCAAACGCGAGATCCTCGCGACGGTGTGGCACCAGGTCTACGGCGGCGGGGAACGCACCGTCGATGTGCATCTCTCGTGGTTGCGCCGCAAGCTCGGCGAATCCGCCGCCGCCCCGGCATACCTGCACAGCGTCCGCGGGGTGGGCGTGCGACTGGCGGCGCCCGAGGCCTGATGCGTCGCCGGATCGTCCTGTTGGTCGCCGCGACGACCTCGGCCGTCGTCGTGGGGTTCCTCGTCCCGATGTGCCTGCTCATCATCAACCTGGCCAATGACCGTGCCGAGTCGCAGGCTCGCGAGCAGGCCCAGTTGGTCGCCGGTCTCATCGCCTCGGTCCCCGACGACACGACCCTCGCCGCGGCGGTGTCCTCGATCAGCCGCGCGGGACTCGTGGTGACGGTCGTGCGGGCCGACGAGGACCTGATCGGCGCCTCGAGCCTGACCGACGACACCCGGACGTCGGTCCAGCGTGCACGCAAGGACCGGCAGCCCTTCACCGCGACGTTGGACCACGGTCTGGACGCCGTTGTGCCGGTGACCACGACCAATGGCGTCGACGTCGTCATCGCGACGGTCCCCAGCGGGCAGGTCAACCGGGGCGTGCCGGCCGCCATCACCACGATCTGCACGATCGGGGCGCTGCTGATCGTCGGCGCGACCCTGCTGGCGCGCCAACTCGCGCGACGCGTGACGACGCCGGTCACGGCCGTGGCGGCGACCGCCCACCGGCTGCGCGAGGGTGAGTTGACGGCGCGAGCCAGGGTCGGTGGCCCACCGGAAACGGTCGAACTGGCCACCGCCCTCAACGCGCTCGCGGAGCGGATCGAGGACCTGCTCGATGCCGAACGGGAGCGGGTGGCCGACCTCGGACACCGGCTGCGCACACCGGTCACTGCCCTGCGACTGGACTCCGAACTCATCGATGACGATGAGGTGGCCGGACGATTCCGCGAGCACGTCGACCACTTGCAGCGCAGCATCGACCACGTCGTGCGCGACGCGCGGCGCAACGTTCGTCACGACGTGAAGCGTCGCTGTGACGTGGCGGCCGTGGCCCGGGATCGGGTCGACTGGTGGCTCCCGCTCGCCGAGGACCAAGGGCGTGAGTTGCGTCTGGTCATCCATCGTGACACCGGGGGCGTGGGCGCGTGGGTGGCCGCTGACGCCGTGGACCTCACGGAGGCCCTGGACTGTCTCATCGACAACGCCTTCGCCTACACGGCCGAGGGGGTTGCCCTCCAAGTGGAAGTGCTCGTCGACGACGGCTGGGTGGTGTTGACCGTCGAGGACGGGGGGCCGGGGGCACCCGAGGATGCCGCGGAGCGTGGACGCAGTGGATCGGGGTCCTCTGGCATCGGCCTCTCGATTGTCCGGCGCGTCGTCGAGGGGGCCGGTGGGACCTTCACCCTCGGCCGGTCCGGAGCCCTCGGTGGTCTTCGTGCGGAGGCCCGCTGCCCGGCCCTGGTCGGCATTCCTTAACCAAGTCTTGAGGTTCTCCTGACGCGGTCTTGCCGCCGGGTGACGCATTCTCGTTCTGTCCGACCCTCCCAACGGACACGCCCGTCCTGTCCGGTGCCCGCGGCCAACCCCCCTGTGGCCGCACCGCCCGGGGGATGGCGATCGCGGGACGGCGTGGTCCTTTTGGGCCTCGTCGCCGCCATCGCTGGGGCGGCCGGCGCACTACCCCCCCTGCGCGCCGGCCGCCCCAGTTCGCGTTTCACCCCGCAACGGTTGTGACCGGTGAGTAGCCGTGGGTCGGAGGGGATCCGAGACCTGGTGTGTGAGCGCGGTCATGTGCATACGACACGCCCGAGACTTTTTCGTGCGCACATCCGGTGGATTCCGTTTGCGCAGGTCAGAGCTTGGTATGCCGCCCAGCCGGCGGTTTCTCCACAGGTCTTTCCCCGCCCTGTGCACACACCTTCCGGGCGCGTTCCACAGGCCGTACCCATGTTGTCCACAACGCTGGGAGGGGAGTTGCGTCGGGGAGTTGGAGCGCGGCATACCGGCCTCGTAGCGTGGACCGATCGTGGTGACGGTCGGGCTGTCGGTGGGCCCTGATGTGCTCGAGTCACGAGATTCACCACACGACGGATCGAAGGGCGCGACATTGTCGATCGCTGAGCTGGGCAGCGGCTACCAGGGCCCCTCCGATGAGCGGGTGCCGCCGCAGGACATGTCGGCCGAGCAGTCGGTGCTGGGCTCGATGCTGCTCAACAAGGATGCGATCGCCGAGAGCCTGGCGCTGGTCAAAGGGCACGACTTCTATCGGCCGGCGCACGAGTCGATCTTCGAGGCGATCCTCGACCTCTTCGGGCGAGGGGAGCCCGCTGACGCGATCACGGTCGCCGATGAGCTGACCAAGCGCGGCGACCTGTCCCGCGTCGGTGGGGCCTCGTATCTGCACGAGCTCGTGCAGTCGGTGCCGACGGCGGCCAATGCCTCCTACTACGCCGAGATCGTCCACGAGCGAGCGGTGCTGCGCCGGCTCGTCGAGGCCGGCACGCGGATCGTCCAGATGGGGTACGGCCAGGGCGAGGGCGACGTCGAGGACATCGTCAACCGGGCCCAGGCCGAGGTCTACTCGGTCGCCGAGAAGCGCGGCGGCGAGGACTATGTCGTGCTCTCCGAGGTGCTCGAGCAGACGTTGACCGAGATCGAGGCGGCTGCGGGGCGGACCGACGAGATGATCGGTGTGCCGACCGGGTTCCTCGAGCTGGACGAGTTGACGCACGGGCTGCACCCCGGCCAGATGATCGTGGTGGCGGCGCGACCTGCGGTCGGGAAGGCGCTCGCGCTCGACACCCCGCTGCCGACGCCGGACGGCTGGACGACCATGGGCGCGGTGGCCGTGGGGGACCGCTTGTTGGGTGCCGATGGCCGACCGACCACCGTGGTGGCCGCGACCGACGTCCTCCGGGACCGCCCGTGCTTCGAGGTCGAGTTCTCCGATGGCACCGTGATCGTCGCGGACGCCGAGCACCAGTGGCTCACGGACACGAGGGCTTCGCGGAAGTCATTCCAGGCCGCGCGGGATCACAGGAACCGCACCAGGAACCAGCGGACTTTCGCCGCCGTGCGGACGACGCGGGAGATTGCCGACACCCTGCGCACGGCGACGCGCGAGGCTCGTCTCAATCACTCGGTCAAGCTCACCAAGCCGCTCGATCTGCCGGCGCGCGACCTACTCCTCCCGCCGTACGTGCTCGGTGCGTGGCTCGGGGATGGAACCTCGCAGGCGGCGCAGATCACGACGGCCGATGCCGAGATGGTGATGCGGCTGGAGGCCGAGGGCCTCGTGGTCACGCCGACTGCCGCGCCCATGCGCTACTCCCTCACACTGCCGGTCGAGGCGGTGTCCGGCAGGCAGTGTGTGGTCTGTGGCGAGCCGTTCACGCCGCGCACCAACCAGGTGAAGACGTGCGGGGGGTCCTGCGGCGGCAAGGCCAAGGGCACCGAGCGGCTCGAAGCACGTTGCGGTGACTGCGGGGCGCGCTGCACCGGTCTGGCGCGCTGCCAGTCGTGCAGGGCGGACCACGGGACGCTCAAGGCACTCCTGCGCAAGGTTGGCGTCCTGGGCAACAAGCACATCCCGGCCGACTACCAACGCGCCAGCGAGGAACAGCGTCGCGACCTGCTGGCCGGGTTGTTGGACACGGACGGGACCGTGACCAACGGGGGATGCGCCCAGTTCACGACAACGGACCCGCAGTTGCACCACGACGTGCTGGAGCTGATTCATGGCCTCGGTTATCGCACCGGTGTCAGCCGGAAGCCGGTGGCTGGCCGTCGACCGGAGTCCAGCGTTGCCTTCACGACAACGTTCTCGAGCGATGACGATGTGTTCTGGCTTCCGCGAAAGGTCCTGCGCCACAAGGAACTTCGCGCGCGGCAGTTCCAGCGGCGCGATTCGAGGTTCGTCGTTGCTGTGCGGCCGATCGAGCCGGTCCCGGTGCGTTGTGTCGAGGTCGACAACGACGACCACCTCTATCTGGCCAGCCGCTCGATGGTGCCCACGCACAATTCGACACTGGGTATCGACATCGCGCGCAGCGCCGCGATCAAGCACAACCTGACCACGGCGGTCTTCTCCCTCGAGATGAGCCGCACCGAGATCACCATGCGCATCCTGTCCGCTGAGGCGACCATCCAGCTGCAGGACCTGCGCAAGGGCCTCAAGGGTCAGGAGCAGTGGAACAAGCTGGCGCGAATCATGGGCAAGATCGGTGACGCGCCCCTCTTCATTGACGACTCGCCCAACATGTCGCTCATGGAGATCCGCGCCAAGGCGCGGCGGCTCAAGCAGCAGCACAACCTCAAGCTCGTCGTCATCGACTACCTCCAGCTCATGTCCAGCGGCAAGAAGGTCGAGAGCCGGCAGCAGGAGGTCGCCGAGTTCTCGCGGGCGCTGAAGCTGCTCGCCAAGGAGCTCGAGGTGCCGGTCATCGCGATCTCGCAGTTGAACCGTGGCCCCGAGCAGCGCACCGACAAGCGGCCGCAGATGTCTGACCTGCGCGAATCTGGCTGTCTCCCAGCGGAGACGCGGATCCTGCGCGCTGACACGGGCGCCGAGGTAACCATCGGTGAGCTGGCGGCATCGGGTGAGCGCGACATCACGGTGTGGGCGCTGGACGACGGGCTGCGCTACACGAAGCGAACGATGACCCACGCCTTCTCGACCGGGTTCGCGCCCGTCTTCCGGCTCACCTTGGCGTCGGGCAAGACAGTGCGGGCGACGGAGAACCACCCCTTCCTCACGTATGCCGGGTGGTCGCCTCTCGCGTCGCTGCGGACGGGCGATCGGGTGGCCGTTCCCCGTCACGTGCCTTCGCCGCTCCTGGTGGCGGACTGGGAGGACTCCGAAGTGGTGCTTCTGGCTCACCTTCTGGGGGACGGCTCGTTCGTGAAGCGCCAGCCGATTCGCTATGCCTCCATCGACGAGGCGAACCTGGAGGCCGTCACGAAGGCGGCACTCGTCTTCGGCGTGGCGGCGGCGCGGGATGACTACGCGGCTGCTCGTTGCACGACCCTGCGTCTACGCGCACCGTTCCGGCTGACGCACGGTGTGCGGAACCCCATTGCTGCGTGGTTGGACGAACTGGGCCTCTTCGGTTTGCGGTCGCATGAGAAGTTCGTGCCGGGTGATGTGTTCTGCCTACCCAAGGAGCAGATCGCCCTCTTCATCCGGCACATCTGGGCCACCGATGGCTCCGTGACCGTGAACAAGAGCGGTCGCGGCGGTCGGATCTACTACGGGTCGACGTCACGCCGTCTGGTCGATGACCTGTCGAGGTTGTTGCTCCGCTTCGGCATCCAGACACGGATCAGGTCGGTGACGAAGGGCGAGTACCGGCGCAACTACACCTTGGACATCAGCGGTGTCGACAGCCAGCGCCGTTTCCTTCAGGAGATCGGCGTTCACGGCGAGCGGGGAGTGGCTGCGGAGAGGTTGCTCGAAATCGTCCGCGGTCTCACCGCGAATACCAACGTGGACACCGTCCCGAAGCAGGTGTGGGACGACGTCCGAGAGGAGATGTCCGCTCAAGGGATGACGGCCCGGCAGTTCCAGTCCGCGCTGGGCACCCAGTACTGCGGCTCGGCGCTCTATGCCTCGGCGCCGTCTCGGGCCCGGCTGTCACGCGTGGCCGAGGTGCTCGACAGTGCCGATTTGGAGCTCATGGCGACGAACGATGTGTTCTGGGACCAAGTGGTCTCGGTCGAGGCCGAGGGCATCGAAGAGGTCTATGACGCAACGGTCCTGGATTGCCACAACTTCGTTGCCGAAGGCATCGCGGTCCACAACTCGATCGAACAAGATGCCGACGTCGTCATCCTGCTGCACCGGGATCGGTCCGACCCCGAGCGCGACGGGGAGGCTGACGTGATCGTCGCCAAGCACCGAAACGGTCCGACGAAGGACATCGTCCTGGCGTTCCAAGGGCACTACAGCCGGTTCAACAACATGGCCCGCGAAGGCGGCTTCTGAGCCCCCTCCTCTTTCTAGGAGGCGGCGGCAGTGTCGA
>ERZ795057.1323-NODE-1323-length-21799-cov-6.986111_pt1 | contig 21799 bp, 14 predicted proteins | sample MGYA00375141_ERZ795057 | MGnify/ENA primary metagenome ERZ795057 (study PRJEB30186, sample SAMN05720163) | activated sludge metagenome | isolation source: Anaerobic digester | place: Hong Kong | collected 2015-01-26 ... | reverse complement strand
TGGGATCTTCGTGAGGATGTCCGAGAAGGAGAATGTCAGGTCTCATTTCTCTGACGGCTCTAAATGCTGCAACAGTTCCTGGAACTGCCTGGTTGACAACAATTGCTTTCATGAGTGGGTCGTCAGCGAGACCAACAATCTGAGCAATAGTGGTGTCGACTTCCTGCATGAAGTTGTCCGGGTAGGTAACATGCATGATGTAACCGCCATCTTCTACTGCACCGTATTCCTTAATGAGCTGTTCCGCACCTCTGAGGTCATCTTCACTCTGTGAAACTGTTCCCGTTACAACTCCAATATGGAATGGAGCAGCGGCGAACAAAGCAACACTGAAAACAACTAACAACGATAGAATAAAAAGTTTCTTCACAAAAACCAGCCTCCTGTTGAGATTTATTTGCCTTTCTGGCAAAGATAAGATATTAATTTTTTTCGCTGAAAATACAATCATTAATTCATAAAAACAATGAAGCCAGGATAAGTGTGTGTTCGATTCGAATAAGTCATTTTTCAATGAAGATTATAACATTTTTATCAGAAAAAGCAAATGTTTTTGATTGTAGCACTCTTTGGGATACAAAAACTCATGAATCGTATTTATACCGGTTGAAAATTACAAAACAGAAAAAAACCAGTACATGCAATGAGTTGCACCATTGTGTGAAAAGATTTAAGAAAAAGGCAGTTTATTTGTGAAAGAGTTCAACAGCCTTTTTGGCAATCCTTTCCCCGAATATTTTTGCTCTTTCTTGCTGATCCTTGTCACCGTCCTGAATACACACCACACCAAAATGGGTGTAGGGGTTTCCTTCTGCCACGCCGGCGGAATATACCATCATCCCTTTTACCAATAAATGGCCGATGAGATTCATCAGACCAAAATCCGCACCGCCTCCTAAATAGTTTTCCGTTGCAAAAACCGCACCCATTTTTCCGGCCAGTTTGATCTTTAGTCCCTTGTCCAAAAAAGTCTTCATTTGCCATGAAAAACTTCCTAAATAAGTGGGTGTCCCAAAAATGACACAATCCGATGATCCCATGAAATCAAAGTCCGGCTCGTTAATGGATATCATCCGGGTTTCAACCCCATCGACCTTTTGTGCCCCCTGCTCGATCAGCCGAGCGACGCTTTGTGTGTTTCCCGAAATGCTATGATAGACTATAGAAAGCTTTATCTGTACCACATCCTTTCAATTTGATTGAGAAATTATATCATAATCTGTTAAACTCGGCCTTTTAGAAAATGATATGAGAAGGGATAATCACAAATGATGTTAAATATCAAAGATTCATTGAAATCAAGATGAGGAGTGAAGACGATGGAAAAGCGAATCAACGATCTAATCGCCAACATGACGTTGGAAGAAAAGGCTTCTTTGTGTTCAGGTGTTGGCGCCTGGCATACCAAAGCCATCGAAAGGCTCGACATACCGGCCATCATGATGTCCGATGGTCCTCATGGTTTGAGAAAAGTCATCGAAGACGATGAAAATGGAAACCAGACGCTGGAGTCAGTCTGCTTTCCCCCGGCGGTGAACCTGGCCAGCTCATGGGATAGAGACCTTGTTAAGCAAGTGGGTCAAATTCTTGGGGAAACATGCCAGGCAGAAGGTATATCGATCATTTTAGGGCCTGCTGCAAATATCAAACGTTCCCCATTATGCGGCAGGAATTTCGAATATTTTTCAGAAGACCCCTATCTTTCATCTGAAATGGCTAACGCACACATCACTGGGGTTCAAAGCCAAGGAGTCGGTACTTCTTTAAAACATTTCGCTGCGAACAATCAGGAACACATGAGAATGAGCATCAACGCACACATCGACGAAAGGACCTTAAGGGAAATCTATCTGAACAGTTTTGAGCGGTCCGTCAAAGAAGCAAAACCCTGGACACTCATGTGTGCCTACAACAAAATCAACGATATCTTTTGCTCTGAACATCAGGAGTTGCTAACCGGAATTCTAAGGGATGAATGGGGTTACGAAGGACTGGTAGTCTCAGACTGGGGAGCCGTCAACGAACGGGTGGATGCATTGCAAGCCGGATTGGAACTGGAAATGCCCTCTAGTGACGGGATAGGCGAAAAGAAAATCATCGAAGCCGTCAAAGCCGGCATCTTAAAGGAATCAACGCTTGACCATGCTGTCAGGATGATTCTAAATCTTGTGTTTAAGGCCCTTGAAAACAAGAGAACATTTCACGCTTATGACAAAAACCAAGATCATTCAAAAGCGCAAAAGGTTGCTGAAGAATCCATGGTTTTGTTGAGAAACAAAGACCACATCCTGCCGATTAAGGAATCAAAGAAGATCGCAGTCATTGGCGAATTTGCAAAGAAACCCCGTTATCAGGGCGGAGGCAGTTCTCACATCAAATCATTCAAGGTTGATACACCGCTTGATGAAATCAAGAAATTGGCAACAGATGCAGACGTTGAGTATGCTCAAGGCTATGACATCAACACGGATGAAATCGATAATACCTATATTGAAGAAGCAAAAGAAAAGGCACAGCAGAGTGAGCTAACCATCGTTTTTGCAGGGTTACCCGAACGATACGAATCCGAAGGCTACGACAGAACCCATTTGAAGCTGCCTCCCAATCACAATCGACTCATTGAAGAAGTGGCAAAAGTGCAGGAAAATATCATCGTTGTTCTATCAAATGGTTCTCCCGTGGAAATTCCATGGATCAATTCGGTAAAAGGGATCTTGGAAGCCTACCTGGGAGGACAAGGCATGGGGCGTGCCGTTGCCAATCTCATTTTTGGAAAATCCAACCCATGCGGAAAATTGGCTGAAACGTTCGCTGTTCGCCTCAACCACAACCCATCCTATTTAAATTTTCCCGGAGAAGGCGATCAAGTCCATTATGCCGAAGGGATTTTTGTGGGTTACCGCTATTACGAAAAAAAGGAAATCAATCCCCTGTTTCCCTTTGGGTTCGGCCTCAGTTATACGTCATTTGACTATTCGCAGCTCAGGGCAGACAAAACGGAGATAACAGATGAGGAAACCCTTCAAGTCTCCTTCAAAGTGAAAAACACCGGAAAGATGCAAGGAAAAGAAATCGTCCAACTTTACGTGGCCAAACCGGAAACAAAGATCATCAGACCCCTGAAAGAACTCAAAGGATTCGCAAAGGTTGAACTGGAGCCCGGCCAGGAAAAAGCTGTCACCATTGAACTCAACAAACGATCATTTGCCTACTACAACACCGCTATCAAAGATTGGCATGTGGAAAGCGGAGACTATCACATATTGATTGGCGCCTCATCAGCAGATATCCGACTTCAAACCACTGTCAGCGTCACCTCAACCGTCAAAATAAAACCGTTCTATCATAGAAATACCACCATTGGCGAACTCATGGAAGATCCCAAAGCGAAACCGGTTATCGAACAAATGGCTCAACAAATCACCAAAGGCATGGGATTATCGGACATTTCAAAAGAGAACCCGGCCATCGCCCTTAATATGGTGCGCTACCTGCCTTTGAGGGGTTTAATCAATTTCAGTAAAGGCGCGTTTACCGAGGCGATTCTTGAGGAGATTTTGGATAAACTCAATAGAAATTAACGTAGGGATTGTTGATAAACCTGTCTGTGTATTTTCAATAGTAGTCATAAACGCCTATTTAGGGCCTGCTGAATAACTCCAAAATTCCTCCCTTGGGGGAGGTGCGCCCGAAGGGGGCGGAGGGGGTTATTGACAAGCTAGCATTGGAGTTTCGAAGAACACTCCTGGGAATTTGCTCTCAAATTCCAAAACAGTGATGTTCCCGTTATAACGTTTAGACCCCCCCTGCCATAAATGGCCTGGCCTTGTGAAACAGGCCCTGAAGTTTTTGCTTCTCAAAAACTTCAAGGTGTGTATTCTAACACCAGCCCCTAGGGGGGAATTATCAGGTACAAGGTTTTTAGTCCATTTCCTCACAAAACCTTGCATCTAAAACAGAAAAATGCTTCTGAAAAGCTTTATTAGTGGATGTTCTGAGTTTTTCCGCAGACCCTATTTAAAGAAGGGTCAAATTGTGCGATAAATGGGTTTTATGGCTTTTTATAAACCTCATAGGATTGTATGATTTTTTTACAGGTGTCTTTAAGCTGTAAAAGACTTTTTTTTATTCCGGGTTGATCTTCAGCATACAATGTTTTTTCGAGAAGTTTTGCCTTTTCCTCAATAGCATCGACAGACAGATTGGAGGCTGTCCCTTTTAATCGATGCACAAGATTTTTGGTTGTTTGCATATCGGTTTCTTGAATGGCGTTTTCGATGTCTTCGATGTCTTTCGGCAATTCACTAAAAAAACTCTGCAAGAGTGTATCATAAATACCATGATTTCCAAGTACCCTTTCAAGACCTTGTTTAATATTGACACCGTAAAGGACGGCGGGGGTATTGCTGTTTTGTTCAGCATTTTCAACCTGCATCTCTTGTCTTTCGCTTCTTAGATGGTTATTAATCATATCGATTAAGGCTTTCTGTTTAATAGGCTTTGATAAAAATCCATTCATGCCCGCTTTTTGACACTTTTCAAGGGATTCTTTCATCACTTCTGCAGATAAGGCAATGATAGGGATTGAGGAGTCTGATCCATTTTGCCATTTCCGTATTTCTTTTGTGGCTTCCACTCCACTCATAACGGGCATTTGAATATCCATTAGAATCAAATCGGGCTTTTCGCTCTGTGTTTTTTCAACCGCTTCCAGCCCATTTTTTGCCACAATAATCTGAACATTCGGGATCAATTGGCTTAACATGCTGATGATCAAATCTCGATTGATACTCACATCTTCAGCAATTAAAATCTTGTAATTTCCCAATATCAACGCTTTCTCTTCTTTTTTTGGGATGGTTACCGTTTCTGGTTCTTCGTCACAATATTCTGTTTGAATGGTAAATGAAAACACCGATCCTTTTCCAAGTTCGCTTTTAACCGATAATTGACTTCCCATCTTTTTAAGCAACATGTTTGAGATCACAAGCCCCAAGCCTGTTCCGCCATATTTTCTGGTGATTGAAGAATCAGCCTGCGAAAAGGCCTTGAACAATCTTTTTCCCTGTTCTTCCGAAATACCGATTCCTGTATCTAGCACCTTGAAATGAAAAGCAGCTGAGTGCCGATCGATAATATCACAACCAATCCTGATTTGAACCGCTCCCTTTTCTGTGAATTTGATGGCATTTCCTATCAAATTAACGAGGATTTGTTTCAACCTAATCGGATCCATCAACGCATATATCGGTATCGTGTTCTCAATAAACATCTCAAGTCTTAACCCTTTTTTAATGGCTTGATATTGAAAAATCTCCACGGTTTCATCCAGTATTATATTGATATTCGTTTTGATCAGTTCTAATTCCAGTTTTCCGGCTTCTATTTTAGACAGGTCAAGAATATCGTTGATGATTCCAAGTAATGCATCCCCTGAGTTTTCTATATTCGAAACATATTGATGCTGAAGTTCGTTTAGACTTGTTGTTGTTAAAAGTTCACAAAAACCAATAACACCGTTTAAAGGGGTTCTGATCTCATGACTCATGTTAGCCAAAAACTCAGATTTGGCCTTATTTGCCTTTTCAGCTTCAAAAGCCAATCGCTCGGCCTTCATCTTTGCCTGTTCCAAAACGACGTTTTGCCGGTTCAGTTCCTGTGTTCGTTCGGCAACTCGTTTTTCAAGCGTCCGGTTCATCTGGTTTAATTGATCGTACAATTCCCTGTTTTCCAAAGACATCTTGTTAAATACACCGGTAATATCGTCAATTTCATTTCCTGAATGATTATCAATCTGAATACCCAGATTTCCCTTTTCAATTTCCTGCATGCCTTTTCCAAGTATCACCAAAGGATCGGTCACAACACGTTTTAATAACTTATCAATCATCAGCATATAGATAAAAAAGATGATGAGAATTAGAGTCATAATCAAGATCGCAAAAATTACGGTTTGTCGAACAATCTTTTCTATGGAGTAATACAGTTTCATGTATCCTGTAATCTCACCGGCTACCGTCAAACTTGATGTATATTCCAAATAAGCACCCTTGAATAGATGGTATTGAATAAGAGATTCGTTTTCCTTTGAATCAAGAACTTGTGCATCCAGACTGTAAGGTTCTTTCGACTGAGTCGATTTTAAAAACCTTCCCTTTGCATCAAACAAATCAACACCTAAAACATCATGAAAATTCAGGAAGTCTTTTAACTGTTGGGTTAAAGCCGTATCGTTTTCCATGTACATATCAAAGGCCATTCTTCCTTTTTTTGATTCGATCAACGTAATGATCAATTCATCTATCCGGTCAATAAAGGCTTTGAATTTACTCATCTCAGAGGGTATAAAAAGGATGAAAGAAAAAAGGCAACCAAAAACAAAGGTGACCAGGAACACCTTGTGTATCTGTGAGCTGAGGCGTTTATTCTTTTCTCTCATTTATTCATTCCTTTTTTATTGCGATACCGTCGAGTGATAAATCATCTCCCCATTATGGTATTTGAGAATAACCGCTTCTTTATTAAAAGGGTCACGCCCCGCTGTAAAATCATAGGTGCCGGTTACACCCTCGAAATTCCTGATTTGATTCATACTGTCCCGAACCGCTTCCGGGCTAAATGAACCGGCCATTTTTACCGCTTCTTCCAGTAACATCATGGCGTCGTAAGCCAGCGCTGAGCTGGAAGCGATTAGCCCTTCTCCATATTTTTGATGGTATCGTAAAACAAATGCTGCGCTTTTTTCATTTTCCGAGTCCTTGTGCCAATGATTTGAAAAATAATGTCCTTCAGCGGCTTCAATGGTGCTAAATCCCAGGAGGCCTTTCCCCCAGCCGTCTCCACCTAAAAACGGGACATCAATACCCATATTATAAGCCTGTTTGATGATCAGTCCGCTATCAGATCCGTGACCGGGTACAAAAACCACATCCGGATTGAGTTCTTTCACTGACAACAGGATGTCTGAAAAATCATAGGCTTCACCGAGATAGGTTTCTTGTGCCAAAATCGTTCCGCTTTTTTCAAACTCCTCTACAAAAAACTGAGACAGGCCAACACTGAAATCACTGGTTATCTTTGTCAGGATAACGGCTGTTTGAGCTTTGAGTTCGTCCAAAGCAAACCTTGCCATAACCTTTCCCTGAAAAGGATCTGTAAAACAAGCTCTGAATATGAAATCTCCCACCTTGGTCACATCGGGATTGGTGGATATGGGGGAGATCATCAAAATGCCTTTTTCCTGAAATTTCGGTGCAAAGTAAAGAGAGAGGCCGCTGGTATTGGCACCGATAACGGCAAATAAATCTTCAACACCTTCAATCCGCTCCATTAACTGTTTGATTTCTTCCAAATCGATTGATTCCACACGACAGTCCAAAAGTTCTATCTTTTTTCCAAGCAGCCCGCCCCGGCTGTTGATTTCTTCCATTGCCAAAGTGGCTCCCTTTATATCTTCGGAAGTGATTTTACTTTCCACAGCCGTGGTCGATTGGCCATAAAGAACGGGTATAGTAATGGTTTGGGCGGTAAAAAGACGGATGGCCAAAATCAAAAAGATCGTTAAGCCGACTTCGATTCTCTTCATCATAAAACCTCCATTACGATTTATTCAATTTCTATCATTCAGTCAGAGGGTAACCCGTTGTTCCCGGTTTATAAACCCAAATAATCACGGATTCACACCCGATGCGAATCAATCCATCTCATTATTATCGATCATTGTGATCATTCAACTCATTCATAAAAAATTGTACAGACTACGTTGCAAGCAACACACCGCAATTGATGGACAACAAATTATTTTCCCTTTAAAGTGGCAGCCACTTTTTTGGCTTCTTCCAAATTAAACAGTTCGATACATACCGGGAAATCATCTGATAATTTTTTATTTTTGGCGAATTTCTCAAAGTCTTTAATGGTCTTTTGATCTGGAAAAACATGGGCTTTTTTCTCATTTGACCCGTGAAAATGGATTTCGGTAATTTGACCTGAAAACCTTTCATAAAAGAATTCAACGGACCTTTTTTCAAAAAGTAAATGCCCGTAATCCATGGTGACTTTTATATTTGATGTTTCTTCTTTTAAATAATCACAAAATTCAAAGAAAAGATCATTTTCCAGGTTTTCAATGGAAATCTTCTTGCCTCCCTCAGTTATTGAAAAATAAAAATCCGCAAACTCTTTGAAATTCATAAAGGGATGAATGGTTATATTGAGATATTCCCTGTCTTTAAAAAAAGCGTAGGCATTTTTAACATGCTCCAGCTTATCGGTTGGCAAGTGAACGCTAATTTTAGTTTGCCTGCGTATGTCATCGATTTCTCTGATGAATGTTCTTTCGGTATTACTGTTCCATGTATAGACCAGGAGTTCGCAAAACTGTATGTTCTCCCCTCTATGCTCTATATTCTCGAGAAAAGATCCGTTAATCTGCCAAGAGGTTGCTCCTATCATCACCTTTATCACATCTCCAGTCCAATAAATTGAGATTCTTGATCGACAGTAAAAGCTCATTTCGTTATCAAGATATTTGCCTTTATCGCTTTCGACTTTTCCCCCGATGGAACGCACTCTTGCTATCATTCCAATTTATAATGATGAAGTGACAAACATTCCCTTATATTATAACACCCCGAAAAAAATTCCTAGCAAAATGTTGCGTTCCTTTCTTGATCTAGACGAAGATCATTGACGGGTTATTAACTATCATGCAATCCCCTCCATATGCAAGGTGAATAAACAGGCTCATAGCACTTTTACTTGATGACAAGGACATGAAAATGTGATATAATACTCCCATCTTCTCAAATACAATTAGATTGAAATAATATGACCACTTTCAAATAAAACGAGATTTTTAGTGTTCAAAATCAAAAAATGGAGGTTTCGCATGAAAAAAAAGATTTTTGCCTTTTTATTAGTCATTTTAGTTTGTTTGTCTGTTATCAGTTGTGATAAGGACAAAGAAGAAAAAGCTGAATCAAACCCTACAAAAGACCAGGAGCAGGTATCAACTATTAAAGGTGAACAATACGAAGCAACTGATTTTGTCATGACAATTGCCGAAGGCTATGCGAAATTGGATATCGACGGCGGTGTGCAGGCCTATAAGGGCAATGATATGATCGAAGTTTGGGCAAGAGGTTTCAATAACACCGATACCGATGCCAAAAATGGCGCTGAGAATCTTTCAAAGACCTATAAGGGCACTGAACCTCAAAAAGTCAATAAATTTGGCATTGATTTTTATACCACCGATATCGAGGCAATGAGCAGGCCACAAACCATCTATGTCGGCATTTATAAAGGAAAAAAGGTTCAAATCGCCATTTCGGGTAATGATTACAAGAATAACACACTGTTGCAAGGCATGTTCAACAGTCTTGCATTTAAATAATCCTATTGTGTTGAATCTCTGATTTTTAAAACAGGTTTTATGAGAACCCCTTTTGGGGTTCTTTTTTCTGAATGCATGGTTTCGATCAGAGAATTCACGACGGTTTGGGCAAATCGCTCAACATTCTGGTCGATGGAACTCAACGACGGATCCAGGTATTGGCTTTGAGGCAGATTATCAATGCCAAGCACCCCCACCTCTTGCGGTATGGTTTTACCCATTTCTTTGATCGCCTTATAAACCGCTGTTATTTTTTCATCCCCGGAAACAAAAAAGGCATCGGTATGTTTTTTTTGAAGATGATCGAGGGTCGCTTCATAGGCATCTTGTAAACTGTTGACGGCATATTCAATGTGAAATTGGACACCCTTTGATTGACAAACCTTTTTAAAGCCTTCGACCCTGCTTTTATTGACATAGAATTCTTTATTACCAAGGAAAAATGAGATTTGAACATAGCCTTTTTGTATCAGGTGTTGTGCCCCAATTTCTCCCACTTGAAAATTATCCAAGTCCACATAACACGTATCTTTATAATCAAAGTCCTTTCCAAGAATCACAAAAGGAATGTCATTTTCTCTCAGGTAGCGAATCCGGATATCCCCTTTCAGATTATCGAACAACACTGCACCATCCGCAATACCGCTTTTAAGCAGGATAAACCCGTCTGTATCATCGTCTATCACGCCTTGAGCAGAGGAAGGGGATAATATTACCTTGTACCCCCGTGCCTTAAAATCCGTGATGATGTTCATGATAATGAGACTATGCCAGGCATTCCAATAACTGCCCCCGTGTTTGTCAATAAACAGGATAACGGTCTTTGTTTGTTGTGATTTCAAGGCCTTTGCCATTAAATTGACACTGAAATTGGTTTCCTCAATGGCTTCTAAAATCTTTCTTCTGGTATCCGGTTTGACTTCAGGGGAATTGTTGATCACCCTTGAAACGGTTTTGATTGAAAATCCTGTTTTTTTTGCCAGATCCGACATCGTCACTTTTTTCACATTGAACACCTCTCTTGTCAACGTTGACATACTATGATAGCATATTTTGATCAAAAACGAAATGGTTTAATTTCTTCTACATTTAAAAGATAAAGACTAATAATCGATATTATTCTCATCTAATCGTCTCTTATCGGAGTTGAAAAAAATGAAACAAAAGAATACAATCAATTTTGAATGGTTTTTTTTAGTTTATTATGACAACGTTGTCATAATTATGAGCGAGTAACAATTCGATACATGCAGAAACCAACCACATTAATGGAGGGATTTTTTATGAAGAAAACCTTGTTTTTTGTCGTTTTGGTATTAGTCGCAGCCTGCTTGTTTGGGGAAACACTTGTTGTCACATCAAGATTATGGTCGGCACCCTCAGAAAAGGAGTATATCATCAACGAAATCATCAAACCCTTTGAGGAGGCCAACAACTGTACGGTAAAATTCAGCACTTTGGACGATGAGAAATTGCTGGATCAGGCAGAATTGCAGAAAAAAACGGGTAACATCACCACCGATGTCATTGTTTCATACTGTTCAAACATGCCCGAATGGGTAGAAAACGATTATGTTATGGATTTGACTACCATTGCTGCAAAATGGAATGATCGAACCTTCTCCAAGGGTTATGATCAAATGACCGTTTTTGACGGCAAACGTTATTTTTTGCCTGTTGGTGCTGATGTTTATTTGTTCATTGCCAACAAAAAGGCATTACAATATCTGCCTGAAGGGGTAGATGTACAAAACCTGACTTGGGAACAGGTAGTCGATTGGGCAACAGCCATTGCTCTCATGGAAGGAGAAGGAAAATACGCCGTGACCGGTGTTCCGATGAAGTCTTTGATTTACCAGTATGGCGGTGTATGTCTTTCCTATGGGGCGGATTGGCCAAATTTAGATAATCCCGGAGCCATGGCAGCTTTCTACCTCATGAGTAAGATGGCTGATGCTTACACCCCGACCGTCTTAACGTACGATGATGTAAGACCTCCAATGAAAACGGGAGAAGCCTGGATGGCAACCGCACATTGTGCAAGAGTTGGGGAAATATACAAAAACGATCCGACAAATTATGTTGTTGCTCCGTCACCTAAAGGCCCGGCAGGTATCGGTTCCATCGCCGGAACCAGCGGATTCGCAATCGTTAAGGGAACGAAACACGAAGAGTTGGCCGTTAAATTCGTTGAATACATGACCAGACCGGAGATCATGCTGAAAGCATCAAAAGGTACCGGTGGATTTATTCCACCCGTTGACGAAGCCATTAACCTTTTACAGACTGATAAAGACGAGCAGGACATGATCATCGAAATGGCCATAAAAGTGATGCAGGAAGGTGTGCTTTCTTATATCGCTTCAACATGGACGGATTGGGGACAAGTCAAGCTGGTCTACGATGATATTTTCAAAGAAATGATATTAACCCTGAAGACCTTTGATCCCGGATATATCGAAATCATGCAAATGAGGGTCGACGCACTTAAGAAATAATTGACTCATCAGGGCACATCAAATACGATGTGCCCTTCTTATTCTTAATCTTTATGAAGGAGCTGCAAAACTGATGACTTTCAATCATTGTGCCACTTTGGAGCCCCATAAAAGCGGTCTCCCGTGGAAGAAAACGATACCGTATATCTTGATCGCACCGACAGTCATTTATTACATTATTTTTTGGATCAGACCTGTTTTGACATCCATTTTCCAAAGCTTTACTCCGGAAATCGGAACAGGTTTTACGATTGACCATTACGCCAGAATTTTCAATGATCCGGTTTTCTGGAAAGCGGTCATGAACACGGGGATATTTGTTGTCATATCCGTTACACTGGAATTCGTTATTTCTTTGGGTTTGGCTTTAACGATCAACAAAAAGTTTAAAGGCTCGAGTTTATTACTTGCAATCGCCCTGATCCCAATGGCTTTGCCTCCGGTAGCCGTGGGCGCTATGTGGTCCAGTGGTTTTGCCACCTATGGTTGGTTCAACAGTTTACTGATGTCCATGGGCCTTATCACAGAAGGAGAAAAGATCCTTTTTCTTGCGGGTAATGATTTCCAGTCTTTAATGCTTATCATTCTGATCGATGCCTGGCAGGTGATCCCTTTCATGATGACCATTCTGCTGGCCGGTCTTCAGGGTATTCCAAAAGAATCCATTGAAGCGGGCTATGTCTTCGGCGGAACCCGTTTGAAGGTTTTACGCAAGATTACCATGCCGATGCTCAAACCCAGTATTCAAACCGCTTTAATTCTACGAATCATCTCAGCGATTCAGGTCTGGCTGATTATCGTACTCATCTTTGGATTCAGAAGAATCCCGGTTTTGTTGGAGGAGGTTGTCTTTTTCCAGGAACAGGTACAAAACGAGTATAAACTCGCTTTAGCCTATTCCGTTATCGTTGCATTGGTTGTTTCCGTTGTAGCCATTTTCTATCTCAAGGTTTCTGGTGCTTTCAAAGGGGATGATCAGCAATGAGTGAAAAGGATCTTAAAGCCAAGAAAACGACGAAGATCATTGCCAGAACTATTTTCTATTTGTTTATTGTTTTTATCGCCATGGTCATTCTGCTTCCCATTTATTTTCTTTTGTCTATTTCATTCATGTCCGATCAGGAAGCCTACGACTGGCCCATTCCATTAGGTTTGTCGTTTTTTTCAGAATTTAAGATTGAAACCGTCTCACAAACAAATGACTATCTGATCAGTGTTTATTCCAAGTCACAAGAAAAGTATGTGTCATTGATACAAGGGTCTAAAATAGATGAAATGAGCGAATTTCTCAATAAAAAAACCAATTGCAAAGTAACTGAAGAAAAATTGACACAGGCGATTCAAGACGTTCATGTTCTTTATGAGCAAAACGCTAATGAGATTGACCGGATCAGCGGTGAAATCAACAGCCTGGAGAAGCAAATCCTCACGATCAATCAAAACATCATCAAGACCAAACGCAGCTTGTCCATCGTCGAAGGCCGAGAATCCATGGAGGATATGGAGAAAAAGCTGCAGATTGATCTGGAAAAGTATGAAAGCGAAAAGGAACAGCTCGAACTTCAAATCGAAATAATGAATACTGCGTTGACACCGTTAAATTCAACAACGTTTAGCGTATTCAAAAATCTCTTTGCCAATTACATCACCTTTTTCAAAGTCACCCGTGATTCCATTCCGGCACTCATGAGAAGCATCCAAGTCGCTTTGTTAACCGTCCTTATCGCATTGACCATTGGCGGTATGTCGGGTTATGCCTTTGCCAGGTTTGCTTTCAAGGGAAAAAACATACTGAAACTCAGTACGTTGTTTGTGAGAATGTTTCCGGGAATCGCTATTGCCATGCCGATGGTGATCATTTTGGCTGAAATGGGGTTTTACGACAAGCCCATTGGCTTGTCACTGGTTTACTCGGTGGGACAAATAGCCTTGACAATCTGGATCACCGCTAGTATCTTTATGGGTATTCCCGTTGAATTAGAAGAGGCCGCTCAGGTATTTGGACGCACACGTATCGGGGCATTCATTCACATCACTTTGCCATTGGCATTACCCGGATTGGCAGCGAGTGCCATGTATGCCTTCATTGGAAGCTGGGCGGAGACCGCTCAGGCGATCGTACTTACCCAGTTCAACCCTACCTTCCCGGTAGTTGTTTATCAAACGATGGTGGGAGCAAAGGGTATGGTGAATCTGATTGCCGCCGGCGGGGTAACCATGGCGTTGCCGGCCGTACTGTTTACCATTCTGATTCGAAAATACATCCTGCAGATGTGGGGCGGGGTAAAAGTTTAATAAAGGAGCTGGATTTATGGCGACACTTCAACTAAAAAATCTCTCAAAGCGCTATGGAAAAACCGTTTGGGGTGCAAAAGACATCAATCTTTCGGTCGATGATAAAGAGTTCATCGTTCTTCTGGGTCCTTCAGGATGCGGCAAGACCACTACCATGCGGATGATTGCCGGTTTAGAGGAGGTCACTCAGGGAATCATTTATATAGATCAAAAGGATGTGACCTTTCTGCCGCCACGAAAAAGAGATATTTCAATGGTCTTTCAAAGTTATGCGGTTTGGCCTCATCTGACAGTTTTTGATAACATCGCCTTTCCATTAAGATTGAAGAAACTGAATGCATCCGAAATCGATAAGAGGGTCAAAGAAGTTTCCGATATGACCAAGATAGAGGATTATCTGGAACGCTATCCCAGACAGCTTTCAGGTGGACAGCGTCAGCGAGTGGCCCTGGCCCGTGCCTTGGTTGTCAACCCGAAGGTTTTTCTCATGGACGAACCCCTGTCAAACCTGGACGCCAAATTACGGGTCAAGATGAGAACGGAAATGAAGGCCATTCACAAAAAAACGCAAGCCACAACGGTTTTCGTGACGCATGACCAAGCTGAGGCCATGAGCATGGCAGACAGGATCGTCATCATGAAAGAAGGCTCAATTGTACAGATGGGTACACCCGATGATGTTTATTTTGATTGTGAAGATATGTTCGTAGCTGGATTTATCGGAACGCCGCCAACCAATTTTCTAACAATGGAAATTGCCCGGAAAGAAGGACAATTAAAACTGGTCAACAAGGCCTTTTCATTTGAACCGATCGCAGAAAACAGGGATATTCTCAAAGGATTTTCTGCTCCGAAGGTCATCATGGGTGTCAGACCGGAAAGCATGCGGGTGTTCACAGAGAAAGCACCCGATGCGGTGTTTTCTCGTGAGGTACTGGTTACCGAACCTCAAGGTTCCCATCAAATCGTTGCCATCGAACTTGATGATAGCATCATTAAAATCGTTGCCCCGCCTTTTCCAAAAGTGAAAGCCGGAGACATCGTCCATATCGGTTTTGAACATGACAGACTCATGTTCTTTGATCCTGAAACGCAAAAAAGAATCCGAAAGCGATAACGGAGGTGGAATCATTATGAAGATAGCCCTTGCACATTTTAGAGTTGGGGAAACAGACGGGGTTTCTTTGGAGATGGAAAAGTGGCGTCATGTCTTTGAAAAGATGGGCCATCAAGTCATTTTTATATCCGGAACCTCCGATTACGGTGAGTATTATATCAAAGAAATGGATTTACATCGACAGGAATTTAAGCAATGGGAGAAATACAGTTATAAATCCTTAGAGGATTATCCGGTACGAGATTCAACGCAAGCAAACCGGGAAAAAGCCTTTATAAAAGAATTACAATCTGTTGCAAAGGATATTGAATCAGCTTTGGATGCGATCATGGAAAAAGAGCATTTTGATGTGATCATCCCCAACAATATTTTTTCGCTTGGCACCGGAATCCCTGTAGCCATGGGTTTTTACAGATTCATTCAAAAAAACAACCTGATCAGCATCAATCATAATCATGATTTTTACTGGGAAAGGCCTCATATGAATCATCCCACTTGCGATTTTGTGAGAAAGGTTTTGGATACTTATTATCCTCCGGTGGAAGACAACTTTCATCAAGTGGTGATCAATCACATTGCACAATCAGATTTACAGGAAAGAAAAGGTTTGGATTCTGTCGTTGTACCCAACGTATTTGATTTTCATGCCCCCGAGTGGGTGATGGATGAATACAACCGTGACATCCGTGAAACACTTGGAATTGGCGAAAGAGACATTGTTTTCTTACAAGCTACTCGTGTTGCAACACGAAAGGCTATTGAACTGGGGATTGAAACCATTGGAGAGATCAAAAAGAGAAAAGCACTGCTATACGGACCTCTTTACGACGGGAGAGTATTCACTGAAACAGATCAGATTCTGCTTTTCATGCCAGGCCTGATCGAAACAGACAACGAATATATCACCTTTTTAAAAAAACTTGCCCATCAGGAGAATGTCCGAATTATCTGGGCAGAACATCTTTTTGGGGCGATGAGAAGCCATCGGGAATTGAAAAAATATTCCCTTTGGGATGCCTATGTGATTGCAGATTTCATCACATACCCTTCAATTTTGGAGGGTTGGGGGAATCAGTATCTGGAAGGTCTTTTTGCAAGAAAACCCATGATTATCTTTGAATATCCGGTATTTAAAACAGATATCATGCCGTTCGGGTTTAACAACGTTTCATTGGGACATACTTTCAGCCAAAGGGAGAATCAAGAGGCGGGGTATGTTTCGATTGAAAGAAAACGCTTGGAAGAAGCAGCCCAACAGACCATTATGATTTTAAAAAGCGAATCACAATATTACGACATGGTCAATCGAAACTTTGAGATCGCCAGAGAAAAATTGTCATTCAACGCCTTGGGCAGAACCTTGTCAAAAATTATCAGAAATGCATCCAAATAACCTTTCCAGGAGGGATGAAATTCCCTCCTGGCATTTAAGTACCGATGTCGCTTTTATTAAAAACGGCAAAACCCGCAACAAAAAATAAAAGACCGATCAACGAAATCATGATGGCATTGGCAAGATACATGGTTTCATTTACAATCGTATCGATCAAGGGAATATAGTAAAAGATACTGATTCTTGAAAGCCAGAATATTCCTTTGTAATTTCTGCCCAACAATTCCCCAAAGTACATGAAGACGATGATACCAATGGAGATAGAGATGTTCAACGTACTCTTTTTCGTCATGCACGAGATAAAGGACGACAACCCCCCAAAAAACACCAGTACACAAAACAAATAAACTCCAAAAGACAGGAGGATTTTCTCACTGTAGGCTCTGTTAATAAACAACTGAAAGCCCCAAAGCTCGAAAAAGGTGAATAGAAAACTGAGAATGGTGATCAGGGTCAGCATAAGCAGTGTTTTTTCAAAAAAAACGGTGCTTCTTCTGACCGGTTTTACCAGCAAATATTCAATCGTTTTTTCTTCAAATTCCTTTGAGAAAACAGCGCCTGCCAGATTAGCGGCAAATACCGCTGAAAGAATGTAGATAAAACTCATCCCTTCTGAACCAAAAATGCCTTCCGGTTTGGAAAAGACCTCCGGCTCGATATTAAACACATTCAGTAGAAATTTCGGCATTTTTTCAATGAAAATGACCAATTCATCCATCTCATCCAAAATAAGATTGGTCATGGGCAAATACATGAAAATGAATCCAATAAACACGGCACACCAAATCAGGAAAAAACTCATGTTCTTTCTGGCGTCGTTTCTAAAGATGTTGAGAACCATCGTGATCTCCTCCTTTGGTGTATAAATCCATAAACGTTTCTTCGAGTGTTGGATTTCTGATTTGAACATCTTCGTATTCCTGTTGATTGAGTAAAGATAAAAAAGCCTTGATCTGTGTTTTTTTAATTTGAAAAACAACTGTCGAGTTCATTGACTGAATAGGCTTGTACGCTTCCCAGAGTTGATTTGGTTTCATTTTGAACACCGTTATGATTTTCTTCTGGTATTCAGAGAATTGATTGATGCTCATTTCCTTGATCAGAACCCCATTTTTGATAATGCCAACGCGATTGCTTAAACGTTCGACTTCCATGAGATTGTGGGATGAAAAAAGGATGGCACATCCCCTTTCTCTTTCCTTGTGAATCAGTTCATAAAAGTTCTTTTGGAGGAGAGGGTCCAATCCGTTAGTGGGTTCGTCAAGTATCAGCAAATCTGGTTGGTGTACCAACGCCTGAATAATCCCGACTTTCTTTCTATTCCCCAATGAGAGTTCTTTAAATTTCTTTTTCTGATCCAAATCCAAAAATCGACACAAATAGTCCTCGTATGCTACAGAATAGGTTTTGTAAAACTGTCTGTTGTATTTCAAAAATCTTGATACACGCATGTCCGGATAAAAGTTGATTTCACCGGGCAAGTAACCCATTCGATGTTTCATCTCAATGAGGTGCTGCGGCAGTTCTTTCCCCTCCATATAAACCTTACCCTCATCTGCCGATAATAACCCCAAAATAATTCTGATGGTCGTTGTTTTACCGGAACCATTTGGTCCAATCAGTCCATATACTTCACCTTTTGAGATATTGAAATCAACTCGTTCAATTCCCATATGTTTTCCATAAAATTTTTTTAGTCTTTCTACTTGTAACATTACATCACTCCGGCTTAAAAAAAAGGCAGACATGTTCGTCCACCTTTTGTCTGAATTTAATTGCTTGATCACTATTGACAGGCTGTGTGTTTGGCATCTTTTCTAAACATCGGCCATGGGGAATCTTTGGAAAGACCTTGGCTGTCTGTGGCAATCGAAAGCAGCTTTGCACCATATGTCCCGATGTAAAGAGAACCGCCGGAATCGATTACCGGGCTGGATTTGATGTAATCATCAACCTCCAACTGCCACCTCAGATCCCCATTTGAATCAATGGCAAGGATTCGTTTTTCCCAAGTTCCCACATAAATCGTTCCATCATCACCGATTGCCGGACTGGAAGACCAGAAGGGGCCTTCTTCAACGGCATATGCCCATTTCTTCCGGCCTTCTTGGTCAATAGCATACAGCTTGCCATCAAAAGCACCGATATAAACCGTTCCATCGTAATAAACCGACGGGCTGGAACGAAGCTGGGAACCGGTTTGAAATTTCCAGATCAAGGCACCTCTATGGTTTAAAACATAGAGGCTTCCATCGAATGAGCCGAAATAGACCCTTTCTTGACTGTCAAGCGCCGGACTGGAACGGATAAAACCATCGGTTTGATAGGACCATTTTAAGGTTCCATCTTTGTTGAGAGCATATAAATGGTGGTCGTCAGAGCCGAAATAGATGGTTCCGGACAGTCCAATAGAAGGGCTGGAACGAATCTCGTCCGCTGCCTGAAAAGTCCACAGTGTTTCGCCACTCCGGGAAATTGCGTGGAGCAAGCCTGCGGAATCACCAATATAGACCACACCATCTCGATCAACAGCGGGACTGGAATAGCACCCCGATGAAATCTCTTTGTGCCATAACATGTTGCCTTCAGGATCAACGGCATAAATGGATTGATGGCCTGCTGCCACATAAATCGTACCGTCAGAACCGATAGTGGGACTTGGATAGACAACATTTGAACAGTTGAATTTCCATTCTAATTCGCCTTCCTGATTGATTGCATACAAATAATTATCATCTGCCCCGAAAACGATCATCCCATCATTTGAAATAGCAGGACTGGAACGGATATCGTACTTGACCGCATAGGACCAAAGAACGGATCCGGGACCTTCACTGGTTTCAAACGCCATAATAGGACTCGATGATGACAGACCGTATTCGTCCTTGACGATGACCTGCCAGAAATAATGAGTGTTTCCAGTCAAAGCCGGTGGAGAAAAACGGGTCTCCGTTGTATCTTTTTCCACCAACCGCAACCGTTCCTTTGAAGTACCCAAGTAAACATCAAAGGTTAACGGTTCATCGTCATTGCTTTGCGGCATGTTCCATTGAAGGACAACATCTGTTGCCGCAAAGAGCGGTTGTTCATTGCTATCAAATGAAAATTCCGGGGGCTGCGGGGGCTGTTTTACACTGAGAGTCATTAACTGTGACTCGTTAACTCCCCCGTGGGGATCTTCCACCTTGATTTGGAAATAATAAGTTTTTCCTTGCTTCAGATTCTTGAAAGTGTATTCCTGTTCTATCAACCCTTGTTCAATAACCGTTAGCAATTCCGGCGATTCGCCTAAATAGAGAGTGTAATGATGCCCCAGGGCATCATCATCATCGGAACAAACCCACTTGATGGTGTATGGCATGCCGATGGCCTTTTTTTCATGTGTTTTTGTTGTCAATAAGGGTTGTTTCGGCGGATCATTTTCCAAGACAATGGATTGCAGCGACGATGTTGTTTTAGAGCCGGATTCATCTATCGCTTCTATCTTCCAATAGTATTTCTTCCCGGGTTCCAGTTTTATCCCCCATTCGTAAGGTGAAAACGATTGGGCCGTTAAATTCGTTGCACAAAGAGAAGGGGGTTGATAATCTGAAAAATAGACATTAAAGGTGATCTGCTCATTATCGGGATCAAAAGAGTCCCAGTCGATCCGAAAATCATCCCGTTTTGCCGTTGGCTGACTGATGGCACTCTCGTCAATCACTAATTCAGGGACCCTGTTGATGTTTTCGATGTTCAGGACATGTCGGCTGAGCAGTATCGCCTTTCCATCATCAATTTCGATAACGATTTCCTGTTGCCCGTGAGAATTAAAATCCGGTTCAAAGTGATACATGTTACCCTGAATATTGCCAGGTCCTTGGACCAGCCTGTAAATTAGCGTATCTTTATCCGGGTCGATGTAAAGCGATGAAAGGTCTATTTTGAAAGGTTGCGCTTCTTTTAAATCATGGGTTATCGTTTTTGATGCTTCAATTGGCTGCGGTTTTCTGTTGGTATTCTTAACAGTCAGTAAGAATTCATCGTCAATGATGTTCACGCCATCAGACACTTTGAAATCAACGGTATAGTCTCCTGCTGCTTCATGATCAGGCTGATACGAAAATAATCCCTCCGCTGACAGCAGTCCGGGTCCGCCTGTTTTCAAAAAGGTCAAAGCATCTCCATCAGGATCGATGATAAACTCCGTTAAGTCCATCATAAACGGCTGAGCTTCGATCGCTTCTTGAATGGGAATCAACCCAAAGGCCGGACTTCGGTTGACGGCATGTATTACGACATGAAAATCAACTTCCAATTGTGTTGCCGGGTCTTCAATAATTATCTTGACCTGTTGTCTTCCTTTCTTTGAGAAGTCCGGTTGAAGGTAATAAACGCCATCTTTGATTTCGCCTGGACCTTGAGCCAAAATAAAACGCAAAGGGTTTGATTCCGGATTTATTACTTTACTTTTCAGATCTACGACTATTTGCTCCCCTTGATTGACTTCAAAAGCCTCTTGAAGATTTTTTACAACAGGCGGTCGATAACGGTCTTTTACAGTCAATTCAAATTCAGTTTTGATTCTCCGAATCGAATCCGAGGCAAGTATTTCAACCACATAGTTACCGGCATCTTCATATTGGGGGTTAAAAGAATAAAATCCGTCTTCAACCTTTCCCGGACCTGACAACAATTCAAAATTAATCTCTGCTTCTTCTTGATCCAATAAAAAGCTTTGTAAATCAATGTTGATGACACTGTTTTCTTCCACAGAAGCATCGGGCAGCTCAAACACCAGCTGCGCAAGGTCTCTGGTAGTAAAAAAATGCTCTCCGGAAGTACCCCTTTTATTCAATTTTGTGGCAAAAGAAATTTCCCAAGAATAAGATTGAGAAGGCGATAACTCCTCAGTCAGCTGATACTGACTCCCCTTGACATCTTCCGCTTGTAAAACTAATTCAGTCCCCCCGTTAGTCACCCTGTATAATCTGAATGTATAAACCACATCCTCAGCCTTGGCATCTTTTTCCCATTCAAATAACGGTTTTAAAGATACAGCCGCCGCCTTGTCCCCAGGCGTCTTCAATACAGGCAAATCGGGAGTGTTTATGGCAAAC
>ERZ795057.1319-NODE-1319-length-21822-cov-8.852621_pt1 | contig 21822 bp, 14 predicted proteins | sample MGYA00375141_ERZ795057 | MGnify/ENA primary metagenome ERZ795057 (study PRJEB30186, sample SAMN05720163) | activated sludge metagenome | isolation source: Anaerobic digester | place: Hong Kong | collected 2015-01-26 ... | reverse complement strand
TGAGCCGGTTTGATTAAAAACGGTGTATTAGCTGTCAGTTAATAACCAAATCAAACATAAAAATCATGAAAAGGTCACCTTTATTCATGCTATCGCTGATGCTGATGGCATCTCTAACAATTTTCAGTTCATGCAAAAAAGACAAGGACACCGATCCTGACAACGATCCGGATAACAACAAGCCGGTACTGGTTTACAATGAAATCATCATCGGGATAACCGGCGTTACCTCACGCATTGAGATCGGGGCCACCGATCCCGACGGCGACGAACTCACCTACACCTGGACGCTGGTAACCTCGCCAACCGGATCGGCGCCTGTGATGACAGAACAGATGAACCGGGCCGATTTCACAACGGCCATTCCCGGTATCTACAATGTTGAGGTGGTGGTTAAAGACAATAAAGGAAGCCAGGCCGTTGCCAATGTAAGCCTTTATATCGGCGGAGAACTGCCTTCAAATATCAGCAGCAACACCACGCTTCCCGACCTGTTTACCGATGAGGCTTATCCTGATTATTATGCAAACCGTTCGGTGCAGATTACGGCAGGTCTTACGCTTGATGCCGGGGTAGTAATTGAGTGCGCCTCCGATGTAACAATTTTTGTGAACGGAGCCAACGCCTACCTTAATGCCGGAGGAACGGCATCCAGAAACATCATATTCAGGGGAAGCGAAAAGATCAGGGGCTGGTGGAAAACCATCAACTTCAACTCGGTAAACCTGAACAACAAACTGGATCATGTGCAGGTACTTCATGCCGGAAGTTCTGCCATTGCCGGATACAAGACTGCCATTTATATCAAAAGCAGTTCTTCTTACAGGGCAGCGATCACCAACACGAGGATATCACTGACCGATGGATACGGACTGTTTATTGACGGAAATGATAACGGATTGATTGATTTTTCAGGAAATACATTTTCCGATAATTCGGATGCTCCCATGATGGTCGGAGCCCATAATCTGTATGCGCTTGATTATGCCACGCAATACTCCGGTAACGGGATTCAGGCAATAGTTGTAAAGGGTCCGACAAATGCCCGGTTTGAATCAAGCGGAAGCATCAAAGCACTGGGTGTTGATTATCACTTTATGAGCAGTGCCGAACTACGGACAAATCTCACCTTTGAACCGGGAGTTACCTGCCTCTTCAATTCAGGGACGAGACTTTGGGTAACCTCTGACGGAGCAATTATTGCCAATGGCAGTGCCTCTGAGAAAATCACCTTTTCGGGAATCTTCGCAAGTCCGGGAGCCTGGAATGGAATAGAACTGGCGTCCGCTTCCCCCGAAAACAGTATTGATCACGCGATTATCAGTTATGGAGGCAACAGCAGCGGACGGGATGCAAACATTTATATGTCTAATTCTTCAAAACTTTCACTTACCAACAGTACCATCTCCGACAGCCAGACCTGGGGCATATTTCTGGCTGCCGGTTCCCCCGAACTCACAGAAAGCAATAATACATTCAGCAATAATGCTTCAGGTGACATCGGAGGAATTTAAACCAGGTCTCGTTAAAATAAAATCTTAAAGTAAAGAAGATGAAGTCGAAAATAGCTTTGATAACAATGCTTTTTGCAGCGGTAATTATTACAGGCTGCGGAAAAGACGATGATGGAACCAATCAGACAAGTGTTTTATATCCCGAAAAGTTTAAGGCAAAGATTACCATCGGGAATGAAACTACCGAAATAGAATATGATGAGGACAAACTGGTGGCAGCAGGGAATATTCTCACGGATAACGCTGATTCATATATAGCCGTTACCTCATCAAACCTGGATACAGATATGACCATCAATTTTTACCCTCCGGATAATCACCCGCTCAAGGATGATGTAATTTCCATCATGATCTCCACGGCTGAACTGAAACCCTGGACGCGCGATAAAACCTATACCACCGTTTATTATGCGCAGCACCCGTATGTAGAAGAATACGCAGTGGTGAGTTATTGGGATGCCTCAGAAAGCAGGGATTTTCTCTCCTCCAACCGGCCCGAATCGATGAGCAGCAAGGTAAAACTCTGGAGGGAAGGTAAATTGCTGAAAGGTGAAATTGCTGCGAGAATCGGACTGCAGTCGTACGATAACCGGCTGATTTACATCACCATGGAATTTGAACTCAGGCCGGAAGATGACGGATTAAGTGATTGATTTTCCGTAAATCACATTCTTGCATTTTTACTGGCATACCGCGGGGAGGACTGTTTCAGTCAGGGTTGAAAACGGATTAATTACCGGCTCCCAGACTGTTCAGTCTTGCCAGTACAGCTTGCACACGGGAATCTTCCTCCGGCAGATAAGACCGGTTTTCGGCCAGTGCTTTTTCATAACAGTAGCGGGCCGAATCCGGGATCGCCAATTGCTCATAAAACTCACCGGCATTCCACCAGGTAACCGCCCGCTGCCGGGCCTGTACTTTAGGTGATTCCCCTACTTTCAGCGCTTCGGCCAGGTATTTTCGCACCGAATCAGGCTGCTGTGTTTTCACGAAAAGTGAAAGCAGGTTATTGGTTGAGATCATTACATGCACATTATCCTTTTCCGGGAATAATGTGTGCCGGATATTCAGGCCCCTGATAAAATAATGATACGCACTGTCAGTTTCGTTCAGTTTCAGGAAAATTCTGCCCAGGTTATCGGCCGATGTGGCCGTTTCCATATGGTTTTCACCATACAGGCGGAATGAAATATCCCTGGCCCGCCTGCTTGATTCCAGGGCTGCTTCCGGATTACCGGCCTGACTGTAAGTCGCGGAAAGGGTGTTGAGGTTAGCAATGGTCCCCGGAAAATAAGTTCCCATAATATTCTCACAAAGTTCAAGTGAACGGGAGATATTTTCAATGGCTTCTTCATACTGACCCTGATTCCGGTGAATCACCCCAAGGATGTAGTAGCTTTCGGCCAGGTTGATATTATTCCGGTCCGGCCAGATCTGCTCTTCAAGGGCAATGGTTCTGCGGATAAGGGCCGTGGCACTGTCGTTGTTTTCAAGACTCCGGTATATGTAAGCATGGTATTTGAGTGAAGCGGTGTACAAACTGTCCTTTGCGGGATGACCGATCTCGCTGTAAAGCCGGAACACCTGTTTCATGATTGAAGAAGCGGAATCGTAGTTGCCCATATCGCGCTGATAAAGCGCCAGCTGCTGAATTGCCTGCACATACGACAACGACAGGGGAAGTGAAGAGTCCTTTGCCATGGCATACACCTTATCCAGAACATCCTTCGATTTGCGGTAATCACCCAGGGAACGGTATAATTTACCGATGGTTGTTAGCATTTCAAGTTTTATTTCTGGCGAACCTTTATAGGCCTCGGCCTCATGGTAGCCTTTGTCGAGAAACTGAAATACCGTCATGGTATCGCCCTTCGTCTTCGAAGGATGGGCCGCCATAAAAAGGTCGAGCAGGAAATTCCTGGTTGCCGTTGACACTTCTTCACTTTTCACGGCAAGATCACGCTGCGCTTTGGCCTGACCGGCCTGCCAGAGGCTGATCACTGTTCCGGTTATCAGCGAAAGCATAATGAAGGTTATACTGATTACCTGCGTTCTGTGTCGCTGATAATACTTGAAGGCCCGGTATTTAAGACTGTATGGAAGAGCCGTCACCGGATAATGTTGCTGATAATTCCGGATATCCCGGAGCAATTCTGCAGGGGAAGTGTATCTTTCTTCCGGATTTTTCCCAAGGCATTTGCCGATGATGGCTCTTATTTCAGGCCTGATTCCTGAAGCTATTTCCGGTTCCCGGATCAGTGACTGAGGATTAAACCGTGTGAATCCCTCCGAAGGCGATGCGTCCTCTGCCAGCGGATAATTGCCCGATATCAGCTTATGCAGCAGCATGCCCAACTGATATACATCGGTAGCCGCCGAAACCGGCTCTCCCCTGAGCTGTTCGGGCGCGGCGATGGCAGGCGTTCCGGCAAACGACCGCTGACCGCTTTTACCGGCTGCAAAACCGGTGGCAATCCCGAAATCGAGCAATTTTACCTGCCCGTTGCTGTCAACCAGGATATTGGTCGGCTTCAAGTCCAGGTGCAGAATCAGGTGACTGTGCGCATAGGCCACCGCGCCTGCAATTTGTTCAAAAATCTTAAGTATCTGATTCAGATTCAGATTCTTGTGTTTAACCCACTCATCCACCGGCAACCCGTCAATGAATTCCATCACAAAATAGGGTGCGCCACCAGGAGTAACACCGGCATCATAGAGGGTAGCGATTGCCGGATGCCGGAGGCGGGCCAGTATCTGTTGTTCGCCAATCCGGGCGAAGGAGTCTTTTCGCCGCAACGTACCGGCATTCATACACTTGATGACCACGCGCTGTTCATATTGTCCGTCAGCGCGATCGGCAAGGTATACCGAACTCATACCACCGGCTGCAAGAAACTCCGCCACCCGGTAGTTACCAAGCAGATCACCGGGATTAAGTTCAGGAAGGGGTTGCCTTTCAGATAATCCACCGGCAAGGGTTTGCTGAAGCTGTTTCAGATAATCGGCCGATTGCTGCTCATTCTCCAGCATCAGGAGAAGCACCCTGCGGAGTTCTTCCTGATCGCCGCAGGCCCCGCGGATAAAAGCAACCCGTTCTTCCCCGGGAAGGGAAAGACATTGCTCATAAATCTGTTCAAGTAATTCCAGAGAATATGCCATATCAGGAGACGCCATATCTGGGAAGATGCACATAGAGCCATGCGCGGGCCATCTGCCATTTTCGCTTTACCGTAGCAGGCGAAACCTGCAGGACATCTGCGGTTTCTTCAATACTCAGCCCCGAAAAAAAGCGGCATTCAACGATGCGCCCGTAAAGGGTGTCTTTTTCTTCCAGCTGCTTCAGCAACGCATCAAAATCAATCAGCTTTTCGGATGCCGCCGGCGACAACACCAGTTGATTCTCCACTTCATCGAGACTGGAAGTGACCGCACCGCCTCCCCTTTTCTCACGCTGTTTGTTGCGCGCCGCATTCAGCATCACCTGGCGCATAGCTTTGGCGGCAACCGCGTAAAAATGGGCTTTACTCTCCCATTGCCCCTCGTTCGATGATAGCTTCAGATAGGCTTCATGAATAATGGCAGTGGTGTTAAGCGTATCTATTCCATGAAAATTAAACCGGATGTTTCTTGCAATGGCAAAAAGCTCACTGTAAATCAGCGGAAATACCTTTCGCATGGCACCGGCATCTCCCTGCGAGGCCGGGCGGATAAACTGAAAAATCGGATCTGGAGTCACCGCCATTTTTAAAAAATAGTTTGGAATAAAGAGACAACAGGAAAATCAGGGTTTTGTTGAACAGGAATTCGAAGTAAGTAGAATATTATGAACAATTTACATCACCACAATAATCTTCAACCGGTATATAAAAATCTATAAAAACGTAAATTTGGCAATACAATTGCCAATTATGGCGTATATTTGTACATTGCAATGACATTTTTACGTCAATTACATGAAAGCGAGAACACTCAAAGACGTTGTAGTACAGAAAAGCAAACACAAATCTGGCCGCATCATTATACTTTCAGGTGCCCGGCAAACGGGAAAGACCACGCTGGCACGGCTAAGCTTTCCTGAATACAAATATTTATCCATTGAAGACCCCATAACCCGGGAACCATTCACCCGTTTGAGCGCTGATCAATGGGCAATTCAATACCCAAAGGCCATACTTGATGAAGTTCAGAAAGAACCGGTGCTTATCGAAAGCATAAAATCAGTGTATGATCAGTTTGAAACACCAAAATACATACTACTTGGTTCCAGTCAGTTTCTGTTGCTTCAGCAGGTGAAAGAAAGTCTTGCCGGCAGATGCACCATCTATGATCTGATGCCGCTTACATTACCCGAAATAATGACTAATGAATGGGACACATCGGTGCAGGAGTCTATGTTCAGAAAACTAATTTCCGGCGAATCATTAACTGAATTATTACCATCATTCCTGCTTTATCCAACTCATGCCGCAGCCATTCAGGCTTTCAGCCATTATCTGAATTTCGGCGGTTACCCGGCTGTCGCAGATGAAAGCCTCAGCGATGATGATCGCAGGGAGTGGTTATACAATTACATACGCACCTATCTTGAAAGGGATATAAGGGATCTTGCCGATTTCAGAAGCCTTGACCCCTTTGTAAAGACTCAAAAAACAACAGCGTTGTTAACCGGCTCCCTGGTGAATTTTTCACAATTGGCACGTGAGGCTGATATCGCAGCCAATACAGCACGCCGGTTCCTGAATTATCTGGAATTAAGCTATCAGGTTATTCTTTTGCAACCCTGGGCCAAAAACAATTTGAAACGGCTGACAAAAACACCAAAGCTTCATTACCTGGATCCGGGCATCCAACGGGGTATATTGCGGAAACAGGGCGAACTCACCGGAAATGAATTTGAAAGTGCAGTTATTGCTGAAATCTATAAACAAACGCGGTTCCCTGGCTTTACCGGAAACTTATATCATTTAAAAACCGCTGATGGACGTGAAATTGACCTGCTTATCGAGCTTGAAAACGGATACATCGCGGTAGAAATAAAAATGACGCAACGGGTAAGGAGTGAAGATGCACGACACCTGAACGGGCTGGAAACATTGCTTGATAAACCATTGATACACTCCTTTGTACTAAGCAATGATATGGATGTCAAAATGTTATCAAAAAGTATTACAGCGATGCCAGCGGTCATGTTTTTGACATAAGGGCTGAAAATCCTGTCTAAAACTGCCGATAATCCATCTTTTCGTAATTTCGCGCATGCTCATGAACAAGGTCTCCTCATACCGAAATCCCCTCTGGCTGCTGCTTGCCGTTTCAGCGCTCACCCGCCTGCTGATCGCGGCTTTTACCGAGTTGGGCAACGATGAGGTGTACTACATCAATTACGCGCTTTATCCCGACCTGAGCCATTTTGACCACCCCCCCATGGTAGGCTGGTTTATTCAGTTGTTCAGCCTGAACCTGCTGTCCGACAGCGAGCTGTTTATCCGCCTGGGCGCAGTGGCAGCGGGCACCCTGAACACCTGGCTGATGTATCTGACCGGCAAGGAATTAAAAGATGAAACCACCGGCTGGTATGCCGCCCTGCTTTATACCGTTTCCTTATACACTTTCGTGATTTCCGGCACCTTTATGATGCCCGACGGGCCGCAGATGCTCTTCTGGCTGCTCACACTGCTGTTTGTCGTGAAGGCAGTCAAAACCGGACCCGAGGGTGCGGGGGCAGGCCGTCTGGTTTTGTTGGCGGGGGTAAGCGGTGGGCTGGCCCTGATGTCGAAATATACGTCCGTATTTCTGTTTACGGGAGCGGGACTGTATTTTCTGATGTATGACCGGCGCTGGCTTCGGAAGTGGGAGGTTTATGCCTCCATCCTGATTGCCCTGGCGATATTTTCGCCTGTCATCCTCTGGAATATCCGGTACGATTTCATCAGTTTCAGCTTTCACAGCGAACGGGTGGAAGTGGTAAAAACCCTGTTGCGCCCCGATCTGTTTGCCATCGAACTGGGCGGACAGATCTTTTACAACAATCCCTTCGTTTTCGGGCTGGGGGTTGCCGGAATTGTTGCCTTTTACAGAAAACGCTTACCTGGAAACAGGGATGCGCATCGCCTGCTGCTGACCACCGCCCTGCCGGTGATTGTGCTTTTTCTCGGCTTCTCGCTTTTCAGGCGCACCCTCCCCCACTGGACCGGGCCCGCATGGACAACCCTGATGCCGTTGGCCGCATTATACCTCAGGAATGAAACCTCGCAAGGCCGGGAGGGCAACCGGCTGCCGCCCCTGCTGAAAGGAGCGGCCGGATTTCTGGCGCTGGTGCTGACACTGGCCCTGCTGCAGATCAGCCAGGGGTGGTTTCTGAATAAAGGCATTAATCCTGACACCGGAAAGAGGCTCGGAATTAAAGACATTACGCTGGATATGTACGGCTGGGGGCAGCTCCGGGAAGGATTTGAGCCTGTTTACCGGCAGGATACGGCCTCCGGCAGGATGCACAAAGATGCCGTGATCATACAGCAACGATGGTTTCCGGCCGCCAACCTCGACTATTACGTGGCCAGGCCGCTGGGATTAACGGTGCTGACCCTCGCTGAAATCGACCGCACCCACAAATACGCCTGGATCACGCAGCAGCGCGGCGGTTTCCACCCGGGCATGGATGCCTACTACTTCTCTTCGAGCTATGCTTTTTCCGATCCCAACGGACTCTATAAAGATTATTTTATCCGGATAGAACAACCGGATACCATTCCCGTTTACCGCAACAATGTGTTGGTAATGTACCATTACGTATGGAGGATGCGGGGATTGATGTTTCATCCACCGGATAAATTAACCGGTAAAAACCTCTCTATTCGTTCAGAAAGCTATCCCGATTAAATCCCCAATTTGTCCGTGCGTTCAGGCGGATCGGCCAGCACGGCCCTGTTATCCTTTACAATTACAGGGCGGCGGATCAGGCGCGGATAAGCGGCCAGCGCCTCCAGCCAGGCCTCATCGTTCAGGGTTTTTCCCTTGTAATTCTCCTTGTAGTAATCTTCCTGGGTTCTTACCAGTTCGGAGGGTTTTATCCCCAGCTTGTCAATCATTGAACGAAGTTCTTCAACGGTAATGCCTTCGCGGATATATTCCCTGATTTCGAATTCCACCCCTTTTGCTTTCAGGTATTCAAGTCCGGCCCTTGATTTCCGGCATTTGGGATTGTGATAGATGGTGATCATAGGAAGGATTTTAAATTTTTAGTATTGGGGGAAATCAGCATTTCAGGTAAAAATACAAAAAAAGCCGGAGTATCCACCCCGGCCCGGTCAGTTACAGATAACCTTGTTTATAAGGCATCCCGGCCAAATTCCATCAGATAGGCTTTGATAAAATCGTTGAGGTCGCCGTCAAGCACCGCGGTGGTGTCGCTGGTTTCATGATCGGTGCGCAGGTCCTTCACCATTTTGTAAGGATGCAGCACATAATTCCTGATCTGGGAGCCCCATTCAATTTTCTTCTTTTTGCCTTCAATCACGGCAATGGCTTCTTTCTTCTTGCGAAGCTCTATCTCATAGAGCTGCGATTTGAGCATCTGAATGGCTTTCTCCCTGTTCTGTCCCTGCGAGCGGGTTTCCTGGCATTCCACGATGATGCCCGAAGGTTCGTGCCGGAGCCTGACGGCGGTTTCCACCTTGTTTACGTTTTGTCCGCCCGGCCCGCTTGAGCGGAAGGTATCCCAGGTAATATCCGAGGGATTGATCTGGATGTCGATGTTATCATCAACCACCGGATAAACATAAACCGACGCGAACGAAGTATGCCTTTTGTTGGCCGAATCGAAAGGAGAAAGGCGCACCAGGCGGTGAACCCCGTTTTCGCTTTTCAGGTAACCGAAAGCGTTATCGCCCTCAAACTCCAGGGCCACGGATTTAATGCCCGCCACATCGCCTTCGTGGAGGTCGAGTTCCTTTACCTTATAGTTGTTGCGCTCGCCGTACCTGACGTACATACGCATCAGCATCTCGGCCCAGTCGTTGCTTTCGGTTCCACCGGCCCCCGCGTTGATCTGCAGAATGGCATTCAGGCGGTCTTCCTCGTTGCTGAGCATATTCCGCAACTCCAGGTCTTCGATTTTATTCAGGGCATCGGCATACTGATGGTCCAGGTCAGCTTCAGTGGCTTCATCGAGCTCATAAAAATCAAACAGAACCGAAAGGTCCGATACCGCCGACCCGGCAGCATCAAAATCGATGGTCCACTTTTTCTTCTCCTGAATCTGTTTCATCAGGGCTTCTGCCTTTTTCGGCTCATCCCAGAAGCCCGGCTGATGCGTCAGCGCTTCTTCCTCTGCTATTTTTTTCTTTTTGTCTTCAATGTCAAAGGAACCTCCTTAAGGCGTCAAGCCTTTTCGAAAGGTCAGTCAATTGCTCTTTTTGAACCATCCTTAAATTTCCTTCCTTTTCATCAGCTCATCAATAATCTCCGCCACCAGTTCCGGTTCATACCCCTTGGCGATGGCCGGTTTGGCCAGGCGATGCTTGAACAGCATCATATTCGAACGGTCGGTTACGGCAATCTTGTGCTCCACCATGCCGACAATCACATTCCGGTAATCTTCTTCATCTATCTCGCTGAGGCCGGCTTTTATCGCGGCATCAGAAATCTGCCGGGCTTTCAGTTCGCCGATAATGCGCGAACGGCCCCATTTTTTATTCCGGAACTTACCCCCCGCGTAAAGCTTGGCATAACGCTCCTCGTTGATAAAACCTTCTTCTACCAACTGCCTGATGATCTTATCGGTATTCTTATCCGAAAACCCGAGTGAGTTGGCGTGAATTTTTACTTCTACCAGACAACGCTCCTGCATGGCGCACCAGCGGCGGATTTTTGACAATTGTTTATCAAGTTCTTTCATATCTTGAATGTTTATACATTTATTTTGAATGCAAATATAGATTTATCCCCGGGGAAAACCAAATAATTTTCATCCAAAATGCTGAAAACACTGAGATGCCGGTTTTAATTATTTTATATCAATCAGATATATATTAAATATGAGTACCGCATCGGGACGGATTCCGGCAGGGGGATTGCTCCCATATCCCAGTCTGCTGGGAATCAGTAACTTCCCTTTACCTCCCTTGCCAAACTTCTGCAGGCCTTCCTGCCATCCCGAGATCAAGTCCGACAGCGGATAGGTAATCGTATTGGCGTCAAACACCTCTCCGTCAGTATAGTAACCTTTGTATTGCACCCTGACTTCGTTGCTAAGGGTAGGATACTGGGTATTTCCAGCTTCTTCCGTCACATAGTATAGACCTGAGGATGTTTTGTCCGCTTCAAGTTTGTTCGCGGCTATGTAATCACGGATAATCTGATCGTCTATGGCATCGATATCTTCTTCCTTTTTGCAGGAACTTAGAAAGCATACCGCCGACAGCAGTGTGATCAGTAAAAGATTGTGTTTGTGAAGATTCAGGTATTTCATTTCAAAAGGTTTAAATATGCTTAATTGTCACTCAATAATCTGTTCACAAGAAGCGGAACTCCGCTACCGGCTTTCATCTGCATTACTTCGAGCCTTGAAATTCCTCCTACCGGCAGGCTGTTCGGATCCACAACATATTTCATGCAACGTGCGGGCGCATAATGCATAAGTCCGGCGGCGGGATACACCAAAAGTGAAGTGCCTATTATCAGCAGGATATCAGCCTCCGCCACGAGGTCAGCGGCAGCCTCAATCAGGGGCACGGCCTCCCCGAACCACACGATGTGCGGCCTGAGCTGGAAACCCTTTTCGCAATGGTCGCCCAACCCGATTTCTCCGTATCCGATATTGTAAACCAGTGCGTCATCCGCGGTGCTGCGCACCTTTACCAGTTCACCATGGAGATGAAGAATATTCGCTGAACCCGCCCGCTCGTGCAGGTCGTCAACATTCTGGGTAATTATCTGTACATCGAATTTTTCTTCCAGCTTCACCAGGGCCACGTGCGCGGCATTGGGCACAACGGTGCCGAGCTGGGCGCGCCGTTTGTTATAGAACTCAAGCACCAGGGCGGGATTCCGCTGCCAGGCATCCCAGGTGGCGACTTCTTCAATCCTGTATTCCTCCCAGAGTCCGTCAGCATCGCGGAATGTTCTGATGCCGCTTTCGGCGCTGATTCCGGCGCCGGTAAGCACGACAACTTTTTCCCTTTTCATACCGCAAAAGTACGAATTTGAAAATTTCACCAGCAAACAGAAGTACCTGAAATAAAAACTGCTGCCGGGGTCAGGGCAGCAGTTCTCAACTTTCAGAGAAAATCAATCTTCAAAAAGGTTCATATCATCAAGTACCTTCATAACGCCTTTCACCGAATTGGCAGATTCCTCCAGCATCTTCTTCTCTTCCTTGTTCAGGTTCAGTTCAATAATCTCTTCGATGCCCCTGGATCCCAGTTTCACCGGAACGCCCATATAGACATCATGAAGTCCGTATTCGCCGTTGAGCAGGGCGCAAACCGGGAAAATCCGTTTCTGGTCATCCACAATGGCCTCTACCATCTGGGCGGCCGCGGCACCCGGCGCATACCAGGCCGAAGTCCCCATCAGGTTTACCAGCTCTCCGCCGCCCTTCTTGGTCCTCTCCACAATCTTGTCGATTTCCTCTTTATTCAGCAGGTCCGTTACCGGGATGCCTGAAATGGATGTATATCTGGGCAGCGGAACCATGGTGTCACCATGTCCGCCGAGCAGCAGGGAGTGAATGTCCTTGGGCGAAACATCAAGCGCTTCGGCCAGAAATGCCTTGTATCGCCCGGTATCGAGGATACCTGCCATCCCGAACACGCGGCTCGAATGCTTGCGGGCGGCTTTGTACGCGGCATAAGTCATTACGTCAAGCGGGTTTGAAACCACGATGATGATCGCTTCCGGAGAGTACTTAACCACCTTCTCGGTGACATCCTTCACAATGGCGGCATTGGTCTTGATAAGGTCGTCGCGGCTCATACCCGGCTTACGGGGCAGCCCGGAAGTAATTACCACGATTGAGGAACCTTTGGTTTTAAGATAATCATTGGTAACCCCGATCACACGCGTATTGAAGTTGTTGATGGAAGAAGTCTGCCAGATATCCAGGGCCTTTCCTTCGGCAACGCCCTCTTTGATATCCACCAACACAACTTCACGGGTAAGGTCTTTATGTGCTATAACATTTGCACAGGTTGCGCCGACGTTACCGGCACCGATTACAGTGATCTTTTTCATATTATTGAATTTTAAAATTTTCCCGGCTTTTCAGATACCAGATCCTGTTATCCGGAATAACCGAACAAAAGTAATAATTTAGATATTAGCATGAAAAAGAAACCGTTAAATTAATTCCGGTCTGACAACCATCTCAGGTTGATTCATTCCGCTGAGCATCAATCACGGCAATGGTTACCATATTCACAATCTCGGAAACACTTGAACCCATCTGTAAAACATGGACCGATTTGCTCAGCCCCATGAGTATGGGTCCTATGGCTTCGGCGCCTCCCAACTCCTGAATCAGCTTGTAGGCAATATTACCTGCTGTCAGGTAGGGAAAAATAAGTGTATTGGCCGGTCCGTCAGCCAGTTTGGAGAAAGGGAAGTTTTCGCGCAGCAGATCGTTGTTGATGGCAAAATTGGCCTGCATATCGCCATCCACGATCAGATCGGGACATTCTTTATGCAGCTTTTCCACCGCAGTTCTCACTATGATGGGAATATTCCCTTCCACAGAGCCAAAGTTGGAATATGAAAGCATGGCAATTCTGGGCTCGAGGTTAAACTGCCTTACGGTAGCGGCGGCCTGTTTGGTGATCTCGACCAGTTTATCGGCATCGGGATTCATATTTACCGTAGTATCGGCAAAGAAAATAGGCCCCTTTTTGGTTAGCATGATATACATCCCCGACACGATGGATGCCCCCCTCTTTTTCCCGATGATCCGCAGCGCGGGTCGAATAGTGGCAGGATAGCTGCTGGTGAGGCCAGAGATCATGGCATCGGCATAACCGTTCTCAACTAAGCTGGGGCCGAAGTAGTTGCGGTGCGTCATCATATCGCGCGCCGCATTCATGGTGACACCCCTGCGTTTGCGTTTTTCGAAAAACTGTGCGGCAAAGGATTCGCGTCTTTCATTTTCTTCAGGCGATCGTGGATCAATGATTTCAATATCGTGCAATTCAAGGTCGTGCTCATTGATAAGCCCCAGAATAACATCGCGGTTACCCAACAGGATCGGAATTGCAATACCTTCTTCCACCACAATTTCAGCAGCCTTGAGGATCTTATAATTTTCGGCTTCGGCAAATACCACCCGCCTGGGGTTCTTTTTGGCCCTCGCCTTGATCTGCCGGATAAGCGGATTGCTCAAACCCAGCCGTTTACCCAGTTCATCGCGGTAAGCATCCCAGTCGGTGACGGGTTTCCGCGCCACTCCGGTATCCATGGCCGCTTTGGCAACGGCAGGAGCTACATGGGTGATCAGCCTGGGATCACTGGGTTTTGGAATTATATAGTCTTTTCCGAATTTGAGATTGGTCACCTGGTAGGCGATGTTTACCTCTTCAGGCACCGGCTGCTTGGCCAGATCAGCCAGGGCATGGGCCGCGGCGAGCTTCATTTCTTCGTTTATGGCGGTGGCCCTTACATCCATCGCGCCCCTGAATATATAAGGAAAGCCAAGTACATTGTTTACCTGATTGGGGAAGTCAGAACGCCCTGTTCCCATGATCAGGTCCTTGCGGGTAGCCGTTGCAAGTTCGTATGATATTTCGGGCGTCGGATTGGCCAGCGCGAAAACGATGGGGTGGTCAGCCATGCTGAGCAACATTTCGGGTGTAACCACTCCGGCAACGGAAAGCCCCAGAAACATATCGGCATCCTTCATGGCTTCGGCCAGGGTGTTGATATCGCGCCCGGTGACAAATTTCTGCTTCCAGGGGTTCAGATCCGTGCGTTTCTTGTTAAGTACCCCCTTTGAGTCAACCATCACCAGATTTTCCGGCCTCACCCCGAGGGAAAGATACAATTTGGAACATGAGATGGCGGACGCTCCCGCGCCATTCACCACCACCCTGATCTCTTCAATTTTCTTCCCGCTGATTTCAAGCGCATTCAGCAATCCGGCAGAGGTAATAATCGCTGTGCCATGCTGATCATCATGCATCAGCGGGATATCCAGCAGTTCCTTCAGCCGGTCTTCCACCTCGAAGCATTCCGGAGCCTTGATGTCCTCAAGGTTGATTCCGCCAAAAGTCGGGGCAATTGACTTAATGGTATTGACCATGCCTTCGATGGATTTGTCGCTGAGTTCGATATCAAATACGTCAATATCTGCAAATATTTTAAACAGCAGGCCTTTACCTTCCATCACGGGCTTGCCGGCCTCCGGACCGATATCTCCCAGACCCAGCACGGCGGTACCGTTGGAAATAACGGCCACCAGGTTACCTTTTGCCGTATATTTATAGACATCCTCAGGATTGGCTTTGATCTCAAGACAGGGTTCCGCCACACCGGGGCTGTAAGCCAGGGTAAGATCGTACTGCGAGTGGTGGGGCTTGGTGGGGATGACTTCTATTTTACCGGGCCTGCCGTCGGCATGATAAGCCAGGGCGTTTTTCTTACTCAAGGGGGTCTTCATAGGTCAGGGATTAACGATGTTGGAGGATGATGTATAAACAATAATAAAACAAATGTATAAAACTGCATCCGGAAATCAAATTACTTTTCGGATAAATAAACCATTCAATGTGAAAGGAGGAAAATAATTACCAATTCAACAAATATCTCTATTTTTGTCGGTTAACAGATAAACGCCCAGTTTATGTACGCATTTATCGAAGGAAAAATAGCCGGGATCAATCCGGCGGAGGTGGTGATTGATTGCCGGGGCGTAGGCTATGACATCTCCATTTCGGTAAACACTTATTCCCAGATAAAGGATCTTGAAACCTGCCGTTTACTTACACACCTTGCCGTGAAGGAGGACGCGATGGTGCTTTACGGTTTTGCCCGTGAAGAGGAACGCCAGCTTTTCCGGCAGTTAATTTCAGTTTCAGGGGTTGGGGCGGGAACTGCGCGGCTGATCCTCTCCTCACTTACCCCCGAAGAAGTAACCGATGCCATCATTCTTGGCAATGTTCCTGTTTTGCAGCGGGTTAAAGGCATCGGCGGCAAAACCGCCCAGCGCATCATCATCGACCTTAAAGATAAACTGGGAAAGGGTCAGGGGTTCAGAGAAATTTTGGGAAGCACGCACAATACAAAGAAGGAAGAGGCGTTATCTGCTTTGTCGATGCTTGGCTTTAATAAAGCGCTGGCAGAGAAGACCATTGACAGGATTTTAAAAGAAGAAGGCACCTCGCTGACTGTGGAACAACTCATCAAGCATGCCCTCAGAATATTATAAATACACGCAACACCCTGGTAAACCGTTGAAATAACCAAAGGCTCAACCGGAAGCAATAAGAGACAGGCTATTTCGACGATTCAGGCAGTAATCACACACATACAAAACACTGAATTACTTGGAGCGCACAATAAAATACTTAATCAGACTTTTTGCACTTTTTTTTGTTGTTTCCATTGCCTGGGGAATACCGGTTCCTTATGATCTTACAGTGAATCCCGGGCCGGAAGCACCACCTGCATCCCCGCCCGACACCACCAAACCCGGCGGAGCCCTGCCTTATCCTATCCCGGACACCGAACCCGGCGCTTTCCCGGATCCATCCGATAAAAACAAGCTCTTCCTCGGCAATACTTCCAACTTTACGGAAGAAATTATTTACGACCCGGCCACCAACACCTACAGCATTGTCCGGAAAGCAGGGGCTGTGCCGCTTTCTTCGCCAACCACGCTCACCTTTGATGAATTTAAGGAACTGGACCTTGACCGCTCTCTCCAAAGCTACTGGCGCGAAAAAGCTGTTTCATCCGGGGGCGTGTCACGCACAGGCATTATTCCCCAGATACACATTGGCGGCCAGGTGTTCGACAGGATTTTCGGAGGAAATACCATTGACATCCGCCCGCAGGGAAGCGCCGAAGTAACCTTTGGCATCCTCTCCAACCGCCGCGACGACCCCGCGCTCGACATCCGCCAGCGCCGCACCACCAACTTCGACTTTCAGCAGCGGATTCAGATGAGCGTGATGGCCAAGATCGGCGATAAAATTGAATTCAATACCAATTACAATACGGAAGCCACCTTTGACTTTGAAAACAAACTGAAACTCAAGTACGAAGGTAAAGAAGACGAGATCATCAAGCTGATTGAAGCCGGTGATGTTACCTTTCCGCTCAACAGCACCCTGATCACCGGAAGCCAGAGCCTTTTCGGGCTGAAAACCCAGATGCAGTTCGGCCGCGCCACGGTTACGGGCGTCTTCTCCCAGCAGAAAAGCGAAACCTCGACCATCACCGTGCAGGGGGGCGCCCAGACCAGCAAGTTCAGTGTGAAGGCACTCGATTATGAAGAAAACAAACACTTCTTCCTGGCCCAGTACTTCGTTGACAATTATGACAACGCGCTGAGCAAATTGCCCATCGTCAATTCAAATATAAATATTACCAAGATTGAAGTCTGGATAACCAACATAGGCCCTGCGGTGACCGATAACCGCAACCTTGTCGCCCTGATGGACCTCGGGGAAAAAGTCCCCTACAACCAGACCATTGCTCCACGGCCCGGCGCTTCATACCCTGACAATAAATCAAACGACCTGCTCAGCCGCTTCGACACCACCAATATCCGCGACATCAACAGGGTGACGCAATACCTCACCGGATCTCCATTCGGCTATATTTCAGGACAGGATTTCGAAAAGGTTGAAAACGCGCGTAAACTCAACCCAAGTGAATATACTTTCAACTCCAAACTGGGATTCATCTCACTCAACAGCACCCTGAATCCGGATCAGGTACTTGCGGTTGCTTATCAGTATACCGTGATTGGCCAGGACAGCATATTCCAGGTCGGTGAATTTTCCGATCAGGGTATCTCCTCTCCCAGAACCCTGATGGTAAAGCTTTTGAAGAGCACTGCCCTCAACACAAAGATACCGATGTGGAACCTGATGATGAAGAATGTATACAACATCGGGGCATTCCAGCTTAACCGCGAAGATTTTATCCTGAATATCCTCTATTCGGGCAATGAGAACACCGTTCCAACCGGCTATTTTACCGAAGGGCCTGAGGGCGTAAAGGGAGTTCCGCTGCTCAGGATATTTAATTTCGACAATCTTGATCCCCAGCAAAACCCGCCGCATGACGGTATTTTCGACTTTATCGACAATGCCGCGCGCCAGGGCGGAACCATTCAGGCTTCAAACGGAAGGGTCTTTTTCACCGTAAGGGAGCCATTCGGCAGCTACCTCAGAAAAAAGCTCGACAACCAGCAGCTGGCCGATAAATACTGTTACGACTCGCTTTACACCCTTACCAAAAGCGGGGCGCAGCAATATCCGGACAAAAACAGGTATATCCTTGAAGGACAGTATAAATCGTCCTCGGGATCTGAGATTTCACTCAATGCGCTGAATGTACCACAGGGCTCCGTGCGCGTAACCGCAGGCGGCATTCCGCTTACCGAGAATGTTGACTATACCGTGGATTATACGCTGGGACGCGTGAAAATCATCAACGAAGGGATCCTCAATTCAGGAACCCCGGTAAGTATTTCGCTTGAAAACAATGCCACCTTCAACCTGCAAACCCAGACCATGATGGGTATGCACGTGGACTATAAGGTAAACAACGATTTTATCATAGGGGCAACCCTGCTGAATCTTCACGAACGTCCGCTGACCCAGAAAACAAACTTCGGTCAGGAACCGATTTCCAATACCATGTGGGGGCTTGATTTCAATTACCAGACCGAGTCGATGGCCCTTACCAAACTGATCGATAAGCTGCCATTCTACAGTACCAAAACCATCTCGAGGATTCAGTTCAACGGTGAATTTGCCCACTTTATCCCGGGGCATTCCCGCGCCGTAGGTAAAACCGGAACTTCATACATTGATGATTTTGAAGGCGCCAAATCGACCATTGACCTGAAAAATATCGGTACATGGTTTCTGGCCAGCACGCCTCAGGGGCAGACCAGCCGCGATATGTTCCCCGAGGCAGCTCAGGGTACAGGACTTTCGTACGGCTTCAACCGCGCCAAACTGGCATGGTACACCATTGACCCGTTGTTCTACGACCGCAACAGCAACCTCAGGCCAAAGAATGTTTCGAAAGATGAACTTTCGCGAAATTCGGTAAGGCTGGTCCGCGAAAGTGAAGTATTCCCCAATGCCGATCCCCCCAACGGTCAGCCCATGAATCTGCCCGTGCTCAATCTTGCCTTCTTCCCTGAAGAGCGAGGACCTTACAATTATGATGTATTGCCCGGAAGTCTATCACGGGGACTTGCCGAGGACGGGTCATTGCTCTTCCCCAGAACACGCTGGGGCGGAATTATGCGCAAAATCGAATCCACCGACTTCGAAGCCGCAAACGTTGAGTACATCGAATTCTGGCTGATGGATCCCTTCTCTGAGGACACCCTGCACAATGGCGGAGATCTGTATTTTAACCTGGGTGATATTTCTGAAGACATCCTTCGGGATGGCAGAAAAAGCTACGAGAACGGACTTCCGGTTTCCGCTGAAGTTAAGAATGTGGATACCACCATCTGGGGACGCGTACCTACCCTGCAGGCGCTGGTAAATGCCTTCGACAACGACATCGCGGCCAGGCCATTCCAGGATGTCGGCTACGATGGATTGCCGGATGCCGATGAGCGCAGTTTCTTTGATGAGGATTATCTTCAGGTGATCGCCAACCAGTACGGGACATCCTCAGCAGCCTATCAGCAGGCTTTTGAAGACCCTTCGGGAGATAATTATCACTTCTTCAGGGGCTCGGATTACGACAACGATCCTAAATACAGCAGCGTGATCGAACGTTATAAAATGTATAACGGCGTTGAAGGCAACTCCCCGGCCACGGAACAATCGAATGAACAGTTTCAGACACAGGCCACCACCCTGCCAAATGTGGAGGATATCAACCGCGACAATACCCTGAACGAGCAGGAACGTTATTTCCAGTACAAAATCAGGCTGACCCCCGACCGTATGAACATCGGAGAAAACTATATCACCGATATTTTCAATGCCGGGGACATCCCCCTTGAAAACGGCAAGCGCGGCAATGTGAAATGGTACCAGTTTAAAGTCCCGGTTCAGAGTCCCGACGAGGTTGTCGGAAATATCCAGGACTTTAAAAGCATCCGTTTTATGCGCATGTTCCTCCGGAATTTTGACCAGCCTGTTGTCCTCAGGTTTGCCACCCTTGAACTGGTGCGGGGCGAGTGGAGGAAATATTACAGCAACCTGCTGGCTCCGGGCGAATATATCCCCAATCCCAACCAGAGCGAAACCTCCTTCGATATTTCAACCGTCAGTATCGAAGAGAATGGCAGCCGTTCTCCCATTCCCTATGTGCTGCCGCCTGACATTGAACGCGAGATCAACGTGGGAACCACCAATTATCAGCGCCTGAACGAGCAGGCCATGGTATTGAAGGTTTGTAACCTGCTCGACGGCGATGCAAGAGGAACTTATAAAACCACCGACTTTGACTTCCGGCAGTACAAAAAACTCAAGATGTACATTCATGCCGAGAAAGCCATCGAAAATCAGGAGCTGGCAAAAGGGGATGTAACGGTTTTTATCAGGATGGGTTCCGACTTCACAGAAAACTATTATGAGTATGAAGTTCCCGTGGAGATGACTCCGTGGTACACCACTGCCGCCAATCCCGGCCTGATCTGGCCCGATGCCAACCGGCTGGATATAGAACTGGACAAACTGGTGAAAGCCAAGCAACAGCGCAATGATGCCATGGGTCGCCCCGGATCGATGGTCACGGTAATGACACCCTTCGAAGTTTACGACGGTGAAAACCGGATTACCGTGGTAGGTATGCCCAGCATGAGTGACGTGAAAGCATTTATGATCGGCGTCAGAAATCCGAAGAAACAGTTTATAACCGACAATGATGACGGAGAATCGAAATGCGTGGAGGTATGGGTAAATGAGCTGCGCCTGACCGATTTTGACGAAAAAAGCGGATTTGCCGCCACAGCCAGGATCGCGGCCAACCTTGCTGACCTTGGCAATGTCGTGCTTTCAGGAAGTTATTCCACCGCCGGATTCGGAAGCATTGAGAAAAAGGTCAATGAAAGGCAGCAGGAATCTGTCGGGCAGGTAGATGTGGCCACCAACATTCAGCTGGGTAAGTTCTTTCCGGAAAAAGCCGGTATCAAAATCCCGATGCACATCGACTATTCCGAAATGCGCATGACCCCGAAATACGATCCGTTGGATCCGGACATCCTGATGAGCGAGGTGATGAATGACCTTGAAAGGAATGAAAGGGATTCGGTAAGAAACAAGGTGCAGGACATTACCCGGAGAACCAACATCAACTTTGTGAATATGCGCAAGGAGAAAGTTGGCGCCCAGGGTAAAACACGCATTTATGACATTGAAAATTTTGACTTTACCTATGCTTATTCTGAAATATTCCACAGAAACATAGATATTGAATACGACAGCCGCAAGCAGTTCAGGGGCGGGATAGGATATAACTTCCTGTATAACCCCAAGCCGGTCAAACCATTCCAGAATGTCAAATTCCTGCAGAAGAAGTCATTGGCGATCATCAAGGATTTCAACTTCTTCTATATGCCCAAGATGTTCGGATTCAGAACGGATATGAACCGCCAATACAATGAGCGCCTGCTGCGTAACAAGAGTGATGCGCTTATCATACTTGAGCCTACGTATACCAAATCGTGGGACTGGAACAGGCTGTATGACCTGAAGTTCGACCTGGCGCAATCACTGAAACTGGAGTATCAGGCCAATGCCAACGCTTACATCAGTGAGCCTCCCGGACAGATCAACCGGACCGCGGATGACTGGCAGGCCAAGCGCGATTCAATCTGGGATGAGATCATGAACTTCGGAAGCATGAACCGCTTCACCCAGAACATGAACCTGAATTACATCGTGCCCATCAACAAAATTCCCTTACTGAACTGGATTTCGCTGAACGCCAGGTATGCCAGCACTTTCCGCTGGGAAGCATCGCCAAGGTCGATTCAGTCGATTATGGGAAACACCATTGAAAATTCGAATACCATCAACATCAATGGTAGTGCGCGCATGACCAATCTTTATAACAAATGGTCATTCCTGCGGAAGATCGGGCAACAAGGGAGGAGTCAGTCTCCGCAAAGGCCCGG
>ERZ795057.1317-NODE-1317-length-21835-cov-14.207713_pt1 | contig 21835 bp, 19 predicted proteins | sample MGYA00375141_ERZ795057 | MGnify/ENA primary metagenome ERZ795057 (study PRJEB30186, sample SAMN05720163) | activated sludge metagenome | isolation source: Anaerobic digester | place: Hong Kong | collected 2015-01-26 ... | reverse complement strand
CAAAGTAACCGATTATGCCGACCCCGATGGCGGCTATGAACATGGAGCTGATCCACCCGAACCACCCCGACAGGTACGCCGTCGTGTAGATGGCGAAATACGCGCCCAGCATGGAGAAGTCACCGTGTGCGAAGTTAGAGAGGTTCATCACGCCGAAGATCATGGTAAGGCCTATGGCGATCAGACAGTAGATGCTCCCGACGATCAATCCGTTCGCGATCTGTTGAAGGAAAAGAGATTCCATATGTGCTCCGTCTCGGTCTTAACGATGCATCCCCGGGGTGAGCCGGGGATGCATCGATCACGATCTCCTAGAATTTTCTCTGGTTCCAGGGCAGGGGCTTCTGATAGGTCCCTGTAGCCTTTTCGGGCGGATAGATGATGTTGAGCTCCGGCTTTCCGTTTACTATCTGGGTCTGGACGACATACGGGAACACCGTGACGACCTGGCCGGTCTTGTCGAACTTGATGGTCCCCTGGGTCAGCTTGATGGACGTGCTCTTCAGTGCCTTGTTGATGCTGTCCCGATCTGCTGCGAGCTTCCCGGTCGGATTGCCGGCCCGCTTGATGGCATCGAGAATGACCATCACGTTGTCGTATGCCTGCCCTGAGAATATCCCGGGACGGGCGCCGTTGTACTTGGCCTCGTACTGCTTCACGAAGTCCGCGACCACCGGGTCCTTCATCGCGAGGGTGGGCTCAAGGGACACGCCCATGCAGTAGGCGCTCGTGGTGCCGAGCATGTTGAAGAACGCCTCGGTGAAGTGTCCGCCTGCGCCCAGCCACTGGGATACGTACCCGAGCTCCTTGGACTGCTTCTGGATCAGGGCCTGTTCTGTCGTCGATCCGATGCAGAAGGTGATCTCCGGGTTCAGGTTCTTGAGCTTGCTCAACTGTGTCGTGAAATCGGTGTCGCCGATCTCGAAATAGAGGTGTGCAAGCTCCTTTGCGCCGATCTTCTTGGCCAGTGCGGAGTAGATCTTCTCGCCGTCACGGCCGTAGTCGGTATTCTCCATGAGGAACGCCACCGTCTTAGGCTTTCTCTCCTTCTCGAGCCACTGGCATGCACCCATCAGAAACTGGGGCGAATTCGGAGAGGTCCGGTATACATAATCGAGCCCTCTTTCCGTGAGCGTGGGTGTGATGGCCACGGCAACGACAAGGGGGGTCTTTTCCTGAGAGCATACATCGGACACTGCGATCATGACCGAGCTGTTGTAGCCGCCCCCGACCACGAGGACATCGTCCCTCGTGATCATCTTCTTCACGACCGCCACGCCTACCTCCGGCTTGGCCTCATCATCGCCCCAGACTACCTCGACCTTTCTCCCGAAAAGGCCTCCCTTGCTGTTGATCTGATCAACAGCAAGCTGGGCGCCTTTCTTCATCTCTCCGCCGTTAAAGGCAAGAGAACCCGTGAAGGGGCCTGAGAACCCGATCTTGATCGGATCTCCCGCCGCCATGAGATGTGATCCGCAGAAGAGAAAACCTGCGCATACGATAAAAGCGATAACATTCCTCAATGCGTTCTTTCTGCTCATAATCTTTCCCCCTCTTGTTTGTATTATCCGTACAGATTGTTTTCTGTCACCGACAGAGACCCTGATGTTTGTTCCTGGTTTTGCAAGTCCTGTTCCATATACAATCCCTGGCCGATCGCCCTTTCCCGGGCCCGGGGTTTGAGCGAACCTGCAAGGGGGCACGGGTAAGCCGGTCAAGGTGTTTGCGCAACGGTGTATGGATGGGAGAAATGCATATCTGCATCACCAACCAGTCCTATTGCCCTGAAAAACCTTGTTATTTAACTGGTTGCAGGAAGGTAACGACGACCTATTTATTAATTATTATAATTAATATTTTGATTCGGGCAAGGGGCTCTGTTCGTCAATATCCGGCTCACGGGCATTCCCGAGCACGTATTTGCGAATCTTCAGGTGTGCGGAAGATTGTGATATGCCGAGCAGTTCGGCCAGCTTATAACTGTTCTGGCATGCCTGATACCCCTTGATGGTCAGCTGACGTTCAACCTCTTCTTTGGCCAGTCTCAAGGGTATGATGCCATTGACCTGGATGGATTCGGACGATCCTCCGTGTTTCTGAAAGATATACCTCGGGAGGTCCTCTTCATTGATTGATGGTTTGTCGCTCAGGACAACGAGACGTTCGATGAGGTTTTCGAGCTCCCTGATGTTCCCGGGCCAGTTGTAATCCCTGAGGATATCGATCGCGTTCGTCGAGATGGTCATGTTCTTCAGATATCTCCGGTTGAATTTCTCGAGGAAGTACTGCACGAGGACGATGATATCGCCCTTCCTCTCCCGGAGCGGGGGGATGTAGAGCGGGACGACATTCAGCCTATAGTACAGGTCCAGGCGGAAGGTCCTGTTGTTGATGAGTTCCAGAAGGTTCTGGTTCGTTGCGCTGATGAACCGCACGTCGATATCCATGGGGTGGGTGCTGCCCACACGAGTGATGGTCCTGTTCTGGAGAACCTGCAGGAGCTTCACCTGGAGATTGGGAGGCATCTCTCCGATTTCGTCGAGCAGGATCGTCCCCTTGTGAGCGACTTCTATGAGGCCGGGTTTCCCGGTCCTTTTCGCCCCGGTGAAGGCGCCCATCTCATAACCGAAGAGCTCCGACTCGAGCAGGGACTCGGGGATGGCCCCGCAGTTGATGTGCACGAACTGCCCGTTCTTTCTCTCGCTGTTCTCGTGGATGTACCTTGCCACGACCTCCTTGCCGACACCCGACTCGCCCAGGATGAGAACGGTTGAGTCCACCTTCGCCACCTGGGAAGCCTGTCTCATGACGTCCTCCATCTGGCGGCTCTTGTACACGATGGTATACTGCTCCTGGACGCCCGTGTGCTGAACCTCCCCGGATGCCTGAATATACTTGTCCACCTTCTTGATCTCTTTATAATCCTTTGCGCTCGAGATGACCCGAAGGATCCTTCCGTCGTCGTCGAAGATGGGCACGGCCGTCACCACGACCCTGTTCATGGGATTGTCCTTCATGGTCTGGAGGATGGATACCTTCCGCTTCTCCTTCAGGGCGAGCCTGATGACCGAAGGCGAGAAGATCTTCTCCTTTTCCAGATCGGATACGTTCCGCCCGACCACGTCTGACTTCTTGAGCATGCTCAGGGTCTCGAACATGTTATTGACCATCAGGAGGTTCCCCTTGTCATCCGCCACGCAGATGCTGTCGGGTGAGTAATCGATGATCTTCTGGAGTTCCCTGTTCTGTTCCCTGAGCCGGGATATTTCATGAATCATTGATTTAATCCGCCCGGCAGGCCACCCTGAGACACTGTCTCGGGTAATGCTTTCCGGGTGCTGTTCCATACGGTGGGCGACGAAATCGTACAGGGAGACGACCCCTTTGGCCCTGCCGAGATCGTCCACCACGACCAGCCGGTCAGTCCTTCCGAAGATTTCCCCGGACAGCTCGGTGTCCTCATGAACGGAGTCCACCCGCGTATCCGCAAGGTCGCAGGCCTGTGAGTTCACGGGGGTGCCGGCCATATAAGCGGTCAAGACGTGTTCCTTGGTCAGTATGCCTGCGGCATGGCCTGATTCGTTGCATATGCACGCGCAATCGACCTTCCCCTCTTCGAAAAAGAGCAGGGCATCTCTGATGGTCGTGCTCTTGGGCAGAGTTCCTCGACCAAAGGCTGCAAACTCCTTGACGCGCATACGATGCTCCATCATTACCCTGGAGGAATTCCCGTATCAGTACCGGGCATTGTTTCCCATGGTGCTGTTCCATAGAGTATATACCCATCCGGCATGTCGGGGCAAGGTGACGGCAGTGAACGGATGGTGTCCGGGTCTGATGGAGGATCTGGTATACCGATTGCAATCATTCATGAGCATGGTCTTCACGGAAGGCAAGACGTCAGACTCAGCTCCCCCACAGGAGGCCTTGGGTGCGTCCGCTGTCGGAGTCACAAGGGGATGTGCCAAAGGCCTCCTTTTTTATCAACAATCCCCATGTCGTGCATGCCTGAAACGAGACAGGGTCATCCCTTCCTGGTGGCGATGAAGAGACCGAAGCCCGTGCACCAGGCGTTGATGGAGGCGTTCAGCACAAGATCGAATCCGGATAAGGCATACATTCCATTGAGCATATTGAAGCTGAAGTCGAGCACGCCAAGGAAGACGAGGCCACCGGCGCAGACGAGGGACAGTCTCCTGCCCGAGGGTCTGCCCCGAAGCACCAGGAACGCGGCCGCGATCAGGGCTATGGCAAGGATGATGTCCGGCAGGGGGAAGGAGTGTTCATAGGCGAAGTAGCACTCGGGGGGATTCGCCGGGGCGAGCCCGATGGTGAAGAACCCGATCCAGAACAGGATCAGCCCGCCTGCGGTGCACAGCTCGAAGACCGCGATCAGCTTCCATTCATTCGCCTTCATTGAACAGTCTCTCCTGCACTGCGCAGCGTCACGCGGAGGATCTCACCGGTATGCCAGAGGCGCATACGCGTGCCCCAGGTGCCCGTGCCCCGGCAGACAATGACGGTCATGCCCCCCACCGTGTATCGGCCCGCCAGCAGGGGATAGGAGAGCCTCACGAGATAGCCGAAGGGCCAGATCTGCCCACCGTGGGTATGACCGCTGAGCATGAGCCCCACTCCTGCCCGGGCCGCCTCCTCGTACCCCCAGGGCGAGTGGGAGAGGAGTATGGTTGCTCCGGGAGGCCTGTTCGTCAGCGCCTCGGCAAGGGGATCGTTCTGCTGGCCGGTTCTCCGCCAGACGGTTAGGTCCTCGATGCCTGCGAGGACCAGGCCCGGCCGGGGCTCGGTCCATCGGTTGAGGAGCACCCGGATGCCTGCGGTTTTGATGAGGGAAAGGCCGGCCGCGCCGTGGTAGAACTCGTGGTTGCCGGGCACGGCCCAGACGCCCATGGGTGCCGAGAGGCCCTTTAGGATGGGGAGCAGCTCGTCAGGCGGTGCAGTGTGCCCTTCGAAGAGGTCACCGAGCAGGACCACGAGGTCGGGCTTCAGGTCTCGGACCTGGGAAACTCTTGCCTCCATCCACGATGCGCCGAGCTGGGATCCGACATGGAGATCGGACAGGGCGACGAGCACCGTGCCGTCCAGCGCTCGGGGAAGACCCCGAAGGCGCACCTCATAGTCGGTCACCTCCGGGGGGCGCAGGCCCTGGACCTGGGCGATGACGGCAAGAGCGATGCCCGTGAGGAGGGCAAGGCCCCTGAGTCTCGGTGCGAGCCTGGGCATGAGGAAGCCGAACCCGGTGAGGAGCTCCGTTGCGAGAAGGGGGACCGTGGTGAGGAAGAGCACGGCCATCCAGGTCAGTCCCACAAACTCCATGGTCCGTGCTATGACACCGGTACCACCGTGACCCCAGGCCCGGCCGAGGAAAAAGGTAAGCCAGAGGGCCAGGGCGGCGAGCAGGAGAATTCTGCCGGATACATGCCGCCGCACGAATGGGACCGAAGCGGCGCGCCAGAAGACATAGGCCTGCATCAGTGTGACGAGGACGATGAGAACGGCTCCGAACATGACTGTGGAGTGTATGACGGGGGTGTCCGAACAGTCAAGAAATCATAGTAAGGTATTCCCATTGCATACATAGTGACATGGCAACCTTGATTCCCTGAGGGATGGCGTTATTATTCCGGCATCGACTTTTTCGATTGAATGGAATCACTTCATCATCACGTCGACCGTCTGCCAAGGCATTGATCCTTTTAAGTTCATTGCTCTGTACCTTTTCCGTGTGAATCCAAGAGATGGAGGATACGATCATGATGGAATCGACGAAAGGCTTCCGTAACATGTTCGGCAGGGAAAAACAGACAATGGGTAATATTGCTGAAGGCTATCTGTATGGAAGGTGGCCGAACCTCTATGTTTATCATATCCGCAGGCTGGTAGAAAAGCTTGTGCCGGATCCGGAGACAGTCCCTCGATATCCCGGAGAGACTATACCCCCTGAGATAGATGAACTGACCCAGATGTGTGTCGAAAAGATGATGCCAACCCTGATGAGCCCTGAAACAAGCATCTATCATGGTAAGGTTCTCAAACTGGACGAAGCGAGGGCCCTCCTGACCGTTGACCAGGACATTGCGCTCACCGACCTTGAAAGGGTGATTCCCTACAAGCATGCTCGGGACATCATCCTTAAAAACCCGGACCGGATTGCAGTCATTGACTGCCCATGCAGATCATCCAAAGGGAACTCGTGCAAGCCGATGGATGTATGTCTGGTCGTCGGTGAACCCTTTGTGAGTTTTATCCTCGATCACAACAAGGGTAATAATCCCCGTAAGGTCAGTCAGGATGAGGCAGTGGACATTATCAAGGCAGAGGATGACAGAGGGCATATCCATAGCGCCTGGTTCAAAGACGCATGTGGAGACAGATTTTATGCCGTCTGCAACTGTTGTAGATGCTGCTGTGCCCCCATGAAGGCTCATTTCAATAATGTGCCGATAATTGCACCATCAGGATATCTCTGTGAAATCAATGAGGAATGCAACGGATGTGGTTCCTGCGTAGAGTATTGCCAGTTCGGGGCTCTGAGCATGGATGGAAAGCCTGTAGTGAACGAAAAAAAATGTATGGGATGTGGAGTATGCGAATCGAAGTGTCCTGTTGAGGCCATTACTCTGAAGAGGGACCCCGCACGGTGTGAACCGCTGGACATGGGGGTACTCCTCAAAGAAAAACAAAGCACCTCCGTGTAGACAATGCCCGTCTCCGGATCGTCTGTACGGGTATGAAAGGAGATCCGGAGATGTATACAACCAATGCAGGACCGTCCATAAGGTACATGTTCATAGGGTGTCTTCTGAGTTTCATGGCCGCAGCGTCACCTTCCTTGGCGGAGACCGAGTGGAACGTTGGGATCTCCGGGGGAGACCAGGGCATCGACGGGTTCACGTTCTCCATCGGTGAGTACTATGGGGTGCCTGAACGGGAGGTCGTGGTCATCCATGACCGAGGCCTCTGCGAGGAAGAACTCCCTGTCGTGTTCTACATCGCCAGCAGGGCCCATGTTAGCCCTGGTGCCGTCGTGGATCTCCGTCTCAGGGGCATGAGCTGGATGGACATCACCTTCTACTTCGGCCTGAGCCCCGACATCTACTACGTACCCGTGGTAGTCCACTACTATTGGCCTCAGTACGGGCATCCTTACGGGTACTATCACCGTCACCCCAGGGGAGGTTGGTCGAGGAACGACCTCCGCGACCGGGATATCGTGAACCAGGTGAACCTGAGGTTCATGTCCGAGCATTACCGGTACGCCCCGGAAAAGATCATCAAGTACCGGAGCGATGGGCGGAGCTTCAGGACCATCGAACGCGACATCAGGTATGAACAAAACGGTAAGGCAAGAACCCAGAGACAGAACAGTACATACCAGAGTGAACAGAGGCTGAACCAGAACAGGCAGAATATCGTCAGGCCGAATCAGCCTCGACCTGTTCAGAAAATGGCAAGGCCGAATCAACCTCAGCCTGTTCAGAACATGAAAAGGCCGAATCAACTTCAGCCTGCACAGAACATGGCAAGGCCGAATGAGTCCAGGCAAAAGCAGGATGTCAGGAAGGGAAACAACCAGCAGAGGTATGTGCAGAGTGAAAAGGGAATAGGGAAGAGGTGGAATGGAAACTGAAGTCTAGTTGAATAGCAAGTGGTCGAAATCTCATAATCAACCCCCTTCGGCAATACCTGGATGGCCATGCTGGAGGGGGTTGTGATGGTTCCTGTCAGATTGGTTGGGAGCTGGTTAAAATAGAGGTTTTCGCCAATAGTATTCGAATAAAAAAGGATGATTAAACGTAGTGCTGATCTCTCGTCATAGACTTGAGTCGTTTCGACGAGTACCACAGGCTGATTCGTGAGGAAAACTTTCCAAGAAGAACATAGATTACCCCGATCAAGATATTCACCCAGAACGGCATGGTAATCGATATGACAGCAGCTACACAGAAGAGGACCGCCCATGCACCTGTGATGATCATGTTGGTTTCCAGGAACAAACCGGTGGACCAGACCTCAGGCGGTGTGCTCCGGCGTGCAATGATGATCGTCCACGGATGTTTGACCATCATGGATATGAGGGACAGTACGGATAACACGCCGAACAGATATGTCATGGCTGTTAAGGTTCGTTACCTCTCACTGCACCTCTCCAACCAGTCCAGCGCATCGAATATAGTGTCGAACTTCCTTGTGCGGCAATCCTCAGCTTCTTTTGCATCTCCGAGAGTCATGGCCAGGAATTTGTCGCATGTCAGTGTCTTTTCGATACGGACACGTCCTATGAGCCGGCTGTCGTCGTAGACCTGGCACGATAACCCATGGTTCATCGAATACCTCAATGTGATCATTGTATACACTCTTCCCCATTTCATAAGATTGATCAGTCGCCGGGGAACTTACAATCTACATGCCATAAAGTACGGATTTGTAATTTCAACACGTTATGATGCGCATGATCCCCGGTTTTGGAAATAATTGTAACCACATGTACGAAAAGCGCGGATCATCCAGTGGGTTGCATCTGAAAAGGAGGGGGCCGATAAGCGCATCATCGTGAGGGTAGTATCGGATTGACAGCATTGCCCGGTATGAATTACTTTGACAAGGTTGGACACCGTATGAACTATCCATCCTCAGCCTACTCCTGGGACATCTTGTCCGAAGATGTCGCTCTGAAGCATATGGATAAATCCACATTCCTCCACCACGAGATGAGCATCCCGAGGGAGATCGTCCCCTTCTTCAACCTGCCTGACAAAGGCCTTCCGACACCCAGGCCTGTTCGGCTGATGCTGGACTCCACCGCCTATGACGCCCATATCCACATGGATTCCCTGGGGGCGAGGTGCCGGCTGTTTTGGAAGACCGATTTCTCGGAAAAGCTCATAGACCGGTTTCCCTACGTATACAGACAATATGCCCTGGATGAGGAGTCCGACGAGGAAAGGCCAGTGATGCGCTTCGAACGCATCGGGAAGGATGAGTACAGGATCGACCTGATCGAATCCGCAGTTTCCCATGAAGACATTGGTTCCGACGCGACCGACTGGACGGACCAGGAGCTCGAGGCAGCCATCTATGCCTACTTCACCATGCTGGGCAAGGAGCTCAAGGGCAGACATTTCAACAGGTCCGAGGTCATCAGGCAGCTCTGCGGATTCGAGCTCATCAACCAAAGCAGAGGCGCAGTGGAATTCAAAATGCAGAACATCTGCTCCGTGCTCCAGGACCTGTGCCACCCGACGATTCTGGGTTATCCCCCACGGGTGGGATTCAGCCCTGAGGTCTCGGAGAGGATACGGAGGATCATCTTTGATAGGAAGTTTCTCAACGAGCGGGACTACACCCCGACTGCAGACCGGGCCGAGCTGGACAGGAGGACGGCAAACCTTCTCGGCAAAACCCTTGCCGGAACACCAAAGGGTCGGCAAATCCCGGAGAGGCTGCAGTCAATGCAGACTGCCTGTGAGAGGGATCCCCTGGTCAAGGCCTGGGTCCTCCAGCAGGCTCGGGGGATGTGCGAGCTGTGCAAGCAGCATGGGCCTTTCAGAACCAGACAGGGTGAATGGTTCCTGGAGACCCACCATGTCGTCCCCCTGGCCCACGGCGGGGCCGACACCGTCGGGAACACCGTTGCATTGTGCCCCAACTGTCACAGGAGATGCCACGTGTCTCCGGAGGCGGACAAGCTCAGGGAGGAGCTCAGGTATACGATCGAAAGAATCGAGTAATGTTCATGACCGCTTACCATCTCGCTTTTGTCTTGACTGACAGGTCCCGTTCCCCTACATTCTGCTACAATCTTGAGAAACGTTGGAATGGCGTGGCACATGAGCATGGTGGTTTTGTCCTTCATGACCCGCAGATGGTGAGGACCTGATCCGATGTACGAATTTCATATCTCCCGCAATGCGAGAGACCTCTATAACTTCGACCAGTCCCTGTTCACCACCACGGGTAATGTGATCCTGGCCAATCCCCAGGCCGCCAGGGACTTCGCGGACAGGATGAACCGTATCCGCGACGCGGCCAGCCACCCTGACAAGGCGGCGCGTGCATCCGACATCAATGCCATGGGGCTTATCGACGAGATCATGCATTTCATGATCGAGCTCTACCGCAGGCAGGTGAACCCCAACGTCATGAAGGACGCCTACGACTACGCATTGACGAAGCTCCCGGACGTGGATCGCACCCTCGAGCAGTTCCTCCACCAGTTCCCGCCGCGGGACGTGTACCAGGGAAAGATGACGGTGCAGGAATACATGGCCTCACAAACCGGGGGGGTGCCCAACAGGCTCATCGCCATGGAAGAGATGCTCCTGCTCTACATCTCCAACGAGAACAGGGCACTGGCCAATTACCAGGAACTCTTCGACGACACCGCCCTCAGGAAGGAGACGCCGTACCTGAACATCATCTCGTTCCTGGAAGAGTTCTTCCGCACACTGGCGCCCTTCGGTCCATTCGGGCAGACGCTCCTCGACCTCCTGCTCGCCCCCCTGCGCGCCGCGCCTCATTCACTGTACGAGCAGCTCGAGTACATCAGGAAGCACTGGGGCTACCTCCTGGCCGAGCTCTACATAAGGCTCCTGAGCAGCCTGGACCTCATCAGGGAGGAGACCAAGGTACGTTTCCTCGGCAAGGGATATGCACCCGTCATCTCCTTCGGCCTGAGGGACTACGAGGACATCGAGCGGTTCAGCCCGGACGAGGACTGGATGCCCAGCCTCGTGCTCATGGCCAAGAGCGTGTACGTCTGGCTGCACCAGCTTTCGGTGAAATACGGCCGCGACATCAGCCGCCTCGACCGGATCCCGGACGAGGAGCTCGAGATCCTGGCCCGCTGGGGGTTCACAGGGCTCTGGCTCATCGGCATCTGGGAACGCAGCCCCGCCTCGAAGACCATCAAGCGCATGACCGGCAATCCCGAGGCGGAGTCGTCCGCCTACTCGCTCTATGACTATACCATCGCCTCCGAGCTCGGCGGAGATACGGCCTTCGATGACCTCAAGGCAAGAGCTCTGCGCTACGGCATACGGATGGCCACGGACATGGTGCCCAACCACACGGGCATCTACTCAAGGTGGGTCATTGAGCACCCGGACTGGTACATCCAGCTCGAGTACCCGCCGTTCCCTGCCTACCGGTATACCGGGGCAAACCTCTCCCACGACGAGAGGGTGGAGATCCAGATCGAGGACGGCTACTGGAGCCGCACCGACGCGGCCGTGGTTTTCCGGAGGCACGACCGGTGGACAGGCCAGACGCGCTTCATCTACCACGGCAACGACGGCACGAGTATGCCCTGGAACGACACGGCCCAGCTCGACTTCCTCAAGCACGAGGTGCGCCAGGCGGTCATCGGACAGACCATAGCCATCGCCAAGCGGTTCCCCATCATCAGGTTCGACGCGGCCATGACCCTGGCCAAGCGGCACTTCCAGCGCCTCTGGTACCCTGCACCCGGCTACGGCGGGGACATCCCGTCGCGGGCCGGGCACAGCGTCTCCCCGGACGAGTTCGAACGGCTCTTCCCGGTGGAGTTCTGGCGCGAGCTCGTGGACCGCATCGCCGTGGAGGCACCCAACACGCTGCTCCTGGCCGAGGCCTTCTGGCTCATGGAGGGCTACTTCGTGCGCAGCCTGGGTATGCACCGGGTGTACAACTCCGCCTTCATGAACATGCTCAAGGCCGAGGACAACAGCAAGTACCGCGACGTCATGAAGAACGTGCTGCGCTTCAATCCGGAGATCCTCAGGCGCTTCGTGAACTTCATGAACAATCCCGACGAGGAGCCTGCGGTGCACGGCTTCGGCAAGGACGATAAGTACTTCGGCGTAGCCACGCTCATGGCCACCATGCCGGGTCTGCCCATGTTCGGCCATGGCCAGATCGAGGGGTTTTCCGAGAAGTACGGCATGGAATACCGCCGTTCCTACTGGGACGAGCCCGTGGACGGCCACCTGGTATGGAGGCACGAGAGAGAGATCTTCCCCCTGCTCAAGAAGCGCAGGCTCTTCTCCGGGGTGGAGCACTTCGTGCTCTACGATTTCCGGACACCCGAGGGCCACGTGAACGAGGACGTGTTTGCATACTCCAACCGCTTCGGCGACGAGCGGACCCTGGTGGTCTACAACAACCGCTTCTCCGAGGCGACGGGCACCATAAGCCGTTCCGTGGGCATGAACGTGGACCAGGGCGGCAGGCGGCACATCGTGCACAGGAGCCTCGGCGAAGGCCTCGACCTGAAGAACGAAGACATCGTCTACTATATCCTGCACGATGAACGCGGCGGTCTCGAATACCTCAGGAGCAGCCGCGTCCTCTGGCGCGACGGGCTCATGGTCCACCTGGGGGCCTTCAAGTGCCACGTCTTCACCTCTTTCAGGGAGATCCACGACCACGACGGCAGGTGCGCCGAGCTGGAGCAGCGGCTCATGGGCATGGGTGTGCCCGACATGATGACCGCGCTCAGGGAGCTTTCCGTGGAGAAGGTCTTCCGCCCCTTCAGCGAGATGGTCTCCATGGATGCGCTGCGCATGCTCGTCACGGAAGGGGTGCGTGTGGGGACGGTCCCTGCGGTTTTCAGCGAGAGAATGACCGCCTTCCTGAAGAACGCCCGCGAGTTCGCGGGGTGGTCTGCACGGGAGAAGGTCGTGGGAGACGAAACGTGCCTGCTCCTGGATGCGCTCTTCACCGTGGACAGGCTGAGACGCAAGCCCTCATGGAAGAAGGACGGGAAGATCCGGGAGATGCTCTCCCTCATGCCGGAGAAGCTCCCGGCAGATCTGTGGGCATGGCGGATACCAATGCTCTGGGCTCTCGTCGCCCCATTAGGCAGGCTTGGTGGCGATGAGAACGCCGCGGCGCGCTCCGCCTCCCTCATGGACGACTGGATGCTGGGGCATGCCATGCACAGGACTATTGAGAACTTGGGCGCGGACGATGCAAGGGCCAGCTACGAGGTCATCCTGGTGACCATCCTTGCCAGGTACCAGGGCGTGTCGTCCCTGCACGACATGGGGGCTCTGCTCAAGGACATGCTCACGGATACGACCGTGAGGGACTTCCTGGGGTTCAACCTCTTCGACGACAGGTGGTGGTTCAACAAGGAGTCCATGGATGTGTTGATCTCCTGGCTTGCACTCTGCGCGGCCCTGCGGCGCATCGCAGGGAAGAAGTCCGACGAGGCCGTGAAGAAGGCCCTGCACGAGGCATCCGATGCGGCCGGCGGGCTCATGCGCATGGTGGAGGCATCCGGGTTCGAGGTACCGGCGCTCGCCTCGCTGCTCGATACGGCGGGGTAGGCCGGCTTTAAACCGCACACACGAAGGGAATGACGAGACATGGGCAGGTTGTTCGGCACTGACGGCATACGGGGGGTGGCCAACGTCCACCCCATGACATCCGAGATGGCCCTGAAGGTCGGCAGGGCCATTGCATACCTCTCCCGGCGGGAAGGGCACACCCCAAGGATCCTCATCGGAAAGGACACCCGCGTGTCCGGGTACATGCTGGAGAGCGCCCTGGTATCGGGCATCTGCTCCATGGGGGCGGACGCCCTCATGGTCGGACCCATGACCACGCCCGGCGTAGCCTTTCTCACGGTGAGCATGCGGGCGGACGCGGGCATCGTCATATCCGCGTCCCACAACCCCTATCAGGACAACGGCATCAAAATCTTCTCCAGAGACGGGTTCAAGCTCCCGGATTCGAAGGAGGAGGAGATCGAAAAGGTCATCCTGTCCGACGACCTCAGCGAGTTCCATGCCGAGCCCGAGGTGGTGGGCAAGGCCTACCGCATCGACGATGCCCGGGGGCGCTACATCGTGTACCTCAAGCGCTCCTTCCCTGAGGATTGCTCCCTGGAGGGCATGAAGATCGTGCTCGACTGCGCCAACGGCGCCACCTACCGCATCGCGCCGGAGGTCTTCTTCGAGCTCGGGGCGCAGGTCATCCCTCTGTTCCACGAGCCCGACGGCAAGAACATCAATCTCGGCTGCGGCTCCCAGCACCCGGAGGGCCTGGCCTATGAGGTGGTGAAGAACGGGGCGGACGCAGGTTTCGCCTTCGACGGAGACGGAGACCGGGTCATCGCCGTGGACGAGAAGGGCGACGTGCTCACGGGGGACCACATCCTGGCCCTGTGCGCCCTGGCCATGAAACGGCAGGGCACGCTGAAGAACAACCTCCTGGTCACCACGGTCATGGCAAACCTGGGTCTCAAGACGGCCATGAAGGAGCACGACATCGACATGTCCTTCACCCAGGTGGGCGACCGGTACGTGCTGGAGGAGATGCTGAAGAAGGGCTCGGTCATCGGCGGAGAGCAGTCGGGGCACATCATCTACCTGAACCACCACACATCGGGCGACGGCATCATCTCGGCCCTGCAGGTGCTCAGGTCCATGAAGACCGAGAACAGGAAGCTCTCGGAGCTGTCGAAGGTCATGAAGGTCTTCCCCCAGAAGCTCATCAACATCGACGTGAAGAGCAAACCCGACCTGGACACCATACCCGAGGTCAAGGCGGCCATAGAAGAGGTCGAGGCAGTGCTCGGCGAGAAAGGCAGGGTGCTCGTGCGGTATTCGGGCACCCAGAAAATGTGCCGGATCATGGTGGAAGGCCCCACGGAACACGAAACCGAACTCTACTGCACCCGCATCGCCGGGATCATCGCGGATCGGATCGGGTAAGGAGCCCGGACATGGGTCTGGACAAGAACGTCAAGCAGCTGGTGAAGAACGGGGTGAAGATCCCGCATCCGGAGAGCGTGTTCATCGGGGAAGAGATCGACCCTGCAAGGATCTCCGGCAGGGACGTGGTCATTCATTCCGGATGCAGGGTCCGCGGGAAGAAGACCCTGATCATGGACGGAGCACGGCTCGGCGCTGAGGCACCGGTCACCCTGGAAGACTGCCAGATCGGGCCCAAGGTGGAACTCAAGGGAGGGTTCTTCAGGCAGTCCGTATTCCTCGAAGGAGCGAACATGGCCTCCGGAGCTCACGTGCGCGAGGCCTGCATCCTGGAAGAGGGGGCGAGCTGCGGGCACAGCGTGGGCATCAAGCAGACGATCCTCATGCCCTTCGTCACCCTGGGAAGCCTCATCAACTTCTGCGACTGCCTCATGGCGGGCGGCACCGGGAAGAAGGACCACAGCGAGGTGGGCAGCTCGTACATCCACTTCAACTTCACCCCGGACCAGGACAAGGCCACGGCCTCGCTCGTCGGCGACGTACCCCGGGGGGTGATGCTCAGGGAACGGCCCATCTTTCTGGGAGGCCAGGGCGGGCTGGTGGGGCCTTGCGTCATCGGATTCGGCACCGTGATCGCGGCGGGGACGGTGTTCAGGGGCGACGTGCCGGAGGACGGCAGGCTCGTCACCGGAGGCCGGGCCGAGCCTGTACAAAAGGCGTTCATCCCCGGGCTTTACCCGGACCTCAGGCGCAAGGTGATGAACAACCTCACCTACATCGCGAACCTCGTGGCGCTCAAGGCATGGTACACCCAGGTGAGGAGCAGGTTCATGGACGGCGCCATGCTGGAAGGTTCCCTGGAGAAGCTGGACACGGCCCTGGACGAGAGGATCTCGCGCATGAAGGGGGTGGCGGACAGGCTCTCCATGTCTGAAGACCCCATGCAGAAAGGATTCTCAGGGAGCTGGAATGCAGTGGAGGACTCGCTGCAGTCGCACCGGTCCTTTGACGGGGACGAAAGGGAGCGGAACGGCTTTCTGTCCTCTCTTTTCGTGCCAGCAACAGGAGTTGTATCCTATGTCGATGCCATCAAGGCACTGCCGGAGCCCGTTCGTCTGACCGGCACGGCATGGCTCGACGGCATCGTTCGCAGGGTAACCGTAACCGCCCTGAACAGGCTGCCGATTTTCTCCTGACCCCTCAGCAGTAGCTCGTCCCGTCCCAGCAGTGGGTGCAGAGCCGCTCCTTGGGCAGTCCGATGGCCTCCACCAGGTCGCCGATGGTCTGGTACTTCAGCGAGGTCATGCCGAGCGTCTTCCGGATCTGTTCCACCATGGCCCTGTTCCTGTCGGAACCCGCCTGCGCGTATTCCTCCAGGTGGACGTCGTCCTTACCCTCCAGGGCCTTGATGGCCTTTCTTCCCGCCAGGTCGAGCTGGGAGCGGGAGGTGGAGAAATTAAGGAACTCGCACGGGTGGATGAGCGTAGGGCAGGCCACCCGCATGTGGACCTCTTTCGCCCCGTACTCGTACAGGATCTGGATGTTGTCCTGGAGCTGTGTGCCGCGCACGATGGAATCGTCACAGAAGACGATGCGTTTGCCGCTGATGATGGCCCGGTTGGGGATGAGCTTCATCTTGGCCACCAGGTCGCGCACCGCCTGGTTCTGGGGCATAAAGCTCCGGGGCCAGGTGGGGGTGTACTTGACATAGGGCCGCATGTAGGGGATGCCCTTGCCGCCGGCGTACCCCAGGGCATGGCCGATGCCGGAGTCCGGTATGCCCGAGACGAAGTCCACTTCCACGGTGTCGTCCCTGGCCAGGGCCCTGCCGCACTTGTACCTCACCTCCTCCACGTTGATACCCTCATAGCAGGACGGCGGGTAGCCATAGTACACCCACAGGAAGGAGCATACCTGCATTCGCTCGCCCGGGGGACTCACCTGTTCATACCCGTCCGGGGTGATGAGCACGACCTCGGAGGGGCCCACGTAGTACTCGATCTCGTAGCCGAGGTTGGGGAAGGCGCTGGATTCCGATGATGCGGCAAAGGCACCGTCCTTCTTGCCGATGATGACCGGGGTCCTGCCGTACCTGTCCCGGGCTGCGTAGATGCCTTCGCGGGTGAGCAGGAGCATGGTGCACGATCCCTTGATGCTCTCGTTGACATGCCTGATGCCGGCTGCGAAGCTGTCGTGCTCGCAGATGAGCATGGCAATGAGCTCGGTGGGATTGATGTCGAATCCCGAGGTCTCGGAGAAGTATTTCTTCTGGGAGAACGCATTCTTCCCGAGCTCCGCCAGGTTGTTGATCTTGCCCACGGTCACGATGCCGAACGTGCCCAGGTGGGAGTTGATGATGAGCGGCTGCGAGTCGGTGTCGCTGATGACACCGATGCCCATGTTGCCCTGGAAGATGGCGAGGTCGGGTTCGAACTTCGAGCGGAAATACGAGCTTTCGATGGAGTGGATGGACCGCGTGAACCCCCGTTCGTTCACCACGGCAAGCCCGGCGCGGCGCGTGCCGAGGTGCGAGTGGTAGTCGGTGCCGTAGAAGAGATCCTTCACGCAGTCTTGACGGGAAGCTATGCCGAACAGTCCGCCCATGGTGTTACCTCCTCAGGTCTGTGGTCATGCTGTCTGATACGTACTCACAATGTTGGAGAAAGAATCGAACCTGCTCAATCCGCACATCCCGCAGCCTGGAATGAATGCCATGAAGTATGCGGGATGCGCGGATTGAGCAGGCCGGGATTTCTCTTGCCACTGTCCTTGTCCGTCATTCCCACTCGATGGTGCTGGGCGGTTTGGAGCTGATGTCGTAAACCACCCGGTTCACGCCCTTGACCTCGTTGATGATGCGGGTGGAGATCCGCGCCAGCACGTCGTAGGGAACCTTGACCCAGTCCGCGGTCATGCCGTCCAGGCTGTGGACGGCTCGGATGGCGATGACGTTGGCGTAGGTCCGTTCGTCGCCCATGACCCCAACGCTCTTCACCGGAAGGAGTACGGCGAAGGACTGCCAGACATCACGGTAGCCGTCCCACTTGACGATCTCCTCGGAGACCCGCCGGTCTGCCTCCTGCAGGATGGCCACGTTCTCCTTAGTCACCTCGCCCAGGATGCGCACACCCAGTCCCGGGCCGGGGAAGGGCTGGCGCGCCAGGATGGACTCGGGCATGCCGAGCTCCCTGCCGAGGGCTCGGACCTCGTCCTTGAAAAGCTCCTTGAGAGGTTCTATGAGCTTGAACTTCAGGTCCTCGGGCAGGCCGCCCACGTTGTGGTGGCTCTTGATGGTGGCAGACGGTCCGCCCTTGGCGGAGCGGCTTTCGATGACGTCAGGGTAGAGTGTGCCCTGGGCAAGGTAGTCGGCGCCGCCGATGCGTTCCGCCTCGCCGTAGAACACCTCGATGAAGGTGCGGCCTATGACCTTGCGCTTCTCCTCCGGCTCGGTGATGCCCTTCAGTGCGTCGATGAAGCGGTCGCCGGCATCCACGATGTCGAGGTTAAGCGGGTACACCTCGGTGAAGGTCTTCCTGATCTCGTCTGCCTCTCCGCCGCGCAGCACCCCGTTGTCCACGAAGATGGCGGTCATCTGGTCGCCTATGGCCCTGTTGATGAGGGCGGCCACAACGGCGGAGTCCACCCCGCCTGACATGCCGCAGATGACCCTGGCGCTGCCCACCTCTGCTCTGATGGCCCTGATGGACTCCTCGATGAATCCCTTCATGGACCATCCGCCGCTGCAGCCGGCGATGCCGAAGAGGAAGTTCTTGAGGATCTCTTTTCCCCTCGGGGTATGCACCACCTCCGGGTGGAACTGGACACCGAAGATTTTCCTGTCCGCATTGCCCATGGCCGCCACCTCGCAGGTGGGGGTATGGGCGAGTATCCTGAATCCGTCCGGCGGCATTGAGACGTGGTCTCCGTGGCTCATCCAGACATCGAGTCTGTCGTCGAGACCGGTGAAGAGACCGCCCTGCTCGTCGATGTCGATGGCCGCCGGGCCGTATTCCCGCCCAAGACCCCGATCGAGCCTCCCGCCGAGCACCTGGGCGGTGAGCTGCAGGCCGTAGCAGATCCCCAGGAGCGGAATGCCGAGGTCGAAAATGGCCGCGTCGATGCCTGGATGGCCTTTCTCAAGCACCGATGCGGGACCGCCCGACAGGACAACGGCTCTGGGCTCCAGGGAGCTCAATTCTAAGGCAGGGATGTCATGGGGGAGGATCTCGCAGTACACCCCGCACTCGCGGATGCGCCGGGAGATGAGCTGGGCATACTGGGAACCGAAATCGAGGACTGCTACGAGTTCACGCATGGATTGTTTCTCCGGTAGAGATGATGGATGGACGGGACACGCCTTCGGACGGCACGAGGGGTGAGCTTCAGCGGGGCAGGCATCACAGGCGTACCATGACCTCGCCCGTGTAGACCTCTGCCACCGGCCCCATGAGCCAGACATCGCCGTATCGGCCGCCCTCGGCGGTGAAGTCGATCTTCAGGTCGCCGCCCTTCATGCGGACGAGCACCGGGACGTCATGGACCAGACCGAGGCAGTGTGCGACGATTGCCGATGCCACGGCACCGGTGCCGCAAGCATAAGTCTCACCCTCGACGCCTCGTTCATAGGTGCGTACCAGGATGCCTCCGCCCCCGTCCGGTTCGACGAAATCGACATTGGTTCCGGCAGGCGCGAAGCGTTCGTGACGGCGGATAAGGCTGCCCAGCTCGTGGACGGGCTCTTCCTCGATGCGGTCGGTCAGGACAATGGTGTGCGGCACGCCCGTGTTGACGAAGTGCACGGTCCTGGCCGTTCCCTTCACGGAAATTTCGATACCTGTGAGGAGTCCCTCGGGTTCGGTCATCAGGATGGCGACGTCATCGCCGTCGATCCTGGCCCCGATGATGCCTGCCATCGTCCTGAAGCGCATGGATGTGCCGGCCGCACCCTGGCGGTACGCGAAAAGGGCCGCGCAGCGGGCTCCGTTGCCGCACATCTCCGCCTCGCTGCCGTCGGCGTTGAAGATCCGGAAACGGAAATCGGTGTCGGAGTCCGGGCCGATGACGATCACGCCGTCCGCCCCGACGCCTGTCTTGACCGGGCAGAGGGATGCTGCGAAGGAGGGCCAGTCGATATCGAGTTCCGACTTCATGCCGTTGATCATGATGAAGTCGTTCCCGGCTCCCGCCATCTTGGTGAAACCGATCTTCTGAGCTGTGCCCGTTGATTTCATGTATCTCTTTCCGCCTCGGGATCGGACACGGGAGGCGTGTCCAAAGGTAGGGAAGAATTAACAGACACAGGGGAGGTACGTCAAGAAGGGAGAAGAATAAGAAATACGTTATGGCAAGTCCGGGGCGACACCGGGAACACGATCGCCATGGCAGAGGCTGAAAATGTAATCAGTCTGACGCATTATGTAATTATAAAAGTTGAATAATGAAAAAAGGAAAAACGACAGGGCTGTGACCGGGGCATGACGATCGTAATCTATGATGCCACATAACATAATAAATAAATTACTGAAAAAGATAATAATGGCATAAAGGATAAATGGCGCAGTGATGGTTGGCATGTATTCTGCTTGAGCCGTGGCCATTAAAGAGAACTTGGAACCCATCTAATGTGGTAATAAATTGGGCAAAACCTACCATAATTAGATTAAAATGTATTTTGGTGTGAGCATCCTTTAAGTCAATATTCATAATAAGAAAGGAGAAAGTGCATGTTGTCGCTTTTTCATTCCGGAGGTATCTTCATGTATCCCATCCTGATGGTATCCATCATCGCCCTGGCGCTCTTCTGCGAGCGGGCGAGCTTTCTCTATTTCCGGTTGAAACTGGATACGGACAAGGTGTTCCAGAAGGTCCTGATCTCTCTCCAGAACGCCAATTTCAGGGCCGCCATCGAAGAATGCACCCGCTTTGAAAACCATCCCATGGGAAGGATCCTCAAGGCGGGTCTCCTGAAATCGGACAAGAGGGACAAGGAGATCGAACGGGCCATGGAAGAGAAGATCATGCAGGAGATCCCCAAGGTGAAGGCACGGGTGAACCTGCTCACCATGTTCGCCAACATATCGACACTGCTCGGGCTGCTGGGCACCATCGTCGGACTGATCGGGGCATTCCAGGGGGTCAGCAATGCCAACGAGGCCATGAAGCAGGAGATTCTTGCCAGCGGCATATCGGTTGCGATGCTGACTACCGCCTTCGGTCTCGTGGTGGCGATCCCTTGCCTGGTCGGGTTCTATCTCCTGAACAACCGTGGGGAGTTCATCATAGACCAGCTTGAAGAGAAGGCCCTGGCACTCTTCAACATGCTCTCCTCCCTCAAGCACGAGAAGGAACTGCAATGCTAGGTGCAAAAAGAGGTCGGAGCAGGTCTGTGGACGATCCAGATCTCGACCTGGTGCCCATCATGAACATGTTCCTCGTGCTGATACCCTTTCTGCTCATATCGGCGAGCTTTTTCCACCTGAAGGCCATCAACACATCCGTCCCCGTTCTTGGCAATGCGGACGGTTCGGTTGCCCCTGGGAACACGGTCAAGCTCACGGTCATCGTTCAGCTCGAGGAGAGGGGAATCCGCCTGTCTGCCATGTCGGACGAGGCTGATGCATCAATCCTCGGCGATTTCGACGCCTATTTTCCGAAAGGCCGTGCCTCCGCGTACCCGCTGGACGAGGTGGCAACGTTTCTCCAGGGTATCAAGGACCGGTATCCATCGAGCGACACCCTCATCATTATCCCCGACGGGGGGGTCATCTACGATACCATCATCCGGACCATGGATGTCGCGCGCACCGGCACCCGGACAGAGCTGTTCCCCAATGTCGTGATCTCGGGAAAGGTCGGGTAGGGGAGGCGGCCATGGCACTCGGCAGATCGAGAAGACGCACGCAGAAATTCGTCCCGCCCAAGCTGCAGCTGACGTCCATGATGGACATGTTCACCATACTCCTCATCTTCCTGCTCATCTCCTTTTCCAGCGAGGTGGTGAGGATGAAGATCGACGGAAACATACAGCTCCCCAAGTCCACGGCGAAGCAGGATTACAGGAACAACATCAGGCTCGTGGTGGCACAGGACTCGCTGTGGCTGGGAGATGAAGCGGTGGC
>ERZ795057.1313-NODE-1313-length-21883-cov-6.102117_pt1 | contig 21883 bp, 15 predicted proteins | sample MGYA00375141_ERZ795057 | MGnify/ENA primary metagenome ERZ795057 (study PRJEB30186, sample SAMN05720163) | activated sludge metagenome | isolation source: Anaerobic digester | place: Hong Kong | collected 2015-01-26 ... | reverse complement strand
GGTGGGCACGGAGCTGACCTCGGAGTATCTTGCCCGGCTTCTGGAGGGGACCGGCCTGGGAATGGAGCTGAAGATGGAGGGTTTTCCCCTTCTCGCTGCAGGAGATCGGGAGGGGAGAAGGATCGATTTCCCCCCCTCCTCTTCGAAAGATTCCTTTCCGGGAAGCCTGAAAACCGAAAAGGCCACCCTCTTTATACCCGAGGATCCTCTTACGTCCAATTTGCTTCTTTTTCAGCGGAATTTGGGGCTGGCCATGTTTCTGCTCTTCACGCTGCTCATTTCAGGATTTTTCCTTCTTCTACGCCGGTATCTCCGGCCTTTTTCCCTTCTCGTGGAGGACGTTACTCTCCTCTCCGGGAACCAGGAGGATTTTTCCCGGCTGCGGATAAAACTCGTCCGGGATTATCGGTATGTGAACCACGAGGTAGCGGTGATTGCCCAAGCTCTTTCCAAACTTATGGAACGCGTTCAGGAGACCATTCTTCTTCTCGAATGGACTTCCCGTACGGATCCTCTTACGCACATCAGCAATCGGCTTCATCTCGACAGCCTTCTGACAGGCGAAATGGCTCGGGTTCGCCGCGAAAAGAAACCCTTGTCGGTGCTTATCTTCGATTTAGATCATTTCAAAGAGGTAAACGATGATTTCGGGCATCAGGCGGGGGATGAGGTGCTCCGGCGTACTGCGGAAATTCTTAAGATCTTCGTTCCCCGGGGCTACGTTGGCCGTTGGGGAGGAGAGGAGTTTCTCGCCATTCTTCCGGAGGTTTCCGCTCCCGAAGCCCTGGAGTTCGGAGAGCGGGCCCGGAAGGCCATGGAGCGAGAGCCTCTTCCCATTTCCCGGGTGGTTACCATCAGCGCGGGAGTGGCGGAAATGAGCGGTGAAGATTCTCCGGATTCCCTGGTGGCGCGAGCGGATAAGGCGTTGTACGAAGCCAAGAGCACCGGGCGGAATCGAGTGGTTTTCGGAGAGGCGTAAAGAGCTTTCGTTGGGGAAACCGAATTGTTTGATGCCCCAGACTTTGAATAAAACCCTACCATTAGTGAAAAAAGATCGCTGAAGAATAGAATACCCTTAAATTCGAGCTTGACAATACGAAAAACCTCTCTATAATAACCTGCAACCAAACAAATTGATCTTTTCCCCGGAAGAATTGCGAAAAGTATTTCTCGGAGGAAAAGCGTATCGGCCATGAATCAGGGTGCTCACATCCGAAATTTTCGACAGAGAGGAACCTTCACCGGCTGCAAGAGGTTCTCGGAAAGGGATCTGGAGCTTAAAACCTGAGGAGCCCGCGGAGAAAGGCGGTTCGTACCGTTGGAGTATTCGCGCGGAGAGCCCCCGTTATCGGGCTTGTAAGAGGGGTTTTTCCGGCTTTGCCGGGAAAATCCAATGTGGGTGGTACCGCGGACTACGCCAGTTCGTCCCAGTGAGGACGAGCTGGCGTTTTTTTATGGGCTTTTCGGAGGAGAAGCCCGAAAGAAAAAGGAGGAGATTGTAATGGCGAATGTAACGTGTGTGGTTTGTGAAGGAACAATTTCCGTGGCTTCCGACGTGATGGAGGGGGAGCTGCTTCTCTGCCCCGATTGCGGAACGGAACTCGAAGTGGTGGGGCTCTCTCCCCTTCGGGTGCAGGAGGCTCCTGAAGTGCAGGAGGACTGGGGAGAATAGCCGTGGCTTTGCGTATGCTCTATACCAGGCTTCGGGTGGAAGAAAAGCTTCTCGCCCAGGCGGCGGAACGATTGGGGATTTCTCTTTCTATGCATCATCTCGGAGAGGATTTCTGGGGAGGCGGAGAGGGAGAAGAATCCTTTGCTCCCGGAGATCTGCTGCTTCTGCGCTGCATCTCTCACGGAGAGAACGAGCTTTTGGCGTCTCATTTCGCTTCCCGTGGATGGAGTACCGTGAATTCCCGAGAGGTTATGGCTTGCTGCGGTTCCAAGGGAGAGACCTCCATACTCCTGGAATCCGCAGGAATTCCTCAGCCCGCCTTCCGGTTCGCTTTCTCCGCTGAAGGAGCTCTCAAGGCCGCGCAGGATCTCGGCTATCCCGTGGTGTTCAAACCTCTGGGCGGAAGCTGGGGGCGTCTTTTGGCGAAGGCGGATACTCCGGAGGTGGCGGAGGCGGTGATCGAGCACAAGATGCAGCTCGGAGGACAGCATCGAAGTCTCTATATCCAGGAATACGTGGAGAAGGAGGGCTTCGACGTGCGAGCCTTTATCATCGGCGGTGAACCCCGCTGCGCCATCCGGCGTTACAGCGAACACTGGATTACCAATACCGCCCGGGGAGGGCGTGCGGAAAGACAGCCTCTCGAGGAGGAGCTGGAAAATCTTCTGCATCGGGTCTATGACGTTTTGGGAGGAGATTTTCTCGCGGTGGATTGTTTTGCTACCTCTTCGGGTTGGATGGTGAACGAAATCAACGACGGCGGAGAATTCCGAAACTCCATCGACATCACCGGAGTGGACATCCCCGGGGAACTGTTGGAGCATTGTCACGCTCTGGCGGAGGGGTTCCCCGCAAAATGCCGGAAGCATATAAAACCCGGGGAGGCCATAAAGCGGGTTTCCCGTAAAGCTGCTGCATGCCGGGCCGAAGAGGAGATGTGTACCCTGCCTTAGTAAGGAGGAACGACTTTTCTCGAAACGTATCTTTCGGCCCGCTTCCGCAGAAGGAAGGCGGGTTTTTTTGTACCTTCAAGCTGTCATCGTAAAAAATGAGGAAAGGATGAAATTTATGCAGCATGTCGTGATTTGGGGAGGAGCAGGAATGACGGGGGGCGAGCTGCTTCGCATCGCCGCAACGCATCCCGCCATGAAGATCGCCGGAGTGGTCTCCCGGAGTCATGCGGGGCGTCCTCTGTGGCATCTTCATCCTCCTTTGCGATCTTTCTACGGAGATCGTCGCTTTCTCTCTCCCGAGGAGGCCCGGAATACCGAGACGGACCTGGTTTTTCTCGCCCTTCCTCACGGAGCTTCCCTGGAAATGCTGCCTTTTTACGTGGGGAAAAACATTCCCCTGTTGGACCTTTCCGCGGATCTCCGGCTTCGCTCTTCCGAAGAGTATGCCCGGTGGTACGAAAGAGAACATCCCTTTCCGGAGCTACTGGAAAAAGCGGTATACGGCCTTCCGGAGCTCCACCGGAAAGAAATCGCCCGGAGCTCCCTGGTTTCCGGTGTGGGATGCAACGCTACCGCCGGCGTTTTGGGGCTCTATCCCCTCGCCCGGGAAGACCTTGTGGAGGAAGTGGATATGGAGATGCGGGTGGGATCCAGCGAAGGCGGAGCCTCTCCCTCCCGGGGAAGCCATCATCCCTATCGGCGGGGAGTGCTGCGGGTAGTCTCCTTCTTCGAGCATCGGCACCTGGGGGAAATTCTGCAGGAGACGGGGCTGGAGCCGGCCCGAACCCGGATGACTCTTACCGCTGCGGAGATGGTACGGGGGGTCCAGATGTTCGCCCGGGTGCGGCTTGTTCGAAAAATGAAGGAGTCCGAAATCTGGAAAATCTTCCGCTCCTGTTGGAGAGACGAGCCCTTTATCGATTTCTGCCCCTCCCGACCGGGACATCTCCGTTTTCCGGATCCCCGAATGGTCTTGGGAAGCAACCGGGTGCAGATCGGCTTCGCCCTGGCGGAAGACGGAAGAACGCTTCTGGTGGGAAGCGCCCTGGACAACCTCATGAAAGGAGCAGCGGGAACCGCGGTACAGGCGGCGAATGTGATGTTCGGTTTGCCCGAAACTTCGGGGTTGGAAATGATGTCGGTTTATCCGGCGTAAGGCATAGATGAAGGAGGTCTGGTTATGAGAGGAGTCGTGAAGATCGGAGGCTCTCCGGGGAACCGTATCGCCCCTCTGATGGAGGAGATCGCCGAGCGGGTGAGCCTGGGAGAAGAATGGGTAGTGGTGCACGGAGCCAGCGGCCGGATGAACCTGCTTTGCGAGGAGGCGGGGATTTCCCCCCGGCACGTGACGAGTCCCGGAGGATACCGGAGCCGTTTCGTGGGGCTTCGGGAGCGGGCCCTTTTCGAAGCCGCCTCGGCCCGGAACTCCGTGGAAGTGCTGCAATTACTGGCAGAACAGGGAGGACGGGGATGTCCCGTCTTTCCATCGGCGAACCGTTCGGCCCAGGCGGCCCGCAAGGATTCCCTGCGGGTGCTGGAAGAGGGGCGTCTCCGCGTGCTTCGGGGGAACTACAGCGGCCGCATCTCCCGGGTGCATACCGATGAGATGGAGGATATTTTGGGATGCGGGGGCATTCCTCTTCTGCCGCCCCTCGGGTACGACGAAGAGAGCCGCCTCTGCCTCAACGTGGACGGAGATCGCCTCGCGGCGGCGGCGGCGGGAGCTTTGGGAGCCTCGGTGCTGATCATCGCCAGCAACGTGCCGGGGCTCCTGGAAGATCCTTCCCGGGAGGAGAGTCTTCTTTCCCGGGGAAGTCTCGAAGATTGGGAGCTCCTGGAAAATTGCGCCAGGGGAAACATGAAGCGCAAGCTTCTGGCCTGCCGGGAGGCTCTGGAAGCGGGGGTGCCCAGGGTGATTCTCTGCGACAGCCGGAGAGAAAATCCCCTGAGATCTGCTTTTGAGGGAGGAGGGACCCATCTATGGAGCCGGCGCTCTATGGCACTCGCGGGATAGAAGTTGTCCGGGGAGAGGGGGAATTTCTCTGGGATAGCGAGGGACGGCGGTATCTGGATTTCCTCGCGGGGCACGGAGCGGCTCTCTTCGGGCATGCCCATCCCCGGCTGACGGAAGCTCTGAAAAGATCTTCCGAAACCTTCTGGACCATCGGAGGAAGCCTTCAGGCTCCCAGTCGGAGAATCTTACTGGAAAAGCTGGAAGAAGAATTTCCGGGGTACGCCTGTTTCCTCTGTAACAGCGGAGCCGAAGCAGTAGAGGGAGCGCTCAAGCTGGTTTTGGCCCTTCGCCCCGGGAGGCCCCGGCTTCTCGCCCTCCGCCGAAGCTTTCACGGCCGTACCCTGGGAGCTCTGGGACTTACCTTCAATCCCCGGTACCGCCGGCCCTGGCAATCCGCGCTTCTCGAGGTGGAGCATTTGGAGCCGGAGGAGCTTCTGAACTCCCTGGAGAAAGACGTGGCGGGGGTCTTCGTGGAGCTTCTTCAGGGCGAAGGAGGGCTGGATGCTCTCGATCCGGAGTTCTGCGGCGAACTTCGCCGGAGATGTACGGAAACCGGAACCCTTCTCGGGGTGGACGAAATCCAGACGGGCTGGGGACGTTGCGGCGCGCTCTCCCTTGCCCGGGCATGGAAAGCGGATCCGGATATTCTCTGTTTTGCCAAGGGAATCGCCGGAGGGCTTCCCGCAGGCCTTACTCTCTGGAAGAAGAATCTCGGAGGTTTTCCTCCCCGGGGGCACGGTTCCACCTACGGCGGCAATCCTCTGATTTCTTCCGTGGCTCTGGAAGTGTTGGCTTTGCTGGAAGAGGAACTCCTGGAGCAAATACCGGAAAAGGAGGCCCGTTTTCGGAAGGCCCTGGAAGGCGTTGCCTCTCCCCTGGTTCGGAGGCTTCGGGGAAAGGGGCTTCTTCAGGGAGTGGAGCTTACGATTCCTGCGGGGCCCGTGGTGAAGGAGCTTCAGGAAGAGGGAGTGCTCTCTCTCGTATCGGGTACCCAGGTGGTGCGTTTCCTTCCGCCCCTGGTGACCAGGGAAGAATCTTTCGACATGGCCGCGGAGGCTCTCGAAAAAGTTCTTTCCAGACAGAGAGGAGCCTGAGAGCATGCTTGAAAAAACTCTTTTTTCCCGGGCCGGGGAGATCCCTGGAGCGGTGCAGCGTCTGGCAGCTCTTGGAGAAGCCGGAGAGAGGGAGCGACAAAAAGCGGAGGCTCTCCTCACGGCTTCCGTGGGAATTTCCAGTGAAACCTTGCGGGAAGAAGCGTTTGCCCGGTTTTTCGAAGAACATCTGCCTCTCTTCGGATGGGAACGGATCTGGCGGGACGAGGCGGGCAACTGCATCGCCTCTCGGGGAAAGGGAAGTAAAGAATTGCTTCTCCTGGGACATATGGACACGGTTCCCGGAGGCCCATCTCCCCGGGTGAAGGGAAATCTTCTTTTCGGCCGGGGAAGCGTGGATGCCAAGGGATCTCTCTGTGCCTTCGCCGTAGCGGGGGGCAAGGCACCTCTTTCCGAGGAATGGCGTATTACTCTTGTGGGAGTGGTGGGAGAGGAAGTGGATTCCCGGGGAATGCGACATTTTATGAGGTGCCGCGAAAAGGAGGCCCCTCCTGCAGGATGTCTCGTGGGAGAACCTTCGGGCATCTCGGGAATTACTCTGGGCTACCGGGGACGTTGCCTTGTAAGACTGCGGGACGAAGACGGAGGAGCCCATCGAAGCGGGGACAGCGGTCCCCAGACCCGGGTTCTCCGGGGGGCGGCGGCGATTCTTGCCTGGGTGGAGGAGCGGGATTCTCCGGAGGAGCCGGTGATCCGACGTCCCTCGGGATCGGTGCTCTCCATGAAAGGGATTGAAGCGGGGTGTCGCTCCGGAGAAATACTTCTGGATATCCGGCTTCCCCTGGGAGCGGATTCCCGGGAGTGGGGATCCGCCATGCTTGCTATCGGAAAGACTTGGGGCGTTTCCGGGGAAGTTGCGGAGACGTTGAACGCCTTCATGACATCCCGGAGCGACCCCCTGGTGCGGGCTTTCCGGGTGGCTCTGCGCCGGGAGGGGTATGAACCGAAACTTCTCGCCAAGGGAGGTACTGCGGATTTAAACCATGCCGCGGCCTGGAATTGTCCTCTGGCGGCCTACGGTCCCGGAGACAGCCGGCTGGATCACACGGCGGAGGAGCACATCTCTTTGGAGGAGTATTGTGGAAGTATCACGGTTTTAGAAAAGAGCCTTTTCCGGTTTATGGAATCCTGAAATGAAGATGTATAAAAAGACGGCGGTTCCTTTTTGGGGAACCGCCGCTCGGGAAAACCGAAAATTCCGTGCTTTCGTTGAAAACGAAAACTTTTAGAAGTACTTGCTTACGATTTCCTGGTAGGTGCCGTCTTCTTTCAGCTCGTCCAGAGCCTTCTGCATGGCTTCGAGAAGAGCCGGGTCCGTATCCTTGTGGAAAGCGTAATAAAGGGTGGTCTCGCTCATGGTCCATACGGATTCGTAGTCTTCGGGGTTGAATCCCGCCTCGGCGAGCTGGATCTTTGCGGCCTGTTCCCCGTAAATCCAGATGTCGATGCGCCCGGCGTTGAGTTTTTTGATGTTGGGTTCGTTGTTGGGAGCCCGGTCGATGTTTTTGATGCCAAAGGACTGGGCCAGCTGGTCTCCCGTATCGTCCCGGATAACTCCGGCCTGCAGATTTACGAGGTCCTCCGCAGAGTTTACCTGGAAATCTCTCTTCTTGAGAGCGATGGCGTTAAAGGTGTTCGTGTAGATGGGGCCTACCCACTTGAAAAGGTTTTCCCGTTCCTCCGTGCGGTTCGTGGAGAAAAGACAGACCTTCGGTTTGGTCTGCACGTCCTTGTACCCCCGGGCCCAGGGAACTACCTGGATATCCTTGATGGTGGTGGAAGCTCCCATTTTCTCGAATACCGCTCCGAGAAGTTCCACCGCCAACCCCGTAGGCGTTCCGTCTTCCGCGGTCATGTTATACGGCGGGTACTCTTCGGTGAGATATGTGAGATCATCTACCGTGGCGGCCCAGGCTCCCGCGGAGACAAAACAAAAAACCACAACCAGCAACACTTTGAGCAACTTCATTCTACATTCCCTCCCTGTTTCAACTTTTGTCGCAATCCCTGAAAAACCTCTACCACGCACACACACGACACGGCGACAGATATATCGGATTCCACCGCCACCTACCCACCAATCATAGCAAATTCAACAGAAGAGTCAATCTTCGAAATTTTGTTATTTTCGGATGTCAAAAACGTTAATCGCATAAAAACATGTGGTATTTATGGAGGTTCTCAGAATTTTTTCCAACTTTGGCAATTTGCCTTAGAAAAAATTCTTTCAAAAAATGAAAAAGCGCGGAACCTCTTTTGAAAAATTCCGCGCTGTGCAGGTTCTATATAGGGAGAAATTCGAATTTCGGAATCTCAATCTAGAAATACTTGTTCACCAAATTCTGATAGGTTCCATCTTCCCTTAGCTCGTCCAGAGCCTTCTGCATGGCTTCGAGAAGAGCCGGGTCCGTATCCTTGTGGAAAGCGTAATAAAGGGTGGTCTCGCTCATGGTCCATACGGATTCGTAGTCTTCGGGGTTGAATCCCGCCTCGGCGAGCTGGATCTTTGCGGCCTGTTCCCCGTAAATCCAGATGTCGATGCGCCCGGCGTTGAGTTTTTTGATGTTGGGTTCGTTGTTGGGAGCCCGGTCGATGTTTTTGATGCCAAAGGACTGGGCCAGCTGGTCTCCCGTATCGTCCCGGATAACTCCGGCCTGCAGATTTACGAGGTCCTCCGCAGAGTTTACCTGGAAATCTCTCTTCTTGAGAGCGATGGCGTTAAAGGTGTTCGTGTAGATGGGGCCTACCCACTTGAAAAGGTTTTCCCGTTCCTCCGTGCGGTTCGTGGAGAAAAGACAGACCTTCGGTTTGGTCTGCACGTCCTTGTACCCCCGGGCCCAGGGAACTACCTGGATATCCTTGATGGTGGTGGAAGCTCCCATTTTCTCGAATACCGCTCCGAGAAGTTCCACCGCCAACCCCGTAGGCGTTCCGTCTTCCGCGGTCATGTTATACGGCGGGTACTCTTCGGTGAGATATGTGAGATCATCTACCGTGGCGGCCCAGGCTCCCGCGGAGACAAAACAAAAAACCACAACCAGCAACACTTTGAGCAACTTCATTCTACATTCCCTCCCTGTTTCAACTTTTGTCGCAATCCCTGAAAAACCTCTACCACGCACACACACGACACGGCGACAGATATATCGGATTCCACCGCCACCTACCCACCAATCATAGCAAATTCAACAGAAGAGTCAATCTTCGAAATTTTGTTATTTTCGGATGTCAAAAACGTTAATCGCATAAAAACATGTGGTATTTATGGAGCTTCTCAGAATTTTTGTCCCAGCCGGGCCAGGGCTTTTTGAGCTCCTTCGTGTCCTTTGGCAGCGGCTTTGCGGTACCAGGAAAGGGCGGTATTCATGTTGGGGGAAACCCCGGTACCCTCTTCGTAAACTTCTCCGAGATTGAACATGCCGTATTCGCTTCCGTGATCCGCAGCCTTTCCATACCAATAAAGGGCCTTTTGATAATCCCGGGGAACCCCTCTTCCCGCTTCGTAGAGACAGCCGAGATTGTTTTCCGCCGAAGCGTGTCCCTGATTGGCGGCCTTTTGGTACCAGGCGGCGGCTTCGGCGTAACTCTGGGGAACCCCCCGGCCCTTTTCGTACATCCATCCCAGGCTGAATTCTCCCCGGGCATATCGTTGTTCCGCCGCCTTGCGGTACCAGTACACCGCCTGATCGTAGCTCTGGGGAACCCCCTGCCCCATTTCGTACATATAGGCGAGATTGCACTGCCCCCGGGGGCTGCCCTGTTCCGCCGCCTTGCGATACCAGTAGACCGCCTGGTCGTAGCTCCGGGAAACTCCTCGACCTTTTTCGTACATATAGCCGAGATTGCATTGCCCCACGGAGGAGCCCGAATGCGCTCCCCGGGTGTACCACTCTATGGCGTTTTTCAGGCTCTGAGGCACTCCGTATCCTTTTTCGTAGAGAAAACCGAGATCCGTCTGGGCATCGCCGTATCCCAAATCCGCTGCCTTGCGGTACCAGGCGGCGGCTTGGGCGTAATCCCGGGTTTCCCCGTTACGGCCGTAATGGAAATCTTTGCCTTTTTCGTGCATTTCCCGGGGCGACATGGAGGAATTTTTCGGCTGGGGTCCCTTCAGGAATGTGGGTGGTTTCGTGGCGGGGGGGCTTGTGGGAATTGGAGTTTTTGGAGTATTCCCCTTTTGCTGCTGCAAGGCGAGATAATCCTGCTTGTAGGAGGCGAATTTGGCGGGGTCGATGCCGTGGAGTATCCCTCGGGCATAGCGGCTTCCCCGGGCGGCGGCATCCTTGAGAAGAGAGAAGGCCTTTCCGGAATTTGCAGCAATTCCCCATCCATGGTAGTAGCATTCTCCCAGCCTTGCGGAGGCTTCCGCATGCCCTGTCCGGCTCGCGTCCTGCCAGTGTCGTACCGCTTCCGAGCGATTTCCCCTTTTAAAGGCTTCCAAGCCGAGGGAATAGCTCTTTTCCGGATTTGCCGGCACCGGAGTCGCCGTAGGAGGCAGAACGGGAGGCTTCGGAGCGGCGGGTTTCGGAGTTGGGGTCGGCACGGCGGGTTTTGGAGTCGGAGTGGGAGAGATCAGCCCGGGCCTGGCCTCGGCGATGCCCTTTTTCTGCAGGGTAGCGGCGATCTGAGTTCCCAAATCGCCAAGGGCATAGTACAGTCCCTCCACGCCTTTTTTGCTGGGCACTTCGAAGGCTTCCGTCACCAATCCCCGCTGCACGTTTACCAATCGGGCGGTGAGGAAGACAACGCTCCCCATGGCGTTTACCGAGCCCAGCACCACGTAATCCGCTCCGGCAATCTTGCCTATTTCGATGGCGGTGCTTTCATCCACCAGGGCGGAGTACTGCAGTTCGTGTTCCTTGGCCAGGTTTTTGAATTGAGTGCGTTCCACCACGAAAACCCTGGATTTTCGAACCACCATGTTCTGTACCCGTTCCGAGGCGGCGAGGCCCAGATCATCGTCCAGATCCTTGCCGTTCACCTGAAACTCCAGAAAGGCGATACGGGTTTCCGTGGCATGAACCGGAAGGGGAGAGAAAAAGATTCCCGCATAGATGGATACGAGCAAAAGAACTGTCCCGGGAGATTGTATCCTTTCGGAAAAGAGCTTCTTCAAGAGGGAAACTCGAAGGGTTTTTTTCTGTGAATTGAGCATGGTAGCACCTCTTTGTCATGATTGGGCAGTCGAGAGATTTTTTTCAGAAAATCCAAACAAACGAAAGGTTTAAAGAAAGAGCACGGTTTGAAGGGAGTTTGTTTTTCAGGGAATTTCTGAGTTTTTCAGGACCTGTAAAAATTATACATGAAAATACTTGCCTTTCGATGTTTTCCTCTCCTGTTTCGGGGAAATAAAAGTTTTTTGACGGTGTGCTATCCTTGTTTCGAGCTTTTTCTGGGAAGTCTTGATATTTGGAATGCGAGGAGATGAAATGCGGTGTGCGGAGAAAGGGAGTCTTTTGCACGTTCCGAGAAAGCCCTTCAGGAATACCGGAGACGTATCTGTCAGGCCATGGATTTCATTGAGGGGCATCTGGAGGAGAATCCTTCTCTTGAGGAGATCGCCCGGGCGGCCTCCTTTTCGAAGTATCACTTTCACCGTCTTTTCAAGAGCCTCGTCGGAGAGAGCGTGGGGGAGTTTACCCGGCGTTTGCGGGTGGAAAAGGCCGCATGTTTCCTTCGTTTTTCGCATCGGGTTTCCGTTACCGAAGTGGCGCATCGTTGGGGGTTTTCCAGCTCCCAGAACTTTGCCCGGGCCTTCCGGAAACACTTCGGCTGCTCTCCTTCGGAGTTCCGAAAACGGTTCCGCAAGATTGGAACCGCCGCAAGCAAGGAGGGAGACGATTTCGGGAAAGAGGAAAGATATGCTGGGTGGCACCATATCTCGATTCCCGAAAGGAGCAATATCATGGCCATGCATGTGGAAGTGATGGAGATGCCATCCTATTTTGTGGCTTACGTGCGCAACGTGGGCCCCTACGGTCCGGAAGGATGCGGAGGAGCCTTTCAGAAACTTATGGAATGGGCGGAGCCCCGGGGTTTTAGCGGAAAAGGGGCCGTTTTTTTCGGTATTTGTCTGGACGATCCGGATATCACTCCTCCGGAAAAGTGCCGCTACGATGCTTGCGTGGCGGTTCCCGAAGGAACATCCGTGGAGGGAGAGGTGGGAGTTCAGACTCTTCCGGGAGGGCTTTACGGGGTATACCGAAAATCCGTACGGTCCGGAGAGTATACCCAGGCGTGGGAGGAGCTTCTGGGAAGTTGGTTCCCCCGGAGCGGTTACGAGCCGGACTCCCGGCCCTTTTACGAACGTTACGTTATCGAAGAGGATTTCCGGAGTTACGATGTTATGTCCGTGGAGTTTTGCGCCGCCCTGATGCCGCTGCAATAACCGCTGCGGTGGCGTGGGGTGTTTCCCGGCTCTTTTCCTGCTTGGATGAAGCATGTGTTTCTCCGAACGATTCGAGGAAGGGTTTTTTGAAAACCCTTCCTCGAATCGTATCTGTATGGTGGGTGCCGGAGCGGATTCAGTGATAAGCTGTAAAATACGGAAACCCTTTCGGAGGGGATTTCCGGTTTTTTGAGAGATCGAGGTGGTTTTGATGAGAGAGCGCGAAAGATCTTTTCCTCCTGCCGTAGAGATGAAAGATGTCACCCTTTTTTACGGAAATCGCGCAATTTTGCGTGATTTCAACCTTGAGGTGCATTTGGGAGAGCGGGTTTTGCTTAAGGGGCCTTCGGGTTCCGGAAAATCTACGGTATTGCATTGTCTGTTGGGGCTTGCGGTGCCCCGGGAGGGAGTGATCCGGGTTCGAGGAGAGCCCGTGGATTCTCGTAGTGTCTGGAAAACCAGGCTGTACCTGGGATATGTGCCCCAGGAGCCGGATCTCGGAAGGGGGACGGTGCGGCAGGTGCTTGAAGGGCCTTTCGCATTCAGGGCCAACGAAAAATTGCGGAAAAATCTGGAGTGGATTCCCTCGCTGCTGAGGCGTTTCGATCTTGCCCAAGAGCTTCTGGAAAAGCAAGCCTCCACCCTTTCGGGAGGAGAAAAACAGCGGGTCGCACTCATTGGGGCGATTCTTCTCGAGCGCTCCGTGGTGCTTCTGGACGAAGCCTCATCCGCCCTGGATGAGGAGAACAAGCGGAGAGTGGCGGAGTATTTTCGGGAAACTCCGGATCTCACGATTCTGGCGGTTTCTCATGATGCGGCATGGGAGAATTTCGCTACCCGTACCGTTTCTCTCGCCCCCGCTTTCAGGGAGGAATCCGCATGAACGGCATTATCCACATTACTCCGGAACAGCTCGGAGGAGGATATCTTCTCCTTCTCATTCCCTTGTCAGTTTTTCTTCTTAAAAAAGTACCCATCATCAGGGAGACGGGTATCGCCGTTATCCGGATGACGGTGCAGCTCATCTTCGTGGGCCTGTATCTTCAGGTGGTTTTTCGCCTGAACAATCCCTGGCTGAACCTTGCCTGGGTAGGCATTATGGTGGGAGTCGCCGATTTTTCCATTATCCGGGGCTGCGGTCTGCGGCTTTCGCGGTTCCTTTTTCCCGTATTCATCGCCTTGGCTGCGGGAACGCTGGTGCCGGTTTTCGTTTTCATGGGAGCCATTCTTCAGAGATCCAATTGCCTGGATGCCCAGTACGTGATCCCCCTCTGGGGGATGATTTTGGGCAACTGTTTGCGGGCGGATATTATCGGGCTTAAAAATTTTTACGAATCCCTGAAAAAGGACGAAAAGCTCTATTTGCAGAGCCTTGCCCAGGGAGCTACGCTTAAGGAGGCTCTCGATCCCTATGTGCGGGAGGCTCTTCAGGCATCCCTGCTTCCCACGGTGGCTTCCATGTCTACCATTGGCCTGGTTGCTTTGCCGGGAATGATGACCGGGGTTATTCTGGCGGGGGTGGATCCTTTGACGGCCATTTCATACCAGATTGCCATTATGATCGCCATTTTTTCCGGCACCACCCTCACGGTTTTTCTTGCTCTCCGGCTCACTCTCCGGAGAAGTTTCAATTCCTACGGATTGCTGGATCCGGATGTTTTCCGCACAAAGTGAGAGCCCCGGAGCACGGAAGGCTTTTCCGCCTTTCGAAACGAGACCTATCGGATAAATTTGCGGAGAGATTCCGTAAAACGTGTCAGACGTACAAAAAACGCCGTTGTACTTCTTCCAGGGCAAAGCTTTTTTGAAATTGGAACGCTCCTTGACAACCCTCGACTACTTTAGTATAAAAAACCGATATCCCATCGCTGTATACCATAGCTTTTAGGCGCTCTACACACAGAGGGGCCGGAGAATCTCTCCGGCGAGACGAGCAAGGAGGTTAGTTCAGTTGAGCATTCAGTTAGGTATTCTTATTGCGTACATTTTTCTTCTTTTCGCGGTATCCTTCAAGGCCTTGAAAATACAACAGCAGGGTGAAGCCAAGGGAGCCATGGCCTATCTTCTGGCGGGGCGTAATCTGCCTCCCGTGCTTGTGGCAGCCATGCTTGCGGGGCTTGCCATCGGAGGCGCCTCCACGGTGGGGGTGGCCCAGAACGCTTATACCCGGGGGCTTTCCGCAGGGTGGTACAACGCCGCCTGGGGCGTGGCGGGTATCCTCGCGGGAGTGGTGGCGGCGGGGTATTTCCGCCGCATGAACGTGCGTACCGTGCCGGAGATGATGGGGCGTATGTTCGGTCCCGGTGCCCGGATAATCGGAGCGGTGGCACAGCTTCTTATCCAGATGGTAATCACCTCGCTTCAGTACGTGGCGGGAGGTGCGGTGCTCACCGCCCTGCTGCCGGAGATTTTTACCTTCCAGACCGGAATGATCGCCACGGCGGTCATTTTTATCGGAGTGACTCTCGTGGGAGGATATCTTGCGGGGGGGCTCGCCAACGTGATCAACGTCGTCGTGATTTATGTGGGCATCGGGGCGGCCCTTTATAGTGCCTCCAACGCTTTTGGCGGCATGGAAAGCATTCTCGCCAAGCTTCCTCCTTCGGAGAGCTGGATGAGCTGGACCTCCGGCGTGGGGATGGCGGTGGTCAGAGCCTGGATGTTGGTTATGATCACCCAGGGTTTCTCGGTGCAGGCCATCAACCAGATTGCCTTCGCCGCCCGGGACGAGCGTTCCGCTCGGTGGGGCTTCATTCTCGGGGGTATCGCCATTCTTCCCGTGGGTTTCCTCTGCGCTCTTTTCGGCATTATCGCGGCGGCTCAGTTTCCGGGGCTGGAAAACTCCGCCATGGCACTGCCCAAGATCGTTACCTATGTAAGCCCCATGGTGGGAGGACTTTTTTTGGCGGGGCTCTGGGCGGCGGATATTTCCACCGCCGTGGGGCTGCTTCTGGGAAGCTCCACGCTGGTTTTGGAAGATATCCTCAAACCCCTTCTTCACAAGGGGCGGGAGATGGATCCCAAGCTGGAAATTCTTTATTCCCGGCTTTCTGTGCTTCTGGTGAGCGTGCTTACCTTCTTCCTCGCCCTCACCATGGTGAGCATTCTCAAAGCCATCACCTCGGCTCTGGCGGTAACCGCATCCTTTACCCTCCTGATTCTGGCGAACCTCTTTCTGCCGAAACTCTGCAAGAAGATCTGCGGTTTCTGGACCATTCTCGTCTCCCTTCTCGTATGGGGAGCTTGGAGCTTCTTTCCCCAGATTCACGTGGTCTCCCACGTGGTCTATCTCGTGTGGCCCGCCTGCATCGTTACTTTTATCGTGACATCCCTTATCGGCAAGGAGCCCGCGGGATCGCTTCTTGAAAAATAAGTTTTTCCCTGGTATACAGATAGAAAAAAGCGCATGATAGCGGCTTTTTTGAAGGAGGACATGCCATGCATACCGTAACGTACGACGCTCTTTTTCGGCATACCGTGGAAATTCTGGTAAAGGGGCTTGGCTATCCCCGGGCCCAGGCGGAAATTACCGCCTGGGTACTGGTGGAGGCGGATGCCCGGGGAGTACCCTCCCATGGCGTGGCGCGGCTTCAGTTCTACCGCCAGAACGTAAAGGGAGGCTTTGCCTTTCCCGAGGCGGAGCCCGAGGTGGTGCACGAAACCCCGGTTTCCCTGGTGGTGGAGGGTCATTCCGGAGTGGGAGCCCATATCGCCAAGTTTGCCATGGATGGGTGTATCCGCAAGGCTCAAAAAAACGGCACCTGCTCCTGCGTGGTTCGCAATTCCAACCACTACGGCATGGCGGGGCTCTGGGCAGAACGGGCGGCCCAGGAAAACTGCCTCGGCATAGCCATGACGAACACCCGGAAGTGCTGCATCGTTACCTTTGGGAAGGAACGCCTTTTGGGAACCAATCCCATAGCGGTATCGATTCCCGGAGAGGGAGAGGAGATCTTTCTTCTCGATATGGCCACCCCCGTGGTGGCTCACGGCAAGGTGGAGGTCTACGATCGCCGCAAAAAGCCCATGCCCCTGGGATGGGCGGTGGACGAAACGGGAAAGACCACGGCGGATGCCTCCCATTTGGAGGAGCTCTTCAAGGAGGAATCTTCCTGGGGAGGGCATCTCTTTCTGGGAGGAGAGGGAGAAACCCTGGGAGGGCACAAGGGATACGGACTGGGGCTTATGGTGGAGCTGCTCTGCTCCGCTCTCTCTCTGGGACGCTGGAGTCCCCGAACCTTTCAGGATCCCGGCGAGGGAAGCGGTATCACTCACTATTTCGCCGCCACGAATCTGGATATTTACGGAGACGAGAAGGCTATCCGCAAGGAAGTCTCCCGCATTCTCCAGGAAGTGCGCTCCAGTGCCAGGGCGGAGGGGCACGATCGTATCTACATCCATGGGGAAAAGGAGTGCGAAAGCCGCGCAAAAGCCCTGGAAGAGGGGATTCCTCTGGACGAAGCCACCTGGAACATCCTCGGTGAGTACGCCCGGGAGTTCGGAGTGGCTCCCCTGGAACAATAGGGGGATACTTTTTACAAAAATGGAAAAACGCCGTTCTTCCGGAGCGGCGTTTTTCCTTCGTCCTTCGGAACAGAACCAGGAAGGAGAAGAAAAATGGCGAGCTATACCCTTCCCTACGGGAAGAACTACCGTAACGTGGAGCTTCCTCCATCGTGCGGGCTTCAGGACGTGCTGGACCTTCCTCCCCAGGAGGAAATCTCCGAAGAGGCGGTTATCCGAAGGGCTCTGGAAAATCCCATAGGAACTTCCAGGCTCAGGGATATGGTCTCTCCGGGAGAATCCGTATGCATAGTAGTGTCGGATATTACCCGGGCGTGGCAGCGCATGGGGGTCTATCTCCCCTATCTCGTGGAGGAGCTCGAAGCGGGAGGAGTCCGGGACGGGGACATGCACTTTCTCTGTTCCACCGGTACCCACCGGAGCCAGACCGAAGAGGAGCACCGATTCATTCTGGGACCCGAGCTGGCGGATCGCTTCACTCTGATCGATCACGACTGCCGGGACGAGAAAGCCCTCGTTTTTCTCGGTACCACCAGCTTCGGCACCCCCGTGAAAATCCATAAACTTGCCTTGGAATGCGATCATCTGGTTCTTACGGGAGTGGTGGCCTATCACGTCATGGCGGGATGGGGAGGAGGCCGCAAATCCGTGCTTCCCGGAATAGCGGCTTACGAAAGCGTTCAGGCCAATCATTCCCTGGCGCTTCATCCCGGAAGGGGGAAGGGACGGAATCCCCGGGTGCGGTGTGGCAACTTCGAGGACAATCCGGTACATCTCGACATGGTGGAAGGATGTGCTCTGGCAAAACCGGATTTCCTGTTTAACGTAATTATGGGATCCCGGGGAATCGCCGGTGCCGTAAGCGGTCATTGGCAAACCGCCTACGAAGAGGGGGTTCGGCTGGTGGAGGCTCAGGACGGAGTGCCCATTCCCGAGCGGAGAGATCTGGTTATCGCCAGCGCCGGGGGATATCCCAAGGATCTTCTTTTCTACCAAGCCTCCAAGGCTATTTTCAATGCCTCCGAAGCCGTACGGGATGGAGGAGTGCTGATCGTCCTGGCGGAGTGTTCCGAAGGCTTGGGAAGCGAGGAGTTCCTGCACATGCTCACCGCATATCCCGAGGAGGAGAAGCGGGAGGATGCGTTGCGGCAAGATTTTTCCATAGCCCGCTACGTGGGGTATCTTCTGCGGGAATATACCTCCCGATGCAGAGTGATCCTGGTCTCTTCCCTGGATCCTTCGGGGCTCGAAGGTTCCGCTATAACCGTGGTGCCTACACTCGAAGAGGCTTTGGAGCTTGCGAGGCCCCTTCTTCCCCGGGAGTCCGCAGCCTATATTCTGCCCCATGGAGGTTCTCTCTTTCCGAAAAACAGGAGCTCTTCGGAATAAGAGTGCGTTTCGAAGAAAAAACGAAACGAGAGAAATATTGTATGTTATTCAAGCCATATGATGTTTTCGGCTTTTTTCAAGGGTGCTTTTTTGAGTTTTCTGTGTTATATAAAGGTGGGAGGGATGGATCTTTTTGGCGGATTTTCAAAGTTTCAAAGAATAGAGAGCTTTTTATGAGTTTTCTAGCATTTTTCCCATGACTATTCCTGAAAGTGTATGAGTTTTCCTTCCCTTTTCAATTACAGCATAGTGTGTGTGGTCCGCCAGGCGAGAAACCCTGGATTTTTCGGGATCCCGAAGGCGGAAATAGTTTCTTTTTCGATGACGATAGGGGGAGAGGAGTATGTTCAGAAGTATCGTTTCAAAATTGGGAGTTCTTGTAGCTCTCAGTATGATCGTGCTTACCGGAGCCATTCTTTTCGCGACGCTTCAGGGATGCCGCAGTATGTCCAGCTCCGTGGAGAGCGTGGCGGATACCATGCTGGCCCAGGATATCGAGAACAAGAATGTCCGGGATCAGGAATCTGCAGAAGATTACGGCAAGGCCATGTCGCATTACCTCGCATGGATTGCGGCGGCTCCTCTGTGGAACTTCAACGAAGAGTCCCTGTCGGATTACGCGGCGGGCATGTTGGAAGTTCCCAACGTGGCCTATGCGGTCATTTACGACGATAGCGGTTCCGCGGCGGCGGGGGAAAAGGTGGAGGGGGCCAAGATCCGTTCCTTTACTGCGGATATTTCTCACGAAGGTGACGTTATCGGTACCGTGGAGATCGGGGTGGACACCACCTATCTCGAAGCTCTCGCCAGGGAAAACGAAATCACCAAGGCCAATCTGATAGCCTCTTTCAACAGCCAGGCCGCCTCGGTGAGCAGAAGCATCGTAAAAAATATCGTCTTCATTGCCATCGGCATCGTGGTGATTATTCTTATCGTCAACGTGCTTGGCCTCTTCCAGGTGGCCTCTCCTCTTCGCAAGATGACCGCCCTGGTGCGGGAGCTTGGCGAGGGCGAGGGGGATCTTACCGTGCGTACCAACATTCGCACCTCCGACGAAGTAGGGCGCCTTGGAAGTTCTCTCAACCAGTTCATGGAAAAACTTTCCCGGCTCATCGTGGATGTCATGGCCATTGCCCGAAATCTGGGGGGGGATTCCCAGGATCTTTCGGATCTTGCTCGGGAATCCATGGGAGCCATCGACCGGGTAAAGAGTGCGGTGGAGCAGATCGTGGAGCTCTCCGAGGTAAACGCCGCGGCGGTGGAGGAGACCAATGCGGGAGTGGAGGAGATGGCCTCCACATCGGTTACCGTGGCTCAGGCGGCGGATCGGGGCGTCAAGGCTTCTGCCCGAACCTTCGAATTCACCAACGATGTCTCTTCCCAGATGAACAATGTTATCCAGGAAATCGGCTCCGTGAGCAATCTCTCCCAGGAAAACCGGAAGAAAATGTCCTCCCTCGCGGGGGCTGTGGATTCCATTACGGGCTTTGTGGGAGCCATTACGGGCATTGCGGACCAGACAAACTTGCTTGCTCTGAACGCCGCCATCGAGGCGGCCCGAGCAGGTGAAGCGGGACGGGGCTTTGCGGTGGTGGCGGAGGAAGTTCGAAAACTGGCGGAGGAATCCAACAATGCCGCTCAGGAAATCGCCAATCTCATCGAAACTCTCACGTCCTATGCCAAAGAATCCATTCAGGCCACCGAGGAAGAGGAGGTCACGCTCCAGAAAGTGGTGGAGAAGGCGCATCACCTCCAGACAACGCTGCAGTCCAGCATGGATGAGATCAAGGCGGTGGATGCGGTGATGAACGAAGTCGCCCAGGTAGCCCAGGATCAATCCCATGCGAATAGCGAGATGGCCAATGCCATCGACAGCATTGCCCGAGGAACCTCGGATATCGTGGAGAGCATCGGAGGAATCCGCACATCCACCACGGAAACCCAGAAAGCCTTCGAGGCGGTCAACTCCCAGGCCCGCATTCTTTTGGAGGGTATGGAGAAGATGCAGGAGTATTTGAGCCAGTTCAAAGTGTAAATTCTTTTCTTTTTGCGAGAGGAATTTTTTGAAAAAGCCGCCCCTCTTCCATTGGAAGAGGGGCGGCTTTTTCCGTTTCCCGAAACTGAACCCCGTAAAGGTAAGGAAAGCCCTTTGCAGAGGTTCCACACCAGTCAGGGGAAAGCGGAAAAACAAAGTCCGTTGCGGAAGTTTTCCAAACCTAAAAAGTTTGGAGAGCAAAATTGTATGTTTCGTATAGCAAAAAAAGGAATAGTCCAACTTGACCCTACTTTCAACCTCATGCTATAATAAAAGTAGAAATTTTAAATTTAATAGTTTTAGCTTTATAACGAAAACGGCAACATTCCCTGGGTTTTTTATTTCAAAAGATGCGTGTAATCGCTTCCTGGACGCAGATTGGTTGGGCTTGTGCCGGGAGTGGTTGCGAAAAATCGAGGTTCTGGCGTTTCCACGCTTTTTTTTCGGCTCGTTTTGTGAAATTTTTATCTTTCGGGTTTTTGCGAGAAACATATAATATGAAAGGGGTTGGCTTGTTTTATGGATAAGGAAGGACGGGGCGACATGGTCAAATCCAGCTACGATGCGATTATTATTGGAAAAAGTGCGGGGGGACTTACCGCAGCTACGGTTGCGAAGAAGATGTATCCCGAAAAGGATATGCTTGTTATCGACAGCGAAAAAATTTCCATGATTCCCTGTGGAATCCCCTATATTTTCGGAACCCTTGATACTATCGATGATAACAGACTTCCTGCGGAAAAAGCCCTGGAGGCTTCCGGAATCGATCTTCTGATCGATGAGGCTACGGAAGTTGGCCTGGATTGCAAGACCGTCTTTACCAAAGGAGGAAAGGCCATTCGCTTCGATAAACTTATCCTGGCTACGGGGTCGAGACCCATGCTTCCCAAGGTGCCCGGGTGTCATCTTGAAAATGTTCTTACCGTACCGAAGAGTTATGAATATTTGGCAAAAATGAAGAGGCAGCTCGAAGAAGTTCGGGATGTTGTTATCGTGGGAGCGGGTTTTATCGCTCTTGAAGTGGCGGATGAAATCAATAAGCTCGGAAAAAACGTTACCGTTCTCTACCGAAGCCGTATATTGCGCAAGAGCTTCGATCCCGATTTCGGGGATATGGTCAAAGAGCGGCTGGAAAAAGCCGGAGTGAAGCTGATTCACGATAAAATCCTGGAAGTAAAAGGAGAAAACCGTGTAACCGGAGTGGTCCTTGAAAAATCCGGTACCATCGAGGCGGACATGGTGATTTTCTCCATAGGATACTCTCCGAACGATGGCCTTGCCACTCAGGCTGGCATTGACGTGGGGAAAAACGGAATCCAGACGGACGAATACATGCGCACCTCGCATCCGGATATTTTTGCCATCGGAGATTGTGCGGAGCCCAAGGATTTCTTTACCGGAAGACCCCGGGCTCAAATGCTGGCATCCACCGCAACTTTCGAGGCTCGCGTAGCAGGGGTGAATCTTTTCGGCATCAAAATCGTAAAGGAAAGCAAGAGCAATATCGGTATTTATTCCACGGATATTGCGGGACTTTCCCTCGGAGTGGCGGGATTGACCGAAACGGATGCAAGACAAGAAGGGTTTGATATCGTTACGGGAAGTGCCGGAGGTGTCGATCGGCATCCGGGAAAATTTGAGGATACCTGTAATGTCAAGGTGAAGCTGATCTTCTCCAGAGACAGGGGCTCCATTTTGGGCGCGGAGCTGGCGGGGGGCAAAAGCGTCGGCGAAATGGTGAATATCTTTGGCCTGGCTATTCAGAAACGTCTTACCGCCTCGGAGCTCTATGCGGT
>ERZ795057.1311-NODE-1311-length-21898-cov-6.469578_pt1 | contig 21898 bp, 21 predicted proteins | sample MGYA00375141_ERZ795057 | MGnify/ENA primary metagenome ERZ795057 (study PRJEB30186, sample SAMN05720163) | activated sludge metagenome | isolation source: Anaerobic digester | place: Hong Kong | collected 2015-01-26 ... | reverse complement strand
TGCTTGCTGAAAAAATAGGCGTAAAAGCGGACATCCATATTGAAGCAGGGCTTTACAAAGGCCATTACCCTTCCTCCCTTGAAGATGTGCAGGGGAATCTCATTGGAGTTGCCCACCCATTGCGGCGGGGGGGATTGCTGCCGGTTTACCGGGAGGTGGAATTCGGCCTGTTTCTTCAGGATGAAAAGGCGCCGCTCTATATCAAAGTGATTTCGCATCGATGCGATCTTTCGGGCAGAGTTCCTATTTTATGGGTTCGGCCCATAGGTTCCGTGGAAAAAATACAGCGACGTCGTTTCGTACGGGTTCCCTGTTTTCTCTCTACGGAATTCTGGATTTTTGAAGAAGAAGAAGTTTCGCCTCTTTCCGGAACTTGGAGAAAAGGGAGCATCCTCGATATTAGCTTGGGAGGCTTACGGCTTCAATATAAAAATAAAACAAGGCTCTTTGAGAAGAATATGCATGCCTTCTTTTTCCTGGAGTTAGAGGAGACGCGGTTCCCTTGCGCGGGAGAGATCGTCTGGGCTCCTCCCCAGAAAGAAGAAAACCTTTTTGAAGTGGGTGTGGAGTTTGGAGGCATGATGCGCTCTATGGAAAAAGCTTTGCGAGTATTTATCCGCCAACAGGAAATATCGAGTAGGGAGTGAGGGTCCGTGAAGGATCGAGTGTATAAAGTTCTTGTAGTGGATGATTCTGCGTTTATGCGTAAAGTTATCGGAGATATGGTGAATCGTTGCCCCAGACTCTCCCTTGCGGGAACTGCGAGAGATGGAGAGGATGCGCTGAAAAAGGTAATTGAATACGCTCCTCATGTGATTACCCTCGATGTGGAAATGCCTAAAAAGGACGGGCTCGCAGTTCTTGAAGAATTGATGCGTCAAAGGCCTACGCCGGTGGTTATGGTAAGTAGCCAAACCTCTAAAGGAGCGGAAATCACCGTTCGTGCTTTAAGCATGGGGGCGGCGGACTTTGTTCTGAAACCTTCAGGATCCATCTCCCTGGATATGGACAAAGTCGAAGAAGAACTGGTCTCTAAAGTTATTGCGGCGGCTCAAATCGATATGTCTCACCTTTCTCGGATCGATCAAAGAAAGATGGGGCATCCCAAAGTTGTGGAAAAGCCCTCGAGAGAAAAACTACCGCTGCCGAGGGAGCCTTTTCGGGGGGGGCTTAAGAAGCCGGAAGTGGTGGCTATCGCTTCCTCCACTGGAGGGCCTCGGGCGCTTCAGGGTGTATTGCCCCTTCTCCCCCGGGATTTTCCGGTACCTATCGTGGTGGTGCAGCACATGCCCCAGGGGTTTACCGCTTCCCTCGCAAGACGTATGAATGATCTTTCCGCCATCTCCGTTATCGAAGCGGAAGAGGGGATGACCCTTCGGAAAGGGGTTGCCGTTATCGCTCAAGGAGGTTCACATCTTCTTCTGCAGGAAAGGAACGGTCTGGTACAATGTTCCTTGTCCGATAGCCCACCGGTGAATTCCGTACGCCCTGCGGCGGATTTGCTTTTCGAGAGTGTAGCTCGTATTTTTGGAGGGGCTGCCATAGGTGTTATTCTTACCGGTATGGGAAAAGATGGTACTGAAGGTGCAAGGCTTCTTTATGAAAAGGGAGCTACCGTCATTGGAGAGTCTCCGGAGACGTGTGTTATTTATGGAATGCCGAAAATTGCCTGGGAATCGGGATATGTGCATAAGCAAATCCCCCTGGACGATATGGCGGATACGCTGAATTCTCTTGTACGAAATCGATAAACAGGCCAGGAGGGCATGAGGGGGCGAATTAAGTATGACAAGTATGGATATGAGCCAATATATAGGAGCTTTTCTTGATGAAGCGACGGAACAGCTCCAAAATTTGAATGATTTGTTGCTTTCCCTGGAAAATGATCCTCAAAATGAGGAGATTGTGACGGAAATTTTCCGTATTGCCCATACTCTTAAGGGTATGTCTGCTACTATGGGTTTTGAAAAAATCGCGCATTTAACCCATGCCATGGAAGATATGTTTGATTTGGTGCGTAAACGGGAGATAGATCTTCAGGAGGAGGATGTGACCCTTCTTTTTGGTTGCCTCGATCGTCTTACCGCAGGCGTGGAAAGCATTCGGGAAGGTGAAGGAGAGGCGAAGCTCGACATCGATTCTCTTGCGGAGAAAATTCATAATCGGATTTCCGGAGCTCCTCAAGAAGAAGAGCTGCAGGATGCGGAAGAAAATGCTCAAATTCCGTTGACGAGCCAGGAAAAAGAATGGGTTCATAAAGCTCATTCCCAAGGGCTTGAAATGTATAAAATTGTGGTTTTCCTGGAGAATTCCTGTCTTTTGAAAGCTGCGCGGGCGTATATGGCTCTTTCCCGAGCGGGGGATTTAGGGGATGTCATCAAAACGGTACCTTCCGTGGAAGAGCTTGAACAGGAATCTTTTAAGGATGGTTTTGTCCTTTATCTTGCCACTATCGCTTCGGAAAGTGAAATCCAGGAAACTCTGGAGCGGATCAGCGAAGTGAAGAAGGTTACCGTAGAGCTTATCTCCGATCTTGATTTGGAAGAGGATACTTCTTCTGCCGAAGAGAAAACACTGGAAGAGGACCTCGAACACTCCATGGATCTTGAGGAAGAAGATTCTCTTGAGGAGTTTAAGAAAAAGGCCCCCAAAAAAGATCTTTCCGGAGGCGGCAAAGCACCTTCTTCGGATTCTCCGAAACGTTCTGCCCCGACAGGAGGAAGAACCGTTCGCGTGGATCTTGGCCGCCTTGATAAACTCATGAACCTGGTGGGAGAACTTGTTATCGGAAGAGCCCGGATTGAACGCCTCGCCATGGAGGCTAAACTCAAGGATTTTGACGAACCCCTCTCGCAGCTTGGGCGTATTTCCGGAGAAATTCAGGAACTTGTTACCAAACTCAGGATGGTGCCGGTTTCCTTCGTTTTCGATCGTTTCCCCCGGATTGTACGGGACCTTTCCAAGAATATGGGAAAAGAGATCGACCTGGTAATTGAGGGCAAGGAAACGGAACTTGACCGTACGGTCATCGATGAAATAGGTGATCCCATGGTGCACCTTATTCGTAATGCGGTGGATCATGGTGTGGAAACCCCGGAGGAACGTAGAAAAGCGAATAAACCGAAACAGGGCACCGTCTTTATTGCAGCCTACCAAGAAGGTAATGGCGTTATTATTGAAGTCCGGGATGATGGCAAGGGGATCGACACCAAGGTAGTTCGTAAAAAAGCGGTGGAACGGGGAATGCTTACTGCTGAAGAAGCCGCAGCTCTTACGGAGGAGGAGGCTATCCGCCTTGTTTTTCTCCCGGGATTCAGCACTGCCAAGGAAGTGACTGATGTTTCCGGCCGAGGCGTAGGAATGGATGCGGTAAAGAGCAAAGTGGAATCCCTCGGTGGTCAGTTCCAGGTGGAATCTGCGGTGGGCAAGGGCACTCGCGTTCTCATACGCCTTCCTCTTACTTTGGCTATCGTACTTGCTCTCCTTATCCAGGTAGGAGAGGAGATCTATGCGATTTCTCTCGAGAACGTGGAAGAAACGCTTTTGGTGCAAAAGGACGAGATTAAGTACGTTCACGGAACTCCCGTGACGAACGTGCGGGGAGAGATTCTTTCTCTGAAGAAACTGAGCGCTATTCTCCAATCGGAAGTGAAAGACGATGAGGCCCAGGAGTATCCGGTGGTGGTGGTAAAGCTTGGCCGGAATCGGGTCGGATTTATCGTGGACGAGCTTGTGGGGCAGCAGGAAATTGTTATCAAACCCTTGGGCAAGCTCCTTTCAAAAGTTCGGGGAATGGCGGGGGCCACTATCCTTGGAGATGGGAATGTGGCTCTTATTCTCGACGTGGCTTCCCTTCATGCGGCCCGTTAAGGAAAGGAACTGCCGGTACGAGACTCTTTTGTGTTTGGAGGAACTCTGATGAGTTGGGGAGAGATTACGAGTTTGCAGCTTGACGCTGTCCGGGAAGTTGGCAACATCGGAACGGGAAATGCTGCTACTGCTTTGTCTCAAATGACGGGGCGAGCGGTGGATATCGGAGTGCCTGAAGCGAAAATTGTACCCATTTATGAAATTTCGCAGCAATACGGTTCTCCCGAAGATCTTGTCTGTGCAGTCTTGATCCGTACCGAAGGGGATCTTCCGTGTAACTTTATTTTCCTGATCCGGGAGGAAGATTCTCAGAGCCTGGCGGAACTTCTGATTCCCATGGATATAAGTGCCATGGATGAGGAGATGCAGGCCCAAATGCGTGAAAGCGCTTTGGCAGAAGTGGGGAATGTCGTACTTGGAGCATTTCTCAATGCCATTTCCATGCTTACGGGATATGTGCTCCCCGCTTCGGTTCCTTCGGTGGCTCACGATATGCTGGGAGCCATTATGGATGTGGTGGCTTCCATTTTTGGCGTTCTCGGAGATGCTGCACTTCTCGTAAAAACATCGCTTCGGGTGAAGGACATGGAACATGAAGTCGGAGGAAGTGTCATCATGGTTCCCGACCCAGGAGCGCTGGAAGCTCTTCTTCAGCGTCTGGGGGTGTAGAGATTGGCAGACACCATCCATGTGGGGATGGCGGATCTCGTGGCTGTAAAAAAGACCGGCATTCTTGTGACGCTAGGGCTTGGATCCTGTATTGGCCTTGTTCTTTTTGATCAGGAAAAGAAAATTGCGGGAATGGCTCACATCATGCTTCCGGATAGTCGTGAGAGTTCTTCCGTAGTAAAGCCGGGTAAGTTTGCGGATACCGCCGTTCCGAAATTGATCGACGAGTTGAAGGCTTTGGGAGCTGGAAAAACGGGTCTTAAGGCGAAACTTGCGGGGGGAGCGCAAATGTTCAATATCCCCGGCAAGGCAAATAGTTTTCTTGCTGTGGGAGCTCGCAATGCCGAGGCTACCAAGGATTGGCTCAAGAAATACGGTATTCCCGTAATATCGGAGGATACGGGGGGTAACAAAGGGCGAAGCGTGGAGTTTAACCTCGTCACCTTTATGCTTACGGTAAAAACCTTGGGAATGGGAACTAAAGAAATATAGAGACAGAGAGAATCTTCGATCCGCATTCTTTTGCGTACATGCGATAGGCAGGGAAAAATGGCGAAAAACGAAAACTATTCCAAGCAGCGCCAGGAAATTCCTTCTACGAAAGATAACGAGCCTGATTTGGTCGTGCGGGATGTCGGAGAAGGAGTTACCTTTTCTTATGCGGACCTTGCTTCCTTTCTTGGCTGTCCTGAAGAAGATGTGCGGCGGGCGGTGGAACAGCAGGGGCCTATGGATGGTGTTCGTACGCTTCAGGCTTCAAAGGCTCCTTACATAGCTATTATGGGATCCTTCGAGGCGAGAAAACGAGGAGATGTCGTCGGGGCTTTTTCCATTCTCGCTCATGGAGAGAGCGGAGAGGTCAAAGAGAAAAAGATCTGGGCCTCTTACGGCAGTATGGAAAAGGGATTTACCATCGATGCTCAATGGGAAGCGGTGCGCAATGCCCTCAATGCCATTGAAAAACCTTCGGATTCTTCTATTTACAAACAATGCGACAAAGTCCTCGATTCGTACATCACTCCTACTTCCGTCAACCTCCTTTATCATTCTCTTCAGGAAAGAGAGGCTTTTTCGTCCAAAATAAAAGAAGGGTTAAATGCGGCTTTTCACATGGATTGTTTCGTGTATATCCGTGTTGAACCGGTCACGAGAAGCCGGGTTCAAAAGATTCTTGTCCCTGAAGATTTACCGAGACAGAAAGAGGAGTCTTCGCTTCCGAAAGAACAGGATGTTTACACCGTAGCCTGTTCTCCTGTAGTGGATCCTGCCCGGGGCAAACCGGTGGTTCTTCTCGAAAAGGGCGATTTTGTGGAAGTCTCTTTTTCATACTCCTCGGGTTTGGGGAAATTGATTTGTCGTTATCTTGATAAAGCGGGAAAAAGACCTTCCTTTCCCGTGTTTTCCAAAAAACGGCTTCCTTCGGGAGATTACATCGTGCAGGTTCATATAAGCGAAGGTATCGAGGGTATCTTTAAATCTTCTCCGAGCCTTATGCTCCGGCAGGGTTCCCCCGAGGCTTCTCAAGGCGTGGAGCGAGTAAAAAAAGTTTTAACTCTTTTTTCCGGAGATTGGCAGGTGCTCTTGGTTCTGATCTTTCTTCTGGTAGCCATGTTTTCCGTGGCGTACCTGTATTTACAATAAACGAAGGTGTGTGTATGGTTTCCACTGAAGACCGTCAGCTTTGGGAAGAATACGAAGCTACAAAAAATCCGGATATTCGGGAAAAAATTGTAAAACGTTACCTTCCCTTAGTGCGTTACGTGGTGGGCCGTATGATGGTGTCTCCTCCTCCGGGACTTGACTATGAAGATCTCCTCAGCTTTGGAGTTATCGGACTTCTTCACGCACTGGAAAAATTCGAACCTTCCCGGGGATTTGTCTTTCAAACCTATGCGGTGCCGAGAATCCGGGGGGCCATTCTTGACGAACTCCGAAAATACGATTGGATTTCCAGAACCGGGAGAGAAAAACTCCAGAAACTGGAGCAGGCTATGGAGCGTCTCCTGCAGAAGCATGGGCAGGTGGAGGATGAAAAACTCCGGGAAGAACTCGGTATGGATGATTCTTCCTACCGCGAGCTTTTGGAAATATCCGAACGTTCTTTTGTCGTTTCCCTGGACGAAACTTTCGTATACGGTGAGGGGGAAATGGACCGGGGAGATTCGCTGGCGGATCCTTCGTCCTTGCAAGATGAAATCATGGAGCGGCAAGAAGAATACGAATGGCTTTACGGAGCACTTCAGGATCTTTCCGAACGGGAGCAGCAGGTGCTTTCGCTTTACTATGCGGAGGGACTTACGTTGAAAGAAATCGGGGCCGTGCTGGGCGTCACGGAATCGAGGGTTTCGCAGATACATGGAAAAGCACTTATGATTCTTCGTACAAAACAAGCGCTCTAGAGGGAGGGTTTTCTTATGGGGAAGAGGCCTTTTCGGCTTGATGCACGGGATGAGGGGATTTTTCTCGTGGTCCATGCCAAGGAGGAAGTTGCAGTTTCTGATGTGGTGGATTATCTCCACTCCATGGAAATTGAGGATTATGACGCCTCTGCAGTTGCCAAGGCTGTGGAGAATCGGGAGACTCCTGTACGTATAGCGGACAGAAAGCACGAATTGGACCGGAAGGCGGAAGTTCTTGTACGAGTTGGAGAAGAGGAACTTTCGGCCTCCGTAAGAATACTGCCCCCCTTGGGCAATCCCTGGCCTGCCGTGGAGGAGATTCGGGGAGAGCTTGCACAGATGGGGATCGTTTTCGGAGTGGACGATAAGGCTCTGGAAAAAATTGTCTCTGAACGCCGTGCCAAAGAATGGGTGGAAGTTGCCCGGGGGATTCCTCCGATTAACGGCAAAGATGCCCGATTTGTCTATCACGTGGATCTCCACAAGGCGAAACCCAAGGAAATCAACGAAAGCAAGGTCGATATGAAAGACCTTGGTGTTGTGGTAAACGTAAAAGCGGATCAGGAGCTCCTTGAAAAAATTCCTCCCCAGCTTTCCAGTGACGGCACCAGTGTTTACGGAAAACCTATTACGGCGATCCTTGCCAAGGACAAGGCCTTGCCCGCAGGGAAAAATACCCGGGCCTCGGAAGACGGACTGCACCTTTATGCGGCTATCGATGGATGTGTTATCGTTCAGGAAGGCAAAGTGCATGTGCAGCCCATATTCCAGGTAGAAGGAGATGTAGACTACGGAACCGGTAATATCGATTTCATCGGGGACGTTCTTGTCAAACAGACCCTTCGTGAGGGTTTTGAAATCAAAGCGGGAGGAAACGTCACCATTGGCGGTGTCGTAGAGGGTGCTACGATTACGGCTGAGGGAAACATAGAAATTAAAGGCGGCATCCGGGGTATGGGAAAAGCCTTTCTCACCGCTAAAGGAGGCATCCTTGCGGGGTACCTCGACCAATGTACCCTGGAAGCGGGAAATGACGTGGTTGTCAAAAACGCTATCATGCACAGCACTATCCGTGCCAAGGGGAACGTTATCGCCCAGGGAGCCAAGGGGCTCATCGTGGGAGGTACTGTCCATGCGGGTTCTCAGATACGTTGTGAAACTTTGGGAAACGAAATGGGGACGAAAACCGACGTTTACGCAGGGGTTAATCCCTTGGCCATTCAGGAAAAAACCCAAACTGAAAAAGATCTTGCGGAACGAGAGAAGCAGTTCCAGGAAATTACGAAGAATATCGATTTTCTGAAAAAAGTGGAATCCTTGGGCAAGCTGGATAACGAAAAACGGCAGATCCTTCTTAAACTTACCCAGGCAAAATTTCAGATTCAGGCGAAAATGGAAAGCGATCGAAAGACCCTGGAGAAAATAGAAGAGCAACTTGTGAAAATGGAGAAGGAGGGACGTATCTCCGTTCGTGGAGCGGTATATCCCGGAGTTTCCGTACATCTCAGGGGGCTGACCTATATTGTCCGGGATGCGCTGAAATATGTGACCTTCATGTACGAACAAGGAGAAATCCGCGCTACTTCTTACATAAAATAGCCTTATCTCGAGGAAGAGGTGCCGGAAAAAACTCTCTGCTCATGGTTACAAACCTTTTCCCCGATACATATAAAAAAGAATTCATGATATGACAGGAGGAGAGTGAAGGAGATGATCCGCCCCGTAGATATGCAACTTGCTTACTGGAAGGTGGAACAGCAGGCCTCTCATGCGAAATCTCCCGATTCTTCCTTTGCTCAAACCATGCAAAGTCAGGAAATGGTCGAAGAAGCTCAATTGCGGGAGAATCGCGTGCTTGAAACCGAGGAAAGCCAGACGGAAGATCGGATCCGCGAGAAAAAGGAACGCCATTCCCGCGAATCCGATGAACAGAACGATGAAGAAGCAGCGGCAGAGGAAAATCGGGAAGAGAGCTCTGGAAAATCCCCGGAAGAGCTTGAAAAGAAATCTTTCCTGGGAGGACTGGATCTTTATGGTTAAAAAAATAAAAAACTGTATGCAAGGGAGGCGGGAAATTTGGCGCATTCTTCGGGAAATTCACTTTTAGGCTACATATATGAAGAACATGCTCAAGATACGTATCGTGGAGCTCTTCTTGTCACGGATTCCCGGGGAATTCCCAAAGATTTCCGTTACACCGAACCTATAAAACCTTCCAAGTTGGAAAAAGTACTTTACGGCAATGCTTTAGGGGCCTATCTTCTTGAAGAGGTAATTTTAAACGCTCTTGTAGAAGCTCTTTCAGTTTCCCCCTCTCTCTGGCTTTGCGAGCGAAAAGCTCTTTTTTTGCCGCTTTATAAAAAGAGCAAAATTCCTACCTTGCTCCTGCATCAGGGGGGACATGCTCCGCTTGATCATGTGGGCCAGATAGAGCCGCAACCCCAGGAAAACACGTTTTTAGTGCAGCTTTATGCGCTGAGCGATGCCCTTCGAGTAGAGGTTCCGGAGCAGGAAACGGCCAAAATTGAGCAGCACATATCACTTTTACAGGAAATAGCGGAGACCATGGACATTATGGAACCTTTCAACCGTATCTCTTCGGCCTTGACGACGGTGGAGCAGGAGGAAGCTTCTCCTCAATCCCTTTGATCATGAGGAATACTCAGGGATTTCAGGATGTGAAAACGGTGCTTTCCAGGCTTTTCATGGGAAGAGTTTCCGTAAAGGGCGGAAGTTTTAAAACTTTGCGGCAAGCCGATACAAAGAAGCTTTCCCGGACAATATCCATCTATTCACTTCCGGGTAGAAAGAAAGAGGAGGTTTTGTCCTCTTCGGTTTTTGCTAGCTCCGCAGAGTGTCACTCTTCCCGGGTGGCCCGTCTGGGACGGGAGGGATGTCCGGTACATGCCGGGCTTGGCAAGGTTGACTGTGGTATGGTATATATACTTCCTTGCGGTTTCTCTGCGGTTGTTTCGGGAGATTTTTCTCCGCGGAAGCATATACGAGTTTTTGCAGCTCTCGACGTGATACTTCCCATGCCTCAGAAGAGGAAAAACCTTGTGGGGTATCTCCGATCCCGTTTTCCCGAAGGATCCAAAACGGGCATTTTAGCACTTTTTTCTCCTGTGGTGCGAAGCTGTGTTCGAAAAACAGCTCTCGATAAAAGTAAGGGAACCCTCGACGTTTGGATGGATTCTCGAAAAGCGGGCATGCATCCCCATCACCTTCTTCTCATCAGAGTTCCGGGAGAAACCAGGTTGAAATGGGTTTGGATGGAAGCCGGCAAGAACGACAATATCTTCGGAGGTGGTGTCGGGTAAGGCGGATATTGGAAAGAAATATCGTGCTTGCAATGCGTACTCGGTAGAACGACACGTTCAAGATATTGTCATTATTATGGAGGTAAAGCCCTGGTATGGCGGAAGATAAGGAGAAATCCACAGTTGCGCTTGCGATCGGAGACGAAGTAGAAGGTTCTGTAGAGCATATTACTGCTTATGGAGCTTTTGTGCGCCTTGAAACGGGACAGAAGGCCATGATTCATATCTCGGAACTTTCTCATGAATATGTTCAGAAAGTGGAAGACATTCTCGAGACGGGCCAGAATGTAAAGGCAAAAGTTATCAAGATAGATGAGAAAGGTCGAATCGACCTCTCGTTAAAAGCCATGCAGCCTAAAGCGACCTTTTCAGCTCCTCCGAAATCATCGAAAGCTAAAGCGTCTCCCGATGATTTCGAGAAACAGCTCTCGAATTTCCTGAAACGCAGCGAAGAGAAAATGGCTGAAATCGCTGCAAAAAACAAGGGGAAAAGCGGAGGTAAAAGGCGGGGCGGAGGCGCTAAAGGATAATTTTTATGAAAAAAAAGCGGCATTCTTTCCGAGGGGGGCAACCCCCTTTTTTCGTTCATCCCCTTCTTTCTCGGGATCGAAAAATACTAAGCCTTTCCATGGAGGGGCGCCATTTCTCCACGGATATTGTGTTGGGAGTTGCGAAACGCTGCCGTTATGGTTTCCCCCAGGTGCTTCTTTGCAGCTCTCTTCGAGAGGGATACCCCTTTCCTACCAATCTGTGGCTTGTCTGTCCCTGGATAAATCGGCTTTGTGCCTCCCTTGAAAGCCTTTCCGGAGTCGCTTCCTTAGAGAATTTTCTTGATCATCAAAGCGATTCCTCCTATTGGATTGCCTGGCACCTTCAGCATGTGGTACTTCGCTTCGCCTGTTTGGGAGAGGAGCAGATGGCTTTTATCCGGCGTTATCGCAAAGGATGGTGGCAATCCCTCGCTCGAAGGGGCATTGGCGGAGGTCGGCTTCAGATCCCTCCTAAAGTGAAGTGCCTGCATTTGCAAATGGCAAGTTATCTTGCCCTGGGATGGCATCCCGGGGAAAAGTGGATCCGGACGAACTTTCCAGAGCTTTTCTGTGCTGCCCCGGGAGAATGCCTCTCTGCGATTTCGAGAAAAGGAGGGCTTTCGTGACACTGTATGCCGCCATCGACGTGGGGTCGAACTCCTTACGGTCTCTTGTCGTCCGAAGCTCTCCTCCTTTTATGGAATATATCTTTTCCTCTTCGGAAATTACCCGCATAACCCAGGGGCTCCGGGAAGGGAGAGGTGTTTTGGAAGAAGAAGCTATAGCCCGGACGTGTGCTTCCCTGGAAAAACTTTGCGCTCGTTTCCATGAGAAAAAAATCCCCCGGGAAAACACGGTTTTTTTTGCCACCGAATCTTTGCGAACCGCTTTAAACGCTGAAGAGGTCGTAAAACGTCTTGAAGGCAAGGCTTTCTTACCCCTTCGAATTCTCTCCGGAGAAGAAGAGGCATGGTATACCCTGTACGGTTCTTCTCTTGCCTTTCCCGATGCGGAAGGCGTTTTTGACCTAGGAGGAGGGAGTCTGGAAATTTCCTCCCCTTCCAAAAGAGAATCTCTTCCCTTGGGTGCGGTGCGGATGTTTAATCTTTTTGGAGAAAATCTGCAAGAACTGAGAGCATACCTTCGAAAAAATCTGAAAAACCTTTCCGTAAAACCCGGCACGCTTTTGGGCGTAGGAGGAACTTCTTCTGCTCTCGCCATGATGTGTCGTTCTTTGGATGTACAATCCTATTCCCCGGAGAAGGTTCACGGCCTTTGCCTGGAAACGCAGGCCCTCGAAGAAACTATCGAAAGATTAGGCCCCCTCTCCCTGGAAGAGCGGAAAAAAATACCGGGACTTCCGGAGAAACGGGCCGATATTATCGTATCTGGCCTCGTGGTGATTCAGGAGCTTTTACGTTTTTTCCGTATCTCCTCTTATATTCATAGCGAATGCGATTTGCTTTGGGGAACTTTACGAGAGAAAGCTCTCCAGGAAGGGGTTATTCTCGATAAGGCTTCTTTTTCATAGCAACGAACCGTGTTTTAGCGCTTTTTTCGTAGCTTTGGGCTTTTCCCGGGCGAAGAAACGGAAGAAGAGTTGCGCCAGGGGAAGAGAGGAATTCTTTTTGAAAATTTAGGGGTTGACGTACCGGCGAAAACCTGTAAAATGTGTTCCTGCGGGAGCGGAATGCTCCCTTTTCGGTGGAGTCGTTAGCTCAGTTGGCAGAGCACCGGACTTTTAATCCGGGTGTCCTGGGTTCAAGTCCCAGACGACTCACCAAACTAGCGGTCCCATCGTCTAGTGGTCTAGGACACAGCCCTTTCAAGGCTGCGGCACGGGTTCAAATCCCGTTGGGACCGCCACTTTTAGTTGCCAGCGTAGCTCAGTTGGTAGAGCAGCGCACTCGTAATGCGCAGGTCAACGGTTCGAGTCCGTTCGCTGGCTCCATTGAGTAAGGCGCTGGAATTATTCCAATGTAAAAATAGAAAAACGCTTCTTCGGTGAGATCGGAGGAGCGTTTTTTGGTATTTTCCACTTCATTGTATCAAATCAAACCTGCAAAGACTATGTGGAAAGTCTGAAAAACGGTACAATAGGGATGTGTGCAAGGTTGTTTTTATGGTTATCCTGGAAAATTCCATTACGCTTGGAAGGGTAAGATCGAGAAAAAGGATTGATGTTTATGCGAAAGAAATATCGTGTTCGCCGGCCGAAAATTCGTTTCGGTCCCGTTCTTTTTCCTCTGGTTTCGGTATTCCTTTTGGTTGGGACCGTGTATGGATGGATGAGTTTCGTGCGTTCTTCCTCTCATGGTTTTGAAACATATCTGGAAAATCAGGAACCATCGGAGATTGTCGTATCTCCTCAAGGAAGTTCCTTGACGCCTTTTCCCCAGGGGGACTCCGGAGGAGGAAATGCCTCGCCTGTGGTTTCTGATCTGCCCGTTGTGGCGGTTCCTGGAGAAACGATTCCTCAGACCGATCTTTTCCAGGGAAAGGCCGAGGGAAAAATAACCGCTTTGCCTGAAGGATTTGGAGCGATTCCCGGAGGAATTTGGATTTTGGTTGATAAAAGTGCTATGGAACTGAGGCTTTGCGAGGGTTCTCGTATTCTTCACGAGTACCCCATAGGTATCGGGAAAAACCCGGGAAATAAAGAAAAATCAGGAGATAGGCGTACTCCCGAAGGGCGTTTTTCCATAGAAAACATTCACGATTCCAGTGCCTGGACTCACGATTACAAAGATGGCCGGGGCCCTGTCAAAGGTGTTTACGGTCCCTGGTTTTTGCGGTTGCGCATGTCCTGGTCGGGGCTTGGGATTTGCGGAACCCCGGATCCCGATCTTATAGGCAAGCGCACTACCCGTGGGTCGATCCGGATGTTGAACAAGGATATCGAAGAGCTCAAAAGCCGTGTCCAGGTAGGAACCGTGGTGGTGATTACGCCCTGAAATCTCGAAGAAAGGGCCATGAAAATCCGGGTGTCCGGCAATCCGATAATAGAGGAGTGATCCTATGGAATGCTGCAATCGCAAGGGAAAATCTTTTTTTTCACCCTTAGGGAAGATTTCTTTTTCTCTTTTCGGAATCGGAGTTTTTCTTGCAATCCTTTTTTTATCTCCCTCCTGTGAAGGAGCTTCTTCTTCGGAGGATCTTCTTTTTGCCCATATGCGAAACCTTTTTTCTCCCGAAGCCATGGAGATGATCCTGGATGCTCCGGTAGAGCCTGACGGAAAAGTGCGGCACATGTATCTTCATGTACGGGGGGCTTCTTTTTCCGGTTTTCGGGTAGAAGAAATCGAAGCGGAATTTTCCTTTCTCTCTCTTCCTCCCGTAGAGCAGTGGGGAGATGCGGGAGAAAATATGAAAATCGTGGAGGCTCTTTCAGTGCATTTTACCGCCAAACTTCTTGAGAAGGATCTCAACGGATACCTTTTGGGGAAAACTCTGGATTTGGATAATTCCCAATGGCGGGATGTCTATTGCGACATCCTTCCCGGGGGCATCCATGCTACCGCTCGGGCAGATCTTTTCCTCAGCGGTAATGTCCGGGCGGTTATCGACCTTCGAGGAACCTTCCGGCTTCGGGAGGGAAACCAGGTTTTCCTCGAGGATACGGTTTTCTCCGTAAACGGAGGCGAGAAGGAAATCGGGGCTGTGGAAGAGGCGTTGCGGGAGATGCAGCCCATTATAGATTTTCGGGAGCTTCCTTTTCCCGTTCGGGTAAGTACCCTGGTTCTTTCCGAAGGGGGAATGGATTTCGCTACCCGGGTGCCTCCGAAGGCCTTTTCGGGTTCTATTTCGCGGCGTTTCTGAGTTTTTTCCGGGAGAAAGCTGCAAAAGAGAGCGGTCGGAGCGGCGTTTTCCGGAAACCGCCTTGTTTTTTAGTCTTTCAAAGGGCCTGAGCCGGTAATCCTTGGAAAGTGGATTATCTGCACAGGTCCGCTATTTTGCCTTCGGTGAGCCTGAGAAGCTCCTCGGGAGAGAGAAGAATCTGGCATCCCCGAATACCTGCACTGAAAGCGATAATCTCGAACTTTCGAGCCGAAGCATCCAAAAAAAGGGGATAGTTTTTCTTCATTCCCAGGGGAGAGCACCCTCCTCGCTGGTACCCCGTAAGAGGGAGTATTTCCTTGGTGGCCACAAGCTCCGCTTTCTTGTGCCCTCCCAGGGCAGCGAGTTTTTTGAGATCCAGCTCTCCGTCTCCCCGCAGGCAGGCAACCACGATACTTTTGTCGCTGTTCCGGGCTATCAGGGTTTTGAACACCTGTTCTGGAGGCATGCCGATTTTTTCCGCCACGTAGGAAGCGCTTAAATCGTCCAAATCCACGGGGTAGGTGCGATAATCGTAGGGAATCTTTTCCTTGTCGAGAACACGCATGGCGTTTGTCTTTTTCATGGTTTTCGTTATTCCTCCTTTTGCAATCTCTTGAGAAAATAAGGATACCATCTCTTTAGGCTGAAGAGGGGCACAAGAGAACAGAAAGTTCTTTCTGCTTTGATTCCCGAGGCCAAAACAGAAATACTGTAAAGGATAGCTTTTTTGGGGCGGAAGGTTTTTTTCTTAAGTAATGAAAGAAGATCCTGGTGGCGAGCGCGAGAAATCTGAGGCTATATATCACTAGAGTGAGCGGATCATGAACGGAAAGAGGTGCTCCATGTCCGGTGTCTTGAAAAAATTTGGTTTTGCGGCGGCTCTGAAATGGACAGCTATCTTTTTTATTCCTGCTTCTTTGACCATGGCTCTTCTTCTGGGATATGTAGCAAACCTGGAGATCCGGGCTCGGGAAGAAAAACTTTCCTATCAAGAGTACGAAATGCTGGAGGTGGAAAAGCAAATTTTTCTCGAAACTCTGGCACACATCAAGGATGATTTACGTTTTCTGGTTTCCTTTCCTGGAGTAACCTCATTTCTCGAAAAAGGAGGGGAGCCCTCGGAAAATATAAAACAATCCCTCCGGGTTTTTGGAGAAAATCATAAATGCTACGATCAAATTCGTATCCTTGATGCCGGTGGGATGGAGCGGCTTCGCATCAATTTTACTGGCTCTCGGGGGGAGGTAGTTCCTTCGGAACTCCTTCAAAACAAGGCTTCCCGTTATTACGTTCAGGAAGGGTTTTCCCTGGGGGCCGATGAAATATATGTCTCTCCCTTCGATCTCAATGTGGAGAAGGGAAAGCTGGAGATTCCTTTCAAGCCCATGATACGTTTCGTTATGCCTCTCTATTCTTCCCGGGAAACTTTGCTTGGTTTGGGAGTTCTCAATTACCTTGGAGGCATTTTCCTTCAGAAACTACAGTATCTTGAACAGGAAAGGCCGCCTGGAGCCCGGATTATGATTTTGAATCCGGAAGGATATTGGATTTTGGGGCGTTCTCCCGCGGAGGAGTGGGGATTCATGATTCCCGAGAGAGAAGATCTTTCTTTTTCAAAACAGTATCCCGAGGCTTGGAAAACGGTTCAGAGAGGTTCCCGAGGATATGTGGAGCTCGAAGGGAATCTGCTTTTTTTCTGCCCCCTTCGCGTGGAATATGGAAAGGGCGGGAACCTTACAAGAAAGTGGTATCTCCTCAGCTCCATTCCGAAAAAAGGCCTCTTTTCCCGGGGAGAAATTTTTCGCTGGACTCTCATTTTTCTTGGATTTATCCTGCTGCTCTGGTGCGCCCTTTTTTTTGGAGTGCATCGCTTTTTGCTGGAGAAAAAAGAAGCTACTGTGGATTCTCTTACGGGAATTTACAATCGCAGATTCCTTTTGCACATTCTCGAAAGCCGGGACGGAGATCATGCGAGAGAATCTGCCTGCGTAGCGCTTCTCGACATGGGTAATTTTAAAAATGTTAACGATCGGTGCGGCCACGAAGCGGGGGACGAAGCGTTGCGAAGCGCCGCCGAGGCTATGGAGCAATCTCTTCGGAATAGCGATTTCGTGGGTCGATATGGGGGGGATGAATTCCTCGTCTATTTGCCTGAAACAGAGATTTCTCGGGGTAAAAAAATTATGGACCGCCTTGCGGAGACTATAAGCGGTCTTCCCATAGATTCCTGCCCCCAGGCCTCCTTGGTGGGAGACTACGGTATCGTGGAGGTGCCCCGGGAGAAGAAGTCTCTTTTGGAAGCAGTCGCCCTGGCGGATGAGCGGATGTATGCCAATAAAAACGCTCGAAAATCTCGGGAAAAAGAGGGCCTGTAGTTGCAAAAGAGGAGCCATGGCGTAAATTTTCGTATTTTTTTCCCTGGAAGAACGGATTTTTCGTTTTTCCGCGTTGCCGAAGGGTTGTTTGAAAAAGAATAAGGGAGGAATTTCAGGATGCCAGCCATTACAATCCAGGATATCTACGCTGCCCGGGATCGCATCAAAGACTATATTCATGTTACGGACCTTCACAGCTCCAGGCTCCTGGGGGATATTTCGGGAAATCGGGTTTTTCTGAAGCCCGAAAATTTTCAGAAGGTGGGAGCCTTCAAATTTCGGGGAGCCATGAATGCTCTTCTTGCGGTAGATCCGGAAGTGCGCAAGCGGGGCGTGGTTACGGGATCCTCGGGAAATCATGGCCAGGCGGTGGCCAGAGCTGCCCAGATTCTTGGAGTGCCCGCCACCATTGTGGTGCCCCAGGATGCGTCTTCCGCCAAAACCCGGGCTATTGCTGCCTATGGAGCAAAACTGGAACATTTTGGTACCTCCTCGGTGGAACGTATCGCCCGGGCCAAGATGCTCGCTCAGGAAGAGGGGAAATATTTCGTTCATCCCTTTGATGACCCTCTTGTCATGGCGGGGCAGGGCACTGCGGGGCTTGAGATTTACAGGGACCTCCCCTCGGTGGAGGCGGTATTGGTTCCCTGCGGCGGAGGTGGCCTGATTTCCGGGGTTGCCACGGCTCTCAAGGCTTGCAACCCGGACATCAAAATTTACGGTGTGGAGCCGGAAAACAGCAACAGCACCTATCTCTCCCTGCGCAAGGGAAAAAGAGTTCCCCTGGATACCATCGTTACCGTGGCGGACGGAGTCCGGACCGCCATTCCCGGTGAAAATACCTTTCCTATCGAGCGAGAATATGTGGAAGAGGTGCTTCTCGTTTCCGAAGAAGCCATTAAAAAAGCGGTAGTTTTTCTTCTGGAGCGTTGCAAAATGTTGGTGGAACCTTCGGGAGCCCTTTCGGTGGCGGCTCTTTTATCTGGGGTTTTCCCCGAGAAAAATCGTACCCTGGTGGGATTCCTGAGCGGAGGGAACCTGGACGTGCGTCAGCTTTCCCGATGGATAGAGGATGCAAGTTTATAATTAAAGAGGAGAGGCTTTTATGTGTAAAAGTATTTTCAACGAAGTTTTAGGTCCTGTTATGCGAGGCCCTTCGAGCTCTCATACCGCCGCATCCTGGCGCATGGGACTCTATGCCCGATCCCTTTTGGGAGAGCCCGTGGCGGAAGGACGTATTTCCTTTGACTCTGCGGGTTCTTACGGAGAGGTCTACGCGCAACAGGGAAGTGACAAAGCTTTCCTTACGGGGCTTCTGGACTGGGATATCTCGGACGAACGGTTCTTTTCGGTTTACTCTCATGCGAAACAAGCTGGAATGGATGTAACCTTCGAGGTGATTTCGCTGGAAGGGGCGGAGCATCCTAACGACGTGGATCTCTGGTTTCGGGGCATCTCGGGAAGAGAAATTCTGCTCCGGGGACGTTCCATCGGAGGCGGAGCGGTGGAATTTTTGAGCTTTAACGGTTTCCCCTATCACTCCTGGGGTAAAGAATACGATCTTTTTCTCGAAATCAATTCGAAAAATGCCGGAGATCTTGAAAAAACTCTGCAAGAACGTTTTTCCTCCCTCTCTTGGACTCGTCAGGACAAAGAAGGAAAGAGCCTTTTCTCATTGGTATTTACGGAAGATCCCGGTCAGCTTTACGGAGCCCGGGCCTTGGAGAGCCTTCCCGGCACCGTTTATGTAGCCTCTCCTCTTTTCTACCCCCTCCGGGGAGAACCTCTTTTCTCTTCCGCTCGGGAAATGCTGGCTTTCGCGGAAAAAGAGGGATGCAGTCTTGGAGAAGCGGGACTCCGTTACGAAGCCCTCTTGCTCGGACTTTCCCGGGAAGAGGCTTTGGAGGAGATGGTTCGGCGTTACCGGGTAATGCGCCGGGCCACGGAGGTAGGGCTTTCGGAAGATCCCGGTCAAATGCGGCTTCTTTCGCCCTCCGCGGGAAAAATCTATACCCGGGAAGCGGAAGGGTCCTTGCCCTTGGGAGGAATCCTTACTCGGGCGGCTGCAAGATCCATGGCAGCTCTTCACGTAAATAGTGCCATGGGAGTCGTATGTGCGGCTCCTACGGGAGGAGCCGCAGGGGTTATCCCGGGGGTGGCAGTAACCCTGGAGGAAGAATGGCATCTCTCGGAAGAAGCCGTGGCAAAAGCCCTTTTTGCGGCGGGGGCTGTGGGACTTATCGTTTCTATCCGCGCCACCTTTGCAGCGGAGGTAGCGGGCTGCCAAGCGGAAATCGGTGTGGCCGGGGCCATGGGGGCTGCTCTCGTGGCGGAAGCTGCGGGTTGTCAGGCGGAAATCGCCTGTAACGCTGCGGCGGTAGCGCTTCAGAACACCATGGGTTCCATCTGTGACCCTGTCAAGGGATGCGTGGAAATTCCCTGTCATACCCGAAATGCTCTGGCGGCATCCTCTGCTTTTCTCAATGTGGATCTTGTAGCGGGAGGATATGTCAATCCCATTCCTCTGGATGAAACCGTGGATGCTTCCTATGCCTCGGGAAAAATGCTTCCTCCGGAGCTACGCTGTACCGCCAAGGGAGGCATTGCGGTCTGCCCTTCCGCTCTTGCCATGAAAGTAGTCTCCATTTAGAATTTTTCCTGAAATTGATTTAATCCGTAGAAGCTGCGCAGCATTCCTCTTGGGAGGGTTGCTGCGTTTTTTTGTACACGGGTCTCCAGAGATAGAACCAGAGAGGAAGGGTGCTCAAAAAAATAATCGAAAAGAGTGAGCGATAGGCCAGCACTATGCCGAAAGCCTTGGCCAGATATCCCAGAAGAATCGGACAGAGAGAAAAGCTGCAGGACATGAAAAACCATCCCATGGACGTGGCCTTGGCCCGAAGCTTTGGAGGAGTGAGGTCCGCTGTCAAAGCAAGGTGCAAGGGAAATCCGAACCCCATTCCCAAACCGAAAAGAATCCCTCCAAGGCAGAAGGTGAGGGGATGATCTGTATAGGTGGCGATTATCAGTGCTCCCGAGGTAAGGGCGATGGCTACGGGAGAGGCGGGAATCCGGGGAATCCGATCGAGAAAAGAGGGGAAGAAAAGCCGGGCCACGATGGAAGTAAGGGCGTTGGCGGAAATAAACAGAGTGGCGCTCAGGCTTTTTGCCATGGCCAGAGCCGCCAGGGAGACCATGGCAGCATCCGTGAAAGCGAAGAGAGATGTGGCGAGAAAAACCGTACGGGCTTCGGGAAGAACGAAAAGCTCTCTATAGGTTCCCCAGGAATGTTTGGTGCTGTGATAATCCCGGGGAGGTTCTACCGTAAGTACGAGAAGAACACAGGCCAGAGCCACCGCAGGAGGAAACCAAATATAGAGCTGAATATATCCCTGGAGAAGCATCCATTCTGCCAGGGGTACCATAAGAAGCAGGGGGGCGATACTTCCGGCGGAAACAAAGGTAAAAGCGCTTCCCCGTTTTTCGTCGGAAATCTCCAGGGCCTGAAAGGTGGTAATGCTTACGATGAAAAGGCTTGAAGCTATGCCCATAAAAGCACGCCAGAAAATAATTCCCCCGGTGAAGCTTCCCGAAAGGGCGAGTCCCAGGGTCCCCAAAAAGCACCCTCCGGATCCCCAGAGCATGGTAAGGCGAAAAGAGTAGCGTTCCACCAGCCATCCCACGAAGGGGCGCACCAAGGTGGAAGCGGCATAGTACGTTCCCATGGCCCATCCTAGGATGATCGGGCTCGTAACATGGAGATGGTGTAAATAGGTAGCCAGGAGGTAATAGATGTTGCTAACTCCCATAATGGTGAATTGAAGAAAGAGCAAAGTCCAGACAAGACGCCGATAACTCATGGGGCTCCTTTCTTTGTGCGGCTAACGCACGTATACAAAATTTCCCCTTCGGGGACGGGAAAACCTTAGACCTTTTCCGAAGAAAATTCAAGAAGGAGCTTGTGGCAGAACCCAAAAGAAATGTCCGGAAAAGAGGTATTGTATGTTTTGTCCCTCTTTTCGAAAAGTTTTTTGGAGAAAAACGGCATTTCCCAAGGAAAAAGAACAGAAAAAGAGAAAACGGCGTTTTGAAGAGAAAAAGAGCGAAATAAAAGGTTTTAGGCCTTTTTTGTTCTATAATTCTTGTTATTCTGTCTTGAGATAAGAGGCTCGCATCAGTAAGATCATGCAAGGTCAAAGGAAATTAGCACTCCTTCTTGTTGAGTGCTAACATCTACAAAATAATCAGGGAGGTCGGTATATCATGCAGTTGAAACCTCTGGGAGATCGAATCGTAGTCAAGGTTCTCAGCCAGGAAGAAAAAACCCGCGGAGGCATTGTTCTTCCGGATACCGCTAAGGAGAAGCCCCAGGAAGCGGAAGTTGTGGCCGTCGGATCCGGAAGGGTTCTCGACAATGGTCAGAAGATGCCCCTTGAGGTAAAAGAAGGGGACAAGGTCCTTTTCAGCAAGTACGGCGGCACGGAAGTCAAAGTGGACGGTGAGGAGTACCTTATCCTCAGCGAGCGCGACGTTCTTGCCATTGTAGGCTAGCACGATAACTTCAGGAGGTATTTGAATTATGGCTAAAATTATTGCGTATGGCGAAGAAGCCCGCAGGGCCCTCGAGCGGGGCGTGAATTATGTAGCGGATACCGTGGGATCCACTCTCGGCCCCAAGGGACGAAATGTGGTTCTCGAGAAGAAGTTCGGATCTCCCACCATCACCAACGACGGCGTGACCATCGCCAAGGAGATCGAGCTCGAGGACGTGTACGAGAACACCGGCGCCCAGCTTCTGAAGGAAGTCGCCTCCAAGACCAACGACATCGCCGGAGACGGCACCACCACCGCCACCGTCTTTGCCCGCGCGATCATCGCCGAGGGCATGAAGAACGTCGCGGCCGGCGCCAACGGCA
>ERZ795057.1309-NODE-1309-length-21914-cov-6.111533_pt1 | contig 21914 bp, 18 predicted proteins | sample MGYA00375141_ERZ795057 | MGnify/ENA primary metagenome ERZ795057 (study PRJEB30186, sample SAMN05720163) | activated sludge metagenome | isolation source: Anaerobic digester | place: Hong Kong | collected 2015-01-26 ... | reverse complement strand
CTGGGATTTCATTGGGGAGCGGAGGAACTCGGAGCTCTCGTCATTCCTTCGGGAGGCGGTTTTTCGGAACGCCAGGCTCTTCTCATGGAAGATCTCGGCACCACCGCCTTCACCAGCACTCCTTCCTACGCGCTGCATTTGGCGGAGGTACTGCAATCCGAAAAGAGAAAAAACCTGCAGCTTCGGCTGGGGATTTTCGGAGCCGAGGCATGGACCGAGGAGATGCGGACCCATCTCGAAGAAAGCCTGGGAATTCAAGCTCTCGACTCCTACGGTCTTTCGGAGATCATCGGCCCCGGAGTGGCCATGGAGTGTCCCCGCCGGGAGGGGCTTCATTTCGACGAAGACCACTTTCTGGTAGAGATTATCGATCCCGAGACGGGAGCAGTGCTGCCTCCGGGAGAAACCGGAGAAATCGTTATCACCACCCTCACCAAGGAGGCGCTCCCCATGATCCGTTACCGCACCCGGGATCTTTCCCGGCTCTATCCGGAGCCCTGCCCCTGCGGATGCGGGGAGAAACGGATCGCCCGCATTCTTGGGCGCAGCGACGATATGCTGATTATTCGGGGAGTCAACGTATTTCCCTCCCAGGTGGAAGTGGCCCTGGGACGGGTTCCCGGCCTCTCCCTCCATTACTTCCTGGAGGTTTCCGAAAAGGGAGGCATGAAGGAACTCACCGTCTGCTGCGAAAGCAAGGCACCTCTTTCGGAAGAAGCGGCGGGAAATCTCATCCGAAAAACCTCGGGAGAGCTGAAGGCCCTTCTGGGAGTACGGATAGGAGTGCGTCTTTTCGAACCCGGAGCTATCGAGCGCTCCGGAGGAAAGGCGGTACGCATCAAAAAGGTAGCCTGATTTGCCTCTTGTTTCCGGGCGAATCGTGAGCAAAAAGAGCGAACCAGATGGAAGGAAAGGAGGAGACAAGATGAGTCCCATAGTTGAGCGGAGCGAAGCGGAGATGGAAATTATACGGGAAGATCTGGGCGATCTGGCCCTGGCACACCTCGAAGCCCTTCGGGAAACCGAAAAGAAATAGGTCTTCTTCCTTCATCCGAAGAGCCCCGGGAAAGGCGGATAAAACCGCTTTTCCCGGGGCTCTTTCGTTTGGCATTTTTTTGGAAACCAAAACGTTTTCTCAGGCTGCTCAGGATTTTCTCTTGTCGCCTTCCTCGGCATGCTCGGCGTAACGGAGCGCCAGGGCGACGTTCAGAGCCACTCCCAGGGGCAGGGCGTCCTCATCCACATCGAAACGAGGAGAATGCAGGGGATAGGTGATTCCGCGAGCCTCGTTTCCCGTACCTATAAAGTAGAAGACCCCGGGAATCCTCTGGGCGAAGTAGGAGAAATCGTCCACCTCCATGGAGGGGCATTCCTGGGAGGTGCGCACAAAATCCCTTCCCAGCAGGGCTTCTCCCACTTCCTGCACGTAGTTCACCATACCTTCGTGATTCACCACGCAGGGGTAGCTCTCCCGAAGCCGGGAAATTCCCCGGGCCCCCATGCCTTCCGCCACCCCTTCCACGGTTTTCCGGAGCCATTCCCGGAGGTGTTTGCGCACTCCGGAATCGAGGGTGCGGATAATGCCGGAAAGAAAGGCTTCCCGGGCCACGGCGTTTCTCGCCTCCCCGGCGTTGAAGGTTCCCACCGTGAGCACCGCAGGCTGCACGGGATCCACCTCCCGGCTCACGCCCTGCTGCAGAAGGGTCACAAGGGAAGCCGCAATGGCAAGAGCATCCCTTCCCTTGTGGGGGTAGGCTCCATGGCATCCCTCTCCGACGATCTGGATGTCGAACATGTCCGAGGCGGCGTACACCTTGCCCGGAGATATGCGCACCTTTCCCGCGGGAAGCTCCGGCGAGACGTTGTAGCCGAAAATACATTCCGGAAGGGGATTATCCAAAGCTCCGTCCCGAATCATGGGAAGAGCTCCGCCTTCGGTCTCCTCGGCGGGTTCGAAGATAAAAAGGGCGGTTCCCCGGAACTCTTTCCGCATTTCCCGGAGGAGCCTGGCGGTACCGAGAAGAATCGCCGTATGGGCATCGTGCCCTGCGGCATGCATCTTTCCGGGCACCATGGAGCGATAGGGAACGTCCTTGGCGTCATCCATGGAGAGGGCATCCATATCCGCCCGAAAGGCCACCACCGGGCCGGGATGCTCTCCTCTCACCGAAGCCACTATGCCGGTGCCCGCACAGCGACGGCAGGAAATATCCGCATCTTTGAGAGCCTCCTCCACCAGGGAGGCGGTTTTCTCGAGAGAAAATCCCACCTCGGGGTATCGATGCAACTCCCTGCGGAAGGAGACAAGTTCCTCCCTGGAAGCCTGTGCCCTTTCCCGAAGCGAATTCATCCAAGCCTTGTTTTTTTTATCTTTCAGCACTGGAACACCACCCCATCTTCCATCATGAGCTTTTCCACCAAGCCATATCCGCCGAAACATCTCGGGCATCTTTTTTCGAAAAAGAACCTTCCCAAAGGGGCTCAAGTCCCGTTCACATCCGAAAAATCGTAAAATCACCCTACCACCGAAAGAAAGGCGTTGTCAATAACATTGACGTCATGCAGTTTTTATCGGTATGATGAGCAGTGCTCCGGGAGGTATCTTTCTTTTCCCGAGGCCAACGCAAGGAGTGATGTAGATGATGAACGGAACAAACCGGGAAGAGGAGGAAAAAATCCTCCTCATTCTGGGACAATCCGACCGTCCCATGGGAGCCAGCGCCATTATGGCAGCTTTGGGAGCGGAGAACATCAACGTAAGCATGGCTACCGCGGGCAGATTTCTCTGGAACCTGGAACAGCGGGGATATGTCATCCAGGTGAGCAACAAGGGGCGAACCCTCTCCGAAAAGGGCAAGGCCCTTTTACGGCAAATTCGCAAGCAGAACGAACAGCTCCACCTGGCGGAACACTTCCTGAACACCCTGGAAGGCCAGGACCCCCAGAAAATCCTCAAGGTTCTGGTAGCTCGGCGTGCCATCGAACGCGAGACCAGCCGTCTGGCGGCCTTTTCCGCCACGGATCGCAATATGGGAGCCATTTTCGCGGCGGCGAAACCCATGAAGGATCTCAGTCTCGACAAGGTGCTGGAGCAAGACCGGGCTTTTCACGAGGCCATCGCGGAAGCCGCGGGAAACGAGGTGCTCTCCACCGCCCTCCGGCTGGTACGGCAGGATCGCAATATCCGTTCTCTTCTTGCCAAGATACGCTCGGAACATCCCAAGTACACCCTGGGGGTGGATCATCAGGCCATCGCGGAGGCCATCGCCCGGAACGATCCCGCGGGAGCCGAAGAGGCCATGCTCCGGCATATCGACAACATCATCGGGGACGTACGCCGCTGGTTTCTGGAGGAGAAACCCGAGGCTTCGGAAGAACCGGAAAAACCTTCCAAGGACCGTCACAAAAAAACATCGAAAAAAAGGGGATGACCTTAGCGATCCATCCCCTTGCTTTTTTTCCTTCTATTCGTATCTATCCGTAAAATTTTTCGGGAAGTTACACCAGACGGCGCAATAAACGCTCCCGATCTCCTTCCAGGAAGTCGATGGGAGGGATTTCCAGCATGGTATAGCATCCCGGGGCCTGGCGGAAGCTTGCCCGCATGGAGGAAACCATGGCCTGAGCGGTGGCGGCGGGATTCTGGAGAGTCATATTGAACTCCATACGCTGGTTATGGGTGCTCCCGGAAACCCCCCGGCGGATCATATGGACCCCGTGCCCCTGATCCATGAGTTTTTCCACATCCTCCACGGAATAGACATAGGTTTCGTCATGGCAAAAGTAAGGATCTCCCTGAATGGCCTTCTCCACCTCTTCGAAGACCGCCCCTTCTTCCAGCTCCACGTAAACGTACCGCTTATGCAGCCCCTCCCCCTTGGGCAGGGTTTCGGAAAGGGCGTTCCGCACCCCCGGAAGCCCCTTTACCGCCACGGTATGCCCCATGCTCATGCCGGGGCCGAAGTTTGTGTAGGTAATACCCCGGGGAGCGATGACTTCCAGAAGGGCCCGAACCACGGAATCCAAACCCGGATCCCATCCCGCACAGATCACCGCGGTAACACCGTGTTTCGTAGCCGTCTCGTGAAGGTTCTTGCGCATTTCCATAACCGCCTCGCCGTGAATATCGAAGCTGTCCACCGTAGAAATGCCTTTTTCCAGATAGAGAGGAGCCACCTGGGGCACCGCCCGGCTGGCGATGGCAAGCACCGCTCCATCCACCTTCGAAAGCTCCGAGACATCTCCCACCACGGGAAGAGCAAGCTCCTCTCTCAGGACTGCCGCCTTTTGAGGATTCCGGAGGATCACTCCCGCGGGCTCCATATCCGGAGCACTTTCAAGGGCCGCCAGGACCTCCCTTCCCACATTGCCGAAACCCACCAGGGCGATACGTTTTTTGGAACCGCTCTTGCTCGTCATAACCTTCATCCTTTCCGCACATCCATGCATGATGATAGGGAATTATCTTTTTTCGTCACGTTGATCTTTCCAAAAATCCAGGGCACATGCCGCAAGAAATGCCGCGCCGTAAGCAAGGGCCTCTTCATGAATATCGAAATCCGACGTGTGCAGAGGTACCCGGTCTTCCTCTCCCTTCCGGGCGATCCCCAGCTTGAAATAGCTTCCCGGAGCCTCCTGGAGGAAGTAGGCGAAATCATCCACCCCCATATTGGGCTCCGGAAGAAGCCGCATGGCCCCCTCTCCCAGAACCCGTTTTCCCACCGCAACGCCTCGTCGGGTAACTTCGGGATCGTTGACAAGACAAGGATATCCCTCGGTAAAACGCACCTCTCCCCGGGCTCCCAGGGCGGCACAGCAATGGTGCACCGTCTCCTGAAGCTGTTTTTTGATCCGTTCCCGGCCGGAAGGCTCCAAGGATCGTATAATACCCGAAAGTTCCACTTTCGAGGAAATCACGTTCCGGGCTCCCTCCCCCACGAATCGGCCGATACTCACCACCGCGGAATCCAGGGGACTCGTACGACGGCTTACGATCTGCTGCAGGGCTCCCACGCAGGAGGCTCCTACGGCAATGGCGTCGATTCCCTCCTGGGGAGAGGCTCCGTGCCCTCCTCTTCCAGAAATGGTAACATCGAACATCTCCGAAGCGGCGTGAAGCTTTCCCGGAAGATACCCTAAAGTTCCTGCGGGAAGCGAAGGAGTTACGTGCAGCCCCAGGCAACAATGAGGAGGATGATTTTTCAAAGCTCCTTCCCGGATCATGGGAAGAGCTCCTCCGGCGGATTCCTCGGCGGGCTGAAAAATCCCCAACAGCGTTCCTCTTCGGGGTTCGGAAAATTCCCGCAAAAGCCGAAGCGCCCCTAAAAGCATGGCGGTATGGGCGTCATGGCCGCAGGCGTGCATCACTCCGGGAACCCGGGATTTATAGGGCACCTCCTTGGTATCCTGAAGGGGCAAAGCGTCCATATCCGCCCGCACCAAAACACAAGGCCCCGGAAGATCCCCCTCCAGAGGAGCTGCCAGTCCCGTTTTGGCATAACGCTCCGAGGATATGCCAAGCTCTTTCAGATGATTTTCCACCCTTTCGGCGGTGCGATGCAGATCGAAATCCAGTTCCGGATACTGGTGCAAATCCCGCCGGATTTCGATCATCCAAGGGAGAATCTTTTGAGCGGAATCCAGAAGATTCAAGTCTTTTATGCCGATTCCCTCCCTTCGGAATTTCTCAAATTCAAAAACTTGAAGCCTCGTCGTTTGAGAAAACCCGATTTTTTGAGGCTTCAAAAACAACTCATTATTCATGAGTAGTGACTAAAAACTATTTTACATACTCTTTTTTTTCTGTCAATCCGAAAAAGCATTTTTGAAGAGGATCATCAATGCCAACATTTGCAAACACGGAAACTCTTTGAAAAAACTCCGGGAGCAAATATAAAAAATTCTATGTTGACGAACCAATTGCTCTTCCCTTACAATCATCCTGCGTGATTAGCGAAAGCTTCAAAAAAGTCTGTTATGGAGGTGTGTGTTATGGAACGTTTTTACAAGACAGCGGGTGCATGGAGCACCAGGCTGTTTCTCGCCGCAGGACTGCTAGCCCTGGGAGGAGCGGCCTGGGCCGCCGAGGGAAGCTCTCCGGATTTCGGAGTCTTTTCGTTGCTTCCTCCGATTATCGCCATTGGGCTCTGCATTATCACCAAGGAGGTTATTCCCTCTCTCTTTTTGGGAATCTGGGTGGCGGGAACCATGCTTGCGGGATGGAATCCCGTTACGGGTTTCGGCAAAGCCGTGGAGGCTCTCTGGAACAACCTCGGAGATCCCTGGTCCGCCAAGATCGTCCTCACCAGCCTTACCATGGGAGGCCTGGTGGGAATCATGCGGGTCGGCGGCGGTGTGGATGCGGTGGTTCAGTGGATCACGAGAAAGATCAGCAGCGTCCGGGGAGCTCTTCTCATGACGGAGCTTGCGGGCTTCGTGATCTTCTTCGAAGATTACGTGAACACCGTGGTGGTGGGCACCACCATGACCCCCATCACGGCAAAGTACCGGATCTCCAAGGAAAAACTTTCCTATCTCGTGGATTCTACCGCGGCCCCCGTGGCCTGCATCGCGGGAATATCCTCCTGGATCGCCTACATGGTGGGGCAGATCGGCAGCCAGTTCACGGCTCTGGGTATCGAAAGTTCTCCCTACGTGGCCTATCTTCATTCCATTCCCTACATTCTCTACAACATCATCACCCTGGTAGTCATGACCTTCTGCGTTCTTTCCCTTCGGGATTTCGGCCCCATGCTCAAGGCGGAACGCCGGGCCCGCACCACGGGACAAATTCTCCGTGAAGGAGCGGAACCCCTGGTGGCGGAGGAGTCGGACAATCTGGAACCCTGCGAGGAATGTCCCCGGAAACTTTACAACTTCGTCATTCCTCTTCTCGTGCTCATCGGCTCCATCTTCACCCTGCTCATCATTACCGGAGGCTGGCCCAACGTGGGTATCGCCGAGGCCATCGGCGAGGGGAGCAGCTCCACCGCCCTGGTATGGGGAGCCTTTACCTCGGTGTGGTTCACCATCCTCTTCTACGCTCTTCAGAAAGTGACCACCTGGAAACGGCTTTTCCGGGGCTATTTGGACGGCATGCGCTCCATCTTCGTGGGAACCCTCATTCTTATCTTCGCCTGGGGGATCGGCTCCTCCATCAAGGCGGTAGGAGTACCTCTCTACGTGGCCTCCGTGGTGGGAGACGTGCTCTCTCCCATGTGGCTTCCTCTGCTCTCCTTCCTGGCAGGGGCTGTCATATCCTTCTGCGCCGGCACCTCCTACGGCACCATGGCGGTACTCATGCCCATCGTGGTACCCCTGGCACACAATCTCTCCCTCTCGGCGGGCATCGACCCCATGAGCGCCATTATCCCCACCATCGGCGCCGTTTTCGGAGGAGCCGTTTTCGGAGATCACTGCTCTCCCATCTCGGATACCACGGTCATGTCCTCCATGTTCACCGGCTCGGATCATATGGATCACGTGAACACCCAGGCTCCCTACGCCATCGTGGCAGCTCTGGGGGCATGCGTGGGCTACGCCGGAGTGGCCCAGGGCTACTCCGCCCCGGTAAACCTCGCGGCGGGAGCCGCAGCGGCAGTAGTCATCTTCTGGATTCTCTCCAAAAAGGTGGAGGACGGTCCGACCCTGGAAACTCCTACTGCCTGATACGCTTCTCTTCTCCCCTAAAGGGCGCTTCGAAAACCCGAAGCGCCCTTTTTCACCTCTTTTCCCCTTCGACTTTTCCGATTCTGCCCCTTCGGAAATCCTCTTAGCAAAGGAGTTTTTTTCATGAACACGGAAAACGGCTTTTTCTCTTTTATGAAAATTCACGGAAACGGTAACGATTTCGTGATCCTCCGCAATTCGGGAGAGTTCGTGAAGGAGGATTCCTATTCTTTTCTGGCCCGGACGATCTGCCCCCGCCGCACCGCTCTCGGAGCGGACGGCCTGCTCATTCTCGAAGAGAATGGCGCCGCTCCGATTCCCCGGGGTATGCGAATCATCAATTCCGACGGCCTGGAAGGAGAAATGTGCGGCAACGGGGCACGCTGCTTCGCCCGATATCTCGTGGAAGAAAAGTTATGCCCCCCCGAAGAGATCCAATTTCGCACGAAAGCGGGGGCCATGCATGCCACCGCCTCGGGTAACTCCGTCCGCCTGGACCTGGGAGTTATGAATCTCACCCCCCTCTCGAAAGAGAGCTCCCTCTTTTTGAAAAACCGGAAGCTCCGGTACCGTTTCGTTCGCGTGGGGGAAGCGGGAGGTTTCGGGGTTCCCCATGCGGTGATTTTCCTGGAAAATAACGAACTGAAAAATCTTTCTTCCGAAGAACTTCGCGCTCTGGGCAGGGAAATACGGTATGCCTCCGAGGCCTTTCCCGAGGGAACCAACGTAAACTTTCTGTCCCTGGAGGGAGAAAAAATTCTGGTGCAAACCTACGAACGGGGAGTGGAAGATTTCACCCTCTCCTGCGGCACCGGCTCCATCGCCAGCGCCGCCGCCCTGGGTTACATGCGGAACGAAAATGCCCCTCTTCCGGAGATAACCGATATCCAGAATCCGGGAGGAAAAAATCGGGTGCACCTTATACCGGAAAAGAAAGATGCCTCGCTGCACCGGGTATTTCTGGAAGGAGCCACCGCGCTGGTCTGCAAGGGAGAAATCGCTGGAGATCTGAGACGGCAAATCGAGGAAAAATTACCCTGACAAAGGCCTCGCAGAAAATCTTCCGCAACGTCAATGTAAAAGGGGCTCCGAAGCCTTTCCGGAAAGGCTTCGGAGCCCCTTTATCTCTGCATACATCTCTGAAGATGCAGACAAAACTTTGCAGAATAGAAGAATTATTATACCATATACCTAGATGCATACTTTTATTTCCACTCTTCGTGAAACGCGACAAAAGGAGGTTGCTTTTTTCATGAACAGGCTTTCCCGTTTTTTGCTCTGCCTGCTTTTCCTGTGCGGCATCCGGCACATGGCTTTTGGATTTCCGAAGAACGAAGTGACTTTCGGAGACCAGTCCTGGCCGAGCATCCGTTTCCATCACCGGGTTATGGCCTATCTTCTGGAGTACGGCTATGACATGGAGCCCCGCTTGACCGTTATGGATCCGGTACCCTCCCTTATCGCCCTGCGGCGGGGAGAGAACCACATTATCATGGAAATATGGACCGAAACCCGGCAGGACTGGTGGAATACAACCCGGGAAAGCGGCAGGGTCCGGGAGCTCGGCAAAATATTTCCCCTCGCTTCCACGGGGATCTACGTTCCCACCTATCTCATCAAGGGCGATCCCGAAAGGGGGATTGCTCCCCTGGCTCCGGATTTAATTTCTCTTTTCGATCTTCCCAGATACAAACACCTCTTTCCGGACCCCGAAGATCCTTCGAAAGGAATCATCTACAATGCCGTGCCGGGATGGCGAGCTCACGATCGGTACAAGATAAAAACCCTGGGATATACAATAAACGGGAAAGCCCTTGCGGACTTTTTCAATCTCAAGGCTCCTCCCTCCCAGGAGGTTCTGGCCCAAACCATTCGGGAGGCCTACCGAAAAGGCCGGGGAGTGGCAGCCTATTATTGGGAACCCAGCGCTCTTCTCGGGAAACTGGATATGACGCTTTTACAGGAACCCTCTTACGACGAAAAAATTTTTCTCGAAACGGGTTTATGCCGGCAGCCAAGCTTTTCCGTGGAAAAAGCGGCCCATGCGAAATGGGTGGAACGACACCCCGAGGCGGTTCCTCTTCTGAAGAATTACTACCTGGAGCTGGAAACCATGAATGACATTCTCCTCTGGATGGAATCGCATGGCAATGATCCTTCCAAAGCGGCCCTATGGTTTTTACGAAACTATCCTTCTCTCTGGCAATCCTGGATGGAAAATCCCGCAAGGACGGAAAAAGTGAAAAAAGCCCTGAAACGCCATGAAACAACTTCCTGGGAACCTCCTCAAGAGGAGGGGCTTTCACTGTAACAATCCGGAAGATCTTCCATGCCCCTGAAGGTTACAAATGAAGAAGCCCGGGGAGCAGCGTGGTAAAGGGAGGAAAGAGGATGATTCCCAGGAGCACTAGCAGGGCCACTCCGATGAAGGGCCAGATATGGGAAAACACCTCGGAAAGCTTCACCTTGCCCACCGCCGCCACGATGTAGTTGCAGGCCCCCATGGGAGGGGTGATGAGAGCGATGGTAACGTTGAGGGTCATCACCACGCCGAAGTGAAGGGGGTCGATCCCCGCCTTTACCGCGATGGGAGCGAAAATGGGGGTAAGAAGCGCCAGGGTGGAAATTTCCTCCATGAACATTCCCACGGGAAAGATCATGGCACTCAGCACCATCATGAGCAGCCAGGGTTTGTCCAGCAATCCCATTTCCAAAATAAGAGCGGCGAACTTCTGGGGAATTTGCTCCCACTTGAGAAGCCAGCCCACCACGGTAGCGGCTCCCATGATGCAGAAGATGGAGCTTGAAAGACGTACCGTCTCGTAAAGGCACTCTCCCAGAATCCGGAGATGCAGCTGCCGGGTGTAGAAAAATCCCGCTCCCAGGCAGTAGGCCACCGCCAGGGCACCGGATTCCGTGGGAGTTACGATACCGCTGACGATTCCTCCCACGATGATCAACGGCGCAAGAAGCGCTCCCAGGGAACGAGAAAGAATCTCCTTTTTCCGGGCCCGGACCTCCCGAAAATCCGCCACGGGAACGTGATAGCCGTGGGAATAGAAGTAATTCATGATCATGAAAGCTCCTCCCAGGAGAATTCCCGGCAGGATTCCCGCCGCGAAGAGCCCCCCCACGGAAGTGTTCGTCATGGTGGCGTAGATGATCATGAAAATGCTGGGAGGAAGGATGGGACCGATGAGAGCGCTCCCCGCAGTCAATCCCGCCGCATAGGGAGCGGAAAAACCATCCTTCACCATGGCGGGAATGAGAATGGATCCCAGCGCCGAGGCATCCGCTGCGGCAGAGCCGTTCACCCCCGCGAGGATGATGCTCGCCACCACGTTCACGTATCCCAGACCTCCCCGAACGGACCCCACCAGAAGACGGCAGAAATCGAGGAGCCGATCCGTAAGCCCCGAACGATTCATGAGAATCCCCGCAAGAATGAAAAAGGGAATGGCCATGAGAGAGAACACGTCCATTCCGCCGTAAAACTGTTGGCTCATGACCCGAAGCAGGGAGAGATCCCCCAGAAGGAGAATGCCCAGAAGGGATGCGGCGAGAAGGGAGAGATAGAGGGGCGTTCCCAGAATCATGAGAAGGAGAAATCCTCCGAGCATGGCGAGAGGCATCATGAAAGCATCATTCCTTTCCTTCCCGAAGCCCCGAAAGGAGGGTTCCCGCCAGGAGAAGGCCGAACCCCACGGGAAGCGCCAGAAGAGGCAGGGTTTTGGGAATATGGAGAGCCAAAGTCTTCATGTTCCACATCTGCAGAGCGTTGATGCTTCCCAGTACCGTCATGAGCCCCAGGATAAGGATTCCGAGAAGAAAGCGCCCCCAAATAACCAGACGCCGCACTCCTCTGGGGAAACGGGGAACCACGAAATCGATAACCATGTGCTCTCCCCGCACCATGGCTCCCAGAGCTCCCGCCATCACCATCCAGACCAGGGAAAAACGGGCGGCCTCCTCCGTCCAGATCAGGGAGCTTCGCAGTACGTACCGGCAGAAGACTCCCGCAAGGATATCCCCGAGATTGACCACGAGAAAAGCCGAGGCCGTCCAGGCACTTATTTTTTCAAGAATTCTCACCCAGCGTTCCGGCGAAAAGGAACGCTCCTTTTCGCCGGCTCCCGCTTCGGGAAAAATCATATGATTTACCTGGCGCCCTTCTCGTTAGCCCGGGAGGCACAGGTAAGAGCCAAATCGAGCCACTCCTCCCCCACTCGGTCCCTCAGCCAAGCCACGTAGGCGGGCTGAGCGGCGGTACGGAAGGTTTCCATCTCCTCCGGCGAGGGGGAGTGAGAAATCATTCCCTTCTCCACCAAAAAAGCCACGTCCGCCGCATCCTGCTCCGCCATAACCTGACGGTTCAGAGCGTTGGCCTTTTGCGCAGCGCTTCTCAAAGCTTTTTGCTGCTCCGGCGAAAGGGAATCCAGCAAATCTCCGTTTATCACCAGGAACTGGTCGGAATACTGGATATTCGCCAGAGTAAGGTATTTCTGTACCTCATAGAGGCTTCCCATCTTGATATACATGGCAGGGTTCATCTGGCCGTCCACCACTCCCATTTTGAGGGCCATGTAGAGCTCCGTCCAGGGAATGGGAGTACCGCTGGCGCCGAAGGACTGATAGAGCACCACCTGCCCCTCGTCCATCCCCCGGAACTTGAGACCCCGGAAATCCTCCGCCCTGGAAAGAGGACGCTTGCCGTTGGTAAAGGCGAGAAAGCCCCCCTCCTCCACCGCCTCCAGGAGATAGGCCCCGGTACGCTTATGAAACTCCTCCCGGGCCTTTTTCCAAAATTCGCTTTCATCGAAAAAGAAGTGGGCCGCCTCGAAACTGTCGAACATGAAAGGGATAGCGGTAGCGTAAATTTCTGGAAACACCGGAGCCACTCCGGCAAAGGAGGCCACGTTGATAAGGGGTTGGTTCATTCCCTGCCTGGAGAGAAGCTCCATGCGCTCCTCCTCGTTCCCAAGCTGACTGTCCGGAAAAAGCCGGATTTCGATCTCCCCCCGGGTCTCTTCTTCCAAGAATTCCTTGAAATGCACCGCGTAGAGATGTACCGCGTTGTTATTCTCCTCGGGGGGACCGTTGTAACACATTTTTATTTGAAGAGCCCCCTCGGAAAAGCCGGAAAACATCCCGGCCCACAAAACGAAAAAACCCAGAAACAGAAAGATCCGAACCGTTTTCACGTCCACGCACCTCCTTCAAAATTTCCCTCTCGGAAAAGGGTAGAAGATTTCCCGGAAATGACAACACGGCCCCGGATCGACAAAAAAGATTTTTTGTCCTTCCGGGGCCGAAACGAATTGCAACAAACGAGAGATCCTTTCGAAGAGCTACAACACCTCTTCGAGCCCCGAACGGTAAATCAGAACGGAGCAGTGAGCGTGCCGGGCCACGTTGGAGGCCACGCTTCCCACGAGAAAATGCTGGAAAGCCGCATGCCCCTGCCGGGCGATAACAATGAGGTTGCACTCTTCCTCCTTGGCAAAACGGATAATCTCCTCTGCGGGACTTCCTTCTTTGATCACGATACGATGCCTATGCTCCGGCAAATCGAGCTTCTCTTCCGCCTTGTGCACCCAGTGAGCGATCTTCTTCTGGGCTATGGTTTTGAGTTCTTCATCGAGCTTGGGAGGGATCCAAGGTTCATATCCCCTCCACGCAAAGGGATGCGATATTACATGAAGAAAACAGGCCTCCACATCAAGACGGTGAGCCAAACCATGACCATAGCCGATAAGACCTTCTGAATGCTTACTTAAATCCACGGGTATGAGAATTCTCCTGGGCAAAGCATATTCCTCCTCTCTATGGGAACACCTCTTTAACGAATTACGCTTCTCTAGAGACTCCATAATACCCATCTCTTCATACTCCGTCAAATTCTGCGGAGATTTTCCCGGTTTCTCTCGAAATAACGTAAAAAGACGGAATCTTCTAGAGAGCTTTCTCTTCGGGCAAAGCTTCTCCGGAGATCGAAGACTCCCTTCGGGGATCTTCGGGAAGAGGGATTTCTTCTGCATCCTCCACGGAGACCGCTAAAGGAGGCAGATCTTCCGAGGTTTTTTGAGAAAGAGGAGGCTCTGCGGAAAGGGTTTCATGAAAACCTGGAATACGTTCCCGGGCTCCCACGTCTCCGCATCCTCCGGGAGGAAGAGGACGCCGGACACCGCATTGATCCGTATCGGGAGCCTCGTTGCAGCCGGTATCCGAAAAGGGAATTCTATCCACTCCGGGACTATCCGAAAGAGGTATATGCGAGGGAATGGGTCTGCCCCGGGAAAAGGCTCCCGCAAAAACGGAGCAGCTTCCGTCATCCAAAGGAGCGAGCCCCGCCGAGAGAGGCTTCTCGAAAGTCCCCGCGATATCCGTCTCCGAGAGAAGCACCCCGTACTCTTCAGGGAGCACTCCGAAAAGGTTGTATCCCAGGCTCCGGAAAGACCCTTCGACATCTCTCAAAAGAGCAAGAGGACTTTCTTCAGGTTCCGTGCGGTTATCCGCAAGAATGGTGTTCTTCACCCGGGTAGTACCTCCGGAACCGGAAAAAAGTCCTCCTCCCCGGGGAGCCCTGTTAAGGGTAACCGTAGAGGCATTGAGAATGAGAAATCCTTCGCTGTTCGCAAGGCCTCCTCCATTTTCAAAAGCTTCGTTGCCACTCACCGTAAGATTTTCCAGCATCGCCGTGGCGGCAAAGGCATTTTCCAGAGCAGCTCCGGAAAGAGCCCGGTTATTCCGAAAGGTACAGTTTTTGAGAGAAAGCACCTGGGTATTGCGGATAGCCCCTCCCAATCCTTCGGGCTCCAGAGCCCGATTGTTTTGAAAAACGCTGTTTCCCATGGAGAGAATGCCCCCGTTTCCGATACCGCCTCCGATATTCGCCCGATTCCCCTCGACAAGACAGTTCGTAAGGGTAAGCGTGCCTCCCTTTCGGTTGCCGATACCTCCGCCGCAGGAGCCCTCGTCTCCGGAAGCAAGATTATCCGCAATGGTACAGTGGGTCATGGCAAGAACATTGTTGTTCCAGATTCCTCCGCCATGGGCCGCCTCGCTTTCGGAAATCACGCAATCGTTAAGAATAAGGGTTCCTTCGTTGAGAATGCCTCCTCCTGTTTCCGTAGCTTTTCCCTCTGCCACATGCAAATTTTCCAAGGTCACCACTACGTTGGGAAGAATCGAAAAAACCCGGCAGGCACGATTCCCGGAAATACTGGTTCCTCCTCCGGGCCCCGCAATGGTAACGTCCTTCTCGATCACCACGGGGCTTTCGAGAACGATGGTTTTTCCCGCCAAGCCCGTACTGAAAACGATGGTTCCCCCATCGCTTATGGTGGCAAGAGCGAAACGCAGAGAGCCGTATCCGCTATCTTTCGTATTGAGAACCACCCGATAGGCGAGAAAGGCTCGCCGTTTGGCCTTGAGCTTTCGAAACACCGGATAAGCCTTACCGTACTCTTCAAATTTCTGGGGATCGATACGGAACAAAAGTCCCTGGGCATACAGGTCATCTGATGCTGCAGCCTCTTTCAAAAGTTCGTAGGCTCTATTAACATTACGCTCTACTCCCCAACCGTTGTAGTAGCATTCTCCCAGATGAGCCCTGGCGGTAAAATCCTGGGAGGCGGCCTTTTCAAACCATTGAGCCGCCAGCGTAAGATCCCGGGAAACTCCCATACCCATCTGATGAGCCACCCCTAAAGCCGCCTGGGCTTTGGGAGATGCGGGGCTTCCTGAAGCTGCGGCTTTTCGATACCAGAAAACCGCCTGTTCGAAATCCTCGGGCACTCCCAGCCCCCTCTCGTAAAGCGTGGCAATACCATACTGGGCGATACCGTGTCCGAGCTCCGCCGCCGCAAGGTACCACCGGGCAGCTTCCTCGTAATCCTGGGAAACGCCGACGCCGTCGAAATACCGCTCTCCCCGGCGAAACGCCTCCTCCGCCGCATCCTCCGCCACCGCGGCGATAACCACATCCTCCGAGACATCCCCCGAAAGAGAAACAGACTTATCCGGGGAATCCGCCGCAAAAAGCATCTCCGGAGAGCAAGCCAAGCAAAAAAGGAAAAAGCCGAGAAGAAGCCACCGCATTTTTTGAAAAATCAGCATAGAAATAAAGCCCCCCTAGATAAATACCCCCGATATGATAACAATACAACAGAAAAGAATACCGTATACCCCTTGCTTTATGCAATACGGCGGAGCTTTTCTTGAGTGCTGCAAAAAGAAAAACACTCTAGAATTATGTAGAATTGTTTTGAATAGACAGTAATTGTCGGATATTGACACACAAAACAACCTGCGCTATGCTCCTTTCAGGGTTCGGGAAGAACTTTTCCCCGAATATAGAGAGCGAAAGGAGATTCTTATAATGCGCAAATATGTGGAAGCCTTGATTCGGCGGGAGCGTATTCTGGCAGGCCTGGAAAAGGAAACCCATCCTGTTTACCGTATGATCAGAGACGTGGCGAACAGATAGCGACATCACATTACGGATGATAAAGGGTTTCTCTCTTTTCTGAAGAAGAGCATATACCGCCCGGAAGAAATTCCGGGCTTTTTTCATTTGTTTATTCTCAAAGGGCCCTGCCCTTTCCGTTCCTGCCGGAAAAGATCTCCTTTTTCCCCCTTCTCAAGGATACTCGAAAAAAAGAAAAAAACCAGCTTTCTTACACTCCTTTACAATTTTTCTCCCGAAAAACTTTATTCTCCCCCTTTTTTTGGATTCCTCTTCCGGTGGCTCCGGAAATCTCCAGGGTGTATACTTACTTGCGATCTTGTAGATTCCCGAGCTGAGGAGGCGTTGTTATTGAAAAGCAAGGATCGGGAAAAGAAACTGGAAAAACTCATAAAAGACCTCGTCCGGATTCCCAGCGTTACGGGATCTTCCGAGGAGTGTGTCCCGGGAAAGTATCTTTATGATGCCTGCGCAAGAGAATCCTATTTCCAGCAGCATCCGGAGTATTTCGCTCTTACTCCCGAGGATGCGGAAGGGAAAAGCTCCTTCTTCGCTTTGGTGAAGGCATCCCGAAAAACTTCGAAGACCCTTCTTTTCATAGGCCATTTCGACGTGGTGGACGTGGACGTTTACGGGGATTTACAACCCCTGGCCTACGAAACGGAAAAACTCGAAGAGGCTCTGGACTCCCGGAACCTTCCTCCGGAGGTTCGGGAGGATCTGCTGAGCCGGAACTGGATTTTCGGGCGCGGCGTGATGGATATGAAGTGCGGCATCGCCTTGGAGTTGGATCTTCTTCTGGAGTTCGCAAAGGATCCCGAACTTTACGATGTCAACATCGCTCTGCTGGCGGTTTACGACGAGGAAGGCTCCAATACGGGGATGATCCGGGGAGTGTCCTTTCTCGCGGAACAGGCGAAAGCGCTGGAACTGGATTTTATCGGAGCCGTAAATACGGAACCTTCGGATGCGGGAAGAAGCGGCACCGAAAATCCCTTGATCTTCACGGGCTCCATGGGGAAATGCCTCGCCATGTTCTACGCGGTGGGTAAGGAGAGCCACTGCGGGAGCTACTTCAAAGGCATGAGCGCCGTGCTGCTTCAGAGCTACATAAACCGGGAATTCGAAGGAAATCCCCGTTATTCCGAAACCGAAGAAGGCACCGTAAGCCTTCCTCCCGCAGCTCTCAAAGCGGAGGTGGTCCAGGATGCCCCCTATTCGGTAACGCTTCCTTACCGGAGCGTTTCCTATTACAACGTCTTCACTCTCCAGAACAATCCGGGAGCCGTGATGGGGCTTCTTCTGGAAGGAGCCTCCAAAGCCGTCCGGGAAGCGGAGATGCACATGCGGCATGCCTGGGAAGAGCTTCTTCGACGAGGTTATCCGGGAGAGGGCGAACCCGCCTCCTGGGAAACCGAAGTGCTCGCCTTCGAAGAACTCCGCCGGAGGGCAGCCATTCACTATCCCGGGGATTTTCAAGAGGATTATCGCCGGTGGCAGCAGGAAATTCCCTCTCACCTGGATCTCCGGGAACGGTGCCTCCGGCTGGTGGAAAAGCTCCTCCCCTGGCGGGGGAACCGGGAGCCTCTCATGGTGGTGGGTTTTCTGCCTCCCTTCATGCCCCATCGCACAAACCACAGAAAAAATTCCCGGGAGAGGCGTTTTCTCGAAGGAGCCCGAAAGGTAGTGGACCATGCGGAAAAGGAGTACCGCCGCACTTTGGAGATCGACCCCTTCTTCGGCGGGCTTTGCGATTTGAGCTATCTCGGATGGGAGCAAGATTCCCAGGATTTCCGCATTCTGAGCAACAATCTCCCCGGCTGGGGAACCTTGTACTCCCTTCCTGAGGAAGCCATGAAAGCCCTGGATATGCCGGTGCTGAATCTGGGCCCCCTGGGAAGGGACCCCCACAAATACACGGAACGGCTGGAACGGGATTACGCCCTGAGAGAGCTGCCGGAGCTCTTGCGGTTTTTCATACGTTCCGTATCCGAATAGCCCGCCGTTCCCGCATGTATAGGCTTTGCGGGAACAGCTGAGAAAGAAATCCGCGGATTGCACGGAAAAAGCAGAGGAGAAACTGAAAAATCTGCGACAATCCGAATAATCCGCGGATATTTTTATGCTTTGCGGGCTTTTCCTACCAGGGGAAAGCCTTCTTTACCGGGCGAAAAAGCGGATAAGCCTGCGCAAAAAGGGAGATTGCATCTTGCCCATCATCCACTGTTCCGCCACCATCTTGTTGATCATGGAGACCGAGGGGAAGGCATGCTGGGTCATCATGACGGAGAAAATGCTCTTCTTGTACTGCATGGCCAAGGTCCATTCCTGAATAAGCTCGCTGGCGCTCTCTCCCACCACGGTAGCCCCGAGAATTTTCCCCCTCTTTCCGAGAATCACCTTGATAAATCCCTCGGGATGCCCGTCCGCTACGGTGCGGCCGTAGCTACGAAACTCCTTCTTTACCACCTCGAAGGAGATCCCCTTTTCCCGGGCCTGTTTTTCCGTAAGCCCCACCTGAGCCACCTCGGGCTGGGTAAAAACCGCCCAGGGAACGTAGTACCGGCTTCGCCGCAGCATGCCGAGGCTGAAGGGGCTCAAGGCGTGCATAAGGGCCAGCATTCCCTGGTGCATGGCGGCATGCGAGAGAAGGGCCTGACCGTTGCAATCCCCTGCGGCGTAGATATTCTTCACGTTGGTTCGCATATAATCGTCCACGGGAATACCCTTTTTGGTATAGTTCACCCCGGCCTTTTCCAAATTCAGGGGCTTCAATACGGGAGAACGCCCCGCCGCCACGAGAAGCCTTTCGGAGGGGAAGACCTCCTCCCCCGCAAAAACGGAGACCTTGCCGTTTTCGTAAGCCACCCGATCGATACGGGCTCCGTTGCGTACGGTAATGCCCTCCTTCTCGAAGAGGGATTGCAGAAGAGATCCCGCCTCTTCATCCCCCACGGGAACGAGATGAGGATCCATGTGTATTACCGTCACCTTGGTGCCGAGCCGGGAAAAGGCCTGGGCCATTTCCGTGCCGATGGCTCCTCCTCCGATGATGGTAAGGGATTCCGGCAGAACTTCGAGTTCGAACATATTCGTGTTGGTAAGGATGTCCGGCACAGAATCCAACCCGGGAATGGGAGGAATAAAAGGTTCCGTTCCGGTGGCGATGAAGATTTTTTTAGCGGTATAAAGTTCTTCTCCCACTCTGACAGTACGGGGGTCTTCGAAGGAAGCCTCTCCCGACACAAGCTCCACCCGTTCGAAGGCTTTCATGAGCTTTTTGTCGTTGATGGCATGCACCTTGCGGCGCACCACCCCCATGGGGTCTCCTTCCTGAAGCTGGAAATCCGCCTGGATGCCGTAATTACCGAGATTCCGGGCACTTTGCAAGGCTTCCGCAGCCTTGAGAAAAGCCTTGCTGGGAATACAGCCGCAGTTAAGGCACTCTCCTCCCACCTTGTGCTTTTCCACGCCCAAAACCTTCAGCCCCATGGCGGCTCCCATGGCGGAGATGGCCATTCCCGCAGGCCCCATACCGATAACCAGAGCGTCGTATTTTTTCATCTCGCATCCTCCTTCTCTAATATGAACACGCAAAAGAACGCGCCAAACACAGTGTGCTCCTCTTTTCGAAAAGCCGTATCCGTATTTTCACTCAAAAGCCAGGTTTTTTATCGTGCGTTTTCAAGGAATGCAAATCTCCCGAAACAATGCGGAGCTTTCCTCTGCAAGCCCCAGGTCCTCCACTCCCCGAAGCACGTGACGCTCCATCAAGGAAACTGCCCGATCCCGGTCTCTCTCTCGAAAAGCTTCGAGGATTTCTCTATGTTCCTCTTCGGGGCTCGGCAAGACGCCCCATCCTCGGTGATTTTCGAAAAGCCTGCGATATACCGAGGATGCGGCAAGAGCGTTTTCCACGGAAGCCGCCAGAAAGGCGTTGTCCCCTCTTTCCGCTATGATCCGGTGAAAAGCCAGATCCTGGGCGAGGTATTCTTCGTAGGAGCGCCCTTTCGCCTCGATCTGGGCGAAAAGAACCTCCTCCAGGGAAGCCAGAAAAACCGGAGAGATTTTTTCCGAGGCCAGGCGCACCGCCATGCCTTCCAAAAGGCTCCGCACGGCATAGACATCCCGGATCTCCTCGGGGCTGGGAGAAACCAGCCGGGCTCCGCATCCCGGCACAAGAACCACGATTCCCTCCGCAGCAAGGCGCTGTAAAGCTTCCCGTACGGGCATGCGGCTGCATCCCATCCGTTCCGCCAGAGGCTCCGCAGGAAGGCGTTCCCCCGCCGCAAGCTCTCCCGCCACAATCTGCCGGAGCACTTCTTCGTAAACACGATCCGCCGGAGCTTTCCGCACCTTTTTCTCTCTTTCTTCCTTTCGGGAAAATCCTCTTCCCCCCAGGAAGGGCATCTTTTTTCTTTCCATTTCGTATCCTTCCTTTTACAGGTTGACACTCTTTTTCAAAGAATGATACCATACCGCCCATATTATTGGATCCATTGGATCCAATTTTCAGGAAAGCGTGGTGTTTCCATGAAAGAATTACTCTCTCACCTCAGCGCCCGAGCTCGAAGGCTCTACGATTCGGATATCCAGGACATGATCGAGCTGGTGCACCAGAACCAGGCCCTCTCTTTCACCGCGGGAGAACCCTCGGAGGATCTCCTTCCTCTGGAAAAACTCCGAAGCTCCTTCGCTGCGGCCTTCGACGGAGGGCCGGAGATGCTCACCTACTATCACGACTCCGACGGACACGAAGAGCTGCGCCGCTGGATCGCCTCCTGGATGCGAAAAGACGGGCTTATTCCCTCGTGCCTGGATTGGAGGCAGCTCATGCTCACCACGGGATCCCACGAGGGGATCAATATTACCGTGGAGGGGCTTGTCGATCCGGGAGACGCCGTGGCGGTAGAGGCTCCCTCCTATGCGGAGGCCCTTCTCACCTTCTCCAAGGAGGGAGCGGTTTTTTTCGGGCTGGATATGGATAGCCAGGGCCCTCTGCCGAAAAAGCTGGAGATCCTGGCCCGGGGACATCACATCAAGCTTCTTTATACCATTCCCAACTACCAGAACCCTTCGGGGACGGTGACCTCTCCGGAACGGCGCAAAGAAATTCTGGATCTCGCCAAAAAATACGATTTTCTGATTCTCGAAGACGATCCCTACCGCCATCTCTACTACGACGCCCCTCCTCCGGGAAGCTATCTGGCCCTTCCGGAAAACGACGGCCGGGTGATTTACCTGGGAAGTTTTTCCAAGCTCATCGCTCCGGGTATCCGATGCGGCTGGATGATCGCCTCTCCGGAGCTCTACGAGAAGTTCCACCAGCTCCGGGTAACCAACGATCTCAACCTCCCCACCATTCTTCACGAGGGAATTTTCCGTTTTCTCTCGGATTACGATTTTCAGGATCACCTGACCACGCTTCGCAGAGCCTACGGAGAAAAGCGGAACGGCATGGTAAAGGCTCTGCAGAAACATATCGCTCCGGAGGATTTTATCTACGATCTTCCCAAAGGAGGGTTTTTCCTCTGGGGGAGAGCTCCCTGGCTGCAGAACTCCATGGAGTTCGCCAAGTTTGCGGTAACCGAAGAGAAGATCGGCATCATTCCAGGAGAGATTTTTTTCACCTCCCCGGAGAACTACCGGGATACCCTGCGGCTCTCCTTCGCCAAGGTCTCCCCGGAAAAGGCCGAGGAAGGATGTGCCCGACTGGCCCGGGCCATGAAGAAATATAGAAATACCGTAATTTAATTTTTTATTTTTGAAAGGAGTTTTA
>ERZ795057.1299-NODE-1299-length-22095-cov-5.284846_pt1 | contig 22095 bp, 24 predicted proteins | sample MGYA00375141_ERZ795057 | MGnify/ENA primary metagenome ERZ795057 (study PRJEB30186, sample SAMN05720163) | activated sludge metagenome | isolation source: Anaerobic digester | place: Hong Kong | collected 2015-01-26 ... | reverse complement strand
TGATATTATCATCGGCGTGATTATCTACGTCAGCGCCTTTGCGCTTGTGCTTAAGCTTTGGTTTGAAAAGCTGTTCGTCAAACGTTCAATGTCCGCTGTTTCCTTGCGTGACGACGATGCGGAATTACCGCCGCCGGATGAACCAAAGGGAAAGGATGGTGATAACGTATGATTATCGGCGATATTTTAAGCGCAACATTGATATTTGCGGTACCGCTGATGCTGGTCGCGCTGGGCGGTATGTTTTCAGAGCGCAGCGGCGTAGTCAATATTGCGCTGGAAGGCATCATGATTGTCGGCGCATTGGCGGCGAGCCTGTTCCTGCGCTACGTGGACGATCTGGGCATCGGCAAGGATCATGCGCAGCTTTATATGCTGGCTGCTGTTGGTATTGCCGGCATTGTCGGTATCCTGTACAGCCAGCTTTTGGCGTTTGCATCCATCAAGCTGAAATCCAACCAGGTCATCTCCGGCACGGCGTTGAATATGCTGGCGCCCGCACTGGCCGTAGTTGTCACCTGGAACATTCAGGGTACGGCGCAGACAACCATCCTGATTCCCAATTGGGTCCGCATCGCGCCTGAAAGTCTTGGCATAGCGACAGACAATATCTTTACGACGTTCCTGTTTAAAAGCCTGTTCCTGACGACTCCGATTGCATTCGTGATTCTGATTCTGTCCATCGTCTTTCTGTACTACACCAAAACAGGCCTGCGCCTGCGTGCCTGCGGCGAGCACCCGCAGGCTGCGGACAGTGTCGGCGTAAACGTATACCGCATGCGCTATCTGGGCGTCGGTATCTCCGGTTTCCTGGCGGGTATCGGCGGGCTTGCCTACACGCTTGCGGCAGGCAGCGGCTTTACCTCCACTGTGGCCGGGTACGGCTTCCTGGCTCTGGCGGTGATGATATTTGGTAACTGGAAGCCTGTGAATATCCTGTTGGCCAGCTTCTTCTTTGCGTTTTTCAGAATCATCTCGTTCTACTCCAACTCTATCTCCTTCCTGCCGAAATTCGATACGCTGGTTTCCGGAGAGTACATTTATCTGATTATGCCCTATCTTGTGACGATGATCGTGCTGGTGCTGACCTCCAAACGGAGCAGAGCGCCCAAGGCCGAGGGTATTCCATACGATAAGGGCCGCAGATAATGTTGCGACACAAAAAAACCGTGCGCTTGCACGGTTTTTTTAGTTGCTTTATCCCAAAGCTTTCTGGGTTTCTTTCAACTGCTTGATGATCTCCAGTTTCTGCGGGCATTTGGCTTCGCAGGCACCGCACTCAATACATTGCGATACGTCCACCCCGCTGGATTTCTCCCAGTCGGCTTTGCGGTCGTCCAACGGTATAGTGGTCTTTTGGTACTCCGCCTTGGCGTAGTCGGTCAACTTGTACACCTTGTGGTAGTTCATCAGACGGAACAAATGCGGAATGTTCAGCTTCTGCGGGCAGGGCATACAATAGTTGCAGCCGGTGCAGTACAAGTCCATCAATCGCTTGTTTTCGTCCAGCATTGCACTGACCTGATTTCGTTCTTCCTCCGAAAGAAGTCCGCCAATCGAGGCAACCTTGACGTTTTCCTCCAGCATTTGCTCGTTTTGCATTCCGGACAGCGCCATATTGACGTTCGGATTGGCGAGTACAAAGCGCAAGGCCATCTCAGCCGAGCTGGCAACTTTGTTTTGCAGCAATGCCTGTACCGCCGCGGAGGGAGCGCCCAGCCTGCCGCCGCCAACCGGGCCCATAATAATCACGCCCAGCCCATGCTGCTTCGCGTAGGCGATATTATCCTCGTTAGCGCGATCCAGCAGGTTGTACTGGCAGAGTACGGAGGTAAACAGACCGCTGTCGATGATCGGCTTCATGTTGGCGGCTTCTTTATCGTGAAACGAGAAGCAGAGGTGCTTGATCAGCCCTTCCTCCAGCGCTTTCCAGGCGTCATCTACGGGGCCGCCGGGCTTTCTCATTTCTTCGAAGCTTTCCAGATCAATCCCCCAGAAGTGATAGAAGTCGATATATTCCGTATCCAGGTTTTTGAGCGACGTTTCCAGGTTCTTGCGCCATTTGCCATCCTTGGAGTCGGTTGCCGGATTTTTGGTGGATAGGTACACCGTATCCCGCCAGCCTTTCAGCGCGAGCCCTACGGCGCGTTCACTATCCTTGCCGCAATAGTAAGGCGCGGTGTCAATATAATTGACGCCGAGTTCAAATGCCTTCTGCATTAGCGGTATGGCCTTTTCGTCGTCTACACGGCTTTCCGAAGCCATCGGCAGGCGCATCGCGCCAAAACCGAGCGCGGAAAGACTGATTCCTGTGTTGCCAAACGGTTTATAAATCATGACAAGCTCCTTTTGTTGTTCTGTATCTGCATTATATCACTCCGGCAGGGTAAATTCCACCCGCACGACATGGCCGAGAATCGCTATGTCCGGCAGTGCGCAGGGCTCGGCTGTGTATTCCCTGTCGTAGCTTTGCAAAAGAATGCTGAGGGAATCGAGCTTCTTCACCTTGCAGAGCATACGCATGCCCTTGCGTTCCACCAGCATAACCGCACCGTCAATTGGGCTTGCGGCAGGAACGATGAAGCATAAATCATCCTTGAGGATGCGAAACCCGCGCATACCGTCGTCCGGCACCTTGTAATAGAATACCTTGTCCGGGGACGCTCCTTCAATTCTGCCCTGCAGCACAGGCAGCAGGCGATGATCAATCTCCTCCATCACCGCGTTTACAACAGGTACGCGCTTCAAAACGCTTTGCAGCGCATCCAGCCATACGCTGCCCTGAACGGTGTCATCCTGCTTTGCAGCATCGGTAAACGCGGGCACGGCATCTGCTCGCTGCTGCGCTCTGGACTCTGCTTTCGGCTGTACGGTTTGCAAATCCACCGTCGCGGCGATGTCATCCAGCGTAAAGCCCTGTTCAGTTTGTTCGGTCATGCCGATTTTCTTCAAAATTCTGCGTGCCTGATCGTCGGGAATAATCTTTTTTCCCTCTTCAACGGCTTTCAGATAATCAGCGCTGACGCCGGAAAGCCTGGAAACCTGCTTGAGGGTCATATCGCGGCGCAGGCGCTCGGTTTTCAATAGGTCTCCCAGTCTGCTCATGGGTATTCCTCCGTGGTTTTGATTGCTTTGTATAGTATAGCATAGCAGGATAAAAATCAAACCTGTCGAATACAAATAGTTGGTTATCTTTGAGTATACCGTGAAACTAGCTGACAAAGGAGAACATTTTGCCCGAAGAACGAATTGCATTTTCCAGCGCGGATATCAGTAAAGAGGTGCTTCGCGCCCTGGAAGCCATGAATATCCATGACATGACCCCTGTACAGTCACAAACCCTTCCAATGATGATGGAAGGACGCGATGTTATCGCCATCGCACCTACCGGCACCGGGAAAACCATCGCGTTTGGCATTCCGATGCTTGAGTACGTGAATTTAGATGACAACCGCGTACAGGAACTGGTGATTGCTCCGACAAGGGAGTTGAGCCTGCAGATTGCCGAAGAGCTGCGCAGCCTGGCCCAGTTCATCAAAGACTTGAAGATTGCCGTGCTTTACGGCGGTCAGCCGATTGTCAAGCAGATCAATCAGCTCAAACGCCACCCCCAGATCATTATAGCCACACCAGGGCGGCTGCTGGATCACATGAACCGCGGCAATGTACGGCTGGATAATGTCCATACCATGGTCTTGGATGAAGCCGACGAAATGCTTAACATGGGCTTCGTCAAGGATGTGACGAGGATTATCGAAGCCACGCCGGCCGACCGCCAGCTTGTGCTGTACTCCGCGACTACCAATCCGGATGTGCAGACCATCGCATGGAAGTACCAGCAGGATCCCGTGGAGGTCATCATCCCGGCCACCAAGGAGAACCGCCCGCGGATTAAGCAGTATGTGATCGAATCCGAAACGAAAAACAAGTACGAGCACCTTTTATATCTGCTCGACAGCGATGAGTTCAGCCGGGTGATGGTCTTTGTAAACACCAAGGACATGACCCAGCGCCTGACCAACCGCATGCAAAAGGCCGGGTATCAGGCGGAATGCCTGCACGGCGATATGCGCCAAGGCGCCCGCAATCAGGTGATGGACGCGTTCCGAAAGGGTAAGTTTAATATTCTGCTGGCGACTGATGTCGCAGCGCGCGGTATAGATGTGGACGATGTGGAAGCCGTCATCAATTACGATCTTCCCAACGAGAACGAATACTACCTGCACCGCATCGGCCGTACCGGTCGCGCCAAAAAGCACGGTGTCGCGTTTACGCTTCTCACCTTTTCCGAAAGTGTGCGCTTTGATACGATCCTGAAATACATTGAGGCGGATCCCGTCAATTTGCATTTTAACGAGCTGGGCATTCTTTGCGGCGAGGAAGGCGACGCCTTCTTTGACCATATTTAGGGAGGCAGACACGATGGCCGAGAACAAGGGCAGAAATCTGGCTGCACAGCGGCGCGAGCAGGACGGTATCGTCTATTTCGACCGCGGCATCATTCAGGGAAAAGACGGGAAGCAATACCAGCGCTTCGCCATTCAGACCCATTTCGTGGAGGTCGGCGAGAGCAAGACAGCGTTAGTGGAGAAATATGTTCGCCCCTTTTATCAGGAAGGCGATGTGCTGTCCTTCGGCGCAAAGGTTATGTGCATGTGCTCTGGCAATGTCCGTACCCGTGATCAGGTAAGACCCGGTTTTTTTGCCAAGCTGATGTGGCGCTTTGCCGGCATTAATTCTACCGGTGTGGGAATGCACGAACCCTATAAACTGCAACTGGTGATCGACATGGTCGGTCTCCCCCGCGTTCTGCTTGCGGCCTTCTTAAGCGCGGTGACGCGTCCCTTCGGCGTTAAAGGCGTGTTTTACAAGGTCTGCGGCAAGGGCGTTGGCGGTATCGACGGGTTTTACTTTCGTTCGAGCTTCAAACGCTATCATGAGCTGGCAACTATCAACCCGCCAAACCCCGATGAGCTCTGCGATGAGTTATTCAACGAGACCGGCATTCCCATCGTGTTGATGGATGCCAACGATATTCAGCGTGATCAGCTGGGCAAATCCAAAAACTTCCCGCTGACCGATGAGCAGATTCAGGACGCCATGCGCGATAACCCCAGCGGCCAGGGCGACGAGCTTACTCCGCTGATTCTGATCCGCCCGCTGTAATCGCGCGCAAGAAACCATCCAAATTGGTATGTTCTGAAATTGTAATGGTGTCGATACAAAGCGTCTCCATGCATTGCAGCAGGATGGCAAAGCCGTGAACGACAATATCCGCCCTGTCCGGCGGAACGGTTCCAAGCTTCTTACGATCGGTCAGCGGCATATCAGCCAGGGTTTCCATTGCGTGGCGCAGCGCTTGCCTTTGAACGCCGAAGCCGTGCACCCTTTTATGAGAATGCCAATCAATCCCCTGTATACAGGTTGCGGCAGCCGTCATGGTGCCGCCTACGCCGACCCACTGGGTTGGCGTTTTCATTTGCCATATGGTTTTGGTATTCGGTGAGAGCAAACGGGCAACAGAATCCATCACAGCTTTTGTGTCCACGGCGGAGGTAATCGGCATCTCCTGAAACATCCGTACGGCCCCCGCTTGAAGGCTGATTGCGTACTGCGGCTGCCCATGATCGCCGATGACGATTTCGGTAGAACCGCCGCCGATATCGATCATCCCGGTGCTTGCGTTACCGGCTGCGCCAAGAAACGAGTATTTAGCTTCCTGCTCGCCTGATAGAATTGAGAGATGAAGTCCCGTATTTTGCCATAGCGCATCCTGCAGGGCGGCGCTGTTTTTAGCGTCACGAACGGCGCTGGTCGCAAACAGCCGTATGAGCTCCGCGCCGCTTTGCTGCGCATACTGTTTCATCTGCTGTACGGCTTCGCAAGCATCGTGAATCATGCTTTCGTCCATCTCATGCGTATCATTCAAAGACGTGAAAACACGTAGCCCGATGCGCTTGCGCAGGACTGCGGTTTGATTTCCCTGTTCTATGTCGGCAACCAGAAGCCGCAGAGAGTTGGAACCGATGCCAATGGCCGCTTCCCGCAACGCTTTCACCTTACTTCTCAAATCCGTAGAGTTCTTCCGGATTGGTAATCACAAAGCGAAGCTCGTCCGCTTTCATATATCCGTACAGGGTACGCGCCAGATTTTCGATAAACGCGTCGGTGCCCATGGCGTCGAGTGTTTCCCGTAACGTGCTTTCCTTCTTTTCCAGAAACTGATGATAGGAAAGCGCTTCAAAATACTGCTCATCCAGCTGCTTCATCGTGCTTTTCTTTTGGAAGAACAGAAACGTAAACCCGATGGTAATCACGACGATGATCGCGATTACCGCAATCAGCCTCACTCTGACAGGCATACGATCACCCTCTCATTGATTATGGCTTTCTTCAGGCCAAGAATAGCACGAAACTATGCCGGTCGCAAGGTCCCTCAGGGAATGTCGCGGGTGGAAACGACGTCCACGCCGGTATCGCACACATTTGCGCAAATCACGTCGCCCATTTTGATAGGCGTCTTTATATCGGCGGTTGAAATGGCCTTCACGCAATCAAAAATCTTATCCTTGGGAATGGGTTCTCTGGTCTTAACACTCAGGGGAAGCTCACAGTTTGGAACATGAACCACGGCTGTGACCATACGCTTTGGAGCAATCGCCTCCTGCGCTGCGTATGACTCGCCTCGCTTGCATCCGGCTCCGTCTACATGGGTCACTTGCTTACCGTCCGTTTCCACTGTCATGCGGCATCCAATTGGGCAGTTAATACAGGGAATGGTTTGCTTCATGGGAACTCCTTAACCAGATATTCGAATCGAAATGCTTTCGCTGGAAAATGATTGCATGGTATCGGCGGGCAAAAGGATTTCGGCCATCTCACCAGGAGACAGGATGCGTTTGGCAACAGAATACGCAACGCGTTCACCGTCCAGCACCTGAACCTTCACCTTCTGGTATACCTTGTCGGGGCGAAACATGAAACGAACATCTTCAGGTGTATCGGTAAACCGCAAACGCTGCGGTACAACACCGCGTACGCCAGGACCATCCAGCACAGCGATTGCTCTGGCGACTTTTTTGGTTCTCCCAAGCACATAGTCGGCCGCCGCTCTGCCAGCCTTAGCGCTCTCCTCGCTGACGAAATCGACCAGATCATGTACGTGCAGTACGTTTCCGCAGGCGAACACACCGTCAATATTGGTTTGCAGGGTATTATCCACCACCGCGCCCTGTGTGGCGGCAGACATTTCCGCGCCGATTAGTTTGGTCAGCTCGTTTTCCGGGATCAATCCGACTGAAAGCAGAAGCGTATCACAGGCATATTGTATTTCTGTGCCCGGAATCGGTTGCAAATGCTCATCCACTTTGGCAACGGTGACGCTTTCCAGCCGTTCCTTGCCTTGAATATCAATAACGGTATGGCGTAGAAGCAGCGGGATATCATAATCGTGCAGACATTGAACGATATTGCGGTTCAAGCCGGATGAATACGGCATGATTTCTGCGCAGGCAAGTACCTTCGCGCCTTGCAGGATCATTCGCCGTGCCATGATCAGCCCGATATCGCCGCTGCCAAGGATGATTACACGTTTGCCTGGCATATAGCCTTGCATATTGACAAGCTTCTGTGCCGTGCCTGCGGAGAAAATGCCCGCCGGACGCGTGCCGGGGATCGCCAGCGCGCCGCGAGGGCGTTCACGGCAGCCCATGGCAAGGATGATGGCCTTGGCAAGGAATACCTGAACGCCGTGTTTCCGGCTGACTGCGGTAACGCGTTTGCTTGCATCTATGTCAATAACCATGGTTTCGCAATGCACGGAAACATTCAGTTCCCGCAGACGATTGATGTCGCGCTGCGCGTACTCCGGGCCGGTCAGCTCTTCCTGAAACCGATGGAGACCAAACCCGTTGTGTACACACTGCTTCAAAATACCGCCGATCTCTGCCTCGCGGTCCAGAATGAGCAGGCTATCAATTCCCTGCTCTCTGGCTGCGATTGCCGCCGCCATGCCTGCCGGACCGGCACCGATGATCAGCACATCAATGTTCGTCTCACGCATGCCGGTCATCCCCTTCCGCTGCGGCATCTTCAATCCTTGCAAGCAGGATACGGCTGTTTCCCCCGCTCTTGGTCACCTGGTTTAGGCGCAGGTGGAGTTCTTCACTCAAAATCTCCATAACGCGCGGCGAACAGAATCCACCCTGGCAACGACCCATACCTGCACGGGTGCGGCGCTTGACGCCGTCGACTGTCGTCGCCCCGACCGGCCTGCGGATGGCCGCGCGGATCTCCGCCTCGGTGATGTGCTCGCAGCGGCAGACCACAGCGCCATATTCGGGATCGTTTGCATATGCTTTGGCTTTCTCTTCAACGGTCATGCTCTCAAAGGGTGGTAGATATTTTGGCGGCGGAACGCGCGTTCCCTTACGGCGCAGATCATGTTGCTCAGCGATGAGCTCCGCCAGATATTGCCCGATGGCAGGTGATGAAGAAAGACCGGGACTCTCGATGCCGATAGCTTCATACGCACCTGGAGCACCTTCTACCGCGCCAATGATGAAATCACCGCCGGCCTCATGTGCGCGAATACCGGAGAAGGTGGTAATCACCGTTTTCAGATTTTCTTGCGGCCAGGTTAGCGATGTGATCTCTCGCACCTGTCGCAGTGCTTCCGCCGTAGTGGATACATCGGTACCGTCTGTGATGTCCGTTGCAGTCGGGCCTAGCAGTAAACCGTTGTGCAGGGTCGGTGTGATTAGGATGCCCTTGCCCATTTTCGTAGGTGTTTGGAACATGGTATGGGTAAACATTGGCTTGACCTCACGGTCCAGCAGATAGTACTCCCCCTTGCGGGGCGTGATGGTCACCTTGCGCTCGGAAATTTGGTTATGCAGCATATCCGCGCCGACACCCGCGCAGTTGATCACGATATCTGCTGGGATATCCCCACAGCATGTTGTGAGAATAAATCTATTCAGATCTCTTTTTATTGTTCGTACCTCGGTATTGAACTGAAAATCAACACCGTTGACCTTCGCATGATCGGCCAGCGCGTAGGTCAGCTCGTATGGTGAAACCGATGCCGCGCTTTTCACATGCAACGCGGCTACAACGCGGGGATTGGTATGTGGTTCCAGCGCTAAAATACGGTCACGGCCGATGATTTCCATGCCGTCGACACCGTTAACCATTCCTTGCTGCAAGAGCTCGTGCAATACAGCAGTCTGTGTGTCGTCGAACGCGAGCACCATAGCGCCGTTTCGTTTGTACGGCACGGAAAGCTCTCTGCACAGCGCTTCGAGCATTTTGCTGCCCTGTATATTGAATTTAGCCTTATTCGAGCCGGGTTTGTTGTCAAACCCGGCATGTGCCAGGCCGCTGTTGGCCTTGCTGGCGCCCTCGGATACATCTATGGCTCGTTCCACCAGCAGAATATCGGCATCATACGCACTCAGCTCCCGTGCGACCGCACAGCCGATCACGCCGCCGCCGATGATGACTATCTTTTGTTTCAAAATCGAACCTCCGGATCCCGCTTCCATACCAGCGTATTGATCACATCGCTTGCCATAAACAACCCGGCGACCGACGGTACGTAGGCAACCGATCCGGGGGCCGGTCTTGTGCCGTTCTTCGTTGCAATCGTTGCGGCTGTCTGGATGGCCTCTTCTGTGGAATACACACAGCGCAGGGCTTTGATCTTGCGCTTTCGAAGCTCCTTGCGCATCACACGCGATAAGGCACAGTTGTTGGTTTCAAAAATATCGCCGATTCGAATCTGCGTCGGATCAATACGGTTTCCCATCCCCATACAGGAGATCACAGGAATGCCGCGGTGTACGCATGTTTCGATAATCAAAAGCTTTGCCGCCACCGTGTCCACCGCGTCGATAACGAAATCGACGTCATCCTCAATGTGCACAGGTGTTTCCGGCAGGTGAAACTGCTCTATGGCGACGATTTCCGCGTCCGGGTTGATTTGCAAGAGGCGCTCCCGGGTAACGCCTGCCTTGCTTTGGCCGATTGTGGGTACCAGCGCTCCCAGCTGCCGGTTGATATTGCTTTCTTCAAATGAATCTTTATCGACGAGGGTCAGCTTTCCGATTCCCATGCGGCCAAGGGCTTCCGCAGCGTAGCTGCCGACGCCCCCAAGGCCGAAAATCATGATATGCGCGGACTTGAGCGCCAGAAGCTGATCAGGTGAAAACAGCAGCGCAGTTCTTATATTTCGAGCATCCGCACTGCTATTGGAACTCATGATTTCACCCTTCTCTGAATTGTTATTCTCTGTGCTTATCATACATCAAGAACCGCAAATTGACAATCATTCGCAGTCGTGCTACAGTACACTGTGGCGAGATATTCGCCATTCGACGTTTGCCTTAGGAGGGAAACTCATGACCTGTGAGCAGCAACTGGACCGCGCGCTTGCATACTTTACCGATGAAGACCACAAAGCCAGTTTCGAAATTCTCAACGGAACCGGCACCGTGATGTTTTCGGCCCCGCACGCAGTGCTCCAGACGCGAAATGGCACCAACAAAGCTGCTGAACGCTACTCCGGAATACTCTGCAAAATACTCAATGAAGAGTACAAGTATCCGGTGATCTACAAAACAAGACACCTGATGGACGATGCCAACTATGACGAAATCAGCGATTACCGTGAAGCACTTTGCCGCTTCCTGAAAAAGAACACAATCCGCTACCTGATCGACCTTCACCAGCTCAACCCGGACCGTGAAATGGATATTTGCGTCGGTACGGGATATGGGAAAAACATCTTCGGCAAGCGTGAGCTTGTGGACATTGTGCGCGATTGCTTTGTGCCAAACGGCATCAGGAACATAACGGTGGATGACCCCTTCCCCGCCGCAAATCCGCACTCAGTCTGCGCGACGGTTGCCCAATGCTGCGATATACCCGCGATTCGGCTTGAAATCAACTCTAAACTTCTCATTCAAGGCTCGGACGGATATCGCCTTTCCAGCGTGATTCAATCGCTGCATGAGCTGGCGGATAAACTGAACGCATTGCAATAAAAAGGAGACTTGCGGATGCTCAAGGGTCTTCTGGCGGTCAATGCATTCTTACATGTATCGAAATTTGACGAGATTTATCAGATCCTGCTGGATTCCGCAGCGAATTACGGTGTTCAGCTGACGATAACCAACAATGCGGAAATCATACTGCATCACGATGATCCGGCATTCCTTAGGGAGTTGCCGGACTTTGTGCTGTATTGGGACAAGGACGTCAAAGCGGCCCGGCTGATGGAACAGCTTGGCGTACCGGTATTCAACCCGGCGGAAAGCATTATGCTGTGCGATGATAAAGCACTGACATATCTCGCCCTGAAGCGTGCGGGCATCCCGATGCCCAAAACCATTCTCGTTCCCAAAACCTTTCCCAACGTCGGCTACCCGGACACGCATTTTCTGGATGAAGCCGTACAGAAGCTCGGACTCCCGATTGTATTAAAGGAATGCTTTGGTTCGTTTGGCAAGCAGGTATATCTATTCAATGATCTAGAATCCCTGCGCCAAAAGGTGGTGAGCCTTCGCTCGACCCCGATGCTCCTGCAGGAGATGGTCAAAAGCAGCTATGGCCGCGATATCCGTATCAATGTCGTAGGCGGTCAGGTTGTTGCCAGTATCTACCGTCATAATGACAGCGGAGATTTCCGAAGCAATATTACGCTGGGCGGGAATATGGACCCGTATACCCCGACAGAGCAGGAAGAAGCGATTGCGCTCAAGGCCGTAGAAGCTCTTGGGCTTGCGTTTGCCGGGGTGGACGTTTTATTCGGCGAAACTGGCCCGCTGATTTGCGAGGTCAACTCAAACGCGCATTTCAAATCGACCATGGACTGCACAGGCATAAACATGGCGGATGCGATCTTTGCGTACATTCTCAAGCGTATCGGGTGAATGGTATGAAAACGGGATGGCTTTTGTATGACAGGGGCGATTATGAGGTTAATCGCCTGTTTGCCGAGCACATACAAAAGAAAGCCGAACCGATCGGACTTTCCATACAGGTCGTACTGACGGAAACGCTGCGCTTTGAAGATGCTGACCTACCGGATTTCGTGATTTCCAGGCAGCGGAATCACCGATTGAGCCAAGCGTTTGAACAAGCCGGGATACCGGTATTCAACTCGTCCCGCGTTTGTAAAATCTGCAACGACAAGCGTAATACGCACCGCTTCCTGGAGGGCTTTCCGCAAATGAAGACGGTGTTTATCGACGCTGAACACCCGAATAGTCCCCAGTCGCTCCCATTTCCCCTGGTTGTCAAGCCTGCAACCGGGCATGGCGGCGACCGGGTTTCGCTCGTAGAAAATGAGAGCCAGCTGCAAGCCGCGCTGGCCGATTTCGCAAATGAACCAGCCCTGCTTCAGGAGCTTGCAAGCAACGCGGGCAGAGACCTGCGGGTGTATGTGCTGTTTGGCCACATCGTTGCAGGAGTGATGCGTACCGCAAGAAGTGGCATTGTCAGTAATTTCAAACGGGGCGGTGATGTGGCACTGCACACGCTGACAGACGCGGAAGCTGCGCTTGCCCAAGCCGTCATCCGCCGGTTTGAGGAGCAGGGCGCTCCCCTGTCGTTTGCGGGCATCGATTTTCTCTACCACAACGGAAACCCGGTGATGAACGAGGTGGAAGACGTCGTTGGCAGCCGGATGCTGTATCAGGTGAGCGATATCGATATCATTGATTTGTATATCATAGAAATCGCCAGGCGTTTATCGTAACATGGCCTTGAGATCTCTTATCATTGCCTTATCTCCCGGCCGAAACGCCGGGTGTTTTTTGAGTGTTTTGTGAATCAATGTTTGCAGTGTCGGGTCAATCGTTTTGGAGACATCGAGCATTGTGCCGTTCAACACGGCTGCGTATGGGTAAGAATACGACTCTTTTTTGAATCCCGGCAAGCTTCCCACAAGCACCTGATGCATCAGGATGCCAAAGGCGAAGGTATCTGCCTTTCGGTTCAGCCGCACGTTTTTTCCGGTGATCAAGCGGTACGCTTCAGGCGACATATACACGGGATCGATGGCAAGCTCGTTTCCAGCTTCCGGCGGAGCAAGCTCCGCAAAGCTCGAATCAAAATCTATCAGGCGAACTCTGGGCGCATAGGGATTCCCGTCGATGATGATATGTTCGGGTTTCAAATCGGCATGAACAATCCCCACAGTATGCAAGGCCGACAGGCTTTGCGATAAGGATAACAGCAGTTTTAACTTAGTTTGCAGATCATCAGGCTTGAAAGATTCCAGGGTTCGATAGTTTGCCCCCAGATACGCGGACGCCGCATAGTAATGACCACCGTGGACAAAAAAATCATCAACATGCACAACATAGTTTTCCGGCACTCGTTTGAGGGCTTCGTACAGGTGCAGCTTACGGTTTTCGAATGCCGCGCATCGCTTCCTGCGCAAAGACACCTGCCGTGTCGGTGTCTGCGTGGTTTGCACCGGCTGGACAGGCGCTAAAAACTCTTTGAGAAAATATTGCTTATGCTTTTTCCCTGCGACACACCAGCGCGCGTTGCCACTGCCAGCGGTAACAAAGGGTGTTTGGCATGTATACTCGCCGATTTGCATACTGCGAACCTAAATGGTATTGCAGATTGCGTCGATCACCTGCTGGTAGTCAAGCTCCCCCAGACCTTCGCTGACGGTTTGTACATGGATCACCTGCGCCCATTCCGAAGAGATGCGGCTCCACTCCGGTGCATCCGGCGCGAAGATCAAGAGCCTCTTTGCGTTTTCATCCATTGCGCCGCCAAGCTGTTCATCCTCCCACCAGAGGCTCAGTTCGTCAAAATCCTTGGCCATACCCTCAGGGTACCAGGGCGCTTTTCTGCCAAACCCGATCTCATGGGTCGGCGCATCCGACCACATCACGATGATATGGCGCTTTTTAATGCCGTCCTTGGTCCATTCGCTGCGAATGGCATACCCAAGGGCTTCCAGACCGTCCTCAGGAATATCGCCGCCGCCGGATGCGGAAATGCTGTGAACGCTTTCCTGCAGCTTCTTTTCGTCTTCAGGCAGGGTAAAAAACTCGCTGGACATCATGGCGCGTTCGCCGTCGGCCAGATAATCGCGGAAGGTAATTACGCGTACGCGAAGCTTGCTGATGATTTTATTCTTCTTTTGCATCGTGGAGGTGACGTCCCGATAAAAATTCAGGGCGTTTTCTTTCACGATATCAATTACGTGGCGCATACTTCCGGTGGCATCGATGCACAGCACCATATCGACATGATAGCTCAGCTGATACTTATCCATGAAACCATCCTCTGTGTCCAGATGTTTATTGCTTCTATTCTGCAATTATAGGGAAATCTCCTTGTTGTCAAGACAAATCCCATGCGCAAGCATAAGAAGGAAGGCAAATGCGTGATGTCGAAATCATTGGCAAACGCCAACGATGCGGAGGATAGGGTGCAGTATGAAAACCTTCAGGGTTCTGGGCGCGATATTTTGTGTTTTGGGCTGTATATTCGCGTTGCTTGGTATGCTGACGATCATTCTGCCGATGATTGAAAATGAACAGTTCAAATTGATTTTGAGCTCGCTACAAACAGTAAGCGCCGACTCGCTGACCAATACGCTCAATTCCATTATCCTGTTTTGTCTGCACTCCGGTTATTTTTTGTTCTTCTGCGGCATTTCGCTTACGGTTGCGGGCGCTTTGATCAGCGTTTCAGCTCACAAACGCCAAAAATCAGCACAGCCTGATATCCCGGAGATTGTACCTTTGGCGAAGACATCGCAGGCAGGCGGTACGCCCAAACCTGCCTATTATCCCGGCGGGATGGAGCCGCCTGAACCAAGCCATGCGAAGGAGGCGTTTGAAAAAACGACCAATGTCATCAACACCATGAAAGTACCGCTGGTGTCGCTGATTGATGATGCGGATGAACCCGATACGCTCTCCATGGAAGACGATGCGGAAAAACTAATGCGCAACGACGCGGTATATTCGGCGCAGGAACAGTTCATGCGGCCGCCCGAGCCGGATTACTCCCGCTACCCCAGCAATTCAGCATCAGTACGGCAGAGCGAGAATACCGCAAGTCCGCCGGAGAGCAAGCCGAAACAGCGCCCGAGAATCATTAGCACAATGGGCAAAAAGCATCAATGAATCCTCATGAAATTCTCATCAAAGCGTCAGGGTATTCTCAAGCAACGCCATGTTCCCTGTGGTACGATGAATACGGTTCCAGACTACCAACAAAGGAGAGTTGAACATGGCTAAATACACCATCCAAGACATTGATATCATCCGCCGGAAGAGCGGACTTTCGTACAACGAGGCCGTATCGCTGCTCAAGTACCACAACGGCAGCCTGACCCAGGCACTGCTCGACCTGGAAAAGAACGGCAAGATCCTGGAGCACGAAACCAAGGTCAATACCACTCGCAAAGGAAAGCACAAGAACATCTTTTACCTCCTCTACCGCCTTCGCCTGAAAATTCGCAAGGACAACATCGTCATCATCAACCTGTCCTCGCTGTTTCTTATCTTCGCGCTGCTGTTTGCCCCCTGGGTTGTGATCGTTGGCATTTTGTTCGCGCTGGTGATGGGATACCACATCCGTATCGACAGTAAATCCAGAGAGTTTGAGGATGTTTCCCTGGAGGACACCATCAAGCACGCCAGCGAGAACATTAAGCACACGGTTGATAATATCATCCGTGAGTCGGCGAAAGACGATTTCGACGACGTGACTGAGGAACCTGAGGTGAAAGAGCCCCGTGCCGAATCACCAGCCAGCGGTACCAAACCCGTGGATGTCGAGCTTCCCGAAGACGGCGAATACACCATCAAGGACGGAGACGACGGATTCCACGAGGCCAGCATCAGCTGATTGAAGGGAGTTCCATGAGTAAGATACTGATCATTGAAGACGAAAAGAAGATTGCGCGCTTTATCGAACTGGAGCTTACCCACGAAGGGTACGAGGTTCAGGCGGCGCACGATGGTCGCACAGGGCTTGCCCTGTGCGACAGCTGGAAGCCGGATCTTCTGATTTTGGACCTGATGCTCCCGGAGCTTTCGGGCATCGAGGTCTGCCGTCGTTTACGCCAGCACAGCGATATTCCCATCATTATGCTCACCGCCAAGGACGACGTATCCGACAAGGTGATGGGTCTGGACATGGGTGCGGATGATTACATCACCAAGCCCTTTGCCATTGAAGAACTGCTGGCGCGTATTCGTGTCTGCCTGAAAAAGACAAGGCTGGACCAGGGGCATTCCGCAGTTGTGCTGACGGCGGGCAAGCTTTCGCTCAATGCCGCCAGCTATTCCGTGAGCTACGACGACCAGCCGATCGCCCTGACCAAGAAGGAATTTGACCTGCTACATTACCTGTGGGTAAACGACCGTACAGCCGTGACCCGCGACGATCTGTTGCTCAACGTATGGGGCTACGACTTTGCTGGCGATACCAACATCGTAGACGTGTATGTGCGCTATCTGCGCCAGAAGATCGACGACAAGTTCGGCATCAAGCTCATCCATACCATCCGTTCCGTTGGATACATGTTTAAGTATGAAAGCTTCGATTAAAATAACGAAGACGAAAAAGCCGCAGAAGCCGCAAAAACAAAAGCTCAGAGTGCGGTTTTTTCGTACTATCGGCTCATTCTTCTCCAGAATATTCAGCTCAATGCGCTTCTCACTGACACTGCGTATTGCCGCGCACTCCAGCTTGCAGCTGATCCGCACACTGCTGATGATCGCGATACTTTTCACGATCATCTTTTCCGTTGCGCAGGCGCCTGTTGTGAACCGCAGCTTTGATGCCGTGGAAACCATGACGCCAGCGGAAAACGGAACGGTTCCCGTAGATCAGCTCGCCTATCTGCCGGTGATTGAAGCATATTATGTTCAAACGCCTTTTACTGATGATTTAAGCGGATTTGCGGATCGCGTCGCGCTGACGGCCGAGCGCTTATTCGATTCAGGATTTATACAGCTGGCGCTCTACCGATCCACCGGTCTTGGCGGGTTGGTGGTTGTTTTTGATATGCAGGACTGGATGCATGTGTACCTGCTGTCGCTGCTTGCGCTGGCTATCGCCGACCTTTACCGCATTGTGTATTTTCTGCGGCATCGCCGCCGCCTGAACCGGCATGTGCTCAAGCCCATAGCCGATATGACGGTCGCGGCGGAGAAGATGAGCGCGAATAACCTGTCCGACCGCATCAACCTGGCGGGCACCAAAAACGAATTTAAGGACCTTGCGGCCGTCATCAACAAGATGTTGGACCGTATCGAGCGCAGCTACAACAGCCAAAAGCAGTTTGTCAGCGATGCGTCGCATGAGCTGCGCACGCCGATCGCTGTAATTCAGGGCTATGCCAATATGCTCAAACGCTGGGGTAAGACCGATACGTCGGTGCTGGACGAAGGCATTACTGCCATCACGCAGGAAACGGCATCGATGAAAGAGCTTGTAGAACGGCTGTTGTTTCTGGCCAGGCACGATAAAAAATCATTGCTTCTGGAAATGGAGCATTTTGACCCGACCGAGATTATCTTCACGGTCTTTCGGGACGCACAGCTATTGTCTGCGACGCACCAGTTTGAGCTGAAAGCCGACCAGCACTGCATGATCAATGGCGATAAGGGGATGCTCAAGCAGCTACTGCGCATCCTGGTGGACAACGCCATCAAGTATACGCCTGCGGGCGGGAAAATCACCCTGTCGATGAAGGCGGAGCTTGGCGAGTGCGTGATCGCCATTCAGGACACCGGACAGGGCATTAGCAAGGACGAGCTGGCCCGTATTTTCGACCGTTTCTACCGCAGCGACAAGGCCCGTAAGGTGCAAAACGGCGGTCATGGCCTTGGGCTTTCCATTGCGCGCATCATTGTGGTTGCCCACGGCGGCACCATTACCGTACGCAGCAAGGAAGATGCGGGCACGACCTTCTTCGTTCGACTGCCTCTTGTTGCGAATAACACCTGATCCGCTGTTTTCAACCGCAAAATGAGGGTTTAGAGATCGCATCCCTATCGAATTGTTTCAATCTATGATATGCTGGTACTATACCACCTATGAAAGGAGATATTCTATGCGGAAAGCACCCAAACCGGGCGTGGTGATCGCGATCGTAATTGTTGTGATCGTATTGATTGTCGCCGCTACCGGATTTTACAGAGTTGGACAGGGTGAACAGGCGCTGGTCATCACGTTTGGCCGTGTAACCGATCAGAACGGACCCGGACTGTACTGGCATCTCCCCTATATCCAGCAGATTATCAGTGAAAGCGTTACGACCATCCATACTGTCGAGTATGGATTTCGTACAACCCGTTCGGGGTCTGCCGGCCGGGCCGCGCAGTATTCCGATGAAACGGATGAAAGCGTAATGCTCACCAACGACAACTCCATCGTATCCATCGAGGCTATCTACCAGTACACGATCCGCGACGTGAAAGAATACCACTTCGATATCGACGATCCCGAAGGCACGTTGCAGATCGCCTTTGAGGCGGTGATCCGCCGCAATATCCAAAACAGACCGCTGGATGATGCGCTTCTCAACAAGGAAGAGATCGAACTGCAGGTTCTGCCCGATTTCCAGGCGCTGATCGATACCTACGCCATGGGCGTAAAGATCAACGACGTTCGTATCCAGAACATTTCGGTACCCCAGGAAGTTTCTGCGGCGTATGAAGACGTGAACAACGCCAAGAACGAAAAGACCAAGCGTCTGGACGAAGCGGAGCGCTATGAGAACGAAATCCTGCCGGATGCGCGTTCCACCGCGTACGAAACCGTAAAGCAAGCCGAAGCCTATAAGGCGGAGCTGCTTGCCAAAGCCAAGAGTGACACGGCCGTTTTTGACGCCGTTTTAACAGAGTATAAGCTCGCGCCTGAGGTCACCCGCAAGCGCTTGCTGATCGAGACCCTGGAGAATATTCTTACAGGCAGCGGCCGAATCATCGTAGCGGATAACGCAAGCGATGTGATCAAGATTCTGGATCTTGACGAAGCCCAAGCGGATAAGGCGTCAAGCGTATCCGCCGTTGAAGGAGGTGGGAACTAATGGATCAGCAACGTCCGGTTAATTACGCGAGCGCCGAATTCAATGCGTTCTTGAAGCGTTCCCGCAAGAAGATCATCGGGGTCTTCGTCCTGATTATTCTTCTGCTGATCCTGATCAGCCAAAGCACCTTTATCGTCGGCGAAGCCGAACAGAGCGTTGTCACCCGTTTTGGCGTGATCAAGCGTATCATTATCAACAGCGACAACGATTTTCATGACCGGTATGGAAGCCTGTTGCAGGAAGAAATCTCGTTTGATGAAGACGTCAAAGTCGTCGTAGGCAGCGGCCTGCAATTCAAGGTGCCGTTTATCGACAAGGTGGAGACGTACTCCTCGCGGTTGTATACCTATATCAGCGATTCGGAAATTGTCAACACCTCGGAAAAGAAGCAGTATTACATCCAGACCTATGCCCAGTGGTACATTGCCGATCCCGCGCTGTTCTCCCTGAAACTCGGCAGCATGATCGCCGCGGAGAATCAGCTGGATAACCTGATTCATCCTGTCATCGTGCAGGCAATCAACCGCCTGACGGCCGAGGACTTCGTATCGAATAAGGATGTGCTCAACGCCGCACTGAGCAAGGGCCTCCAGATGCTTAACCAGGATATGGCGTCTCGCGGTATCGAGATTAAGGATATTCAGGTACATCGTACCATTCTGCCTATGGCCAACCTTGAATCCACCTATGCCCGCATGCAGGCTGACCGCGCCAAAGTGGCACAGCAGCTGCGCAGCGAAGGTGACGAGGAGTACCGCAAGGCCGTCTCGTCCACCGATCTGGAAGCGCGGCAGATTCAGGCTGACGCCATTACCGAGGCTGGCGCAGTACGTGCCGCAGCGGAAGCCGAGTCCATGCGCATCTATGCCGAAGCGTATAGCGCCGACAGTGAGTTCTACAGCTACTGGCGTTCCTTGCAGGCACTGGAAACAGCCCTGCAAGAAAACACCACGCTTGTGCTGGACCAGAACCACCCCCTGTGGGCGGATCTGCTCAGCTACATGACCGAAACATCGGCCAAGTAACAACCAAACCTTATACGGGTTTCACAGGAGGAGTGCTTCTTTGGAAGTACTCCTCTAGTGGCTTATACAGAAGAACGCCAACAACAGTTGTGATGAGCATCTCAGGCAGCATATACGAGCCATTATACGAAATGGACCAGATCCAGCTTGTCCATCCAAGAGAATTCGGCCACAGTGCTTCCCAGATGATGATACCGCTGAGGAAATGGCAGAAATACCGTGCCATCATGGTAACAACGATACCGACGATGAACGCTGTTCTCCTGGACTTGAACACATTGTCAAAAACGGCGGCAAAGCCAAGCACACCAAACGCAAGCACATAGTCAAGCAGGATGATGCCGACCGCCGTGATGGCATTGGGCGCATACTGTACGTTCTGCAGCCCAAGAAGAAGCTGTAAAAGGCTGTATGTCAGGGCAGTTAACAACCCCCACTTGGTACCGTAGCGGTGTGCGATCAGGATGATGGGAAGCATGCTGCATACCGTAATGCTTCCGCCAAGTGCCCATGGGCCGGAGAACTGCAAAAGGCTCAGGACCGTTGCAACGGCGAGCATAATCGCCGTTTCTGTGATTTTCCGAAGGGTGTAGGTCATTTTCGATTCCTCCATACTAAAATTCCCGCAGTTGCGGGTATGCAACGCGGGAAAATCAATATGCGAATTGATTCCTACGCCGGCATTACCCGGATCAGGTTCGAGGGTCCCGGGCCAACGCCCGATCTCAGCCGATTTCTCAGCACCCCTTGCGCTTGTGCGCAAGGATATCATACGGCAAGAGAATCCGTATGTCAAGAACAAGCAAAATACGTTTTTTTCACCTGTATTGTATTGACATGAAAATTGTGACTGTGGTTTAATATAGTACGTTTCAATGTTTAGTTTCACTAAACTTATTGAAAGGAGCTGTCTGTTGTGGAAATCGGCGGAAAACTGCGCGAGCTGCGGCTGCAGAAAAACCTGACACAGGAAGAGCTTGCGGATCGATGCGAATTGAGCAAAGGCTTCATTTCGCAGGTCGAACGCGACCTGACCTCGCCGTCCATCGCCACGCTGATTGACATTCTGGCGAGCCTTGGTTCCAGCCTGCAATCGTTTTTTACCGACGATAGCCCGGAGAAAATCGTTTTCACCCAGGCAGACATGTTTACCAAGCAGGACGACGAGGAAAAGCATGGTAAAATCACCTGGCTGATTCCGGACGCGCAGAAAAACGCAATGGAACCGATTCTGCTGGAGCTGCAAGCCGAAGGCGAAAGCCTGGAGATTCCGCCCCATGACGGTGAGGAATTCGGATATGTCCTTTCAGGACGCGTCGCGCTTTGTGTGGGCGGCCGCGAGTATATTGTAAAAAAGCAATCCAGCTTCTGCCTTCACCCATCCTCTGCCCATTCCCTGCGCAATATTGGGTCCGGTACCGCCAAGATCATCTGGATCAGCAATCCGCCGAGTTTCTAGTTTACAAGCATAAGGAGACCATTCCATGGCAGATAAAGTGCGCCTGATTGATTTGAGAAACATCTCCAAAGAGTTTGATGGAACCTATGTGCTCCAAAACATCAACCTCTATATTAGGGAAAATGAGTTTGTCACCCTGCTTGGCCCAAGCGGCTGCGGCAAGACGACGACGCTTCGCATTATCGGCGGGTTTGAACATCCGTCGGAAGGCGTCGTCTTGTTCGAAGGGAAGGATATCACCCACCTGCCGCCCTATAAACGCAAGGTGAACACCATCTTTCAGAAATACGCGCTATTCCCCCATTTGAACGTACAGGACAATATCGCCTTCGGCCAGCGCATTGCCAAGGTGCCGGAGGCGGAAATCAAGAAGCGTGTCGCCAAGATGCTTGATCTGGTTGACTTGGAAGGCTACGGCAAACGCCGCGTGGAGCAGCTCTCCGGCGGGCAGCAACAGCGCGTAGCCATTGCCCGCGCGCTGATCAACGAGCCGCAGGTACTGCTGCTGGATGAACCCCTGGGCGCGCTGG
>ERZ795057.1280-NODE-1280-length-22254-cov-6.376278_pt1 | contig 22254 bp, 21 predicted proteins | sample MGYA00375141_ERZ795057 | MGnify/ENA primary metagenome ERZ795057 (study PRJEB30186, sample SAMN05720163) | activated sludge metagenome | isolation source: Anaerobic digester | place: Hong Kong | collected 2015-01-26 ... | reverse complement strand
ATAAGGGGAACTCGGAAAAGGGAAATCTCCCGGGCCACGGCGGCGGCGGATTGAAACATGCGCCCCGTGGCAATGGTGCAGAGGCATCCTTTTTTCTGGAGCAGGGAAATGAGGGATCGCGTGGCTTCGGAAACCTTTCCGTCGGAGCGGAGAAGGGTGCCGTCAAGATCGAAGGCTATGCAGGAAATGGTTTTTTTCATGAAAAGATGTTCACTCTCTTTCGTTACGCTGCATCTCCGATTCCGGTTCTTCGAGAAAAACCTCCATGATTTCCACCGGAGTTTCCCTAAGATCGATTTCCACGGAGTTTTTCAAAGTGCCGAAGTTGAGATGGGAAAAGCAGCGAATTTTAGGAAGCCCCGTATACTCGTCCACGGAAATGACCATGCCGGTATGTCCCGTGGAGAGGCGGAGCCAGGTTCCTACGGGGTATTTCGCTACGGACCGGGAAAAGACGGATACCATCTGGGGGTCGTAGAGAATGCCCCGGTTTTTTTCGATATGCTCGTAAGCATGGTTGGGAAGACAGGGATTCGGCCACTCCCGGGAGGAGTGGATCATGTTGTCGTAGGTGTTGGCGATGCAGACGATGTGTGAAAAAAGATGAATGTTGTGCCTTGAAAGGTTCGAGGGATATCCCGATCCGTCCCAGAGCTCGTGATGCTGAAGAGCGATGATTCGAGCGGTAGGCCAGATGCACTCCTGTCCGGAAAGAAGCTCCCATCCCGTTCGGGGATGCATGCGATAGAGCTCTTCCTCTTCGGGGACCAACCGATGGTTGGAATCCAGAATCTCCCTGGGAAGCACCGCTTTGCCGATATCGTGAAGCAGAGCTCCCAGACCGAGATTGTACATCTGCATATAAGCCAAATTAAAACGTTTTCCCATGACCAGGCTCAAAAGAGCTACGTGCACCGAATGCTCGAAAAGATTGTTCTGCACGCTTCGGGAATTGATGAAATGCACCAGGGTTTTTCCCGAAAGGGAAAAGATGTCGCTCAGAATATGCCGGAAAATACCGTGAATCTCCCTCATATCCGCCAGAAGAACGTACTCCTTTGCGTCATCCGCTATGGTGCCGAAAAGAGTATCCAGTTCTTTCATGGATTTGCGGTATATTTCTTCCCGAATGACCCAGTTGGAGGAGATGTCGGGAAACCGGGAATCTTCCACGTAAACGTGCTGAACGCCCATCTCCTGAATACGCCGAATCCGTGAAGGGGTAAGAAGCGCTCCTTCTCCGAGAAGAACCGCTCCGTTGGGATTGAGTATGGCTTGGGCAAGCACCATATTTTCTTCCAGATGTAATGTGTTTATCAGAAGCATTTTTGCTCACTTCCTCGGTTTTGAGGCTTTGCGGAAAGGCCTGTTTTGAATCCGTTGTTCTTGTGAAGGTAAATCTTTCCAGAAGAACAGGTATTGTACCTGAAAAAAAGCTCGGAAACCAGAGTTTTTTTACAAAATCCCCGCGTTACCGCATAATTTCACGAAAAATATAAAAAATACTTCCATAAATTCCTTCTAGAATTCTGGTTTTTCCCTTTTAGAGATATAGGGGAAATAAAAAAGCTCAGTTTCCCAGGGGAAGAACCTGTTTGATGGCTTGCTCGAGAAGCTGTTCCTTAAACTGTTCCGAAACGTCGTCGCTGTTTTTCTTGCCTTCCCCAGTGGGAAAGGAGAAGGAGAGCTGGAAATCCGAATCGCCCTTGCCCTTTCCCTGGGGGTCCAGGAAAAAGGCTTTCTGCTTGGTGGCGATGGAAAGATCTGCGAGTTCTGGCTCCTCCATGGTTCCCTTGAGAGAAAAGGATATTTCGCGAAAATCGGTTTTGTTGAAACTCCCGAAGATGCCTCCCAGAAGAGCGTCCTCCACCGCCTTGGTTATATTCGTTAATTGAGTAATGTCATCCGCGAGAAATACCGTCTCCAGGAAACCCGCAAAGGCTCCCAGGAAGGCATTGATCGCCGGAGCGTTTACCTCGGTATGGCAGTTGATGTTTATGGGCTTCCCCGTGAAGGGAAGAAAACCGTCCGCTGCGAAGTAACGATAGATGGTGTGCCCCGGAGGAGCGGTGAGGCGGCTTCCGGGAACGAAGTAGAGGGTTCTGCCGTCCACGGAAAAGTACACCTGGAGAGAGGCGAATTCGAGCTCGGGTTTCTTCGATTTCGCCAGAAGAGGACCGAGCTGGGGAAATCCGGAAAAAGCGCCTTCCCGAACCCGGATATTTCCCTCGCCGCTGGTCATGAAGATGTAGTTCAAAGGTCCCTTGAGGGTAAGATCGAAGGTACCCTTTCCGGAAATATCTCCGCTCAGGGGATAGAGATCCCTGAGAAAGGGAGCTATCTGAATATCCTCTCCCCAGAGACGGGCTTTCCAGAGAGCGGGTTTTTTCGAATAGTCCAGAGTTCCCTCCCCCTTGAGAAGCCCCTGGTAGAAGGACATATCGCTCTCCTTCAGAGTGAAGGAATGGCTGTCGAAGGTAAAGGGAAGGCGGAGCTTTTCTCCACGTATCTCCCCCGCGAAAATTTCGGAAGCCGAGACGAGCCCCTTTCCCCGAAGGGTTTCCTCTACGGAGCCCTCCACCTGGAATGCAAGATTCCCTTCTGGAAAGAAAGGTCCTTCCTTCGGATAGAGTTCCCAGTTTTGCAGCAAATCTCCCAGGTTCAGATCTTCCGCCCTGGCGGAAAAGAAGGTGTTCCAGGATTCTTGGGGGAGCACTTTTACCGAAGCTTTCAGAGGAGAGGATCCCACGTGGGCTACCAGGGGATCCAGGAGAATCTCCCGGGGGGAGACGTTCAGGGTTCCCGTTACGTCTTCGAAGGGAAGGCTGTTTACGAACAACCTGGAGGAGCGTATCTCCGCCAGGATTTCCGGAAAGGGGAGTTTTCCCCGGATGGAAAAATTGCCCTTTCCCTTGCCCTTGAGATAGATATTTGCGGGGTCCAGAAGATCCTGGGTGTTCATGAGATCGATTTCCGCAAAGCTTCCTTCCAGGTTCAGTTCAAGATTTTTTCCGAGAGGTGCCAGGGTTCCTCCGAGCTTTACCCGGCCGTCCCAGAAAAGAGCCTCCAGGTTTTGCAGATAAAGAGATTCCCCGGAGAGAGAGCCCCCGCAGGAGACCTTTCTTGCGGTGTATTCCTCGAAGGTCAGCTCCGGCGAGCTGAGATGAAAGGAGAGCTCCGGCTTCGTTCCGGATCCCCGAACCTTCAGGGTTCCCTCCAGAAGACCCTTGAGAGGAATTCCCGAGGATTCCAGGGGATCCAGGGCAATCTGCCGGATATGTCCCTCCAGAGAGGGATAGAGTTCTCCGGAGGCGCTCAATTTCAGAGGGCCCCGAAACGTTATCTCTCCCTGTTGAAGAGGAATGTGGAGTTTTTCCAGGCGCAGCTCCTCGGAGGTGAACGTAGCTTCCAAGGAACCTTTTCCCGTGGTTCCCAGGGGAGTCCGTACCGAAGGAAGAGTTCCCGAAAGAAAACCCTGAAAATGCCGGGGAGTTCCTCTCAGGCTAAGGGAGAGTTTTCCTCCCTCGCCGGGAGAGAGAAAATCCAGGATTTCCGGAGACAGGCTTTCCCGGACCCAGCGATTTCCCCGGGGAAGGGCGGTAACTTCCAGATGCATATTCTGACTGGAAAGAAGATCCTTCACCGTGCCCTCTCCCTCCAGAAGCACGTCCTTCCAGAGAAGCCGGGCCTTCTTGAGGGAGAGCAGGTCCTTTTCGTAGATCAGGGAGGCCTCGGGAGATTCCAGGAGCTCCCCCCGGATCCGGATTTTTTCGGAGTGCATCGTTGCGGAAGCAGAAAAATCTTCCGGGGTTCCCCGAAGCAGTATTTCCCAGGCGAGATTGCCCTCGGGTTGAAGAGCTTCCAGGGAGGGAAGCACGCTTTTCAGTCGGTGGAGAGGAGTGCCGGAGGAGCGCAGAAAAAGATCCATCTCCGGTTTCTCCTCTTTTCGAAGGACCAGGGTTCCTCCTCCTTCGAGAGGAAGATGTTCCAGAAGGCCCTTCAAGGAGCTTTGTACCCGGTCTCCCGAAAGAAGGCATGTCCCTCGGAAATCTTCGAAAGAAAGATCTCCGTAGCTTCCCCGGGCTCCGGAAAACTCGAGAAATCCCGAAGAATCTTCCTCCTTTCGAAGATAATTTCCCTCCAGGGAGGGAAGAATTCCCGAAAGGGAGGCAAGCCGGGGGTCCATCTCTTCTCCGAGAGAAAGATCCAGGGAGGTTCCGGAAAAGCGGAGCTCCATATTGCTTTCGGGGGAGCCCGGAGATTTCAGGGAACCCTCGAGAAAACCTCCGGAAAGGGCCTTACCCCGGAAGAGAATGTCCAGGGGGCCCTCGCTGGCGGCGGTTCCTTCGAGCTCCAGGGAGGAGAGGAAAAGGCCTCCCAGAACACCCCGGGAAAGGGAGAGGTGTATCTCGGAATTCCAGCTATGGGGAAGCGCTCCTTCCAGGCTTGTCTTTCCGGAAAGGGCTCCCCGGAGAACTCCCGGAACAGTCGAAATTTCCCGGAAAATCGAGGTTTTTTCCAACTTTTCCAGAGGAAGCTGCGAAAAAAGAAGAGAGAGCTTCTGTCGGGGAAAAAGATCTCCCGAAAGAAGAAGATCCGGCTCTCTCTCGGGAAGAGAGCGTTCCAGGTACAGCTCTCCTTCCGAAAGCGAAAATTTTTCTTGCTCCTCGCTGAAGATTCCCCGGAAGAAAAGGGGAAGCGGCTTGGGAGAGCCCAGGAGGGCTACGCATTCCTCAAGGACAAGACGGTTTTTTTCATCCACCTTCGCAGCTATCCGAAGAAGCTCGTAATCCTGAGAGGCCAGATCCAGGGTGCCCCGATCCAGGGAGATGGTGTGAGGAAGTAGTCTTGTGGAAAGCATGAAAGAACCCGAGGAGGGCATGGCGAGAGCCAGATCCAGATCTGCGGACCATCCTTCCATTCCGAGGTTTTCCAGAGGAAGGCGCCCTTTGAAAAGCTCCCGCAGAGAAAAGGAAAATTCCAAATGCTCCGCTTGGAAAAGAGGGCGGTTATTCCAGGTGAGAAGAAGATCGTCGAAGGAGTATCCCTTGAGAGGATTTCCCGTAATCTTCGGGCTCTGGAGGGCCAGGTTTTGGGATTTACCCAGCAAATTTGCTCCCCGGAGAAGGAGATTTCCTCCGAAGGAGAAAAACTGGCTTGCCCCCGCCACAATGATTATAGCCACGAGGAGAAGCAGAAAAAATCCTGTGAGAAAACGAAAAACATATCGGAAGAATGTCATAAAGTACCTCTTTTCCTCTTTTACAGAAGAAGGAATGATAGATATACATCATGCCATTATACATAGAGAAAGGAGGAACGTTCCATATCCTTTAGAAAAACTACCCTACACGAAATATAGCAAGTTTTTATTTTCTGTGGAAAACTCCCTGTTTCCACAGGGAGGAGTGTGGAAATGTGGAAAAAATCGTGGATAATCTACGGGAAAGGTCAGAAAAACAAGGGAATATATGCCTATTTGTGGATAAGATTTTTGAGTAGCAAGAAGGTGCCCTCTTCTTCGAATCTTGCAATATCAAAGAATCTGGCAGGCGTGATGCACCGTAAGAAAAACGCCGCCGTAGGAAACCGAGATTTTTCCAAAAACGAAAATCCGAGATCCCTTGGAATTGCGAAGCTCTTCGAGGAGCTCCTTCTCCACCTCCTTGAGGGAGATGCAGAGAAAAAACCGGGGGTCCTCGGTAGCGATCAGGAGCCGGGAGGGGCCTTGTTTCCACTCTCCGGAGAGACAACAGAGGGTGATCCAACGTCCCCGGAGATAGGGAAGAAACTCCCACACCTGGGAGGGAGTGAAAAGGCGTTTTCCCGCACATTTCCAGAACCCCCGCCGGAATTGCCGGGCTTCTCGAAAGGCTCCGGCAAAGGATGGATAGAAAGAACTCTCGGGAGATCCATACCGGGGCACTCCCAAACCTTCCCGCAGAAGAACTTCCTGAATAGTGCACTCCTGTCCGGGAGCTCCGATGTAAAGATATCCGAGAAGGCGTCCGTAACGGTCCCTTTCCGGAGAGGCGAGGCTGAGCCGCAATGTCCGACCTTTCGCGAGACTCCGGTTTCGCTCCCGAGCGGCAAGGGCAAACTCCTCCGGAGGATGCCGGGGATGATGAAGCTCCGGAGTGTCCATTCCCGCATAACGCAGAATTTCCTGTTTTCCCGAAGGCTCTTCGATACGTACCGTATCCCCGTCGTATACCTCGATTATGCGTACGGTGAGATCCCCCGAGGCGGAAGAGGGAGGAGCGGAAGAGAGAGTGAAAACGAAGAAAAGGAAAAAGAGAGGAAAAAGAAGTTTTCTCTTTTTTTCGATAAAGAAAGCCTTTCCATATATAATGGCCACGGAAGATCCCTGCCCCCCTCGAACAATCTCTGGAGATCTTTTGCGTTAAAAAAATTGTTATTCCCTGCAAAAGGATGTGATTTTCATTTTATCACACACTCTGGAGGAAAACCTTTGGGCTCCTCTTCTGGAAGAGAAAAAAGCTCTTCTCGAAAAATATATGGCGCTGCTTCTCGAAGCGAATCGGCAGATTCGGCTGGTGGGCCCCTGGGAGGAGGAAACTCTCTGGAAAAAACATATTCTGGATTGCATTCCTACCCTCTCTCTTCTTCCTCCTCGGGGAAAGGTGGTGGATCTCGGCAGCGGTGCGGGGCTTCCCGGAATGATCTGGGCTATCTGCCGGCCCGATCTGGAAGTGGTGCTCTGTGAAAGCATCCGCAAAAAAGCCGCCTTTCTCGAAAGAACCGCCTCTCTTTTGGAGCTTTCCTCCTGCCGGATCGTGGCGGAGCGTTCCGAAGAACTTGCCCGGCGGGAGCGGGAAAGCTTTGATCTTGCTGGAGCCCGGGCGGTATCTCATTTGGGAGTGGTGGCGGAATATGCGGCTCCTCTGGTAGCTCCCGGAGGTTTTTTTCTTGCCATGAAGGGGGAAAAGGGGGAGGAAGAGGCCCGGGAAATCGGCTCCAAGTGGAAAGAGTTGGGTTTTTCGGAACCCCGAATCTGGGAATATACCCTGGAAGAGGGAGAACGACATTACGTCATAGGCATGAATAAAACCGCAAAGGCTTCGGAGAAATATCCCCGGCGCCCGGGTATGGCGGAAAAAAGGAGATGGTGGTGACGAAAATGACGGTGCTTGCCATGGCAAATCAAAAGGGCGGAGTGGGAAAAACCACCTGCTGCATCAATTTGGCGGCGGCCCTGGGAGAACGGGGGTACAAAGTTCTCGTGGTGGATATGGATCCCCAGGGAAACTGTACCAGCGGTTTCGGTGTCAATCCCCGGGAGCTTTCCGAAAGTGTCTACGACGTTCTTCTGGGAGAGAAGAAGGCGGAAGAGGTGGTGCATTCCCTTCCCTGGAAGGGAATATCCCTGCTTCCCGCCACTCTCGATCTTGCGGGAGCGGAGGTAGAACTTGCGGGGGCCATGAGCCGGGAGAACCGGCTCAAGAAAAAAATCCTCGATCTCTCCGACGAGTACCACATGATACTCATCGACTGCCCTCCCTCCCTGGGCCTTCTCACCATCAACGCCCTGGTGGCGGCGGAGGAGGTTCTGGTGCCTTTGCAGTGCGAATTTTTCGCCATGGAGGGAATCAGCCAGCTTACCCGAACCATGAAGCTCGTGCAGGGGTATCTCAACGAAGATCTTCGCATGGGAGGCATCATTCTCACCATGTACGACGGCAGAACCAACCTCAGCAAGGAGGTGGAGGCGGAGATCCGGAACTCCTATCGAAACAAGGTCTTCCGCACCGTGGTACCTCGGAACATCCGCCTCTCCGAAGCTCCGAGCTACGGTATGCCCGTGCGCTATTACGAACCAGCCTGTCCGGGTTCCCAGGCTTACGACGATCTCGCGGAGGAGGTGATTCAGCAATGGCTCGCAAAAGGGCGCTAGGAAAAGGATTGGAGGCCTTGCTTCCGGAGATGGAACTTTCCGGCCCTTCCCATTCCCCGTCTCTGAAGGTGGAAGAACTGGTTCCCAATGCAAAACAGCCTCGGAAGGAAATGGATTCGGATCGGCTCCAGGAGCTTGCGGAATCCATTCGCCGCTATGGAGTGCTTCAGCCCATCGCGGTACGACGGCGGGAAGAAGGAACCTACGAAATCATCGCGGGAGAACGGCGGTGGCGAGCGGCAAAGCTCGCAGGGCTCGATACGATTCCGGTGCATATGGTGGAGGATCCCCAGGAGATGAGCGTGCTGGCACTCATCGAAAACATCCAGCGCGAGGATCTCTCGGCCATCGAAATCGCTTCCTGCATTGCGGCGCTCCAGAAAGAAAAAGATCTTACCCAGGAAGAGATTGCGGAAGCTCTCGGATGGAGCCGTTCCGGAGTGGCCAACAAAATCCGTCTTCTGCAGCTTCCCGACTTTCTTCAGGAGATGATCCAGGAGGGAGTTATCAACGAGGGACATGGCCGTACTCTCTTGGGATTGGAACCGGAAGAGATGAAGCGGGTGGCGGAAATGATCGTGGATGAAGATCTGAACGTCCGCCAGACCGAAATGCTTGTTCGCAGGCTCAAAAAGGGAGATTCCGAAAAGGATAATCCCGAGATTTCGAGAAAAGATCTTTCCCGGGAGCTTCCCCTGGCTCGGAATATCCAGGATCGTTTCGGCCTTAAAATCCGGGTGGAACAACGGGGGGAGAATCACTCCATCAAACTCATGAGCCTGGAAAGCCACGAGAGAGATGCTTTTCTCGAAGAGCTTCTCCGAAGCTGCGAGAAATTATTTCCCGGGAAATAGGCGGGGGAAATTCTATGGGAACCTTTGGGCGCATTACGGGGTTGGCTCTTCTTGTGGGAGGGCATGTAATTCTTCCTTTTTATATAAATATAAAATTAATAGAAAGAGGATTTTCTCTTCCTCTCCGCATTTTGATTTTTTTGCTGCTTTTCGCTCTGGGATTATGGAACGTGGTGCGGGAGGTTCGCAAAATTATCCAGGAAGAACGCCGCAAGAAGTAAGAGTGCCATGTCGAAAGGAAAAATCCTGACCTTTTGGCAGGCGTTTGTGGAAACTGTGGATATCTTTTCGAAAATTTCCGCAAGGGGACTTGCATTTTTTCTGGAGAAATTCTCCCGCAGAGAAGCGGGGCCTGTGTTCTTTTCAAAAAGGAAGGAAAGAGAAAGGAAAAAATGTTTCACGTGAAACATTCCAAAAGAGTTGGAATCAGATGAAAGGATGTGATCTCCCTGAGTATGGAGAGAATTTACGCTCCCTGGAGAATGGCCTATATCGAGGAGGCCGATAAGGCTCCGGGATGTTTTCTTTGCGATTACCCCGCTCGCAGGGATGATGAGGCCACGAAAATTCTGCATCGGGGAGAGAGATGTTTCGTTATTCTCAATATCTTTCCCTACAATCCGGGGCATGTAATGGTGGTGCCGTATCGCCATCTCCCCTGCTATGATATGCTGGGGAAAGAGGAAGTCTTGGAGATGGGAATTCTTGTGCAGAAAGCTCTGAAGGTGATCCGAAAGGCTTTTTCTCCCCAGGGGTTCAATGTGGGAATGAATCTCGGCAGAGTGGCGGGAGCGGGGTGCGATGGACACGTTCATATGCATGTGGTGCCCCGATGGAACGGAGACACGAACTTCATGCCCGTTCTAGGGGATGTCCGGGTGGTTCCCCAGGAGATTGAGGCCACCTATGCCGCCCTGAAAGGGGCCTGGGAAAACTGTGACGAATAAGGGATCGGATATCTTCCGGGAGCCCCGAAAAGAGCAGGACCTGGAAGAGGTCGTCAGAAAATCCCGTTTCGTCGGCCGGGTTCGCATCGCCCGTTCCGAGGAGGAAGCCCGGAGAGTCGTTCGGGCTCTTTCGGAGGAGTATAAAAACGCTACCCATAATTGTTGGGCCTATCGAGTGGGGTTTCCTCAAATCCGGGAGTATTTTTCCGATGACGGAGAGCCCTCGGGATCTGCGGGAAAGCCCATTCTCGGAGCCATTCTTCGGCAGGAGCTTACCAATACGGTGGTGGTGGTCACTCGTTACTACGGAGGAATCAAGCTGGGAGTGCGAGGGCTTATCGAAGCTTACGGCGGTAGCGCCTCTCGATCTCTCGAAGCTGCGGGAACCGCGGTAAAGCAGATGGCCCGTCCCGTTTTTCTGGAGGTGCGGTATGATACGCATCAGCGGATACTCTACCTTTTGAAGGATCTCCAGGTTCCGGAATCCTTGATGGAGCAGGAATTCGGTGCCACCGTGCAGATGCGGTTTCCCGTTCCCCTTTCCCTGGAAGAGGAGGCCCAGGTTCTTTTCGAGGGATTGCAGGCTCAGGGAGCCGTTCTTTCCTGGGCATGGGAGGCCTGAGATTATCGCAAGAAAGATCACGAGAGAGACGAAAAAGGAGAAGAACTATGCTTGACCATGCGGAACATCTTGTACGGCGTTTGCGGCATCCCGTATGCCGAAGTATTTTGAGAAATCTTACGGAGGAAGAGCTCAAGGGACTGGCAGCTCACGAGGCCATACCGAACAACCAGGAGAGCTCTCTTTACGTTACCCGGATTCGCTCCCGGAGCGCTCCCTTTACGGAAGTGCTTTACGATCTCGACGAGGACAAGCTCTTTCTGCTGCAGCAGGTGTGGGAATATCTCCGATGGCAGCAGATGATTCGTATTTCCTCTCGCATCGGCTCCTCCTCGGGCTTTCCTCTTCAGGCCAATCTCTATGTGACCCGCCGGTATGCCCGGATCGCTCAGATGTTCGGATGGAACTTCTATACCCAGGCGGATCAGGATTATGCGGATATGGTTACCGTGATGGTTCCGGAGTGGCATCAGCGAAAGGTTCTTGTGTTTCCCCGGCATCGAGCTACCTACATCCTCGGTACGGATTACTACGGGGAGACGAAGATGGCTACCCTTCGTATGGCTATGCACATCGCCCGGGAGGATATGCGCGGCCTGGGGCTCCATGCGGGGAGCAAGATGGTAACCCTTCGGGAAAAAGATGGAGAAACTCCCGTGGAAAAGGGGTTGCTCGTCTTCGGGCTCTCCGGAACGGGGAAGACCACTATCACCACTGCGGATCACGGTTTGCAGGAGCCCGAAGGAGTGGAGGTTCTCCAGGACGACATCAACTTGCTTCTCTCGGACGGTCGGGCCCTGGGAACGGAGCGCAATTTCTACATCAAGACGGATAACGTTTCCCGGCAGGAGCCCCTGCTCCAGGCGGCCATGCACAGAAAGGCGATTTTGGAAAACGTCTGGGTGAACGACGACGGAGACGTCAACTTCGACAATCATGCCATCAGCACCAACGGCCGTGCCCTGGTACCACGGAAGGCCATTCCCAACTCCTCGGATCGTATCGACATGCCCCGGGTGGATGTGATGCTCTTCAATATGCGGCGTTACGTGCTTCCCCCCGTGGGGCGCCTTATTTCGCCGGAGCAGGCGGCGGCGTATTTCATGCTGGGAGAATCCACCATCACCAGCGCCGAGGATCCCTCCCGAGTGGGACAGGCCAAGCGGGTGGTAGGCTTCGATCCTTTCGTGGTGGATAATCCTCAGAAGAATGGGAACCGGATTTTGCAGATCCTTCAGGATAATCCCTCCATTCAGTGTTACGTGCTGAGCACCGGCCGAGTGGGAGGTACCGAGGGAGCCAATATCACGCCGGAAATTACCTTTGCCTGCGTGGAGGGAATTCTTCGGAACGGCATTGATTGGAAATACGACGATATTCTCGGGTATGAAATTCCCGCCTCTCTTCCCGTGGAGAATTGGAAGAACTACGATCCCTATTTTTACTGGTCCCGGGAGGAATATGCGGAAATTATCTCGGCCCTTCGGAAGGAGCGGAAGGAATATCTCGAGGGCTTCCGGGGGCTGGCGAACGGTATCGTTCTTGCGGTATAGAAAAGAGAGATTTCGGATTTCGAAAGAACTGCGAAGAAAAGAGATTCCTGCGGAAGGTTTTATGGAGAGAACGTTATTGGAGAGAAAACATGAAAGGAGGCAGTTAGAAATATGAATACCCTTGTACTTTTGATTCTCATATTGGTTTTTATCGCCTGGAAACGCCCGAACTCACCTTTAGGAAGGGAGCTGCGCAAATTGCTGGCAAATTTTTCCCAGGTTTTCGGTAAAGGTCAGAGCGGCGGTGGCAACCCCTTCAGCGACGATAACGATGATTACGAGGGATACCAGAGTGAAGGAGGTTCTTCGGAATCCTCCGGCTCTTCCCGGCCTCCCCGGGATCCCGAGCGGTGGAAAAACGTAAGTCGCTGGGGAGGAAAACTGGCGGTCCTGGTTGTTATTCTTCTGGCAATTCTCGGTTTGGGATACAAATCCTTCTACATGGTGCAGCCGGGAAACCGGGGGGTAGTATATCGCTTCGGTAAAATCGTGAGCGTTGCCGATCAGGGGCCTCATTTTAAAATCCCCCTGGTGGATGAAGTGGTAATAGTGCAGGCGGAGCAGATCTTCCGGCTGGAGTTCGGTTACCGTACCGAGGATCCCGGGCCTCCCGCAAAGTATCGGGACAATCTGACGGAATCCAACCATCTTACGGCGGATAACAAAATTGTGGAGATCGACTGGGTACTCCAGTTTCAGCTCTCCAATCCGGAACTTTTTCTCACCAACTTTCCCGGAGGAGCCGAGGGAAGCAAGATGCTCCGGGATCTTGCGGAAGCAAAAATGCGGGAAGTGGTGGCCAGCGTTCCCCTGGATGACGTGCTGACGGTGAAGAAGGAAGAAATTCAGACCCGCTCACGCATGGGAATCCAGGCGTGGCTGGAAGAGCTGGAGACGGGCATTTTTATCGTGGCGGTACAGCTTCAGGACGTGGAGCCTCCGAACAGCGTGCAGGCCTCCTTCAGTGACGTGAATTCCGCCCGGGCTGAGAAAGATCGGCTGGAGCTGGAGGCGGATAAGTACAAGAACGAGGTGCTTTCCTCCGCTCAGGGAACTGCGGAAAAAATCTTGAACGACGCCGAAGCCTACGCTTATCGCCGGGTTTCCCTGGCGGAAGGCGAAGCGGCCCGTATTACCGCTCTCCGGGATTCCTACCGGCGGGATCCGGAGCTGGTGATGAATACCCTCTGGCTGGAAAACATGCACGATGTCTGGCCTCAGCTCAAGGTTCTCGTGGTGGACAGCGCGGAAGGGGAATCCATCAATCTTCTCAATCTGGGGGATTTCCTGAAAAACCTGAATGTCGGACAGAGTGTGGGACACTAGAGAGGAGGAAAAGCCGTGAAAAAAACTATAGCAAAGATTATCGTTCTTGCTCTTCTCGCAGCGGCCCTGGTGGCCTCCTTCGAGATGTTCTTCGTGGTGCGTCAGGATCAGCAGGCGGTGGTGCTCCGGTTGGGAAAGATCATCGGAACCAGTGCGGAGCCGGGATTGCACGTGAAAATTCCTTTTATGGACACAGCAAGGCTTTTTACCAAGCGCCTCATCGAGTACGATGCGGATCCCGTGGCGGTGGTAACGTCGGATAAGAAGAGCATCATCTTCGATACCGTGGCGATCTTCCGTATCAAGGATCTGGACACCTTCTACCGTCGTATCAAAACCGTGGCGGCGGCCCAGCAGCGCCTGGACGATTCGGTTTATTCTGCGGTGCGGGTGGTGGCGGGTTATATGAGTTTCGACGATCTTCTGAGCGAGAAACGGCTTCAGGTAATCGTGGATGCGGAAAAGGCCGCCCGGAGAGAAGCGGAGAAGTACGGGCTGGAACTGGAGCAGGTGGCTTTCAAACGGGTTTTTCTTCCCAAGGAGAACGAGGAATCCGTCTACCAATCCATGCAGGCGGAACGGAACCGTATCGCCGCCCAGCTTCGAGCGGAGGGTCGGGCTTCCGCTATGGCGCTGCGTTCCCAGGCGGATCGGAGACGCACGGAAATTCTTTCCAACGCCCGGAAAACCGCCCAGGAAACCATGGGAGAAGGGGATAAAAAGGCTCAGGAAATTATCGAAGAGGCTACCCGGAACAGCAAAGAGCTCTTTCTCTTTCTCAAGACCATGGAGTTCTACAAGGCCAATCTCAAGGAGCTTCCGGTTATCGTGCGCCCCGAAGGAGTGCTCCGTTATCTGGTGAACCCCATGGGTATGGAGAACGCGGAAAAAACCGGGGAATAGCTTTTTTCAAAGGATCCATTCAAAGGGAATACCGAAAAATTTCCCGCGGAAGCATAAAAGAGTCCTCCCTCTATACGGGAGGATTTTTTTATGTTATCCTTCTTGTCAACGTATTTGAATATAAAGGTTGACAGAAAGGACGTCATGCCATGCATGCCAAGGAAACCCGGCGCTTCATGATTCTGGCGGCTCTTTTCGCGGTGCTCACCGCAGTGGGAGCCTGGATACGCATTCCCTTTCCCCTGGTACCCCTTACGCTCCAGGTCTTTTTCGTGCTTCTCTCGGGAATTCTCCTGGGGCCCTTCTGGGGTCCCGTCTCCCAGGGGCTTTATCTCTTTCTGGGTTTTCTGGGGCTTCCGGTGCTTGCGGGGGCCGCTTCGGGGCCGGGGATTCTCTTTCTTCCCACCTTCGGATTTCTCCTGGGCTTTATCGGAGCTTCCTGGATTGCCGGGTGGTACTCTTTCCGCAGAGGGGCACGGGAAAATGTCTCCTTCAGGAACTATGCCGTGGCCTCTCTTTTGGGCATAGGAGTAATCTATTTTTTCGGCCTTCTCGGGCTTTACTGGAATCTCAACTACCTGGGAGGTAAGGAAATCTCCCTTCTCCAGGTCTGTCGCATCGGCTTTCTCCCTTTCATTGCGGGGGATCTCCTGAAGGCTGCGGGAGCGACCTTGCTGGCCCAGCGGGTGGGAGTGCGCCTGCAGAGTTTGGGATACCTCGGAGGATAATTTTTCCCGAAAGAAGAGGTGCGGCGTTTTCGGGCCTCCGGAGGTTGAACCTTTCGAAAGAAAAGGGTAGGCTTGGGGAAAGACGGATTGTTGCTCTTTTCAATTGTGTATGCCTATCTTTATCTACGGAAAGGATCTGATTTTTCCATGCAGCAATGGCCCTTTGTCCCCTCCTTTCGGGATGCTCTCGAAGCCTATGCCTATCTTCGTTCCCAGGTGCGCTTTACTCCCTTGGAGCACTCCCCCTTTCTGAGCCATCGAAGCGGAAGGGAGATCTATCTCAAGTGGGAGAACCAGCAGATTTGCGGGGCTTTCAAAGCTCGGGGAGCTCTCTATCGCATGTCGAAACTCACCTCCCGGGAGAAGGAGAGAGGCGTGGTTACCGCCTCCAGCGGCAATCACGGCCAGGTGGTGGCCCTGGCGGCGAAGGAACTTCAGGTGAAGGCCACGATTTTCGTTCCCGAGCTTTGTCCCGAAACCAAGCGGCAGGCCATTCGCAGACGAGGAGGAGAGTGGGTGGAACTCCGGGTTACCGGGGCCCATTTCGATCTGGCGGAACAGGCGGGGCACGACTTTGCGGAGGCGGAGGGGAAATTCTATTTTTCTTCCTTCGACGATCCCTGGCTCATAGCGGCGAATGCGGGAATAGGAATGGAGATGCTCTTTCAGAAGCCTCGACTGGATATGATTCTCTCTCCTGCGGGAGGAGGAGCTTTGATGAACGGCGTGGCTCTGGGAGCCCGGAGCATGGTGCCGGAAATCTCGGTTTGGGGAATTCAGTCCGTATCCTCCCAGCCCTGGATAGCCTCCTGGAAATCCGGAAAGGTCCAAACCGTGGAGTACGAGCCTTCCCTGGCGGATGGGCTTATGGGGAGTATTCCTCAGACCCTTCTGGACCTGGCGAAGAAGCGCATTGCCGGAGTTCGGGCGGTGCGGGAGGAATCCATCGCCCAAGCCATAGCACTGCTGCACCGGGAACACCACCAGGTGGTGGAGGGAGCCGGGGCGGTGGGCGTGGCGGCCTTGTTGGAAGAGGCGGTTCCTCTGGAGGGAGAAAAGATCGGCGTGGTGATCTCCGGAGGCAATATCGATCATGAGGTGCTTCTGGATATTTTGAAACGCCACGCCTGATAGCCTCATAACCTATCCGCAGATGACACGGATCGGAACCTTAAAATCTGCGTGATCTGCGGATAGTTCGATTTTTTGCCCGGCGAATCTTTTCCGAAAGAAAGAACCATTTATCCACAGATTACACAGATGACACAGATTAAAAAATTAAAACCTGTGTGAATCTGCATGATCTGTGGATGTTTTTTGCTTTTTCTCTATACGGATTCCAGTACGATGTGCTCCAGTCCTTTTCTTTGGAGTTCCCGAAAGCAATCCCCCTGGATAACGCCCTTTTCCAGAGCTTCGGGATGTTGCACCCGGGATCCCGCCAGAACGTTCGCCCCGTAATCGAAAAGGATCTCCATCATGGGAGTGGAAGGGCCCAGAATGACGCTGAAAGCGGAGGCTCCCTTTTCGAGAAAGTATGCCAGAGACCGGGTGAGAATGGCGGTTCCCGTAAGGCCGAGGACCTCGGTCTCTCCAAGAACCTTTTCCCAGTCTTTTCGCGGTACCGCTCCGGGAACGTTTCGAAGTTCCAAGAGGTGTAATATCTCCGCTTCTTGCCGAAGCTTCGGAATAAAGGGAAAGTTGCCCACGATGGTGACGGTTTTACCCTTTCCCTTTTCGAGAAGATAGTCCAGGGCTCCCCGGGATTTCAAAACTTCCGGCAGGGGCGTTCCCGTTCCCAGGGCGGCCATGCCGAGGCTGCGGCAGAGAATGAGGGGATGGTGCAGCAGTTCCGCCGCTTCTCCCAGAGTTTTTCCCTGGAAGGAGCGGATAATTTCCACCTCCTCCGGAGAGTTCGGAAAGAGGTTCGATGCGGTGCCTCCCCGGCCCTCTTCGGTAATCAGGCATATCGCCCGGTCCCCCAGGGTGATCCGGGAAATTTTCTCCTTCCGGTGAATCATTTTTTCGAGCAGTTTTTCCACCAGGGCGGTTTCCTCGGAAGAGGCCTCGAAGAGAGGGGCCGCCTCTTCTTCGAAGGGACGGTTGCGGCAGACTTTCGTTTCATTTTTCACGGTTACAGGACTCCTTCAACGAATTTTCTTTGTCCGGAAAGGCGAGAAGAGATTGCGAGCTCCCCGGACGAACGAGAAGAAGGCCCTCCGTTTCGTGGAAGAAAGGGAAGGCCTTCTTGAAGGTGCGAAAAGGGGAAAGCTTGAAATATTTTACTCCGATTTCTTGATGGGAATGAAGGGAAGCACCCATCCTCCGAAGGCCGCGGCGTTCCGGGTCTGGATGAAGACGAGTCCCGGGCCGGTGAAGCGGCATACCAAGGCTTCTCCGGAGGTGAAGGAGGAGATCCATCCCTTGGAGGAGGCCTTTTCGATGGCGTACTTGGTGTCGGAGGTCCAGGCCACGAGATGCTGGTTATCCACCACGAGCTCCTCCTCCGGAGCGAGCTCTTTGCGCATGATGCCACCGTAGGAGCTTACGAAGAGGATTCCCTTGCCGCTGGCGCGGAGCACGAAAAATCCTTCTCCCGAAAAGAGTCCCTTCATGAGATTCTGCATCTTGGTGGAGATGTCGATACCCGAGGATCCTCCGAGAAATCCGTTTTTCTGCACCGTAATATCCGTAGAGCCGTCGAGTTCGATGGCTTCCACGTCTCCGGGATAGGGAGGAGCCAAGGTTACCTCGCCGGGGCCGCGATTTGCCTGAACCTCTTGGAAGAAGAAGGATTCTCCGGAAAACATCTTTCGTCCGAGCCCCTTCAGAAAACCTCCGTCCATGGTTCCCTTGATATCCAGGGAGCCTTCCATGGAGACCATGGCTCCCGATTCGGCTTTAATGCTTTCGTCTTTTTCCAGATCCACCTTAAGAATGGCGTTGGCACCGCCGCGATAAAGTATCTCGTATTTCATGGGCCTGTACAACTCCTTTCCTTTTTTGCGATTTTCATAAGTTCTGCGATAAAACACATTACCCGTTTATTGTAGCACGGAAGAAGATAAGAGACACACAATCCCGGAAAAATTTCTCCCGCCTTTTTCTATACGGAAAACACCGCTGAAAAAATTTTTAGGATTGAGAGGAGTTTTTTTCCTCTTCCTGGATGTGAGTACGGTAACGGTTGAGAAGATTCTCAAGCCGCCCCTGTACGTGTCCCCGCTCTTCCTCCAGGTGCTGCACCCGCTCTATGGAGTGTTCCGTGGCGGAGCTGTTTTGCCGTACCTTTTCGAGCTCCTCCTCCTTCTCCAGAAGGGTCAGCTCCAGGGAGGAAACTTTTTCCGAAAGCTCCCGGTTTTGTCGCTCCAGGAACGCGATGCGCCCAAAGGCCTTTTCCGCCGCTTTTTCCAGCTCTTCCACCAAATGGATCATGGTGATGACGTACCTCCTTGTTCGGTTGCCGCGAGGTTCGCGGGTTTCTCCTCAAGATCTTCCACGATCTTGCAGGGGTTCAGAATAAGATTGGGATCGAAGGCTTTCTTGATTCTCCGGATAAGCTCTATCTGTCCGGGGTCGAGAAAGTGCTTCAGGTATTTCTTCCGTTTGAGCCCGATGCCGTGCTCCCCCGAAAGGGTGCCTCCCATACGGAGGGTTGCCTGGTAGAGTTCCAGCCGGGCTTTCTCGATGGCCTCCTCCCAGGAGGGGTTTTCCGGAGGAACCAGGAAATTGACGTGAAGATTGCCGTCTCCCGCATGGCCGAAAATAACCGGTTCGAAACCATATTTCTCCGCGAGTTTATGCACCTCTTCCAGGAGATCCGGAATCGCCCGGGGAGGTACGGAGACGTCCTCCTTGGTATAGCGGGAGTAAAAGGCCATGACAGCTTCGGAGATGCACTTTCGGGCCTTCCAGAGTTTTTCCCGGGTATTCCGGTTGTCCGCCACGAAAACCTCCAGAGCTCCGTGTTCGATACAGAGATCTCCCACCCTTTCGTATTGATCCGCCAGAAGCTCCGGATCGTTGCCCTCGAGCTGAATGATAAGATGGGCTCCCGCATCTCCGTAGGGAAGGGAGGACCCCAGAAAACGTTCCGCCATCTTCAGTGCGGAGCGTTCCATGAACTCCAGGGAGGAGGGAATGATCCGGGCTTCCGTCATGATATAGGGCACGAAATCCATGGCCTTCCGGGGCGTTTCGAAGGGCACCAGAAGATCCACGGTGCAGGCGGGTTTGGGAAGAAGCTTCACGATCACCTTGGTAACGATGCCGAGAATGCCTTCGGAGCCCGCCATAAGGTGCAGGAGATCCAGCCCCGTCACGTCCTTCCGGCGTTTTCCTCCGAACCAGGTGACCGAGCCGTCCGGAAGCACTACCTCCAGCCCCAGGAGATTGGCTCCGGTGGTGCCGTACTTCAGAACCTTGTTGCCTCCGGCGTTTTCCGCCACGTTGCCTCCGATGTAGCTCACGTCGCCGCTGCAAGGATCTCCGGCGTAGAAGAGCCCCTCTTTTCCGGCGGCCCGGTTGATCTCCGCAGTAATCACGCCGGGCTCCGCGGTAAGGGTAAGATTGTGAGGATCCACCTCGAGAATGCGGTTCATCTTTTCCAGGGAGAGCACGATGCCCCCGCAGGCGGGTACCGCCCCTCCGGAAAGCCCCGTTCCCGCTCCCCGGGGAGTCACGGGAATACGGTGGGCGTTGGCGTACCGCATTACCGATGCCACCTCTTCCGTGGTCTCCGGAAAGATTACCGCCTCGGCACAATAATCCCGGTGCCAGAAATGGCGCTCCACCTCGTCGTAGGAATAGGCCTCGCATTTATCCCGCTGCAGGGCGAGGTTGCCCTTTCCCACCAGGGAGGCGAGTTCCTCCGCTACCTGGGGCGTTACGGGAGCGTATTCGGGAAGTTTCATTGGCCCCGCTCCTTTCGGATTCGTTCGAGAAGCCGGGGAAGTATGGAGTAGAGATCCCCGCAGAGGGCAAGATCCGCCACCCGGAAAAGAGGAGCTTCGGGATCCTTGTTAATCCCTACAATATACCCTGCGGTCTGCATTCCCGCAAGATGCTGCACCGCTCCGGAGATTCCCGCGGCAAGATAAAGTTTGGGGGACACCACTTTTCCCGAAAGCCCTACCTGATGGGGATACCCGATCCATTGGGCTTCCACCGCCTGGCGGCTGGCTCCCACGCCGCCTTCCAGCAGTTCCGCCAACTCCTGGAGAAGTTCGAATCCCTCGCTTCCCCGGAGTCCCTTGCCTCCCGAAACGAGGACCTCCATATCCTCGATGTTTCCGGCCTCTCCCTCCAACATCTGGACTCCCTCGGGAATCACCCGGCTTTCGAAACATTCCCGGGGCAGAGCGGGGCGGATAATCTCTCCGGAGCGATCCTCTTCCGGAGGAAGCGGAAAGGTTCGGGGGCGCACCGTGGCCATCTGGGGACGGTGTTCCGGAGTCTTGATGGTGGCCATTACGTTGCCTCCGATGGCGGGACGTGTTTGAAGAAGAAGCCCCGTCTCTTCCTCTATGGAAAGATCCGTGCAGTCCGCGGTAAGCCCTGTGCCGAGAAGAGCCGCCACCGCAGGAAGTACCGTCCGGCCCGAGGTGGTGGCGGGGGCGAGAAGAATTTCCGGTTTTCTTTCTTCCACCAGGGCGGCGGTTACCTTGGCGGCGATCTCCTGGTTGAACTGGGAACAGGAAGGATGTTCCACCAGGTATATCCGATCCGCTCCCGCCCGAAAAAGCTTCTCCGGAGCATCTTCGAGAAAGTCCGTGAGCAGAAGCACCTCCACCGGAAGGCCTCCTTTCCGGTCTCCCAGCTCCCGACCCTTTCCCGCAAGCTCCTGGGTAACCCGGTGGATTATGCCTTGCCGTACCTCGCCGTAAATCAGAATGCTGTTTTCCGTGGTAGTCACTCCAAGGCTCCTTTCATTCTAGAGAAGTGCGAGCTCTCGGAGCTTCTGCATCAGAAGATCCAGCCCCTTTTCCGTATCTCCGGGGCCGAAGAAGGCGGTCTCCCGGGTGAGGCTGGGATAGTCGATATGCACCACCCGTGTGGGGGAGCCGGAAAGGCCCGTTTCTTTCTCGGAAAGTTCCAGTTCTTCCCGGCCATATCGGGGAAGGGAGGTCCGCCGGGCTCTCTTTTTTCCCGCCAGGGTTGGCAGCGAGGGCTCGTTGAGATTGCGAAGCACCGTCAGAAGGCAGGGAAAGGGAAGAAACTGCCATTCTCCTCCTTCTTCCACGGTTCGTCGTATTCGTACACCTTCTTCCCGGAGTTCCATAAAACTCACGTAGGTGCTGAAGGGAATGTCCAGCATCACCGCCACCTCAGGGCATACCTGGCCGGTTTCCCCGTCCGTGGCTTTTTCCCCGCCCAGGATCAGATCGTAGGGGCCCGTTTTGCGGCAGGCCTCGGCGAGAACTTTGGCGGTAGCCCAGGTATCTCCTCCCGCAAAGGCGGAATCCGTAAGAAGATACCCCTCGTCCGCCCCAAGGGCGAGGGCCTCCCGAAGAGCCTCTTCCGCCTGGAGAGGCCCCATGGAAAAGACCGTTACCTTGCCTCCCCGGATTCGACGGAAGGCCAGGGCTCCTTCCAAGGCGTTCAGATCCAGGGGATTGATGATGGATCCCACCCCCTGGCGGATCATGGTTCCCCTTTCGGGGTCCATCCGGACCTCCTCCGTATCGGGAACCTGTTTTATCAGCACAGCGATATTCATGGACCGTGCCCCCTTATAGCGAAATAACGAAAAAACCTTTCGTCATCGTTATTTGTAGGGGAAGTTCCTTCTTTTGGCAAGGGGAAAGAGAGAATTTCCCGGGAAATAAAATTCCCTGTGTCTTCGAAGGCCTTCCAAAAAAGAGAAGCGGAGCTCAGTATTCACGGGCTCCGCTTCCTTTGATGGAGGAAAAGTTTTGGGGGAAATGTGAGGAAAAGGAGGCGTTCAACGACGAAGGAGATTGCCCACGGGGCAGAGAGAACACCAACCCCGGTGATGCCGGAAAGCCGCCAGGGGAAGAGCTACCAAGGAAGAAACGAAACACATGCGATAAAGAACGATTCCCAGGGCGTACCAGGAAAAGGACGTAAAAATTTCCCCGCGGTAGAGCTGGAAGATAAAGAGCGCTCCCATGAGGAAAAGAGCTCCTACCCAGAGTTTACGGGAAAAGACCCAGGAGGGAAGGGATTTTCGAGGAGAAATTCTGGCCATCACGAGATCGAGAAAACTTCCCCGGGGGCAGTAAGAGCTGCACCAGCGTTTGCGTTTTCCGAGAAGAAGCATGGTGCCGAGAAAACCGAAAACCAGAAGTGCCACCGGAGGATAGAACCATCCTGCAATCATGACTCCTCCGTAGAGAAGAGCGAAAAAAACACGCATAAAAATACACCTCCCTTTGAAATACCTT
>ERZ795057.1271-NODE-1271-length-22327-cov-22.255478_pt1 | contig 22327 bp, 23 predicted proteins | sample MGYA00375141_ERZ795057 | MGnify/ENA primary metagenome ERZ795057 (study PRJEB30186, sample SAMN05720163) | activated sludge metagenome | isolation source: Anaerobic digester | place: Hong Kong | collected 2015-01-26 ... | reverse complement strand
TTTTGTAAAAAACCTTATAGACTGTATAACTGAAAACAGACGGGAAATATTTTTAACATAAGGAAAGGCAGAAATTCAAATTAAAAACTGATAATAAAAACGGATGGCGATAATCCATGAATAATACAGAAAAAATAAAAAAGCCTTTCAATACCCCTGCAGAACGTAAGGCCATGGTTCACCGTTTTGCCGACAAACTTGAAAACAATAAATCATTTCTGATTCTCGGCCATAAATTTCCTGACGAGGACTGTCTCGCCTCAATGGTTGCAACAGGGCTTCTTGTAGAAAAACTCAACGGTCATGCTACACTTTTTCTGCCCGGAGAGATTCATGAACACTTCGACTACCTGCTGAATATATGCCGCTACAATTCAATCTCCGTCATAAGGGATTCGGTATTAGCCGAAGTTTACTGGGACGTGATAATTGTCTGTGATACGCCCAAACCTGAGATGATAGACTGTCCAGGGCAGATCTGCACATGGATAGAAAACAACCAGGCTTTTGTGATGGAGATAGATCATCATACCGGTGCCGACAGCAGCTATGCCGCACCGCTTGAGTATGCACTTGTTGACGACGCCTCTTCGGCCTGTGAGCTTATTGGTGAAATAGCTCTTGTCCTCGAAGAGCGGGCCACAGCCAATGACAGCTCAGGAATGCCTGCCATAATGACAAGAAACCTGGTCCTTGCACTCCTCACCGGTATCCTTGGCGATTCACAAATGGGTAAATACTTTAAGTCCGAAAAAGAAAAGCAGAGTTATAAACTGTTCAGTGAGATGTATAATGATATTCTCAAGAGGGAGACCACCCGGAGTTCAAACCTCAGCACAATCGATGAACTTTTTGCTGAGATGAAACGACTCTCCGGCGAAGAGAGTTCATGCTTTGAATTTTTCAGGAAACACTCCTCTAACAGCGGATTCATTCATACTATAATCCTTCACGATGATCAGTCGGAGCATGTCTTCAGCAGCTATGCTTATGACACAGTAATTTCAATATCACGCAGCATGGCTGACTCACTTTCAGAAGAGAGCGGGTTTTTCGGCCTCATTTCATTCCACGACAGACCGGACCACTCGAACTTCATCCAGTTCAGGATACGCCGCAGCCAGAAATTTAAAGATTTTGATCTCAGAAAAATTCTTGAGATATTCCAGATAACAAACGGCGGAGGGCATGAAGGAGCCATAGCGTTCCGCATACCGAAAAATGAGATAGACGACATTGACCTTTTTACCGGCAAAATAGTCCGCCGCCTTGCAGATGAAATTGAAAATAAAAAAGCATCGTGATCGGATAAAAGCATAAAAACTATAATAAAAACCTGTACATATATAGGCAACAGCTAATAATCCATACTCTCATGAATCAGAAATAAGGACTATAAGGATTGGGATGAACAGAATTCTTTTACTCACCCGGAAAATGGCAATACTTTACATAACGATAATACAACTATCTGGATGTCAATGCGGCACAGGTCCATGTAGTGACGGCAGATCAGACAATCAGAAAAATAATATAACTGAATCCGTAATGTATAAACCCCCCGGATCTGATAAGGGAGCAAGGGAAACTGCTTCCGGCAGAGTAATTGAAAGTATACCTGTTGAAAGGGGCGGTAAATTCTTTATAACCGGCACTGAGATCGTCTACATAAAGAACGGAACAATAGAATGGCAGAGCAGCGAAATTAAAAAGTACGCGAAATCAGGGGGAAAATTTTATATTGCCACAGGAAGCAATATTTTCTGTACCGATAATCATGGTTCAATAATCTGGAAAATGACATTTAAAAATTCGGGTTCCTGTTCACTGGAAAATGGAGAACTTATAGTTTTTACTGATAGCGGAATAAAAAGATTTAATCCTTCATCAGGAAAAACCATCCAGTAGACTTATTACGGAATATATAAAACAGACCGTATATCACTTCCCTATGCAGAACCTGCTGAATATCGAACCCAGCACATCATCAGGAGAGATTTCACCTGTAATCTCTGAGAGTTTATCTGAAAGTTCATTCAGATCAAAGGCAATTATCTCAGGGAGTTCCTTTCTTCCGAAAAGCTCAATTACCCGTTCAATTATAATCAATGAATCCGAGAGTATGCCTGTAATTCGTGCATCAGCCAGAAACGAATTGTCGTAATCCACAAACTCACTGCTAATCACTTCAGAAATTGCTTTCTCAAGCTCGCCGAATCCATGGCCGAACTTTGCTGAAACCGGAATAAAGTTAAACCCTGTTTCATTTTTTAGCGCCTCCGCCTTTTCACTGCTGATTAGATCTATCTTATTCAATACATAGATTATCTTTTTATCTTTGAATGAAGAGAGAATCTCTTTATCCTCATCTGTGATCCCTGCAGTTCCATCAATGACAGCAAGCACAAGCGAAGCGTCAGCAATCTTTCTTTTCGTGCGCTCGATCCCGATCTTCTCAATATCATCATCCGTTGAGGCGATGCCGGCAGTGTCGGTAAGATTGATTTTTATGCCTCCAACCTGCACAGTCTCCCTGATCAGATCTCTTGTTGTGCCGGGAATATCAGAAACAATTGCCCGCTCTTCATTAAGTATAAGATTAAGCAGGCTTGATTTACCTACATTCGGGCGCCCGGCAAGAATAACATCAACACCACGGGATACCCGCTCTCCGGTAACACATCTTTTTAAAAAGCCGGAAAGCTTGATGTTTACAGCTTCCGCTATCTCAATCCCGCGTTCATAAGAAACAAACTCAATATCCTGATCAATAAAATCTATCCCCGCTTCAAGGTCAGCTTTAAGCATTATGACATCTTCACGTATATCATTAACTGTTTTAGCGAGAGATCCATGCATCTGCTCCAGCGATCTTTTAATCTCCCAGTCACTTCTTGCATTGATAAGAGAGTTAATTGCTTCAGCTTCAGTAAGGTCAATCTTACCGTTCAGGAATGCGCGTTTTGAAAACTCACCCGGCTGAGCAGCCCGTACTCCATTAGCAAAAAAAAGCTTCATGATCCTGCTGACAACAATCGGATTCCCGTGGCAGAAAATTTCCACCATGTCTTCACCGGTGAAGCTCGATGGCCCTTTATAATACAGGAGGATCACATCATCGATTACTTCACCCCCTGACACAATTGAACCGTAAGCAGCGAACCTGTGGGCAATTTTTTCACGGTTAGAGAATAAACTATAAGCGGCCCTGTATGATTCCGGGCCGCTTATTCTTATAATCGAAAGTGATGAGTTTACCGGCGCAGTAGCCGGGGCGCAAATTGTATCTTCAAGCATTTTTATTTTCTGTTGCCATTGGAAGGAGAAATTTTAATTTTTCTGTATATACCCTGTCCTTCACTTTTTGTTGTTACCCTCTTGTCGTTCTGAAGGGTCAGGTGAATAAGCCTCCTTTCAAAAGGATTCATAGGTTCAAGAGTAAGAGGCCTTCCGCTTTTGATAACTTTAAAAGCCATATCTTTTGACATCTTCTTGAGAGCCTTTTCTCTCTTATCCCTGTATGATTCAATATCAAGAATAATCTTTTTATCGCTACCTGCAACATTATTGATCATAAGATTTATCATAAACTGAAGGGCTTCTAAAGTCTTTCCTTTCTTACCGATAATAAGTCCTGAACTTGTTCTACTCTCAAGTTCAACATATACTTTTGATTCTCCCTCTTTAAGATCTTTTACTCCCCCTTCAATTCCCATTTTCTGCAGGAGTTCAACAAGCATTACCTTTACTTTATCTCCTACATCCTCTGTGCTTTCATTATAATATATTCTTACTTTTGCCGGTCTTGATACACCAAATCCGAAAATTCCGCTTTTCCCCTGATCGATTACTTCGACGTTAACTTTAGAGGAATCCCTGATTCCCAATTCAGCTAAGGCTTTTTTTGTGGCATCGTCAGATGTCCTTCCCTCTACCTCTATTACTTTCATAATTCAGCCTCCTGAAAAAAAATTGTTAGATATATTTCATCTCCCATTTAAGCTGTTTTTCCTATTTTATTAACAACAAACTGATGTGCCACCTGATAAAGATTCTGCAGGAACCAGTAGAGAACAAGGCCGGAGGGCATTGTCCAGAATATAAAAAGCAGAATCACCGGCATCATATACATCATAATCTTCTGCTGCTGATTTCCGGTATCCACCATAGTCTGCTTCTGCTGAATGATTGTAGAAAGAGTCATAAGCAGAGGGAGAATGTTGATATCAAACCCTGATATAGTTGCAACAGTGTCCGGCATCGAGAGATCCTTCATCCACAACATGAATGGCGCATTCCATAGATCTATTGAGTTAATAAGTGCGCTATACAGAGCGAAAAAGAACGGCATCTGAAGAAGGAGCGGCAGACAACCACCCATCGGGTTAACCTTGTTGTCTTTATAGATTTTCATCGTCTCTTTCTGAAGCACATCCGGTTTATCTTTATACTTTGCCTGGAGCTTTTTAACTTCAGGAGCCAGCTCCTGCATCTTCTTCATCGAATCTGTTGATTTCTTTGTGAGCGGCATAAACACTATCTTTGTAAGTATTGAGAATACCACCAGGGACCAGCCTAAATTGCCGAAAAGCTTATTGATTCCCAGAAGAGCCCAGATTACGAAATATCTTATCGGTTCGATGAGTGTGCTGACATCAGAAGCATCAACAAGTTTCTGATCCACTGCTCCCAGCATCTCTTTATCTTTCTCGCCAAGATAAATTCTGAAGGATTTTGCAAGTTCACCACCGGGAGCAATATCCGGCATATCAACAGTCATACCTGTTCGGTATCCGTGATGGTCCCTGTTGTCAAAAATCATCCCTTTTGCTGCAGACTGCTGCGGCATCATTATGAGAAGAAAGTATCTGCTCATTATACCTGTATAATCAACATTCCCTTCCTTTTTCTTAACCTCCCCTGCTTTGGAGAAAAATCCCCCTCCTTTCAGGTTCTGCTCATAATCACTGTCAACAGAGTAAATTCCCATCATATGATTATTTCTGTTTTTATAATCAAGTTTCGGGCCAAGAGTATCTGACGGGGAGAATATTGCTTCTCTGTTTTTAAAACTGAAGGGCTTTCTGCCTCTGTTTACAAATCTGTAATCAACAGTAAAATCATACCCCTTATCTGTAAACCTGTAGGTTTTTTCTATTCTGAGCGGATTACCTTCGAATGATATATCAGTGAAAAATTTTACTGTGTGATCATCAACTTTCTGAAAATCCCAGAGTTCATTTTCCAGGCTGTTCCCTTTAAGAAAATCCTCTTCAGAAAAATGGATAGCAAAATCAATTGTACCATTTGAGTTGAATATCTTTTCATTGATAGCAAGTTCGATATTTCTATCTGTATAGTTAGCTTTCTTTATAGATGCGCCTTTATTCTGAAGTTCAAAATTGAATTTTCCTGTTTTAAGAAGAATACTCTCTTCCTTCAGATTTTTTGAGACAGAAGATAATACTGCTGACGGTGTCTTTACCGCTGCCTCTGATTTAGCACCAGCGGATTCTTTGACTTCTTCAGAATCCGCACTCTGTTCCTGAGTTATTACCTGTTTATTTTGTTCCTGTTCCGGCACAAAAAACCAGAACCAGCCTACCCAGACAAGCATCGTAAGCAGGACTGCAACCAAGGTTCTCTTTTCCATTTATTTTACCTTTAACAGCATTATTGTTAAATGAACTGAACATTCATCCAGTGATATGACGTGAAAAACTGCGGCAGGTTAAGGGAAGAATCTATATTAATCTATATTAATCTTTATTTCCTGAAACTGAAGATCTCAGGAACAGGGTCATACCCGCTTCCGCCAAAAGGATTGCATGACAAAATCCTCCTCGCAGCAAGTAGACCGCCTTTAAATATTCCGAAACGTCTGATTGCCTGTTCAGCATAAGTTGAACAGGTAGGGTAATATCTGCAGGCGTCAGGTAATAACGGAGATATAAACAGTTTATATGATTTAATAAAAACAACAGCTGTCAGAGAGAAGATGCTCCCGGGCAGACTGATGATATATTTAACCGCTTTCATTTATGACCCCGGAATTCTTTAATACTCCTAAAATATCACTCCTGAGCTCTTCATAACTCATTTTCAGAGATTCCTGACCGGGCTTGATAATTATAGATAATTCATCATTCATTTGATCAATAAACTCATTACATACAGATCTGATTCTTCGTTTAATCCAGTTTCTTCTGTTAGCTTTACCCAGTTTTCTGCTTACCGCGATTCCAACTTTTATATCTCTGAAATTTGACTTATTATCAGGCTTACCGCTTATGCTTCGTTTTAAAACGAAAATAATAACACCCTTGCCCCTTTTCTTTCTTCCCTTTAAAAAAACTGAATTGTATGATTTCCTGCCTTTTAATGAATATGCTCTTTTCACATCCTGATTTTAATTAATTATTTGGGCATCCTTTTTTCATCTGATACAGTGAGTTTTCTTCTACCTTTTCTTCTTCTCCTCTGGAGAACTTTTCTTCCATCCTCATCTTCCATTCTTGCCCTGAAGCCGTGTTTCTTGTATTTCTTTAATTTACTCGGCTGAAATGTCCTTTTCATCGGAAATTACCTCTCTAACATTAATATTTTCTGATTTTATATTATCTTAACAGTGTTTTCTTCAAATATACAATAAAATCGACAATTTGAAAGGATTATCCTAAAAACACTCCGTCTTTTGTCAATATTAATTTCCCGGCATATATATCTCATGCAAAATAGATCATAATTTCTGCAAAAAGATAAATTCTTATGAATTCCATCGGGAAAAACCAGTTACTCTTTTAAAGAAGAGATTTGACAGCTTTACCAACATCCGAATACTTAAACTTATACCCTTCTTTAATAAGTTTTGCCGGTACTGTTCTCTGCCCCTTAACAAGAAATCCGCCGAATTCTCCAAAAACTATCTTAAGAGCGCCCCCCGGTATAAAAGGTATAAGTACAGGCCTGTTTACCTCAGCAGCCATGATATCTGTAAAATATTTATTAGTTAAAACACCCGGAGAAACAGCATTGTATATTCCTGACATTTTTGAATTTTTGATTATCCTGATTATTATTCCTGTAACGTCATCAACATGAATCCACGGGAACCACTGTTTTCCATTACCTAATTTACCTCCCATAAACCGTCTGAAAGTCTTTTTCAGCTCCGGGAAAGCCCCGCCATCACGGCCAAGCACTGAACCGAACCTCAATATTGCGACTCTCATCCCTGCTTCTGAAGCTTTTAAAGCCTCCTGTTCCCAATCCCGGCATACTTCTGATAGAAAATCATCTCCCGCAGGAGAGGCCTCATCAAGCTCATCGTCACCCCTGTCGCCATAAATTCCCACAGCTGATGCGTTTATAAATATTTTTTTCTTACCCGGAGAACCCTTAAGAGCATCAACTATATTCCTGGTTGAAAGAATCCTGCTGTCATAAATATTTTTCTTAACTTCAGGATTCCATCTCTGAAAAATATTTACCCCCACAAGATTAATAATAACATCAAATTTTGCGACCTCCTTCTGCCAGTCACCAGGTATTGTAAAATCCGCTGTCAGATGACCGGCTCCATCAGATTTCACCGGATCAACATTCCTTCTCCCTCCAACAGTAACACTATACCCTGAATCAGACAGATCTTTTAATAACTTCTGCCCGAGAAAACCGTACCCCCCTGCAATTAGAACTTTCACCAGTGGTCACCTCTCTAAACCTGTTTATATATTCTTAAATACCCTGACATAGTTAATATCCGCAAATCTTTTAATTGCAAGCAGAAGATTAAAAACAACAGCCCCTTTTATAAATATTATATTTTTTTCTAAATAAGTTAATAATAATTTGTCCCTTGCATACATTTTATGCTATTTTAAATTGAGTTTATTCAGGTTTTATATGGAGGTCAAATATGGCAATGCAGACAACAGAGAGTATTGATGATACAATAGCAAATTCATCTGAACAATATGTCACATTTCTCATCAATAATGAAACTTACGGCATTGAAGTTTTAAGAGTTAAAGAAATAGTGGGAATGACTACAATAACAAGCGTGCCAAACAGCGAAAAATATCTTAAGGGTGTAATCAATCTCAGGGGTATAGTCGTTCCAGTTATTGATATGCGGCTGAAATTCAACCTGCCGGAAAAAGAGTATGACTCATTCACTGTAATACTAATTATTGAACACAAAGATTCTCTTGTGGGAGTTATTGTGGATTCGGTTTCTGATGTTATAAGTGCACCGGGTCAGCTACAGGATGTCCCGAATTTCAACGTAAGCCTTGATCGTGATGTTATCAAAGGTGTATTAAACAAAGATAATAATCTGATTATTATACTCAATCCCGATATCATGCTCTCTATCAAAGATATGGAAGCCCTTGCAGAGATGGAAACAGAATAGATCCCCAGTTTAAACTTCATTCATCTCCAGGCGCAATTCTATATGATACTGTCTGGAGATAAATGAATTAATACTTATTCTCTTTTTTTTTAATATCACACATTGATTATTTACCACCTCAGACTCTATTATATGTAACCCCTGATTTTAATATATTAAGAACAAATATTTTGACTGATAAACTAAATTTCAAGTTATGAATGATTGTGTCAGCCATAAATCAATTGAAAGCCGGAGAAGCTCACAGAGAGCGCGGATACACTGTCATATCCTCTCCTGACGGAACACATGACTTAAAAACTTCCGGTAAATGTAGAAAGAAATTGCTTTTGTCTTTCCTGACTTCTCCATGCCCGGTCCTTGCGGCAAAGAGATCTATACAAAAATGTAAGAAGTTGACCCTGATGAAAAAGTATTACCCACCTCGGGCACAGGAAACAATGAATTATAATCTTTTTATTTCAGTATATAAATCATTTAATTTTGACCATTCTAATTATTTTTATTATTTTAAAAATAAATTTCAGATTGTATCAATATTATTCTAAAATTTTATTTTAATCTCTTTTTTTCGCAGGAGAAAATCATGAACATACATTCATTTAAAACAAAACTTATTCTTTACATAACATCAATAGTCATATTCGCAATTCTTATAATCTCAGTAATGTCTCTTGTTATCACTTATTATTCTATTGATAAGGAGATCAGCGAAAAACTTCCTCTCAAACTAAATCTAATATCCTCAGAGATTGACAACAAACTTAACCTGCATTCATCTATTGTCCGGACTTTATCGTCATTGGCACAGAGTAATAAAAACACTTTATCAAGGGATGCATATGTCGCATTTCTGAAAGATATAAATTTTGACAATAAGCCAAGCTTCGGATTCGGTATCTGGTTTGAACCTTACAGATACGGCTCAGCGATAAAATATTTTGGTCCTTATGTATATAAAGATGGCGATAAAATTATTTATACAACTGATTACGAAACTGCTTCCTATGACTTCCACAATCAGGACTGGTACAAGACGGCTAAAGGGAAACCTGAAAACAGCGTTTCCTGGTCGAGCCCTTTCTATGATGATGCTACAAAGATTACCATGATATCAGCTGTCTCCCCATTCTTCGACAGCAATAAAATAATGATGGGTGCATCAAGCGGCGACTTTGATATTACAGAACTCCAGAATATTGTAAATGGAATGAAAGATGAGCAGATTGATCTTGAAGGTTTTCTCCTGGATTCTGACGGTACATTCATGACTTATCAGAACAAAGAATTCATAATGAAGAAAAAAATAACTGATCATCCTGATAAGGAATTCGCTGCACTGGGACAGAAAATAATTACTGATAAAAACGGAAGAGCTGAATTACAACTGGATGGAGAAACTCATCTGATATTCTACGAACAGATTAAGCAGACAGGATGGATACTCTGCACTACGGTCAGTAAAAGCAAACTATACGCCCCGGTAAGAAACCTCGCCATCGCGATAGCAATTATTGTTTTTATTTCCATCGGCATAAGTCTTGCTGCAAGCTATTACATCTCAGGTAAAATTTCAAACCCTGTTAGAGCAATGAGAGACTTTGCTGCAAAAATTGCTGAGGGGGATTTTACCGGAAGAATAAATGTAAAGCAGAAAGATGAAATCGGCCAGCTTGCGAATGCACTGAACTCCTCTGCCGACAATCTTGAACACCTTATTTCAAATATAATTATTGCTTCAGAACAGCTGCATTCAGCAGTTGATGAGATAACAAAAGGAAACATGAACCTGTCGCAACGAACGACAGAACAGGCATCAGCCCTTGAAGAGATTGCATCAACAATTGAAGAGAATACCGCGACAGTAGAGAGAAATGCAGACAATTCAAAAAGCGCACAGGATCTGACCGAAGGGGGAGTCGAAAAATCCGTTGGAGCTATAGGCCAGGCTGATATGGCAATAGGTTCAATTAATGAAATAAACCAGTCGAGCAAAAAAATTGCGGAGATTATCTCAGTAATAAATGAGATAGCTTTCCAGACAAATCTTCTTGCGCTGAATGCCGCAGTTGAAGCTGCCCGGGCCGGAGACCAGGGGCGCGGATTTGCAGTCGTCGCCGGTGAAGTGCGCAACCTGGCGCAGAGATCAGGCGGGGCCGCCAAGGAAATTGAACAGCTTATACGTGAATCGGTTTCCAAGGTTGAAAAGGGGACTGAGCTTGTAGTTGAAAGCGGTGCTTTTCTTAAAGAAATCGCAAATTCTGCGAAAACCACTGCACAGATAATTGCAGAAATTGCAGCTGCAAGTGATGAACAGAGAGCAGGAATGGAGCAGATAAATAAAGCCATCATGGAGCTTGATTCAATGACACAGCAGAACGCCGCTCTTGTCGAAGAAACAGCATCTGCCAGTGAACAGATGGCAAACCAGGCGCAGGAGCTCCTTGCACTTATGAGCAGGTTTACAATAAGGCAGGATAAAGACAAATCTTCCGGCAGAAAAGAAATTCATCTGAAAGTAAATACTGAAGCTGAAAAGAAAAAATCTGAGCAGAAAAAAGCTGAAAAACAGAAAAATACTCAAACCGCAAAGCCCGCTCAGCAGGTTAAAAAGAATAATATACCGGATGAAGAGATACCTAAGGAATTCAGGCTGGAAAAAGCCACCACAAAAACAACAGTTGATGACTTCATGAAGGATGACGGATTCGAAAAATTTTAAACAGAAATAGAAGGGGCTATTATGCTGTAATCCCTTTTATTCTGCGGGGGTGGGTGTACAGGTTAAACCTCTTCTCCCTCATAAAGCCTATAAGGGTAATCCCAGAAGAATCAGCCGCTTCCACTGCAGCAGAGGTGGGAGCGGATACACCTGCCACAATCAATGCTCCGGTTCTGTAGGACTTTTTAATCATCTCAAGGCTCAGGCGCGATGAAAGCACAACAACAGCGGCATCACCCTGTCTGCCTGCAAGCAGCATGCTCCCCGCGCATTTATCAAGGGCATTGTGCCTCCCCACATCTTCAGCAAAGGCAATCATTTCTCCATTACTCCCGAATAACGCGGCGCAGTGTGTACCCCCTGTGCGTTCAAAAAATTTCTGATTGAGAAGAAACTCACCCTTCATCCTGAAGAGATCATCAGGGCTCATGTCACACTCTTCCGCGGCAACAGCTGGCCTGAGCAGATCGGAAGTCGACATCCCTCCTGTAGACGAATAAACCCGTTTTACTTCAGATGGAGCTGCACCTGTTATTTCTGTTTCAACCGAATCTCCGGAGATCACAATGCTCTTTATATCCTGCGGTGATGATATTAAACCATCATTATAAAGAATACCTGCCGTAAGTTCCCTGTCCATACCGGGGAGCCTCATGCAGAAATAAGCCCTCTCACCATTTACGTTTATAACAAGCGGCTCTTCTTTTATTATTTCATCGTCAGAATAATACTGCTTCTCTGCGGAGAATCTTATGACTTTTCTTTTTGCTGTGTGCATCGGGTATTTACCTGCATCTGTATGATTAAACTTTTCAGCGGGAGCCGTTAGTTGACTTTAAACCTCTTCCACCCCTTAAGCAGAAGTTCATCATCGGTCGAAAGAGTATACGAAGAAAAATAATCCTTAAGGTCAAGAAGGAACTGAGGTTTGAGAGAAACTTTATCGTCAACAATTTCGATTGAATCTGCAAACCGGTTCACTGATTCAATATCAATAATATCATTTGAAGTTCTGTAGTTAAAATAAATATAAATAAAAAGTGGCTCAAAGATCTGAACTGATGCAGCAATCCTCTCTGGTGAAGGATCCGGGATATTCAGACAGGCAGTGAAGTATTCATAATTAATGAATGGATAGATCTTCAACGGCACGCTGAAAATATCCGCACCGGCTCTCCTTGATAACTCAATAGAGATCTCCCTTGAACTGTACTCGTCAAATATTACAGAAGTGAAAAGACGCTTGTCGGATTCAATTTCAATGCTTTCTTTAAGCCGCACTGAAACCAGTTCATCGGGATCACTCCCCTTATAAACAGGGACAAGATGTGATTTAAAATAGAGCATATCTGCGGCATATGACGGATACTTCTCTGAATCCCCCTTGTCAATAATCCTTCCGCGTCTTCCTGAAAACCTGAAATCAAATCTGATTATATGAACAAAATCAACCACAGTCCCTTCAACATGCCGGATGAAATGCAGCGAATGCTGCTCTGAAGAGGGTTTCCTCTTCTCAAGAAAAGTATGCAGCGTGAAATATTCAGGAATTCGAGGGATTAAAAGCCCTGCGAGTTCATGAGAATTTTTCAGATCAATCTCTTTTACCGGCAGATGCGGAATGATTATCTCTGAGTTCAGCTGATAGAATTCGCTTAGAGTCTCATCTATAAAAATACCGGTGATGCTGTTTATGCTTTTATCACCTGCACCCTGAAGCATTTTTTTTATATCAGCCAGAAGATCTTTATCATCAATTTTCCCTGTCATGCTCTGAATATACCGCTGATATATATATCTGTAAACAAAAAACTTAATAAAATGGGCTATTAACCTTGACAAAAGCCTCATTCATAGATATGTATATAATGATTTTAATACCGAAACAGAGAACAGGTTATGAACGGATCATTAATAAATGTCGGAGTAGCACAGGTCAAAACCGGAGCCCAGCCTGCTGTCCTGAGAACGATTCTCGGCAGTTGTGTGGGTATCTGCATATATGACAGGATGAAAAAAATCGGGGGGCTTGCTCACATTCTCCTCCCGAACGATACAGCGAACGGGGCAAACCCGGAAAAATTTGCTGATACTGCAGTACCATATCTGGTTCAATACCTCCTGAAGGAGGGAGCAAAGAAAGAGTTTCTCTCCGCAAAAATTGCAGGGGGCGCATCAATGTTCAAGTTTGAAGCTAATGTTTCTTTAGGCCAGATTGGGGACAGGAATGTGGAAGAGGTTAAAAAGGCACTTCAGAAATTTCAGATTCCGATTCTTGAAGAGGATACCGGCGGTAATACAGGCCGGGTTATTGACTTCTTTCTGGAAGACGGACGCCTGAAAGTGAAAGCAGCCGGTCAGGAAAAAATATATTATAAGGTTTGATAACCGGGGTATTCTAAATGCATGCACATATAAAACAGAGAATAGAAAGCACAATAAACAATATAGCCGCCCTCCCCACAATGCCGGAGGTTGCCACGAAGATACTTAACATGGTTAATGACCCTGAGGTATCATTCAAGGCTGTAGCTGAAGAGCTGTCAAAAGACCAGTCCATGACAACAAATATTCTGAAACTCTGCAACTCCGCCTACTTCAGCAAAGGGAAGGAGATAACATCCATTGAACGGGCAATAGTCACTCTCGGAATAAAGGAAGTTACCAATATAGTTATGGTAATTGCTGCCAAACCTATCCTGGACAAATATGTTATAGGGTATGACCTTGGCAAAGGTGAGTTATGGAAACAGGGCCTTATTGTGGGGACTCTCGCGAAAAAGATAGCTCTTCAAAAAAACAGGAAAGATATTGCAGACGTAGTTTTTACAGGCGGCATCATACATAATATCGGAAAAACTGTTATTGCAATCTTTGTTCAGAACACCTACAATGATATTCTTGATGAAGTTAAAAAGAATAATATAACATTCAACGAAGCTGAAAAAGAGATCATGGGTTACAGCCACCAGGAGATAAGTGAGAAGATTCTTGAGAAATGGAACTTCCCCCCTGTACTCAAAGCCATAGTCAGGTTTTATGCTGAGCCTGACAAGGCACCGGACAACTTCAGGACCGAAGTTTCAATTGTTCATATTGCAAATACAATTAGTATAATGGCAGGTATAGGTATAGGGAGTGACGGCCTCTATCATCAGCTCAGCAAAATTGCTCTTGATACGACAAAAATTACAGGCCCTGAACTTGAAGAGCTGTTCTCAAAGATACCGGAGCTGTCAAAACAGATAATGGAAATCCAGTAAAAATGAAATTTATCATCGATTGCCCTTTGTGCAGTAAAAGCCTGAGATTTCCAATCGATAAAGGTAAAATTAAAATCAAGTGCAGCTGCGGATACGAAGTGGTAATTGACCCCGATGACACCTCTCTCTATAAAAAAGGGAGGTTTGATCTTAAACCTGACGATTCCTCAAAAAAGAAAAAGCCGGTTAAAAAAACCGGCTCACTTTTTGATAAAGATAAAATTATCCGTAAACTATTCGACTACCGCTACACTCTGCAGAACTTAAGATATATGCCGGACAGGGAGAAGTACAGGATGCTCCTTCTTATAATTCTGCCGGTACTTCTTCTGATTATTATAATTTATGCTTTTTACGGGCTTTTTATAAAATAAAACATTTTTGAACGTAATGCCGGCGAATTACTTTCGGTCACATATATTTTTTTATCTCTCTCTGCATGTCGCGCTTCATATCCCTCTCCTGTATCGTCTTTCTTTTGTCGTGGACGTTTTTACCGCGCGCGAGACCCAGTTCAATTTTCACTTTCCCGTTTTTTATATACATGCGGAGGGGAACAAGGGTATACCCTCTTTCAGCAAGCTTCCCGGTGAGCCTTTTAATTTCTGTTTTGTGCATCAGGAGTTTCCGCTCCCTCAGAGGCTCATGATTGAAAAAATTCCCTTTTTCGTAAGGAGAGATATTCATACCTACAAGAAATACCTCGCCGTTTTTTATCCTGGCATAGGATTCCTGTATATTCACATTCTTATGCCTGATGGACTTAACCTCAGTCCCCTTAAGCACAATACCTGCTTCAAAGGTATCAAGAATCTCGTACTCAAAACGGGCTTTCTTGTTTCTTATTATTTCAATTATTTCATCTGACATTCATGTTCTCCAAAACAATGTCATTTCGAACGAATGTGAGAAATCTTAAAAGAATGGATTTCTCAGTCGCCAACGCTTCTTCGAAATGACAGGGACACCTTTTTCAACAGTTATATTCTATAAATTCAGATTATTGCTTTACCTTCAAGCGGAATATAAAGTGAGTTTAAAGCGGCGGTACGGCAAAAATTCCCCCGTTTCTGCCGCACCGCCTTGATCTATAATTCTTAGAGAGACTTCCCTGTTATTCTGTTAAGCCTTCCCACAAAGGCATTGGGATCTTTAAGTTCCATCCCCTCCACAATCATTGCCTGCTCAAGCAGTAGAAAGCTTATATCCTCAATAAGAGATTCATCTGTAATATTTTCAAGCTTTTTAATTATTTCATGCTCCGGATTTATCTCAAGAACAGGTTTAAAATCGGGGAGAGCTGTCTGTCCCATTGCTTTAAGGATATTCTGCATCTGCGCTGTGGGATCATTCTCATCAGCCACAATACAGCTTGGGGAGTTGCTGAGCCTTGTGCTTGCAATTACGTTCTTCACGTTTTCGCCAAGCTTCTCTTTTATTTTATTGATTAAAGGCTCAACCTTCTTCTCCTTCTCCTTGTCTGAGGCATCTTTCAGATCTTCGGCAGCATCGGCCCTGTTTACAGACTTAAGTTCAAAGTCTTTAAACTTCGGAACAGAGGTAATTACAATCTCATCAATTTCATCATCAAGAATGAGGACTTCAATATCCTTATTTCTGTACATTTCCAGGAGAGGTGAATTTCTGAGAAGTGCTTCTTTGCCGCCGGTGATATAGTAGATTGCCTTCTGTTCAGGCTTCATCCTCTCTGTGTATTCTGCAAGAGTAGTGTACCCATCCGCCATAGTTGACTTGTACATAATCAGATCAAGGATCTTGTCCCTGTTCTCAAAATCCTGGTAGAGACCCTCTTTCATCGGAATTCCGAACTCCTTCCAGAAGGCGGTGTACTTCTCTTTGTCACGGTTTTTCAGAGATTCAATCTCACCGAGGATCTTTTTCACAGAGGCGGATTTTATCTTCGCCATTACTTTATTGTGCTGCAGAATTTCCCGGCTCACGTTAAGCGGAAGGTCCTCTGAATCAATAACACCCCTTACAAACCTGAGATATGTGGGCATAAGCTCCTTCTCATCATCAGTGATGAACACACGCTTCACATAAAGCTTAACGCCCGCCTGGTAATCAGCCCTGAACAGATCCATGGGAGCTTTTCCCGGTATATAGAAAAGAGTGGAATAATCAAGCGTACCCTCAGCCTGTGTGTGCATATAAAGGATCGGGTCCTCCATATCATAGGATATCTGCCTGTAGAATTCGAGGTAATCCTCCTCTTTCAGTTCACTCTTTGCTCTCTTCCATATAGCTGAAGCGCTGTTGATCTGCTCAACCTTCTGCTCTTTTACTTCCTCTTTTTTATCACCCTCACCTTCATACTTTGTATCCTCAAAATGAAGATAGATGGGGAACGGAACATGGTTGGAGTACTTTCGTATAATTCCCTGGATTGACCACCTGCTTGCGTACTCCTCCCCTTCGTCATTAAGATGGAGAGTTACAGTGGTCCCCTGTGTTTCACGTTCTGCAGGCTCAATGATGTACTCCTCTTTCCCGTCACTTGTCCATTTGAAAGCCGCGCTCTCGCCCGCCTTTTTTGAGATGACCTCAACTTTATCAGCAACCATGAACGCTGAATAGAAACCGACACCGAACTGGCCTATAAGGTTTGAATCACGCTTCTCGTCACCTGTGAGGTTATGGACAAAATTCCTGGTGCCGGACCTGGCAATCGTTCCAAGGTTTTCATCAAGCTCCTGCTCATTCATCCCTATACCGGTGTCCGCGATTGTAAGGATCCTCCCTTTGTGATCAAAAGAGATGTCGACGCGGGGTTCAAACGCTATACTCTTGTAATTCTCATCAGTGAGAGTGAGAAACTTCAGCTTATCAAGCGCATCCGATGCGTTCGAGATAAGCTCCCTCAGGAAAATCTCCTTGTGGGAATATAGCGAATGAATAATTAGATGTAATAATCTGTGTACTTCTGTCTGGAACTGTTTTTTACTCATTGACTACACTCCTTGAGTTTAAATAATTTTAAATTTTGATTTCCGGAAAGCCCTGGGGCTTAATATAACAATTTATGGTTTTAATGCTGAAATCAGTTACAGATTTACAGCATTAAATATCCCGGAAAAAGAGGGGAAAAAAATCAAGAAAAAATTAATCCTGTCGTTGCCTCCGGTAAAAGTTAAAAATAAACGGGGGTAATTGCGATATTCTTTTTTGTCATTTCGAAGAAGCGATAGCGACTGAGAAATCTGTATTGTTCACTTTACATTAATTAAAAAATAAAGCAGATTTCTCACCCGATAAAATGACAGGGGTTCGAAATGACATTCCATAACTATTACCATTGAAATTCTATTACTACCGTCCTTAACTATAAGGATATAAAAAGCAGTCTTTTACTCCTCCATAAAAATCAGAACAGAGACCACCCCGTAAACCAGCGGTGCTGCCAGGTTAAATACAATGCCGTAACTGATATTGTATGGCGCATGGGAAAAAGTATGTGTAACCCAGAGATAAACAAGGGCAATAAAATACCAGACGTTTATAACAATCCTTACAGGGAAAACCCACCTCATGCCGCTTAAAAAAACTGTCCCGAACATCACCAGTGTGATAACAATCATGTAGACAGCAAGGGGATTATTTATCTCAAACCATGACTCGAAAATATAGTACTTCCCTATGGGGAGTACTATGGCGAGAAATGCTGTTGCGGTATTAACAACAATAATCCTGTTAAGAAGGTCAAGCCCCAGGAACCATTCAAGTGCTGCGCGGATTAATCCCGCGAAAAATGACCCTATGGAATAAAGCAAATCTTTCAATGTGTCCATTATTTACACCGTTATATAATCAAGATAATCTTTTACAGCCTCTGTGAAACCCGCAGGCCCTGAATTCACTGTTACATGGAGCCCCTCACTCTCATTTATGTGAGAGCCGTCAGGCTTCCGCACCAGGTACCCTCTTTTTACAGCCCGGAGCATATCCAGGTCATTAAGACTGTCCCCTGCTGCTCCTGTCAAAGGATATTCCATGCAGTCATAATAGAAATCTACGATCTTCCTAACTGCTTCACCCTTACCTGTTCCGGCAGGAAGGAGATGATTAAACCTCCCCCCTTTTGTAAGAATCGCTCCGCCCTCTGACAGAATCCCCCCAAGGCCTGATATCTCATCATCAGAGAGAAGGTTTATCCCCTCCATGATAAAGGGGAGAGAGGCTTTCCGCTTAAGAGCAAGGAGAGCCTTCTCCATCGTAAGCCCTGTGAGACTGCATATCTCCTCCGGGGAAAGATCAGCAAGGGGGATGGCTTTCTTACCGGTATATTCTGAAATCACCGGCAGGAGCCCCCGCAGAAAATCTATCCCCGGTCCCGCTGTCTCATACCTGTACCCGTTAATATCAGGATATGCAATACCGCATCCGTTTTCAAACACAAAGGGTGCAGCAAGATCAAGTTCCCTCATGAGAGAGCATATCTCGTCAAATGTTTTACTCGAAACCGGCACAAGGGGGATGCCTTTCTCTTTCAGGAGAGTAATCCCTTCAAGTGATTCCGCAAAACTGTATGTATAGTGATCAATAAGGGTCCCGTCAATATCTGTAAAAAAGATCCCCTTCATTACTCAATCTTCTTCCTGTTAAGGAGAAACTCAACACGGCGGTTTCTCCTCCTGTTTTCGTCATTGGTGTTGGGATAGAACGGAAGGCTCTCCCCCATACCCACATACTTAAGCCTTTCAGGCGCTGTGCCTTTCCGAACAAGGTAATCCCTTACAGCCAATGCGCGCTTCTCTGAAAGGGTGAGGTTATACTCCTCCCCCCCTATATCATCTGTGTGCCCCTCAATTACAATATCATATGAGCTGTACTTCTCTAATATCTGGTAAACCCTGTCGAGAACCACTGTCCCCCTTTTTCTGAGCGCCGAGCTGCCGAAAGCAAATTCGATATTGCTTATCCGTATCTTAAGCCCCCTCTCTGTTACAACAACAAGTACATCAACGGATATCCTCCCCGTAGCTTTTTCAGAGACATTACCCGCTGTGTCAACCGCAGAGAACCTTACTTCATAATCCGACGCTGATTCAACAAGCTCACCATCGTCCCCGATGCCGTCCCACTTTAATTGAGATGGAGGTTCACCCTTGCCGGCAAATTTTTTAAAGAGTATACCGCTCTCAGTATATATCCCTATCTCCCAGGATGCAACACCGGTATTGTCGCTCCCCGTCATAGACAGTGTGAGGTAGTCATTCTCACCGTCGCCGTCAGGGGAGAATAGTGACGGCTCATGCGAAATCCGCACCTCCGGGGGTGTACTGTCAAATATAAACCTCTTGGGATAGGAAACGGGGTTATTCCCGCTTACATACCAGGCGTAGAACCTGAAGCTGTACCCTCCGTCATCAAGCTCTTTACCTTCGCTGTCCATGCAGTCCCAGTCTATAAAACCGGGGAGATCTTTACCGCCTGAAAGGACCCTGAGAGGCTTATCCTCTTTCCTGAAAACCGCAAGCTCCCACCTTTCGAGCCCCTTCACTGAAGAGAGTTCAGGGAAAAACCTTATACCCCTGCCCCGGCTGTTTCTGTATGAATAATATGATGTCTCTGTGCGGATATCAGCCATCTCCATCTTTGTTGTAAGTATTATCTCCTTCAGATCCGCTGATGCGCTGTTCCCCGCTTTATCACTGGATGATATACTGTAGTAGTAGAGCCCGTCAGGGAGGAGATTACCGCTGTTGTCAGTTCCATCCCATATAAATTTTGAGGGGATATCTCTACCCTCCCAGTTACGGGAGAAAACAACATTTCCGGAATCATCCCTGATTTCACCTTTCCAGAGATCATCAGGTGATGTGACAATGTTCTGTTCAATAACAAGTGTATCTTTCTTTTTATCGTTATTAGGGGAGAAAATTAATGAATCAGCCTTTATCCCTGCCGAAGGGGGTGTGTTGTCTATAAATACAGCGCCGGATTTCACAGGGGCTATGTTGTCCTTTGAGTCCCAGGCATAGAAATAGTACCTGTATCTCCCGTCCGGGAGTTTTTTACCCGCAGCATCTGAACCGTCCCAGAGAATTTTCTCAGGAACAACAAGGGACTCTTTGCGGCCGAAAAACCTTCCGAAGAATGTGGAAGGGGTAAGGCCCGCCTCAATCTCCCTCTCACTGATTTTAAACTCACGCACAACATTATCACTGTCATCAGCAATCTGGAGTCTCCACCCTGTAATCCTGCTTGTGTCACGCACATCAATATCAAAGATCAGGTAGTCCTTTATGCCGTCATAATTGGGGGAGATATAGCTGTGATCAGGGGTAATGGCAATAACCGGCGGCTCCCTGTCCACCCCTCCAATCTCCATGGTGAGGCCGGCGTAATGATTAATTCCGTTTTCACCTGAGTATGCAAGAGCGTAATTTATGGAACCCCGGAGATACTCCCCTTCGAACCTGTACCCTGCTCCGCATGTATATGTCATAAAATCATAACTGTCAGGAAAGACAACTCCTCCGCGAAGAGCGAAATCATTATATACCAGAGCCTCAAGCCCTAACTTAACAGGGTACTCTCCGAAACTGTTTACTGCTGAAACATCGTTATATATACCGAATGAATAGAGCCTGTCCCTGTAGAAGTCGAAACTGTAACCTGCTGTAACCGTGTTGAGGCTCCCCTCCTCCGCTGAACTGTATCCAAGGCCCGCAGACAGCCCTAATGAAAAATCGTATATGCCGAAACCTGTAACTGAGCCTGTGCTGCCCACAATATATTTAATCCCCGGCTTCACGCCGGTATAAACTGCTGACTCAGGGTAATCGGAGCTCCCGTATTCAAAAGAGAGCCCGAACATAAAACGTGAGGTCATCTCCTTTGAAAGGCCCGCGGAGACAAAGTACCCCTTCTGCTCAACATCATCATCAGTGAAACTGAAATATGAAAAGGAGAGACCGAAAACCCCGTACCCGAAAGGGAGCGCAGCAGAAACTGTGGGGTAGATATATTCCCCGTTAAGGGACCCGTAATCAAGCCCCAGCGTGAAATTCTCCGATCCTGCAATTGATGCGGGATTGATATTGTAAAACTCCGCCCCTGATGCCGAAACGCCTGCACCCCCCAGCCCAACGGGAACAGCACGCCCCCCGGAGAGAAACGCGCTTGCAGCAGGGGATAGTTCTGCTGCTGCGGAATAATTAAAACTTATTATAACTGATAGAATGATTGCTGATATCGATATTTTTTTCATAACCGGACTTCTGGCTGTTTTTCAGACAGGATAACAGGGGTTGAGACTTGATCAAGACATTTTTTCCCTGACTTCACCATGAACATATACTCAACGACCCTCACCCGCGCTACTGCGCACCCTCTCCCATTTTGAAGAATTGACGGGGAGAGGGTTTCTGTATCAGGAAATTTTTATATAACACCAATAATGTATCGGACTTAACTCCCCTCTCCCCTTCAGTTTTTCAGTTCCCGGGAGAGGGGTGGCGCGACAGCGACGGGGTGAGGGCCGTTAAGCCACAATGCTGCGGCCAGTCCCCTCATTGATATAAAAAGTATCGGCGCTGATATAAATCATATCTGTTTCAATACATTTTACATTGAATTCAATGCTTTTTATATCTGTTTCAAAGCTTTTTACTTTGAGTTTAAAGTTATTTGCTTTGAGTTTAAAGCTATTTGCTTTGAGTTTAAAGCTTTTTACTCTGAATTCAAAGCTTTTAGCTCTGACTTTAAAGCTATTTGCTTTGAGTTTAAAGCTCTTAGCTCTGAACTCAAAGCTTTTTACTCTGAATTCAAAGCTATTTGCATTGAGTTCTAAGCTTTTTGCTCCGCGCTCAATGTTCTCCAATACTAATTGCCGCGAAACACCTTTTCTCCCGCACTAAAATTTAATTGACTGAAACAGTGAAAATCAAAGGATGTTATCTG
>ERZ795057.1270-NODE-1270-length-22336-cov-9.935461_pt1 | contig 22336 bp, 19 predicted proteins | sample MGYA00375141_ERZ795057 | MGnify/ENA primary metagenome ERZ795057 (study PRJEB30186, sample SAMN05720163) | activated sludge metagenome | isolation source: Anaerobic digester | place: Hong Kong | collected 2015-01-26 ... | reverse complement strand
TTTTCTTGTTTCAACTGCCTGTTAAACTAAAACATCAGCCGTGGGCTGATGTCCTCATCTTATATACATTTTGACTCGCCTGGGCCGGTTAACTTAAGATTCTTCTGAATTACAGTTGTATTTCGGGAGAGGGAATTCCCGAAGGATTTTATGCGCTTAGCTGCTAAAACTGACCAATGCCGCTGTTAAACGCTATCTGACAAACACCCACTGATCTCCTTTTGAAAGCCCTTCCATATATCCATAGCCCTCATAATCAAAATGCTTGAAATCATCAGGGTCGCTGATTCCGCGGTCGATCGCAAACCGGGTCATCAGGCCGCGGGCGCGTTTGGCATTGAAACTGACAAACTTATATTTACCGTCGCGGAATTCCCTGAATGCAGGCGTTATTATCCTTGCTTTAAGCGCCTTGAAATCTATTGCTTTTGCATATTCGTCAGAGGCCAGGTTTATCAGTATATCAGAACCTGAATCTCTCAAAGCCTTTCGGGTGCTTTTTGTGATTGATTCGCCCCAGAACTGATAAAGGTTTTTGTAGTCTTTCCCATGCAATGCAGTGCCCATCTCAAGCCGGTAGGGCAGTATCAGGTCAGTCGGCTTCAGGATGCCATAAAGACCGGAGAGTATCCGCAGATGGTCGTCAGCAAAGTCTATTTGTCCGTCTGTCAGTTCCCATGCTTTGAGCCCTTCATAAACATCGCCCTTGAAGGCTGCCAGGGCCGGCCGGCTTTTCCCGTCGGGAAAGGGAAACGTCCACTCGCTGTAGCGCAACGCGTTAAGTTCGGCTAATTTCGGACTGATATCCATTAATTCAGCCAATTGCCGGGGCGTTTTTTTCTTCAGCAACGAAACCAGCTTTTTCGACCGTGAGATCATTTCAGGTTCAGCACCACTTCTGATGCTTGTTTTATTTTCAAAATCAAGGGTTTTGCTGGGAGAAATAATGATCAGCATCTGACGTACTTTAATGTTAATGATGGACTATTCAGAACCCATATAAACTATTCCTGAAGGGAGTTGCAGGATTAGCAAATGGTGTGTAAAAGCTGGAATTTCCTTGTTGCATCCTGATTTCAGCCCCAATATGCAGGTTGTCGTTAATCCGGTATCCCACGCCCATACTGACTCCCTGTGCTTCCATCCGCAGATTGTCGGGGCTCAGCCGGCTGTTGAAAGCAGGATTGATGGTTTTGTAAGCGGCACCCGTCACCGTAACCCGGTCGTTTAACTGGTAAGAGCCACTTCCGAACAGCGTCATAGTAGTCAGATTGCCACTGAAATCCGATAATTCCCCTGCCTGATCAAACATCCGTGCATTGTGAAAAGTCGTATTACTGATCATGGCACCTGCCGACAAGGTCAGCTTTTTCCCCAACGGCTGGCTGAAAACCGGGGCCAGATAGGTGTTAAGCATGCTTCCGTTGTTGAACATGCCGAATTCCGCCCCTGTTTGTAAACTGAATGCAGGCATGGTTTGTGTTGTCCACAACGGTAATCCGGCCCCCGGCAAAAACGGGCTGAATGCCCTGCTGTTAAAAGTCTGTGACAGCAGCGATGAAGCCGGAATAAATAACAGTGCAACCAGAAAACGAATATGCATCATATCAGGAATAATTGACGGATAAAATTACGAATTATCAGCGATTTCTGCAAAAATCGTTCCGGATGGATGTTAAAAATTGCAAAACAGAATTTGTTCAATTGGTCTGGTATTCCGGGAATTTTTCATGGGCATTCAAAACCATTTTCTGGATTTCATATAGAAAAACATGCCCAAAGCCAGGGCAAGCATCAGCAGCATCACTGCCGGATAAGCCCATGGATAAGTGAGTTCGGGCATGTAATCAAAATTCATCCCGTAGATGCCTGCGATGAATGTCAGGGGAATAAAAATCGCACCGATCATCGTAAGGGTTTTCATTACGCTGTTCATGCGGTTCGACAGGCTGGCAGAATATAATTCCATCAATCCGGTGATGGTATCGCGAAATCCCTCTATGTTCTGAACGATGTTTTGCAGATGATCGTAAAGGTCATTGATATATTTAATCGTCTTCCGGTCAATGAGTTTAGAATCGTCGTGCTGAAGTTTACGGATTTCGTCGCGCAAAGGATAAACATATTTCCTGAGCAGAATCAATTGCTTCTTCAGGCGCATCATCTCCAGGGGCGTTATGCGGTCAGTATCCCGCAGCAGTTCCATTTCGGCCTGCTCTATCCGGTCTTCGATTTTTTCAAGAACAAGAAAATAGTTGTCAATAATTTTATCAATCAGAATATAGGCCAGGAAGTCGATACTCTTTTCACGGGCTTTGCTGAGGCCGTTGAGCAGCCGCTCTCTCACCGGATTAAATACATCCCCTTCGCGTTCCTGGAACGACAACAGGTGCTTTTCTCCTATGATGAAACTGATCTGTTCTGCATCTATACCTGCAGATTTTTGATCCCAGGTGAGCATCTTCATGCAGATGAACAGCATATCGCCGGTATTTTCAATTTTCGGGACCGACTCCGTATTGAGTATATCTTCAAGCAGCAGCGGATGAATATAGTGATGGGCCCCCAGCTTGCTGATAATGCTTGTATTGTTCAGGCCGGTAATGTTGATCCAGTAATTTCTGGCCGGTGAAATTCCGTTGATAATTTGCTCAACATCATCGCTTTGCATTCTTTCTATTGATTCTGAATCAAAACTGAAGAGATCCAGTTTTGATTCGCTTTCAACCGAACCGGTATAGACAAGGGAGCCGGGCGGGAGACCAGCTTTCTTACGGTAGTTTCTTATTTTTTCTGCAGCCATGTTCAGGGAATTGAATGAGGGGGCTGATTCTTAAAAACCAAAGTTCTGTGGGGATAAGGGATTTCGATTCCCTGGGCGTTGAACCTTTTTTTAAGCGATTCAAAAATATCACATTTCATTTCAAACCCTTCACCAGAATTGGCTGACCAGGCATAGGCGCGCAGATTAACGGCCGAATCGCCAAAACCAAGCACCCTTACAACGACTTTGGGGATACCTTTTTCTTTGTCTTCCTGATTCCGGTTGTCGATACAGTAAGGATGCTTTTCAGCTTCATCGCGCAGTATTTCAATGGCTTTTTCGAGATCGGCGTCGTAACTGATGCCCAATTCAATAAATGTGCACACCTTTTCATCCTCAATGGTAGAGTTGATAATGGTTTGCCCGCTGATGACCGTATTCGGGATGATTATCCGGCGATTCTCGAAGTTGTTGATAATGGTATGCCTCAGGGTGATATCCTCTACGGTTCCCTGGTGAAGATCTCCTATTTTAATATTGTCGCCGACCCTGAAAGGTTTGAAAATCACAATAAAGATGCCGCTTACAATATTTGAAAATGCTTCCTGGGATGCAAATCCTATAATTGCGGCAAATATTCCTGCTCCGGCAAATAATGTAATGCCAATGGTGCGCAACCCGGGAATTGTATAAAAAATCAGCGTTACCGCCAGCATAAAAATAACGAAACTTACCGCGTTTCTGAGGAACTTGTACCTTGTCGGATCCACCTTCAGCACCCGGCTGGAACGCTCAAAATAGACCCTCATCAGTTTTTGCAGTATACGCGAAAGAATTACAGCAATTAAACCGATGATCAAAGCGATTATAAAATACCGGATCAATTGATAATCTGACGCTGATAAGGCATCGATATTTATAAGCATAACTTGCATAGTGTGTGTTTTCTACAAAGTTAAGAAATTCTTACATAGTAGCACGGATAAGGATTATTACGGGGTTAAGGATCCGGTTTTGAGAATCAGTGCTTGTTCCGGTGCGAAAAAAAAAGCCTGCTTTTCAGCAGGCCAGACAATCATCTGTAGCAGTTTGTTCCTGATTCAGCGTTTTACACTGTTTATCTATTAAGTGTTAGTAATCAGCACAATAAGAATTTCGCTGAAAGCACTTAATCGGGATTACCCTTATAGAATCAATCGTTCAGCTCTTTCAGACTTCCGTTGATCAATCCGGGTTTATTTGTTTTTAAGCAGATCGCGGATTTCAGAGAGCAGCTCCTCTTCCTTGCTGGGTGCCGGCGGAGCAGCAGGCGCTTCTTCTTCCTTTTTCTTCATGGAGTTCATTGCTTTGATGGCCATAAATATTGCAAATGCAATGATCAGGAAATCAACGACATTCTGAATAAACAAGCCGTAGTTAAGTGTAACGGCAGGTGTAATTACCTCGGTTCCTTCCAAAACGGCAGCTTTCATTTCATAAGTCATGTCCTTGAAATCAATGCCGCCCAGCAGTAACCCAAGAGGAGGCATCAGCACATCGGCAACAAACGATGAGATGATTTTGCCGAATGCACCGCCAATAATGATACCTACAGCCATGTCAACAACGTTGCCACGCATGGCAAAAGATTTGAATTCGTCCAGAAGTTTCATAGTGTTTGTTTTAAGGGTTAATATTGGTTTATACGATCTACATTGGTTTCACCTTCGCATGAATTCCTGAAACTGAATAAGTAAGTCCAACCCCGAATGTCTGCTTAAACTGGGTCCGGGGGCCCGTTTTTCCATCCTTGTCTGTAATCATGATGTCATGATCATATACTGTTTGCAGGCCGATAAAAGTAGAGAGGAATTTGTTAACTTTCAGCATCAGCATCGCTTCCCAGTTGATGTCGATGTTCTGCGGCCTGTTCAGGTAATTGGAGAATAACTCAAGTTTACTTTTAAGGTTTACGTTTTCGACAAGGTCTTTTTCGAATACCGCTTTGAAAGCGGCACCGAACTCAGGTCTAACCTGTTTGCCAGGGTCAACGCCATACGCGCCTGCATCAGACAATGTCTGGTCGGTTACAAAGGTCAGCCTTCCGGTTAACGGTAAAAATGAAATTGAGAGAAAGGGATACGGTTTGTAGTCCAAACCGAGTCCCAACATAAGGTAACCGGGTGCCATAAAGTTGGAAATCATTACGGAATCGTTCGGGTAATTGTAGCCCTCGGTAAACTGCGATTTAAAACTCAGGTTGGCACTCAGAAACAGGTTTTTATGAATGATGTTGTGGCCGTATTTTGAAAGGAAATCAATTTTGTCATCACTCTTCCTGATTTTTGCATCACCCAGTTTTACCAGGCCGTACGCGAGATCCAGCGAATTATCCCAGGTGGATTTACCTTTTTTTAGGTTTGCATAAAGATTCAGAAAAGAGTTGCCCCCGAGACTGTTCTCGCCTCCGGCTGCCCAGTTGGTAAGTGAAACCTGGTTAAATGCAAATGAGGCTTTTGCGCCCTTGGTCCACAGGCTGGTAGTGTCAACTGTTTGTGAAAAACCACCCAGAGACCCGAGCAGTATAAGAGGCAGTAATAAAAGGAATGTTTTACGCATAAAGATTGGTTTTTTGTTTTTAAAATATTTATCCTCCATAGCTTGATCTGATATTCGGAACTGTTCTGCCGTCATTGCCGGGCTCAAGGTTGAAATTGATCGAGATGCTCATTCTTGTCCTGACAGCCATATGGTTAACAGTTCCGGGCATCCATTTGATCAGCCTTGCAATTCTGATGGCTTCTTCATTGCAGCCGGCACCCAGTGAATTCAGGATCTGAATATTTGATGGTCTGCCATGCGGTTCAACAATGAAGCCTATTTTAACAACCCCGCTCAGATTTTGTTTAATGGCAGCATCGGGGTATTGGAGGTTGGCGGCGATAAAAGCGGCCAGGTTAATCTTGTCATTGGTAAAAATGGGGTGGGGGGCTGTTTCAAGGTTGCGGTAATTATAAACTATTCCGGAGGTGTCTCTGGGTTCAAAAGGATAGAAATGTCCGGAATATCCCCGCTTCTTGCATAATCTCTTGTATTTCTTAATGTTGAACTCAATTTCGAACATGCCGGAATCCGCAATGGGGATGCCAAGTTTCGTTGCGGGATGCCATTCTATCATCCTGAATATTCTCATAGCTTCCTGATCGCAGAGCGGGCTGAGTTTCTGAAAGAACCTGATAAGTTCAACTTGTCCTTTTTCTGAGGTTTTAAATGCGATCACAACTTTACCCTCAGTGCCTGAAGCAAGACAAGCCTCAGGATAAATCAGTTCCTGGTCAATGTAGTGCCGGAGCTGCCCTTTCCCGCCTGCCGGCAGAAGTGGCATATATTCCTGAGATTCTGCAGCGACGTTCAGTAAAATACAGAGCGCTATTAACCATATCCGCTTCATCAGACAAGGGATTTTCTGTAAATATAAGGATATTTTTGTTTTTGTCAATAACAGGGGCTCGCCTGTATCAGGTAAAAAATAATCAGTTCAGATTCTGCAATATGTCATCGGGTATTTTGTTTTCAGAATCAAGAAGTTCAGATAGCCTCCCGAACTCATTCTTCTGAAGTGTGAAATCTATTTTTCCTTCTTTTATTGTGCTGATGGTGTGGCAAACAGAAGTGAGTGACTCCGGTATATGTGAACTTAGCAGAATGGTTTTTCCTCTGGCCGCCAGCGCCGGAATGATTTGTTGTACGATTCTTACTGCTTCAAAATCCAGTCCGTTGAAGGGTTCATCCAGTATCAGCAGTGCGCGGCCGGAGGCGATCAGACCCATCAGGGCAAGTCTTTTCTGCATGCCGGTTGAGTAGTTATCGACCAATTCCCTCAAAGGAAGATGAAAAACACTGTTCCAGGCGACGATATTAAAGTCCGGATTTTTTAACCTGAAGATTTCAAGATACTCCTTACCGCTGATCATAGGATAGAAAAACGGAGTAGTCTCCATCATTGCACATTTATCAGGGTTCAGGGGTTGATCACAAAAGAGGACGGAGCCGGACTGAGGCACAAGCATTCCGGATAAAATATTGAAAAGGGTGGTTTTGCCGGCTCCGTTCATACCGACAAGGCCATGCACCTTTCCCGGCTCAAGTGCCCATTTCAGGTGGTTTATAACAACCGCTTTTTCATAACCGAAGCAGAGGTCTTCCAGTTTAAGCATACAATACTGTTTTTAACTGTAAATCAGCCCTGCGCAGATAAATGGCCAGCATAAACAGCGGCAGCGGGAGAAGCACAGGGATGGCAAATGCAATATTCAGCAGGAAAATGACAGACATCTGATATTGGGTGTGCTGCCCCTGCCGGTAGCCCGCGTATTTTATGGAAACTGCAAATGCCTGAACCAGCAGGCTGTTCAGTATGACCATCAGCATAGCTGTGTTTCCTTCGGGATGAATAATCATGCTGCTTATCATGGCCGGTGCCACAATAGCCAGAAAAAGCAACAACTGCAGGTAAATTTTTCTGATCAGAAACTGACGGCTGTTTAATCCCAGTGCCCTGATCATGGAAAGGCTTTCGTGATACATCTGGAAACCTGCAGCAACCAGTGAAAAAACAATAATACTCCCGGCAAAAAGAAAATAGTGACGATGGAAAGAGACAAGAACGACCCATGTAAGTATAAGAACCCACCATATATTTTTCAGCCCGGCGCGCCATTCCCAGGCATCAGCAGGAATGAACGGAAAGGAGATATGTAATTTCCTTTTTCTGAAATTAACCGGTTTGTTGAACAACGCAACCAGCACCAATCCTCCGGCAAGAATAAGGAATGCATTGAAATCCCGGAGAAAGAGATACAGCAATAAAAACGGGCTGGTTATCAGGCTGTATATTATGATGAAAAAAGCCGGTTTGTTTATCGAAAGACTCGTCAGTAAATTATGGTCTTTCCGGGTGAGATGCGCCTGCGCAATCAGCGACAGAATCAGTGCAGCCTGCAGCGGAAGCATCCCGGGTCTCAATGTTGAAATAAACCCGAAAATGATCAGCATCAGCAGGAATATGGCTCTGAAAAGTCCGAGCGCGGCAACAATGCGCAATGTTCTGCGTATATGGATAATTGCAATAAAGCTTGCTGCCCGCAGCACGTTTCAGGATTAAATTGGTTTGATTTGTCCGGCCTTTATCCAGCCTTTGCTTCCGTTGGCAATCCTGATCTCCTGCCATTCGCCGATTTTATCGATCACTGTAACTTTAAGCCCTTCGTGAATCACAAAGAGGTCGATGCTGCTTTCGTCGGGAGAGCTTTTCACCGGCAAGGTAGGCGTGAAGATGATGGCAGTTTTCTGATCTTTGGCTTCTCTGTAGGTTTGCCAGGCAATTATTCCCGAAATCAGATTTATAAGGAGGAGCAATATGCCAAATGAGAATATCATCTTGCGGGCCCACATCCGGCTTGAAAGAAGAAAGATGGCAACAGTAATAAATATAAGGGTAAAGGTAAGCAGTGCCGTTTTTGCCCATCCATCAGGAGAGAGCAGGCGTTTTAAACTTTTCCACCAGCGGATATAGAACAATTCAGGCAACACATCTATTTTATCTACGATTTTATTATTTGCCACGCTCAGGTTATACTCATAATCCTCGTTTCCCGGATCCAGTTTCAGCGCTCTTTCATAATTCAGGATGGCTGAAGGGATATCATCAATTTTGAAATATGCATTCCCCAGGTTGTAATACAAGTCGGGGGCAGCAATGCCATTTTCCAGAATTCTTTCATATATGGAGATGGCATTCTCATAAAACCCGGCCATGTATGCTTTGTTGGCTTTCTCATAATCCGCCTGCGGATTGGCTGAAAGCGTCAGGTAAAAACCCGCGAATACAATAACGAGAGCTGTCTTGAGTTTCATGTCGTTAAACTTGTGTTGCCTGCCTTTATTTCAACTGCTGTTCTGTGTTTGTGATCACCTCAATGGCCTCCCTGTAAAGTTTGTCCATTGCCTGTGACTTGTCTCCGGGTGCGAATCTTGCAAATTCACAATTGTTAAGTGCAGTAATAAACTGTGCGATCAGTTCATCTTTCACATTTTTATTTTTCAGGGCCTGGTTTACCGAATCCATCGATAGCGTTGACCCGGGGATATTGAATTTATCACTGATATAGCCCCATAATGCATTTGAGACCTCAGCCCAGAATGCATCCTGATTTTTTTGCTTCAGGTATTGTTCAGCTGCTTTCAACCGTTTCCTGGCTACCCGCGTAGCCTTCCGGTTCCGCATCAGTGCCAGGTTGTTTCTTTTCCTGAGTTCATTCCGCCAGATCAGCATAAATGCCGCCAGCAGCACCGGAGGAATGACCAGCCACAATGGAAATAAAGGACGGCTGATGAAATAACTGTTCACCGGCCGCAATTTTAAAGGGCTTGTTTTGATAAATCTGATATCCGTTCCAATATATTTAAAATCTTCTTTGTTGGTGCCCCCTGCAACCACGTTTGCTTCGTTGCCGTTTCCTTTTTCAACTTTTATCCTGAAGTCGGGAGAGTTCAGCGTCTTGTAGGTTCCGGTTTCAATATCGAAGAAGGCAAAACGGGAAGACTTGATGGTGAAATCACCCGGATTACGCGGAATTATCAGGTACTCAAATGTACGGGAACCCGACACACCGGTCGGTGAAGCTGAAATATTATCGCTAATCCTGGGGTCGTAAACTTCAAAGTCGCTTGGGAAAACCAGGTTGGGTTTTTCTACCAGTTTAATGTTGCCCTTGCCGGTTATGGTAAATTTAAGTGTCATAGCCTCGTTGGCTTTGAGCTGATCCCGGTCGATGGAACTGCTGATGCTGAAATTACCGACAGCTCCGGTGAATTCGCTGGGCCTGTTTGTTGAAGGCAAGGGTTTTACATTGATGTTCAGTTGATTGGAGCGAAGTGTTTTCTTTATATTCTGGTAAGTACTTCCAAAGAAACTGTCATTGAAAAAGCTGTCGAAGAACGGATCATTAAATCCTCTCCGGCTTGCTTTTCGCTGAACCTGGGCCACTACGTCCATCTCAAGAGGTTCAATGGTGAGGTTTCCGCTTTTCTGCGCAAAAAGTGCTTCTTTTTTAATTTCTGCCACGACGTATTCGTTGCCGTCGACCGTTTCGCGGTACTGATTCAGTTTCGTGTTGTCTTTGATCAGGTCCTGCGACCAGAATCCGGCCGTGGAAGGCGTCCGTGTGATACTGTATTCTGCAACCGGAATACGGGTATAAATTTTGTAGGTAATGATTACCTGTTCCCCCTGGTATGGGTTTGATTTATTTACTGAAGCCTTTACAAACAGGTCTTTTGCGGTAATCTCCCCACCCTGGGGCTGCGACTGTTGTTGTTGCGCTCCGGGCGATGCAGGTGCGCTTCCCTTGACTACCCTTATGGTAACAGGATTTGATTGATAGGACTTGCCGTCCACATTCACCGATGCCGGAGGAATGGTGAAAGTTCCTTCGCTGGTGGCCTGCAGAACATAGGTAAATGAATATTCAACCGAACGTGAAACCTGATTATTGATAATCTGCATACTTGTGCTGGTCGATTGGCTGGGCCCGGCAAGTATCGAAAAGTTCTTGATAATAGGGGCGCGGAAACCGGAAGCCTGTCCGTTAATGGAATAAATCAGCCTGAACTGGTCACCAACGGAAACAACTTCTCTGGCAGATGCCCTGAAATCCAGATCCTGTCCGCTGGTAAACGAAACCCAGGTAAACATAACCAGTAATGCAGAAAATCTTAACTTTTTCATCGGCCAAATAACTATGTTCTGATATAGAATTCCTTGTTGGTTTTTTCCGGCACAAGTTACCAATCTTTTTCAACCTGCGATGGCACTGCTTTTACCTTTTGCTTGTTGACCTTGTCAAGGGTTTTTTGCTCATCGTTTTTCAGTGCCTGTAACATGCGTTCGGCGTCCTGTTTGGATATCTGGGGTTTTTGCTGTTGTTGCTGATCCTTTTGATCCTGCTGGTCTGACTGATCCTGCCGGGGCTGTTGGTTCTCCCGGTCCTTTTGGTCGTCCTGTTTGTCGTTATTTTGTTGTTGTTGCTGCTGTTGTTGCTGTTGCTGCATCAGTTTCCGCCGGGCATAGGCCAGGTTGTAACGGGTGTCTTCGTCATCCGGATTCAGGCGCAGGGCTTGTTTATATGCTTCAACGCTTTCCTGGTACTTTTCCGCTTTCAGGTAAGTATTGCCCAGGTTATGGAGGACACCTGCTTTAGCCACCTGCTCATTGGGTTTGAACAGTCCGGCCGCATTGATGAAACCCTGCTCCGCCTCTTCATAATTCTCCTGTCTGTAAAGGGCGTTGCCAAGATTAAAATTGCTTTTGGCTGACGCAGGCGCTGCTTCCATCGCTTTTCGGTAATCGATCTCCGCTTCTTTATACTTTCCGTTTTCATACAGTTTATTTCCCTTTCTGATAAAAGGATTTTCCTTCTGCCCGTATGAAAAAGTGCAGATTAAAACTAAACCGGAAATTAAGATCAAACTTTTCATAATCTGACAGGCTGTTCGGGTTTAAAAATCCGGAGTTTTCCTGCCCAGCGGCTTTTGCGCTCGTTAAGCAGGAAATTCAGGACCATAAATAAAATCGCCAGGGCTACAAAGTACTGAAACCGGTCCTCGTAATCGGAAAAGCTTTTCGTGTCATAGGTAATTTTTTCGAGGTTGCTGATCTCCTCGAATACCTTTCGCAGCCCGGCCTGGGTGTTGCTTGCCCTCACGTAAATGCCTTCACCCGCCTGAGCTATCTGCTGAAGCATGGTTTCGTCAAGTCTGGTGATGATGGTACTTCCGCTTTTGTCCTTTTTAAACCCTGTCAACTGATTGTCACGATATACCGGAATCGGGGCCCCATCGGCAAGGCCCATGCCGATGGTATAAACTTTGATTCCTTTCTGTGCAGCCTCGGCAGCTTTCTCAACAGCATTATCTTCGTGGTTTTCCCCATCGGTAATAATTACAATGGCTTTCCCTGTCTCTTCTACTTTAAACGATGTCATTGCCGTTTCTATTGCCTGTCCGATGGCTGTGCCCTGAACGGGAACCATGTCGGGTTTCACCGTGGAGAGCATGAGTTTAGCTGCTCCGTAATCTGTAGTTATTGGGAGTTGTGTATATGCCTTTCCGGCAAACACGATCAGTCCGATCCGGTCGTTTTCCAGCTCGTCGATTAACCTCGAAATGGATTGTTTTGCCCGTTCAATCCGGCTGGGTTGAATATCCTGTGCCAGCATGCTGTTCGATACATCCAGGGCGATAACAAGGTCAACGCCCCGGCGCTGTACTTTTTCAAGCTTTGAGCCAATCTGAGGATTCGCAAGCGCCAGCAATACTGAGGCGATGGTAAGTGATAGCAGTAAAAACCTGAAATGTGACCTGCCAGGCGATACATCCGGTGTTAACCTTGTAACCAGTGGCTTATCCCCAAACCTGAGCGCAGCACGTTTTTTCCATTGCAGGTAGAGCAGGTAAGCTGCAAGCAACAATGGAAGCAGCACAAGCAGGTTTAAGTATTCAGGATGTTCGAATCTAAACATTGTCTCCTCCGGTGGTTATTAATTAATATTGCTGTCAGGGGAATTTCCTGAAAAATGAGATGCCCAGAACAAAATCCAGCAGCAGCAGTACCAGGGCTGCCAATGTAAAAGGTAAAAATTCTTCGGTTTTCTTCCGGAATTCGGTTACATCAACTTTGGATTTTTCGAGTTGGTCGATCTCCTGGTAAATCTCTTTCAGCTTGCCGGCATTGGTTGCTCTGTAATACCTGCCGTTCGTCATTTCGGCAATCTGTTTCAGCAACGGTTCATCTATCCTGACTTCCATCTGCTGGTATTGAATTCCGAAAGGGGTCTGAACCGGATAAGGAGCGGTGCCAATGCTGCCAACGCCAATGGTATAGACCCTGAGTCCGAACACTTTTGCAATTTCAGCGGCTGATGCGGGGTCGATAAACCCCCGGTTGTTTTCGCCATCGGTGAGCAGTATGATGACCTTACTTATTGCAGTGCTCTCTTTGAGCCGGCTAACAGCCGTTGCGAGGCCATCTCCGATGGCGGTGCCGTCTTCGATCATCCCGCTTTTGATTTCATCCAGCAGGTTAATCAGTATTGCATGGTCCGTAGTAAGCGGGCATTGCGTAAAACTCTCGCCGCTGAATACAACCAGGCCGATCCTGTCGCTGGGTCTTCCCTTGATGAAATCCTTCGCTACTTCTCTGGCCGCCACCAGGCGGTTTGGATCAAAATCCTCGGCCAGCATGCTGCCTGAAATATCCATTGTTAATACAATATCTATACCTTCCACACTGACGTTTTGCCGCGATGTGGTGGACTGAGGCCGGGCCAGTGAGATGACAAGCAGCGAGAAAGCGATTACTTTAAGGATGAAGGTTAAATGACGGAGCCTTTGCTTCAGGGTTATCCGCTTATTGAGAAAGGCCCCGAAATCACTGACCTGCAACCGCGCTTTGGTGTCTTGTCCCCTGAACCAGTACCAGGCAATGGCAGCGGGAATCAGCAGCAGGAGATACAACGCTTCAGGATTGGCAAATTTTAAGTGCTCAAACATGACTGTCAGTGATTGGTATTGGAATCTGATTGCTCATTATTCGGAGGTTGCTGAACTGAACCCGTTTCCGGCCGCGATGGAGCAGGGATAGAGCTGTTCACAACCGAAACCGCAAGGGTATGGCTAAGCTCATTGTCGGCGCCCAACGGCCGGCCTTTGGCAAACTTTGCCATATCCGACAGCATCAGTATTTTGCGCAGATCCTCCATTCTGCCGGCATCGGAGAGCTGATCGCGCATCGCATCAAGAATCTCCTCAGAGGTCATCTCCCTGGCATCTACCTGAAAACGGGCATCGAAATATGTCCTCAGAATATCGGTAAGCCGGGTGTAGTATTCCTTTATCTGTCCCTTTTGCCAGAGTTGTTCTCTTTTCAGCTCTTCAAGCTGCTCGATGGCAACCAGGTGGGCTGGTTTATCGGGTTTCGACGGGAATCTGATCAGTGGCTTATTTTTTTTCCGGTTTTTCAGGTAGAACCATAAAAGCAGTCCTGCCAGCCCAAGTCCGAGCAACAGCAAGAAATACGGCAGAAAGTCGCGGAGCGTATAAGGCGCTTTCATCACCGGTTTAATGTCTTTTATGTCGGCAGATAAATCAACGGCCACATTCATAACTTCCAGCAGGGATGCTTCTGAAAATACTTCTGTGAATTCAGCTGACCCGGATTCCTTTATGGCAAAGGATACCGGAGGGAGTACGTGAAATCCGCTGTCGAACGAGGTAATTCTTATCACCTGTTTCAGCAAAAGCTCGTCCTGATTACTTTGTTTAACGGTGTCGATAGCGGAAACGGAAATAATTTCGAGGGAGTTTGTCAGGGTATCGCCAAACGCAGGCCAGTTGACGATTGTACCCTCTTTAACCTGTAATTCAAGGGTGATATTGATTTGTTGCCCGATCAGAAACCTGGCTGTATCGGGTGTTGCCTTTTGCCCTGCCCCGGTGAACGGACAGAGTAGCACCAGGATAAATAATCCTGACAACTTACCGGAATACTTTGTGATCAACGTTCCCTTCATCTCCATCCTTCATTAACTATGGTCTGCTTATCTTCTTGATTCTCTTGCTTTAAATAATCCGAGCAAAGGTTTAACATAATCCTGGCCGGTTCTGAACCTGGCCACATCCACCCCGCTTTTGCGGAATGCCAGATCAAGCATCTTCATCCTGTTTTCAGCGTACGTGGCATAATCACTTCTGACGGCCCGGTTTGAGGTGTCGACCCAGATGGCTTTATCAGCCTCTTTGCTGTACATTCTTACCAGGCCCATGTCGGGGATGGTTAAATCCCTTTCGTCGATGATGTGCAGGGCTGCAAGATCGTGTTTGTTACCGGCTATTTTTAGGGCATCCTCAAATCCGCTGTCCATAAAATCGGAAATAATAAATGCCGTACAACGCTTTTTCATGGCATTTGTCAAAAACCGCAGGGCTTCCGAAATATTGGTTTTCTGGCTTTCGGGCTTGAAATCAATCAGTTCCCTGATGATGCGCAGGATGTGGCTCAGCCCTTTTTTGGGCGGGATAAATTTTTCAACCTTATCGCTGAAAAAAATGACCCCAACCTTGTCGTTGTTTTGTATTGCCGAAAACGCAAGCACGGCAGCAATCTCGGTCATCATTTCCTCTTTGAGCCACTGACGGCTGCCGAATTCATTGGATCCGCTCACATCGATCAGCAAGGTAACCGTGAGTTCCCGCTCCTCATCGAAGATCTTGATGTAAGGATGGTTAAACCGTGCCGTGACATTCCAGTCGATATTTCTGATGTCATCACCGTACTGGTATTCCCTGACTTCGCTGAATGCCATTCCGCGACCCTTGAACGCACTGTGATATTGTCCGGAGAAAATCTGGTTGGACAGGCCTCTGGACTTGATCTCGATTTTGCGGACTTTTTTAAGGATATCGCTGGTTTCCATCAGAAATTAACTTAATGTTTGTTTGATTTCCGTGACATCTCCGTTTGTTTAAGGAACTTCAACTGTGTTGAGTATTTCGTTGATGATATCGTTGGTGGTGATGTTTTCGGCCTCAGCTTCATAGGTAAGCCCGATTCTGTGCCGCATTACATCATGGGCAACGGCACGTACATCTTCAGGGATAACATAACCACGGCGTTTGATGAAGGCATAGGCTTTTGCAGCCAGTGCCAGGTTGATACTTGCACGCGGTGAGGCTCCGTAAGCGATCAGTCCTTCAAATTTCCTGAGCTTGTTTTCAGCGGGAAATCTTGTGGAAAAAACAATATCGGTAATATAATTTTCAATTTTTTCGTCAAGATACACTTCCCGGGTCAGATTTCTGGCTTTCAGAATCTGTTCAGGTGAAATGATTGTTTTCGTTTCAGGAAAGCTGCCCGACATATTCTGACGCATGATAAGCTTTTCCTCTTCACGGCTGGGATAGCCAATGATTACCTTCAGCATGAAACGGTCAACCTGGGCTTCAGGCAAAGGGTAGGTTCCTTCCTGCTCAATGGGGTTTTGTGTTGCCAGCACCAGGAAAGGTTCTGAAAGCGGATAAGAATTCTCTCCGATGGTAACCTGCCTTTCCTGCATAGCCTCCAGCAGCGCACTCTGCACCTTGGCAGGCGACCTGTTGATTTCGTCGGCAAGGATAAAGTTGGCAAATATGGGGCCTTTCCGGACCAGAAATTCTTCCTTTTTCTGGCTGTAGATCATGGTCCCGATCAGGTCGGCAGGCAACAGGTCGGGGGTAAACTGGATACGGCTGAACCTGGAATCTATAATATTGGCCAATGACTTAATGGCCAGCGTTTTGGCGAGACCCGGAACTCCTTCCAGCAAAATATGCCCGTTCGACAATAATCCGATCAGGAGTCGCTCCACCATGTGTTTCTGACCTACGATAACTTTGTGCATTTCCATCTCAATGAGATCAATAAAAGCACTTTCCTTCTGGATGCGGTCGTTCAGTTCCTTGATATCAGTTTCAATCATGGCATTGTTTTTTTTGCAAAAATATTACTACCAACCCTGCCGGAGTGCAGAACCGGTGTTAAAAATTGTTAAACCATAAGGCTTTCAGAGACTTTGCTGATTCTGCAATCCTCAATTCCCTGAAAATTTGAATAAAAGAGGAAACTCAGATGCCCAGTTTTTTTCTGATCAGCGGCGGAACGGCATCTTTATGAATCATCACAGCTATGGTGTTAAGGCGTATATAAGCTTCCGACATATTGAGGTAACCTCCTGATTTATTGCTGTCGGCTGCCCACGAATTTTTGGTAATGTAATACCTGGTGCCGAGTTGGTCAGTTGCAAGTCCTGTAATATGCATCAGATGGTCATCGGTAGCTTTCAGGTTATTGAAATCTTCCTGCCTGATTTCAGGGGTTATGTTTCTTTCCGTCACCGGTTTGCTGAAACTGTACAGCTCGGCATTTTTCTCCTTTTCGGTAAGCTTTTCCCAACGGACCCGTTCAGTTCCGTCAAGCGAACTGCTTGAAATTTCAGGCAGGATGGCAACACCCTTGGCATGCGAAAACCCTTTGTCGCTCACGTCGCCGTCCCAGCATAACGTGTAACCATTCTCAATGGCGTGGTTCATAACTTCAATCAACTCTTCCAGCGGAAGGTTGTAATAAAGGTCCTGCGACCAGTTGTCGGGTATTTCAAGATTGATTTTTTGATAAAAGGGATGGTGAAGATAGGAAGTGAGTTCGATATAATCTGCGGGGTTAAATCCGGCTTTTTGAGCGAAGGCGGGAATTCCGCCGGGATTTTTCCCGGCAACCTGATCATTAATGGTGCCCAGGTATGTATCGAGGATGCCGGCATAGGCGTCGGGCCACACTTTGGAAAGTTTACCGTCTTTCTTTTGTACAACCGCATCGAGATAAGCTTTCAGCACGGCATCCAGTTCCCCGTGCAAATGCTTTGATTCACCGGCAAGGAGACCGGGGTAGTCATTTTCTTCGGCAAAACCAAACTTCTCAATGGTATTAAAAACATCGTGGGCCTGACCTCCGGGACCAAAATTTGAAGATCCGTGAAGGCGTACATACCTTTCTGCCTTTTCGCGGTATGCATGGTTAACAAAATACATTTCCGACAGGTCTTTTTCACCGGCCCCCAATCTGAGAAGTTCTGATTCAATAAACGAAACGGTTGCAAAACTCCAGCAGGTTCCTGACCTGTACTGGTCTTTAACGGGAGTAGCCGGATTGTTTTTAATTACTTCAAACTGAAAACCTTCTTTCTTTATGCTGTCCTGCTGGGCATATGAAAAGGAAAAGGATGCCGCCAGCCCGGACATGATTACCAGTGCAAAAACTCTCATGATTTTTAACTTATTGATTTATAATTACATAATTTCTGCCGTCGGAAAATTGCCGGTACAGGTGGTGGATTTTGTGAAGCTACCGGCAAACGTATGAAAAAAGCGATTCAAACGGCATTTCAGGGAGAATATTTTTGTCGGACAAATTATTTTTTTCCGAAGATTTAACCGGTCTTTTTTAAATTGTCAAATTCTCCTACATTTGCCGCCTGATACCGGAGGCCAATTCAATATATTTTATTGCTGAAAGTTGGGTCGGTATTGGATTTTTGGTTTATTTTTGTTTGGAAAAAAGGAGTTGAATCTTGTTCATCTTTAAAAAAGATGTAACTTGTGCCACTGTTTTTGTTGACTTGAAATCGTAATATCCATAAACTACAAGAATATGAAAAATAGACGATTACTCTTTGGCTTTCTTGCTTTAATTTTTGGAGCCGGAATGATTTTGCTGACTACTTCAGGCTCATTCAGGCAAATTGTCGGTAGCTCTGTTAAGGGAAATCTTGCTGAGGGGCTTGAAAACGGCTGGGATTACCTGTCGCAGATCCGTGGCAATCAAAGTACCGGTGAGGTAGATCCTGCTGACGTTTTAAAAGCCAGAAACCAGGTTTCAGGGTTAAGAAAGTCAGGGGCGATCGGCCTTAACTGGTCATCGATGGGGCCGGATAACTTTGCTGGCCGTACCCGTGCTTTAATACTCGATAACAGGGATAATTCCGGCAGTACAGTCTTTGCCGGAAGTGTTTCGGGTGGTTTATGGAAATCCACGACCAGCGGCCTTACCTGGAATCAGATTCAGACAGGCGGGGTGATTTTAAATGTCAGTTGCATGGCCCAGTCAAAAAGCGGAGAGATTTATGTCGGAACCGGAGAAACTTTCGCCAGTGACCGCTTCAATCTTTTCAGCGGTTTTATCGGTCAGGGAATCTATAAATCAACGGATGGTAACAGTTTTACCAAACTGGCTTCAACTGATCCGGGAACCTATAACGACCCGACAGCCGAATGGGCTTTTGTTAACAAAATTGCCGCCGGTGAAAACAACAGGGTGATGGCCGCAACCAACTACGGTTTGAAGTATTCTTCCGACGGAGGACAATCCTGGTCGATGGCCAGTGCCGGTGGCGAAAATCTTTCCGGAACCAGTAACGAGGTAAAGATTGGTCCCGATGGCGCCATTGCTGCTTCGGTTGATAATAAACTTTATGTTTCACCTTCCGGCACCGCCGATGGTTTTATACTGCGTTCGACAGGCATTGGTCAGGATAGCCTGCCTGCAGAAGGCGTGGCACGCATTGAGGTTGCTTTTGCTCCTTCCGATGCTTCCACACTTTATGCAGTGCTTATTTCTGACGGTACCCTTAGCGGAACATTGCGCGGTCAGCTGAAAGGAATATTTGTTTCGAAAAACAAGGGTGAAACCTGGCGTCTTGTCGGCCCCGGAGCCAGCCCGGTTTTCAATGTATTCGGCAATGCCGCCAATACAACACATTATGGCGATTATGCTGCTTCCATCGTGGTAAGCCCGACGAATCCCGATAAAATTTATGTCGGCGGCGTCAATGTATGGGAAGGCCTTAAAATACTTGATGATGGTTTTTACCAGTGGCAACAGAAAACCCTGGGCGATGCAGGGCTTTATTTCCACCAGATATTTATTAACCCGGCAAATGAAGGGAATGTTTTTATGGCGTCAGACCAGGGCCTGTATCTTACTGATGATGCATTCTTTTCCAATAAGTCTGTCAATAAAAATTATGGCACTTCCATGTTTTATACCGTTGCTTACGATGACAAAGGACGTGCAATCGGAGGATCGCAGGGTAATGGCGTTGTATTTCTTGATCAGGAAGGCAATACTCCCGAAACCGGAAATGTGATTCTGCCTTCTTTTGTCGGTGGATCAGTTGAATTCTCCATGATCAACCCCACTGCGGTCTTTTATTCATCAACCGCCGGAAACCTTGTAAGATCAAATGATCTGGGGGTTTCGCCTGCAAATGATTTTATATATAACGGAGAAGTGACCAATAATAACGGGAATGTGTTTATTACGCCATTCCGAATCTGGGAAGACTTCAATAACCCGAATTCGCGCGACAGCATTACTTTTCATGCCAAAGCCAATTACAACACCGGCGATGTATTGTCGCTCAAGAGTAAGAATGCCCAGTTCCCCTTCCGCTATACCCTGACACAACCGCTTGCAAACGGAGACTCGCTGCATATCGTTGATCCCGTTTCCTCAATCTTCTTTGTCGGGATGACGAACGCCGTTTATATGTCAAGAGATGTGCTGGATTTCGGCAAACTGCCTTCATGGGACCGCATTGCCAACCTTACCGGAGTGCCGTCATGCCTGGCTTACTCCTCGGATGCAAATTACCTCTATGTCGGAACTACCGATGGAAAACTGCTCAGGATCGCCAATATTGCCCTGGCTTACGATTCACTCCGGGCCGATGTGCGTAGTTCTGCCTGTATCATTTCATCCGGTATTGTTAAGGATTTCGGGGCCCGGTTCGTTACCTCAATCGCTGTTGATCCCAACGACGACAATCATGTTATTGTTACCCTGGGTAATTATGGAAACAGCGAATATGTTTTCCGTTCCACCAACGCGCTGGCTCAGTTTCCTGATTTCAATCCGATCCAGGGTAACCTCCCGGCCATGCCGGTTTACTCCTGCCTGATCGAAATGAACAGTTCAAGCAGGGTTATCCTCGGTACTGATCTTGGCGTATTTACTACTGAATCACTTGGCTCAAGTCCGTCATGGACCGCTGAGAATACCGGTCTTGGTGAGATTCCGGTAATGATGGTTCGCCAGCAAACTGTAAGCAGGCCATGGATAGACGGTATTACCGGTGTCAGCAACTTCGGGGCTATTTATCTGGCTTCACACGGAAACGGAATTTTTGAGAACCGTATGTTTGTGGGGATTGACGGCCCCGGTCCTGATCCTCAGGGTAAGGCAGCTGCACTGAGTGTTTATCCCAACCCCGTTAAGTCAGATATTCATTTCAATGTCAGCCTGAGCGGAAGCAGTTCCCTGCTGGTGAATCTCTACAGCCTGCAAGGCAAGCTTGTCAAGTCCGTTAATTTCGGCATGCCCGGCCGTGGTGAGCATCAGCTGACTATTCCGGCTTCTGACCTTGTCAACGGAACGTATCTTATGCAGGTAACGGAAGGCTCATCTGTTAAAACAGCCAAGTTTGTTGTAACCAAATAGCATTAGCTGAAGGCCGGTTTCCGGCTTAAGTTTGTAAATCAGAAAAATTCAAGGAAAATGAAAAAGATATTTCTCTCATTGCTGTTTTTAGCGATCAGTTGCCCGGTGATACTTGCTTCTCCGACTATCTACACGCCTGAACTTGTTTCCCCCGGCAACAATCAAAGCGGCGTTGCGCCGAATGTATTGCTTGACTGGAATGCTGTGGTTGGAACGACAGGACTTCATTATATCATTCATCTCAGTCAGGATGAGGCATTCACCAATCCGGTGGAGTTTTCAACCGATCTCTCCAGGTACAATATGTCAAACCTGATGTTTGGAGAGACTTATTACTGGAAAGTGAGGGCAGTGGACCAGACCGGTACATCCGACTGGACCGAAACCCGTGCATTCACCGTGGTAGCCCGGCCCATCCTGAGGCGCCCTTCGAACAATGCCAACAACCAGGATGCCAATGTACTGCTTCAGTGGGATGCCATCACCGGAGTGGGTAATTTTGACTATCAGATTGATACCACCGCCGATTTTGACAGTCCGTTTGCCTATATCACTTCCGTAAGCGGAACCCTGAAAGAGGCGAATGCAGCAAACCTGCTTTTCGGAACCGGTCATTATCTCAGGCTCAGGGCAAGGCATGCTGCCGATACTTCTGACTGGACCGCAACGACTTTTTTCAATGTTACGAGCACTTTTAATCTCAGCCGGCCTAGCGATAATGCCGTTGATGTGGTTCCGGATGCTGAATTCCAGTGGTCAACGGTTAAAGGCATCAATAAATATAATATCTACCTTTCACAGGAGCCTGAATTGATTCATTATGATGTTTATAATGTTTTGCCGACGGCTACCCGCACCAGGCCTGATACGTTGCTTTTTGGCACAACCTATTACTGGAAAATGTCTGCCAACCATTCGAAAGACACGCTTTTTTCAGCCCCCAGATCTTTCACAACCGTGGGTTCCGTTACCCTGGCAAGTCCGTTGAACAATGCTACGAATGTTGTACTGCAGCCTTCACTGGCCTGGAAAAAATTGACCGGAGTGCTTAAGTATGAGTTACAGCTTGCTTCAAATGCCGGATTTACCGATGCAAGGAACTATAGCATTACTGCAACAACTACAGCCGGAGATGAGCAGTTTAAAGTTCCTTTGCACGTACTCGACAGTGCCGGAACCTACTATTGGAGAGTCAATGCCATCAGCAGCCGTGATACTTCAGCTTGGAGCGAAACATGGAATTTCCGTTGCGTAGCGCTTGGTATCGATGATCCGGGCTCAGTCTCGGGAATGAGCGTATATCCTTCGCCGGCAAAGGATTTCGTTACCATCAGAATGAAAAATTCCACCAACGCTACGGCTGCAATCAAGGTTCTTGACCTGCTTGGCAAAACCCGCATCAGCCGTGATGTTCAGGTTGAATCTGGATTAATCAGTAACTTTGA